>Ga0214923_10001039_pt1 | contig 40340 bp, 45 predicted proteins | sample LL1510_MetaG_FD_177993 | JGI IMG/M metagenome (GOLD analysis project Ga0214923, IMG submission 177993) | Freshwater microbial communities from Lake Lanier, Atlanta, Georgia, United States - LL-1510 | ecosystem: Environmental > Aquatic > Freshwater > Lake | place: USA: Georgia | collected... | reverse complement strand
CCAATCATATGGCTCAATCACTTCGTGAATAGCCAATACTTCTTTTGTAATTGCGTATTGCCAATTTCTTCTATGTTTACCCATTGTTTTGCCTTTCTTTGTTGTTATTCGGATTTAAATTGCAGCGTTTTCACATAGCGAACTTTTTGCGATTCAATTGCTTGTTTCAAGCAGTTATCGCAAATTGTTGCTTCAAATTGATCTAAATCAAAATCACTGCCGTAATCGCTTTGGACAGTGATATCTGAAGCATTTTCCAGATTTGTTGTTTTTTCCAAATCCGGCCATAGATACTTCACTTCACGGTCACAAATAATACAATTTGTTGGCTGATTGTTTCTCATTGTAAATCTTCTCTTTCTTGTAATAGGTCACTTCTTGTATTTAGTGTTTGTAGTTGATCTTTCTTAATCCAAAAATAATTGGATTTATGAAGTAGAGCGACTGTGTATTCTTTAATAAACTCTCGATGCTTTATATCAAGACCTTTCAAATGGCAATCGTGAGCCATACAATAATCGTATCCGGCTTCTTTTCGCTCATCTGAAAACTCTTGTTCACAATAAATACAAATAGCCATTTTTGTCCTTTCAGCATTCTTCTCTTAGATTTTCTTCATCTCTTATTGTAAAGATGTTCATCAGGAATAAATCAACATCTTTTGATGTTGATTTTTTAACCTGATTGACATCTGTATACCAACCAGTTAACGTGTTATTTACTTCATAAATATAACAACTATCTGGGTCTTCTTTGGCATAACTATCAAAGTATGCCAATTCATAATCTATCCAGTTATCATATTCTGGATACCATCTAACTAAGTCGCCTTTTTTAAACATTGTCATCTTCTTTCCAAAGTAATTTACAAATCTTCATGATTTTTTCAAGATTTTTGTGACCGGGATTATTTATCCCAACATTTCTAATTAGCCAACTTGGATCTTTTTGCCGATGAATTGGCACATCCATTTGACGAGTTAGATTTTCTAACTCATTCAATAGTTGATTTCTAGTTAGATTGTCCATTTTCCTTCTTTCTAATTTCGTCACCTTCATAGACAACAAAAACAAAATCGTTGTCAAATAGCCATTGACAAAGGATATTTGCTTCATTAGTTGGAAGCATACGGAATTCAATAATGTCATCCAATATTGCTACCAAACCTTTTTTGTTTACTCGACGCACTTTGATACGCACAAGTGAAGCATAAAAATCCCAATCAACTTTTGTCCAACCATCACGGTGATGTGGATAATTTACCAAATAAGTACCACCATCAAAATACGGTTTTACTTTCTTTTTCTTTTGACGTGGAAATTCCAATTCATTTTCATCACAAATAACGAAGTCTAGACTATCTGCTGATGAAACATCATTTTGTAAAACATTGTCTCTTATCTCATTGTTTTCCATTGCTGTTACCTTTCTTGTAACTATTGATTACCGGCCGGAATAAACAAATAATCTTGTTCAGTTATTCCAATAATGCGATACATACTCGCTTTGTAAATCCATTGGATATGATTAGCATCAATCAATTCCCATTTATCATCATCTTGACGATACTTATTATCATTCCAAAGAGTTTTGAAGACTTCAATCATAAGCATTTTGTCACTAATAGACAAATTCATAGACTGAGCCTTTTCAGTAAGGCTTTTCTTCAACGCTTCTCCATTTCTCCAAACTCGACCATCATCTGAATAATTATAAGTATGATCAAATTTATAAACTTCATAAGCAAATTCAACTAACTTAGTTGTATCGTTATTCATTAGTTTGTCCTTTCTTGGATGTTTTTGATACTTACTTTTGTACTTTCATTTGATGAAACGTATTTTGTAATGTCAATACGTTCACCGTCAATGATTACACTATTGTTGATACTGCCGATACCAACAACAGAGTATTTATTGATGCGCTTACCAGAAAATACACGCTTAGCGTATTTGTGACCTTCTGGATAAGCCACAATAAAAAACTTACCGTCATCTTTGCGACGAAGAAACATTTTTTGCGAAGCCAATAACTCAGACAAAAACCTGAGCGTAATCGCTTTATTTTTACCACTATCACCAATAGATGTAAGGACAGCATAAACAGTTGTCTTACCGTCTTGCTCAACAGTAACAAATTTCATTACCTTGCCATAGTCGGTTTTTCTATCTGAGATAGATAGCCCAACCAAAGCGTCAAAAATTGACAAATCCATACCCTAACCCTTTCTTGTAACTGATTTTTTACACGATACAAATAGCGGCACAAATGGCAATACAAAACCTAACCTATTAGTGAAACTATTGGTTAGATAATGTATCGCCATTTGTGCCACCACACTATCACGAGAACAGGTCAAAAAAAACCTCAAAATATAGATTTCTCAGATTTCTTTTGGATCGGGGATAAGATCAGACAGATGCTCAATTTATCTATTAATTAAGATCCAGGCATAAGCTCCTGGATGAGCTTATATTTAATGATCGGCTTGTCGATCCAGGAGATATAATGAATTAGCTAAAAACACGAAGGGGCCATGTAAGATTACAGCCCTGTAATATTACCGCTGGCGTTTAGCCAATATTTTAGCAAATTTTAATATATTTTTTAAAGCACCTTAGCGGCTTTATGGAAATACCATTTTAGGAATTGTTTTTAGAAATTTCCATAAGGTAATCAATCATACTACCTTCATATGTAAATCTACCAAAATGACTAAGTTCAATGGCCGGATCAACCCAAACTTTACCGCCAAGCTTTTGCCAATATCGACAGAAGCCGTAATCTTCACTCAGGAAGCGTTTATTTTCGTCTACATAAGAATTAAAGAGAGCATAGGTATATTTCAACTCATCACCTTTTAAACTTCCTGTATCGTCTTTAAATTGCAATTCGGGGTAAGCCTCAAACATCTTGGTAAAGACTTCTCTTTTAATTAACATAAATCCAGTACCGGCATCATGAACAGCAATAGCACCATTATCGGTTTCAATTTTATTTTGCCCAACATTAACTGGATTCACAACAAATCGTGTAGCTTTTGCTGCCAATTTACTTGGCTCAACTCCATCCTTAACAAGTTTTTGCACCTTTTCCCAATTGATATCTTTAATTGGATAAGCTCCTGTAATAATATCCTTATCGTGCCAGAGCATCTTTAATACATCATTATGGTTGAACTTTAAATCAACATCAATAAACAATAAATGAGTAAACTGTTCGGCAGCCATAAATTTAGCAACAATGCTATTTCTAGCCCGGGAAATTAAAGAATCACTAATTGTACCAATTCCGAAACGCAATCCGATCTGTTTAAAATACATGCAAGCTTGAACAAGAGACAAGGTAAATGGTTCAGTCAATTGTCTATCGTAACAAGGAAGCGCAATCATAGGAGCCCAATTTTTAATTTGCTCCGGCAATATTTCAATATTTTGTTTTTCAGTAGTTAACATATTTACAGTATAGCAAAAAAAAGGTGGGGCTTTCGCCCCACCCAAAAAAGTTTTTTATTTTTTTTATTGATTTATTACTTGGACTTTACGGTAGTCGTATTCTTAGCCTTGACGGTTGGAACTTCGCTAACCGAAACCAGAGCATTACCGCCACGATTTGCCTTAAAGAAAAGCTCTTTCTTGGCTGAATCATAACGAATGATGATTTTATATCCAAACTTCTTTGCTTGCGCACGAATACGCTGTTGCATTGAGTTATATGGATTGCCAGGTTCAACAAAAAGGCTAAACTTTTGTCCAGTATTAGCCGATTCATGTAGCGCAGTGATAATTGCTTGCAAATCTTCAGACTGTCTGCCAGCCCTAGTGATTTCTGGGAAACTATCCACTTTGTTCATCTTTAGTGTCATTTTATTTTCTCCGTATTCTGAGTTGTTTGTTTATGTAACGCTGACTGATGCCAGCACGAAGAACAGTAGCACACGGAAATATCTAATGTGTGAGAAACAAAAAATTTTTTTAATAGTTGAGCCAAGTTGGGTATCAATGATCAACAGATTGCTTTAATAGTTCCCTGAACTTTTTTTTCAACTTCTCATTCTCAATTCGCAGAGCAGTGATTTGGAGAATGGCTTTCTGTAATTCCCCGGATAAAACTACAGCGATTTCCTCGCCTGTTGCCACAACATCTTCTAAAGAGTTTCCAACCATTTATTAGCCTCCGATTTCTTTTCGGAAAATCCTTGTTCAAATCTCCCCATTCCGCTATTATACAATGATACAGTGCCAAAATCAGGCATTTCCTCATTTATCTCGTGCCATTTATCTGGTTGCAATAATTCAATTTCAATTTCACTACTTATTGAAATATTTTCTACACAATTAAATACAGCACCGGCAATAGCATCTGCTAAGTCTTTTGATCCTTTTGTTGGGTGATCAATTTTATTATTTGAAAATAAACGTAATTTGAGAAGTTCTTCTTCAACTAATAATTCATTCCAATAGCCACGCAATCTACCATCATATATAGCAGATGTTAATGTATCGTAGTCTGTTTTCTTTACGCTATGGAAATCAGCATTAATTGTTAATGATCTTAAACTTTGAATCATCTCGATAGATTGCCATCTGTCAAATGTAACTTTAGCTACATCAAATTTACGACAAAGATCAATAATCATTTGCCTGATGCTTGAGAAATTAATTTCTTCATTAATGCCGGCCTCCCAAGAATAAACTAAATCAACATTAATTACCGGAAGCTTTTCAACGCCATTTAATGTTTTGACTTCTCTTAATCCAGGAGAATGCACTAAGCTTAACGCCGCGCGGTCTCTTTTGAGCGCTAAGTCAACATGAATAAAACGAACATGTTGATCTGTATTATTAAACCATTTTTTAAATGTACCGTCTTCATTAATAGGATCTTCACCATACATAAAAGCTTTTCTAACCAATTCAGGATCTCTAAAGTAAGCATCTTCCATATTCGGAGGATTACATTCAAATCGAGCAGCAGCTTCAACCGGATTTCTAATATATTCAGATTCCAATTGCTCTCTCTTAATCGTTGGATTTACCTCCCAAGTAGCAGCTTTTATGAACCAAGTCTTAGGTTCTTTCTTTTCCTTAGCCCCATAAAATCTTTGTTCAATGAAGTCTCCTTTATATCGAGGGAATGAAAGAAGAATAACTTTACCGACTTCTGGAAAACGCGACATAACTGATAATTTGCTCATGTTATAAATTGCCGATGCCGATCCTTTAGATCTTGTTTCACCTTTCAATTCTGCATCAGTTTTAAAAGCTGCAATTTCATCCAAAACCACAGTTAATACTTCATAACCTTCCCAACCTTCACTTTCAGAGTGACCTGAAAAGCATCTTACCGGCCTTGAAAAGAAAAATATTTCTGACACTCTTGGCTCAAAACCAATTTCATTAAAATATGGAGAGCTTAATAATAAGTTCTTTAGCGGTTCAAAGAAAACTCTTTGTGCTTGCTGTGCGTTAACAGCAAGATTAAGCAAGTCAATATAAACACCGTGAGCTTTACCGTAATAACTTAATGGATCCCTCAAACAATGGAGTATGTACGCTGTATAAGCGATTGAAATTCTTGAGCAATGATCTTTACCAGATCCTTTGCCCAACATGCATATTACTTCGTTATCAGTATATTTTTGATAATACTCGCGCCCTTCTTTCTCGCCGTATATAGATATCAAAGTCTTTTCTTTAAGTATTTGAGTACTATGTTTAACGATCTCTTCTTGTATTGGAGACAATGGTGGTAAACCTAAATATTTTTTATCCTGAACAAATACTTGAATCGGGACAGGAGTTTCAACTAGATCGTCTTGTCTAAGTAGTCGATCAAAGTCATTAAAATCTAAATTTAATCCAATAAAGTCACTCATTTGTCACCCTTAATAGTATACACTATCCATTATGAAATCTTACACGCCGCGAATATTACAGCTCAGTAATCTTACGAGAATTCGTAATCTTACACCGGTGTATTCTTACGGGGATGTAAGATTACAAGACGGGAATGTAAGCGTTTCACAGTAAGTTTACACCTTTATGTGGAAGTTTTTCCGTCTCTTTGTGTAAACCTTTATGTATGAGCGCTACCGTCTCTTTATTCAACTCCATCACTCATAATCTCAAAAGCAATTTCTAATTCTTTTCTTACCTCTTCAGCAATTTGAGGATGCTTGGAGATAACATCTCGTAGAATCTTAGAAAGTATTTGATTTACATTTTCTGCTTTTTGCATTCTAGCAATATATTGAGCATCAGTTTGATTCCCGCCCATGAGTTTATGGAGTTGAGCTTTCTTTGTTGCAACCTCTGCTGCTAATTTAATTGCTTGAATTCTTGCTGGAACCATACCATGGTCTGTAGCAATATTAATAGTTTCCCAAGCTTCTTTACTTAGTTGATCAAACTCTTGCAGAGCTTTAATTGTATTAAACTGTATTTTTTCAAGGAAATAGGGATCAGATTCAGCTTGCCTATTAAGAATTTTTCTATATTCAACAATCATCTGTTTTGCTTTGTCAGCATTAACAGACATCAAAGAACTTATTTCATGTATTGAATAGCCTTTTACATGCAAAAGCCCAGCTTGTTCAATATCAGCAAGATCGTCTAGGATGGTCCTAGATTCTGGCTCAATTTCTTGTTTTACATATGGTTCAATTTCTGACACCAGTTACTCTTCCTTTGGAAATCTTAATTCAACTCCAACAGCTTTTGCTTCACTATTAAGTTTATCATATCCGTAGCCATGAAGTTTAGTATATCCAACTCTGTAGTTAAACCAGCCCTGAACAGCTTTCCAGAATTTTTTATCAGTCGTTTTTTCTAATTCAATAAGCTCTTCAGTTGTCAAAAGAAAACTTAAAACACCAAGAGGCATGTACACAACCATATCATAGCCTTGTTCTTTATCAGAAACATACTCTTTCAAAAATTCTTGAAAAGCTATGATTACTTTTTTCACACCATCACCACTAAAGTAGTCAATATTGCCCATCGCATTTCTAATTCTTGGGCAATAATCATCAACATAAGTTACTGTACCAAATGTTCTACATACCATTGGCCTATATCCATAAATACTGCAACCTCCTTTATAGAAAGCACAGTGACGTTTTGTTTCACCACCAATTTGCCAATCCTCATCAAACATTGCTTCTTTTAGATCTTTTACAATTCCATCAATCCAATTATCAGCATACTCTAGACCTTTATCCTCTAGATAAAGATAATATTGCTGGCGAATATTGAAAGCAATATTCGCACACTCAGCCATGTGAATATTGAGACCTATTCTACAACAATTGCCAGAACCCAAACATTTATATTGTGTAGCATTTTGCTTTGCCTCAATAACTCTTACTTGATTATAGATCATATTAAGTTTTGCAAAACTTGAAATGTCCTTAACGCTTACGCTTCTTCTCATCTTCCTCTAATTTCCTTTCTTTTTATTTTAACTCGTTTTTGCTGCTCTCTTTTTCTTCTATTAGCCTCTTCTTGAGCTGGGGATTTTGGTCTTCGCATGCTAGTATTTGCAAGTCTTCGACCTTTTCCTCTAAATTTAAGAAGATCATATTTTTTAACCCAGTTATATAATGCCTGAGGTGTTACTTTAACATTATATGCCTGCTCAAGATGTTTGCATATATCTGTAAGATTCATTCTTCGCTTGACATACATATCGTACAAGAAGCCCTTATCTTTATATATTTCATTTGCCATTTGAACCTTCTAGAATTTTTTTAGAATACCATAAACCAATCCCTGCAGCATCTATGATATCATCATCATCTAGATATTCAGGAAGATGTTTAAAGTATTTTTCAACAATCTCCTGCACCCGGCGCTTTCTTTCCTTTTTTAATTTCACTGCAAGAGATCCTTTCTCGCCATTATTTGCAATAATCTGCTGTTCTTTTTTATTCAAATTCTTATACCCAATTCCTGATTTCCAAACTAATGGATTCACATCAGTAACTGAACAACCAAAATTATTTAGAACACCCCAAGAATATCCTATAATGTAAGAAATAATTCTACTTGTTTCAAAATTTTGAATGTATATTGATTGCTCAATTATTGCAATAAGAGGTTTATGCTGTTTGTAAACCTTAGTAAGTTCATGATTGATAATAGCAAATTTTGCAGATGGGCCTTTGTACTCTTTATAATTGATTTTACCGCATGCAGCAATTTTTATTTTGGATGCTTTGATATCATAAATAACCCAAGCCAAAGAATGCGATGCCGGATCTATTGCAATAATTCTTGTATCTTTAACCGATGAAACTAAACTTGCTATTGTCATTGCATGCCTCGTCTGGCATGTTCTTCTGTCCAGCCCCAAGACATAAGACGCTTGACAAATCTTTCGCGTTTACAATTTTCACAAATCTTTTCCTTGTTATATTTAGATAAGATTGTTGTACAGCCATCAGTTTTGCAAATTCTTTTTTTATTTTTATTATTTTTCTTTTCGTAATAATTTGCAAGAAGATTTTTATTGGTTATTATTCTCCTACATTCTGCAGAGCAATATATAGCATTGTAGACTTTTGCTACAAAAACCTTTTTACATTCTGGGTTAGAACATTTCTTCTTTTCTTTCTTGTACATTCTCCGACCAACATAAAGCAGCCAAATCACAAGAACTGCAATGCTCTGAAGTTCTCTTATAAGGCCGCTCAGGTATCTGTTTATTCAGATAATTATTGTAAATTTTTGTATATTTATCAAACAGTTTGTTAATGAATTTATCGTCTCGTTCAATGTAAATTGGTAATATCTCTTGATTATTTTTGTTTTCGTAAATAACATAACCAGAGTCAAGATTTAAACAACGCATATAAATCTGCGCCTGTCTATAATGCTCATCTTTGGGTTTATTATAAAGTTTTCTGTAATGGAAGCCTTCTGAACTAATTGATTTTAGCTCAATAAGCTTATGTCCATACCAATCAATAATACCATCTGCAGTGCCTTCAATTGGGGGAGAATCATGAGTTACTGGAATTTCTTCTTCAACCAAGATACCCATGTCTCTAAAATAACTATATAATCTATTATGAACAGCATGTCCATTGTCAAAAATTCTGTATGTCTGGGGATTAAAAGATGATGTCACTTCAACGCCATTAAATAAATAATACCAATATCTTGCACATTGATTGGTATAACTTGGATGAAAACCGCTTACTTGTTTATAAACAGGAGTATTTCTTTTTGCAAGGAATTCATCAATTCCCTCAGTAATCGTTTTTCTTATTTCAACCTGAACATCCTTTGTTATGGTTTCTTTCTTTTCCTTTAACTTCTTTAATGATTTCATTGGTTATAGCCTCCTTTAGCGGCCAGTTTAAGCGCATTAATATTTTCAGATAGGGCTTCGTACATTGTTTTCCATATATCATTAACAAATTTATCTTGTTCAGTCATCATTGTTGATTTTCTCTTAAACATTTGAGATTTTACAATCATCATTGTTCTGTATGCAGCAAGAATATTGGCATATTTAATAGCTTGCAAACCAACATAATGGTCTGGATTTACAATAATATCTTCAACTATACGAAGACACTCAATAAATTCATCCGCTTTATCTCCCATATGGGAGGCGAGAATTTCTTTATTTATTAAGATATCCGGCATCTGATCCCTTTCTACCGTAGTTGTACTTGATAAGATCTTCTGCCATTACTACCGCTTTCTTTTCTTTATATGATTGTAACCCAATGAGCCATTTCGCAATGTACACCCCAAAGTATACACCATCATCCCAGTTAATTGTGATGCCAAATGCCATCCAACCAACTAATCTGTCACAAAAAAACTTAAATTTCATAGATTTTCCTCCCAATCCATTCTGCAACTGGACTTGCCACAGCATTACCGCACATTTTGTACCTGTTGGTATCCGCAACAACCTTCCCATCGTGATAATATTTCGTATGTTCATCAGGGAACCCCATAAGCCTTTCACATTCAAGCGGAGTTAATCTTCTGAGTAATAAATCAGGTGTCATAACGCCATGCTGTGAAATCGTATCAAGAGTATACGATGGATCATTTTCATCACCAAAACCTTTACCCTGTGGTCCGGCCTTGTCTGATCGACCAATAATTGTTCCTTGAATTGGTATTGCAATATGGTCAGCAGAATCAATTCCAATCCTTAATGTACGATAAATGTTTTCGCTAACAGCATTATTATAACCGTCATAAGCAAGAATCTCTGCATCTACGCCAACAAGTGGAACTTGACCGCCGCCTGTTCCCATCCTGTGTTTTAGCGTTGGAGCAATTTGATCTTCATATATTCTCGCATCACCAACTCTTGTACCATCAAGAATAAAAGGTCTTTCAATTGCTACCCCAACACCATTTTGCCCATATAAACATTGTGAAACATTATATGAATGCACTGGATCTTGTTTTAAATGAAACGATATAGGTTCACAAACAACATTTCTTTCTGGTCGTTTATAATCAGTTGCTGCCAGCGTTACTCCGCCTTCTGTCCATTTTGCAAATCCTGACTGTCCATAGAGGATAGGTTGATCAGTGTTTGTCTTAGAGGCTCTGGCAGAATGTTTCCTTTCTTTTCTGCCCTTTTTAATATGCCCCTCGCTGTCTTCGGGGACAGATAATATTTTTTCGGAACATCTTGAAGCGGTTCCAGAATCGTAACAAGCAAGCAAGAAGATTCTTCTTCTGCGCTGGGCGACTCCGAACCATTGTGCATCCAAGATGTGCCATTCAAGGACCAATGCCCCGATGTTTGCCATTTCGTCAAGGACTTTTGCGAAGTCGTTTCCTTTATTGCTTGTGAGGGCTCCTGGGACATTCTCCCAGATTGACCATTTTGGAAATTGATTTCCAGTTGCATTTCTCATCTCCTTTATAACTCTAATTGCTTCATAAAATAAACCTGAGCGTGATCCCTCAAGCCCTCCACCCTTACCAGCAACCGATAGGTCTTGGCAGGGAGAACCAAAAACGATGCAATCTACTGGTGTTAGCTTTGCACCATTTACATCTTGAATATCCCAATACTTTGGCACATCAGGCCAATGTTTTTGCAGTACTGATTGGCAATGCTTATCCCATTCAACTTGCCAACTACAATCCCAACCAGCATTTTCCATGCCAATATCAAATCCACCAACGCCTGCAAATAATGAACCAAAAGTTTTTTTATTCATATTCCGAGCCTTTTATGAGTTCTTTGAATACTTCCCACTCCACTATAGCGACCTTCGTTTCCGAATCTTCGCCAAATACCACAGAAATACAAGGATAACGATAATTTGATTTCCAAGAATTTTTTCGGTGCTCAAGCCAATTTTCATGGGTAAGCGTAAATGACTTGCCGTTATGCTTGTAATCAACTAGAAACTTGTTAAGAGTAGCATCGCCTTTCTTCACGCCACGCCCAGAGTTTTTTACACCTTTAGCCTTATCTTTTTTAATTTCTTCCTTCTCTGTTCGTTTCAACGATTATCTCCAGAGCCGTGAATAACACCTCTATTATTGCGATCCTCTAGTTTTTTTAGATTCTTAATAGCAACTTCATTAAAAGAAACATTAAGCTCTGTAGCGAGCATTGCACAATACCATAGAACATCACCAAGCTCATCAACGATCTGCTGTTTTCTTTCAAATGTTAATTCCATATTATCATCGCGGATCATTTTCTTTATTTTACCAGCAACTTCTCCAGCCTCTGAAGCCAATCCAAGAGCAGTGTAAATGACCCCAATAGTAGGGTTCTGCGGATATTTCGCAGTTTTACATGCCCTAAATTGATAATTAGAAAAATCCATTTCACTCTCCATTCAGAATCACCTTTTCAATTGCCTTTCTTTCTTTATCAGACAAGTCAATCGAGCCAAGCCCATTCCATTTGCTATCTTGATAAGTATACCACGCGCCTTTTCTTTCAATCACATTCATCTCAACTGCAATGTCAATGAGTTCCCGGTTAGTATCAATCTTACCCTCTTGAGGAAGAACATAGTAATAACCATTTGTACCGATACTTGGAGTCTGTTTAGACTTCTCAATAGTCCATGTTGCTTTCTGGCTAGTGATGAGATTAGTTTCATCTCTCTCCATTTCACTCTTAGACATAGATAAAAAAAGCTTAACAATATTATGCATATTGTGATGTACTGTATTACCCATCTTGCCTTTTGTCACAGCAAACATTCCGCTAAGATCAACTGTCTGATGGGCAATAAAGAGCATGATATTTCTCTCTTTGTGTAGATAATTGACAAGCTTTTGAAGGAAGAATCCTTGAGAGCGAGATTGAAGCCCCATAGCTTTCCCACCCTCTGGCTTATCATAAAACTCTTCCTTGATAATATTGGAAATACTATCAAATAAGAAAATGTGTTTCTCCTCTTCATGAGTTAGATACTGATGAATATTCTTCAAAATATCCTCTACAACAGTTGATTGGATAACAACAATATCATCAACATCAATGCCGCATTTTTTTGCATACTCATCATTGTAAGATGATTCGGAGTCAACGATAATTGGTCTATAACCCATTTTTTGAGCTTCTGCAATAATTCTGAAGCACATTGTCGTTTTGCCAACAGATGGCGTTCCCCAGAAGAGATGCGTTGCACCGGTATTTAATCCTCCGCCAAGAGCTCTATTTAATCCAATGCTTGGAGTTGGAATGACCTGATGCACCGGCATCAGATCGCCTTTTCTTTTATCTACAATTAACACTCAAATGTCCTTCCGTGAATAGAAATATACTATCACAATGGTGTGACAGTGTTGAGCCATTCATTAATCTTTTTAGACTCTTCTTCAAAATCAACTGCGGCTTTAAAGCGGCTATATGCATCTATTGACATTGAATTTAAAAGCTCTTCGTCTGAAGAAATAGATTTAATTTTATTGACTGCATCATCCGTACTCATTTTATCTAAATCAATACAATTTGTATCATCAAACAATTCTTCTGCTAATTGATTTTTGTAAAAACTACTTCGTATAATTGTTGGCTTGCCGCAAGCGTATGCATTATATAAAATATGACCATAGCCATCTCCACCGTACTTAACATGAAAAATCATATCATTATTTTTCATTGAATTTGCCAATGCAATAGGTCCAGCAAAATTACCATCACGGCATTGACCACCGTATGATCTAAAATTATAACCATCTACAGCAAGTTCTGTTTCTAGTTTTACAAAGTCATCCCAGCCATATCTAGTGTATTGAAGAATGTTAATATAACTACTAATTTTTTTATTGGATTTATGATGAGAAAAATTGAATATATTCAAATCAAATTCTTGGTGATAATACATTGCATTATATGCAGGATCAGATTTTGGCTTCACAGAAGCTAAAACATTCCTACCAAATAACCAATCATCAGACCAGTTATTACCTACCTGAACAATTAATCTTGCTTGAGGTTGATATTTGCGAATCAAGTTTTCATACAATTGAATATGCTGAGGTATAGAAGCGATAATAAAATCAAACTTCATTTCTTTAAAAACATTAAATGTAATAGCTTTGTGCGTTGTTAAATTACCGGGATCATAAACATGATATATCCCGCTTTCCTCATTAGATATGGTATTTAATAATGGGGTATTATCAGCAAGACTAGTGCATTCAATGTGTAAAAATTGTCTGGCAGTATCAATTTGATTATTAATGGCCCAATATCCATTATTAAACCACTCCATACCGATTGGTCGATATACTGGAATTCCCAGCCGATTTTCAAATAACATTACCAGCGATCTAAGTAATGAGTTGTGATGAAAATCAACAAAGATCATTTTTGGAAATATGCAAGATTGATACTATTTTTATTTTCAATAATTCCAAAATATTCAGAAGAAAAATCTTTAAAATCTTCCCCGATTAAATCATTCATCTTTTTATACAAATCTTCACGGCCATCCGTTGGGTGAACCTCAGCTGCAATTCTTTGAATTTTTGCAAATGTTTCTTTTGATGTACCAGAGAAAGCTGACCATTCAGCGCCTTCGCAATCAATTTTTAAGAAATCAACATAGCTAATATCTTTCATGACATCATCAACAGAAACTGTTTCAACTAAAATTTCATCACCGTCATTCCAAATATTATCTTTATTTGTTTCATCAAGAACAATTGTATTGCCAATATATTTATGATGGCGACCAGATTCAGTCAGTGAACTCCCGTATTTTAAAATAAGTTTTTCATTTGACTTAGAAGAGATAGCCTTACCAAACAAATGTGATCTATTTTGAAAATTATTCAATTCAACATTTTTTTTAATCATTTCAATATTTTCTGGCATTGGCTCAACTGTATAGACGGTATACCCAAGACTCAATAATGCTAATGTACAGCCGCCAATATGACCGCCAATATCAACTGCTATTTTTTTACTTGGGTTGGATTCATTTAAGTGAGCAAGCTTATATTCATCTTGTACGAGACAGGAGTAGAGTGTATTCCAATCATTTGTACCATTTCTCGTACACGCTTTAATTTCTGCACCCCATGGTGTAGTAAATGTATTAATTTCAAATTCCATTTAAGTAATCCTCCCATTGCTTGATTATCTTTTTTTTACCAAAGTGTTCAATGGCAAAATCTCTTTGCTGAGAACTTATTTGAGTTGCGTAATCATAATCTTGAATTAATCTCGTTGTCGCTTCGTTCATTTGATCAACACTGTCACACACTATTCCGCCAACTTGATTGAGAAGATCTTCAACTTCATAAAAATCAAAATTATAGATAATATTTGCAAGCCTACTATTAATAGCAACAATCGGCGTTCCCGTCATTAATGCCTCTACAAAAGAAAGCGTGTATGATGCCGGGGCTGTACCGCCATAAATCATTGCTCGTGCATCCTGCATTTTTTGTATTTGCATATCATATGGAATACAACCGCCATTAAACTTTCCAAGATCATCATTCCCAGGGCCATATACAATACCATCAAATTTTTCTATTACCGACATAATCTGATCATAATGGCAATGATCTCTTCGACCTTTTAGGCTTTGAGAAAATGTTAATACACTGTTTGTTTTACCATTCCAATTAGATAATTCATCTTCATCTTTATAGAATCTTATAAGTGTATCTTCACCAAGATAATTAGGTATATTTCGTTCTTTTGGAGAATATCTGACGATCTTTAATCCGTCTCTTCTATGTTCAGAAAGTGTATCTTCAGTAATGCCAATTGACTGCCCAATAGTTCTCCAAATAACTTTTTTATGGCGCATCTTTTGCCAATTTTCTGTAATGACGGTTGGCGAATGCATCACAATAATTACATCAAACGGATCAATTAACTCTTGCGGGATATTTGTTTTTGCTGTCTGTGTTGCTAATTTAGCCCAATCTTCATAATATTTTGCCTTTGGCACATTTGGTCTTGGTAAAGTAATATGACCTCTCGGATCAAGATAAGCCCCATTAGAAAATACTTCATGCCCAAGATCTGTTAATAATTTTAATTCGTCATATTCTAAAATAGAATGACAGCTGATGTAATGTATTTTCATTTTACAGATTCCAATATTTTCCACATTCTATCAATGTATTTTTCAGAAACTTTTTGCCAAGTCATATTGTTAGATATCCATACTGCATTTGTATATGTTTTATTAGAAACCTGATCATAATTATTTACAACATATTTCATCTTATCACAAAGATCATCAAAACTTGGTTTAGCCCATTGACCACACCCAACATATAAACCAAAAAGGCTGTTGGTATCCCATTCAAAATCTAACGGCACAGACATATTTGCAAATTCTGTGCATGCTAAAACATTTGTACAGATTGTTGGAATTCCTTTTGCAATAGCCTGAAATGGTAAATTACCCCAACCTTCTCCACTTGTTGGAAACAGAACGCAATCAGCTCTATCATAAATTCTTGCCAATTCAGCATGAGATACTTCATCATCAATAACCGTAATTCTAGGATGATTAATAGCCATCTTGTCATCACCAAACCACATTCTGGCATCCGGAGGACCATTAGATTTATAAATCAATCTAAAATCCTCGTCTTTACCATATGTCTTTAAAAATGCATCTAAAGCCATTTGAGAATTTTTTCTGGTAGCTGGAGAGCCAATAGATAAAAATGTAAATTGTCTATGTGGCGATCTTTTCTTGGGAAAATAAAGCTCTGGATCAACGCCAAGTTTAAATTCATATACCGGCTTAGTAATTCCAGAATCTATAAAAACATCTTGCATTGCCTTAGTACATGTCCAAATTTCATCCATTTCGTTACATCTTTCAACCCAATTTTTTGGCAATTGATTTGTTTCCCAAAAAGTAAATCCAACGCTATAGCGTTGTGATTTAACAAATGTGTCTGGGATTGAGTGATTTATTACAATTTCATTTATAACATCTTCTTTTGAGAAATAACCAATCCCGATACCCATTTGTAGCCTCCCAATCTCATTGGGTAATTGCGGCTTGCTTCTTCTAATCGGCAATCCAGAACGAGAAATGTGTTCATAAAGGCAATCTGGAGTATAGCCATATCCTTCACTAAATTTAGGAATTTGATTATCAGACCAAACAAGCATAGAAAAATTCTATCATAGTAAATGTCATTTTTGTGCTACCAAATTCTTTCTTTTAATAAAATCATTAACAGTAATGAGAGCATCTGAAGATGCAAGTTTATACGAATCAATTTGCACCAGCGGATTTTTTTCATCAATTTTATCAATTTTAGCTGCATACCAAGCATTTTGTTTAAGGATGCCCTTTACTTTTTTCAACACGCTGGCAAATACGACAATCTTAAACATTCTTTTACCATCCCAGCAATAAATATTTGCCATATCAAAACCGCGAGATGTTTTAAATATTCTCAAATTGAAAATGTACAATAATGTTTTATCATTATCTACATCACCAAGACCATGATTGTATAGCCATGCATATTCGTGATTAATGCCTTGCATCTTAAGTTTAATAAACTCATGCAATGGAGTATCAATATAATTGTAAACATCACAAAAATAATGCAATGTTCTATCTCCAATTAACGCATAAATATGATCTCTAGTTGATAACTCTGTATTCCTTTCTGCAAATATTGTTGCAGACCCCGACAAGTCTTCTAATTCAACCCGGAGATATTGTGGTGTCTTTTTAGTTGATCTAATAATTGCTTTAACAAGCATTAGTGGAGAATTGGTTTCATGAAAATCACTTAGATTATCAATGACAACATCAATCTCATTTTTCTCAGTATCTTCAATTGAAAAGCCAAGTATTGGCAGATAGTACCGTTTATGATCAAACTGAGATATATAACCAAGAGAACCGAAAGCCCCAACTTTGTCAAAGTTTTCTCTCAAAGGTTTTTTAACCGCACTCTTTGAGCACTTGGCATCAAATTCTTCATAACAGTTGAATGGGCGCTTAGCAAGAATTTCTGCAATTGCTGCCCGACCGCAAGACAAGACATTAGATAGACCAAAACGAATGGCTGGCTTTTCTGCTGAATAATCAATAGAGAAGAATTCATCCGACAAATTAACATCTGGCGGCAAAATGGGGATATCAAGACGCTGTGCCTCCATAAGATAGGCTGTAATCTTTTCACCGACATCTTCATTGAACAACAAAGCCCAAAGATATTCAGACGGATAATTGACCTTTAGCCACATGGTTTGATAAGACAACATTGAATATGCAACCGCGTGAGACTTATTAAACATATATAGAGCCGAAAGTTCAAACTCTGACCACATCTGCTTTGCCTCTGATTTAGGCAGGATTGAGTTGTTAATAAACTTATCCTTGTATTGCTCAAACTCAGCGGCATCACGCTTCTTACCGATAATCTTACGCAATTTATCAGCATCTGACCATGAAAAGCCAGACAGCTTCACACACATTTGCATCAACTGCTCTTGGAAAATAACCGTGCCATATGTCTCTTCCAGAATAGCCTTAACTGACTCGTCAGGATAATAAGCAGGCTTGACACCTTTTTTACAATCAATATAGCGCTCACCCTGTGAGAGCAGAGCACCGGGTCTAACTAGAGCGTTTGACACTACAAGATCATTGAAGTTGTCAATACCCATACGCTCGATCAAATTACGATAAGCGGCAGCATCTGTCTGGAATACGCCAACGGTATTGCCCTCATTAAAATTCCGATACACTTCGGGGTCATCTAGCCCTAATGAAAGAGCTTCTACATCTGCCCCATAACGCTTCCTAATCATCCCTAGAGCGTCTTTAATGACAGATACGGTGCGAAGCCCCAAAATGTCAATTTTAATAAGCCCGACCGCCTCTGCGTCGGTCATATCAAAGGCTGTTACAACCGCCCTGCCCTCACCATCGGTGTCTTTGCGTGTCTCAATTGGGCAAACCTGTGTAAGCGGGATTGACGATACAACCATGCCAGCAGCATGTACGCCTGCGTTACGAATACGCCCTTCCAGTCTTTTGGCAAGTTTTGGCACATCGGGATACTTTGAACAGAATAATTTGCCCTTCTGTGTGGTCTGCAATTCTTCAATTGTCTCAAAGTATGGCGTGATGTTGTTGGTTTCTTTGTATGGAACTTGTAGAACGCGAGCAATATCTTTGACCGCACTCTTTGGTTTAAAAGTGCCGTAGGTGGTAATTGCTGCTACATTGTCTTTACCCCAACGCTCTACCAGATAAGCCCGAACTTCTGTTCTGCGTTTGTCCTCAAAGTCCAAGTCAATGTCGGGATAGTCATTGCGCTCGGCATTAATAAATCGGGCAAACAGCAGATTATATTTCACAGGGTCAACTTTGGTAATCTCCAGCAAATATGCCAAGACACTACCGCCAACCGAACCTCTGCCTGTACCTCTACCAATGCCATTATTATCCGCCCATTTCACCAAGTCCCAGACGATTAAGAAATAATCGGCAAAGCCAAGTTGTTTGATAATCCCCAGCTCTTCATTGAGTCGAGTCTTGTATTCATCATTCAGCCCTAGCTCTTTGAGTCGAAATTCAGCCATTTCTTTTAGATAATCATCGGAGTTAAGCGACTTCATATATTTGGGCAAAAGATTGCGGCGCTTTTGAATGCTTGCAGTACACTTCTCGGCCACCTCAAGAGTATTTTCTAGAATATCTGAACGGTCATACCCGGCGGTCTTGAACCATCCCGCAATCTCTTCTGCTTTAGCAATATAAGGATTAATCTCATCAAAGCGCAATTGGCGGTCTGGATACATCTGATTAATCTTCTTTACAAGATCTGTTTCAGCCTTATCAATCTTTGCCGCTTCTTGTTCGGCATGCCTTAAAGCCGCTGGTGAGAATCCAGGATATTGGGATACGCACAATAGGACTTCTTCACAGCCTTTATCATGTGCGCTGGGGAAATGGCAGTCGGCAGTCGCAACGACTTTTCTATTATATGTGCTTGCCAATTGCATGATGCCATCATTAATCTTCTTACTGTTCCAAGCCTGCACTTCGTAATAGAAGTCATCTTTAAAAATCTTTATAAACCGCTCTGACAACTCCTGCGCTCTTGAGAAGTTGTCTGCCTCAATAGCTCTACAGATAGAACTAGCCATACACCCAGATAGTGCAACAATGTCGTCATCAACCAAATCTTCTAGTAGAGAAAAATCAATTCTTGGCTTGTAATAAAAATTGTCTGTCCAACCAATCTTGGACATCTTAAAAAGTTTTTCAAGACCAGTGTTTGTCTTGGCAAGTAGAATTAAGTGGTGTCTTTCATGTTTACCATCATCATCACGACTAACAGAAGGAACAAAGTATGCTTCAACACCAAAGAGAGGTTTTACTTTGTTAGCAACACATGCCTCTTGAAAACGAAGTACGCCAGCCATTGAGCCGTGATCTGTAATTGCGGCAGCGTACTGTCCATTAACACTTGTAATTTTAGCAATCTCTTCTGGCGTTGACATTCCATCCAGCAGTGAATATTCAGAATGGCAATGTAGGTGAACGAAGTTATTCATTACTTCTCCAAGTCAATATCGTATAGTGATTCAATAGTGTTAAATTCATTCCAATATTTCTGATTATAACTTTGCGCTCTTAAATAACATTTCACCCCCGCTTCTTGCAAAATTCTAATTTCTTTAGGATTATCCTCTACAACAAATAATGGATCTATCTTTTTAATATGTGAAATCTTATCACCCATTTTAGAAAAGATTGGCGCTCTTGTATTTATATTCCACTCATTTAACCAAGGCTCTGTTTGCATTACAGCATTTGGCTGTCTTCTTGCTGTAACAATATGTATATCATAACCAAGTGCAAACCAATAATTAACTTGATGCCATGCATCTTGATATGGCTTCATATTTTTCCAAAATAGAGGTGTATTGAATATTTCTAAAATATCTTTATCATTAGTATCAGAAATAATCCAAGACTCTAAATCAATATCTTCTATTGATACACCGCGAGAAGATATAATATCAAACAATGGCGTAGCAATGTCTGCGATTACGCCATCAAGGTCAAGCGCAATCGCTTTATTTACAAGTTGCATTTTATTCCTTTCGTGGAGGCAAAGGGAATTGAACCCTTAACCTTCTGCTTGCAAAGCAGATGCTCTAGCCAATTGAGCTATGCCCCCTGCCCTATTACCAGCTATCCTTAGCCAATTCGCCAGTTGTCAGATATACCTGTTGCTTTTCATAAGGCAGTGTCATATAAACATTGCCAAGATCATGCAAGGTCAATTCCTTGATTTGGTCATTGGGCTCACCAACTGCCAGCGGAATAAGGCTGTAGTTAGTGTCTGAAGCGCCGGAACCTGTTCTGGAATACTTGTAGTAACGGTCAGTAATTGTTCCGAACTCCTTAGCATATTCCAGCAAAGTCAAACCAATGTGGCGCTGATTGAATGTTGTATCAAGCACTCTGGCTTCCCACTTGTTTGGCTCAACTTCAACTGCAACATTGATAAGCAAGTGAGGCTTTGCTCTCCAAGCCTTGTCATGAACAGCTTGTTCGCTACCCCAACAACGATAATTAAACTTCTCAAGTGAAGCAGTTGAAGCAACCTTCCACTTCCAGTTTACTGGTGAAACAATAACTGGGACCGTAATCCCGGTTCCAACCTTATCGTTGTAGTTTGCGCTGTCCTCAGTAAGTTCCTGCAAGAATCTAATCTTGAAAGAATCTCCTGATTGCAGAGAGAAGAACTTCTTCGCTCCGCTCTTACCCTGCGTAGGGGCGACTTGCTTTTCCAAGTCTTTTAGTGTTTTAACTGATGTGAATGTCATGTTTTCTCCTATATGATGTTATTTTTGTTGTTTATGCTTTTTGTTATTTCTTCTGTATTCATATCACCAGGATCTTTACACCCTGATGATATTTGCGCAGAGTAGATTTTTTTCCCTCTGCACAAACCTATTATAGCATCTCGCATAGCGTTGCCAGCTTCATCTGCGTCAGAAAAGATAGTGATGCTATCAAAATATTTTCGCAATAGTGATCCTTGATAGTTTGAAACTTGAGCGCCAAGTGTCGCAACAACATTTGGGAATCCAGCCTCATAAACTTTCATTGCATCAACGCTACCTTCAACGACGATTACATCGGTGTAATGTTTTGCATTCTGAATATTAAACAATACATCTGCTCTCTTAAAACCCTTATTATATAGATAGCGAGGCTCTTGCTCTTTGGATATTGCTCGACCAATGAGACCAACAATCTTATATTGATGATTTCTTACAGGAATCACAATCCGATTCTTAATCTCAGAAAATCCAATCTCAAAATATTGCAAAGTTTTAGAACTAAGTCCTCTATCAATAAATTGCTGAACTTTTTTTGCTTCATCTATATTAGTATAATCTATCCCTATGGTAGAGATATCAATATCTTTTTCCTGTTGAACAATAAAACCAGCATCAATTACGCTTTGTAATTCTACTGGATCAAGCTTAATTTTTGATTCAAACGAGCGGCCGGTAACATGGCGATATAACTGTCTAAAATTACCTTTTTTACCACACGATGGATTAAAGCACTGCCAGAGCCCTGTAACGGAATTAATGTAAAACGATGGGGTATTTACATTCTTATGGAATGGACAAAAAATAACATATTCAGAACCGCTTGATGAATGGATATCTAAATGATATTCCTCAAGAAAACTCTCAATGTCATCCCTGAGATTCATCTGCGAATACGATTTTAAAGTTGAATATGTTCTTGTCTTTATCATAATCTGTAAATAGTTTTGTTGTTCCTGTTAGTCCATTTTTCTTTCTTGCTTCTTCTTCTAGCCAAGGTCTTAATCTTGCTATTGTTTCTATATCGACTGCTGCTCCAATAATAACATTATCCATTAGAAATCCCACTCCTCTGACCATTTACCAGTCTCTAGATTCCATCTAAGATAAAACGCAAAGTGCGTTGCTCTTCTTACTTTTCTTGATACCACTTGGAATAAATCAGATGATGGCTCTCTATGAATAGCCAACACCAAGTCAGCGTCATAAGCCAACTGTTTACTCCAAGCGACCTCTTCAAGCTCCGGCGGTCTTTCGGAATGACCTTCGGACATTGTTACTGCAGCAACATCAATAATTGGTACTGCATTCTTAACAGCCAATCGTTTAAACGCCTTAGAAAGATTCTTTGCCTTCTCAGTCTCAGTCTTAGCGCCTGATGCATCATCAAACAATCCATGATAATCAAGAATAACTAAATCAGGATGATATTGATCAATCTTTGCTTGTACCATCATTTGGTCTGCTGTTTCAAGACCTTCTGATGTAACAAGATGAATTGGATGCTTGCCTTCAAATGTTTTTTGAGCCCATTGTTCATAAGCATCAACAATTGCTGGATTGGCACGAACAAGGTCGGTGTTATTGAATGAGGTGTCGCCATTAGTGAGCAATGTGTCAAGTCTTTGACCTTCTTGTTGCTTATTCATTTCAAGAGAAATAATTAATGGTCTATATCCGGCCCTCCATGCATTTACTGCAAATAGTCTTGCAATAAACGATTTGCCAACACCTGTCCAGCCAAGCAAAACAATAAAGTCACCCGGTTGCCAGCCTCCAAATGTTTTATCAATAACACTAATACCGCTGGGGATGCCCATAAAATCGTTCTGATCGCGTTCAGAGCGCTCACGCAAATCTTTTACACGATCTTGCCATTCTCCAGCCAAATCGCTATCTTTAAGACTGCTTGAGAACTTATAAAGTTTTGAAGTTTGTTCCATCAAGAAAGATAAAGCATCTTTAGCTCCAAGTTCATTTAAGATATTGTTAGATTTAGAAACAATAACTCTTGTTTGATATGCAAGAGATTCACGCTTTGCTTCATCAAGATAATACTTTAATGGCTCAGGAGTTGAAATAAAATCAAAGTCTGGAAAATGATGTTTAATTGTATCTTTTGATGGCACTTTGCCATGCTCATCATGATGCTTTACAACAAAATTCCAAATGTCCTTATATTCTAAAAAGACATTCTCAGCGCCTTCACTAATCGCCTCAATATAATTTCCGCTATCAACAACTGCATTAAGCAATCTAACTTCGTAGTTCACTCCTGCTCCATTCTTTTCTTTGTTTCTTGGACTATGCTAATAAATTTATCCCTAGACTTTTTCTCTAATGTAACATGGTCAATATATTTCTTTGACTGTATTGCAAAATCAAAGACAATAAAAGGTCCGGGATTTGCCTTTGTAAATTCGTCTATCGCATCAAATAGAACCTCTTTATTATAAAAATCAGCAAGTGCATCACACACTTGCTCTTGACGAGGACTATCTGGAACGAATAACTTACTTCGCTTCTTGCAACAACTTACGAAGTGTTGCATCACTTCTTGACCAGTTAGATTTTCTGACACTTTTCACCTCTTTCCATGTTTTATTTAAAAAATCCCATTCCGAGATGCCAGCATTTACACCAGTAAAAAACTCTTGGCTGAGAGCATTTGCAAGGCATGAAGATCTTACTGTGCATGCCTTGCAACCCTCCTTTGCATATTCAATATGTTTTATATTGTAAGATAGCCAATACTTAGAGTTTTTATCTTTGATACAGATCGCAGACTCTTGCCAACCCTGACTATTGCTGTTTTTCATTATCAAGTTCTTGCAACTTAGCTTCAATCTGAGAATCAATGGATTCCCAAAGTTTAGCCCATGCCTCTGCATCATCAAGAGACTTAGCCGAAGTTCTTGCACCTGCATCAAGTCTCAATGACTCATAATTACCAAGATTTTTGGTAATGCCAATTGATGCCCAAATTTCAGTGCCGTTATTTTCTTTCATGGTATCTCCTATTTGTGTAGTTTGACTTTTTGATTTAATGTTTTGATTTTAGTTGCTACAAAACCTTTGGTTTTATTAATTGGTCTACCTTGTACTCTACCATTGAAAAACTCAACAATATCATACACATCGGATTCCTCATAATATCTCCAATTTTTATAGCCCTTATATGCATCACCAAATTTCTTTGGTGAAGTAATAAGATTTTTTCGTTCGTATTTACGAAGCGTATTCGGTTGTCGCTCAACGATTTTAGCAACTTCGCCAACCGTATATATCCGTTTTAGCAATAAATCTGAAGATTTTAGCGGGATATCAATTATAGAATTATCAAGAAGATTAACAAGTGTAATCTTGGATGATGACTTATTAACTTTTTTTACTTTTACAAAATGATTTGCATAAATGTAAAATTTATTTGTAATAACCTTATTTTGAAACAACATATCTTTCTCTCACTGGACTAAAGCCAAACTCTCTTAATATTGCATTAAGTTCTTTTAGTTCAACATCTCCGCCTCTTGCGCATCCAACACATGAAAATTCAATCCAAATTGTTTTCATTGCATAGTATTGAATACCTGCAAGCATTTTGTTGTTACAGTGCGAGCAACGAATATCGTGAGGAGTATAATATGCCTTAAGTTTTGGTATAAAAATGTTTTTCATTGATCAAGCCAACAGTTGTATTCTGCTGTTACCATTCCTTTTTCTGGATGAACAAATAGGAGTGTTTGTGATGGTCTCCCAACAGCGGCAAGGGTTTCTGCAGCATAGGTATTAACAGATTCTGGGCTTCCAGAAATTCTTAACTGAACAGTATTAAATGTCATCTTGGTCGGAGTGTGAAAATGCCCAATATAAATATCGTCAAAGTCTTCATCAACTGCACCAATTTTCCACCCATAAGCTTTCTTTTGGAAGGCATAAAATGATGAAAGGCTTCCAAATTGGTCTCCATGACATAGCAAGGCTTTGTATTTGCCAACCTTATCAACAGCATACCAGTGACGCTCACCTCTTCCATCTGGAATAATGAACTTCACTCTTGGTTCTTTTTCAAACATCAATTGTGTAATCCGATATAGCATTCTATCGCCGTTTGTTTCTGGATCATGATCTCTTCTAGCTCTGCCGCCAATTGCACCATGATTGCCAATTACACCAACAAATGTAACCTTCTCAAAATTTTCCAACATAATGTTAATAAAATTCTTCATGATTCTAGGACCATCAACTGTGATTTGGCGGTATAGACCACCATCAACAAGGAATGACTGCCCCGGAAATATAAGTTCTCCCTCAACAATATCTCCAAGCGCCCAGATTCTCAATTCATTAACTGGATGATCTTTACGCTGAATATTAGTAAGATGAACGATCTTTTCTGCAAACTTGTAAATTCTTTCTTCACAAATTTGTGAATTATAATCCGGTGTAATTTTAGCCAACTGCCAATCAGATAAAATTGCAACCGCAACTTCTGGAGTGCCTTTACTTTTGATAATCTTTGGCTTAGGAATCTTAACTTTCTTAGAGGAATTAATATCCTCTTTGACTGCTCTGAAGATTGCATCTACAAAGTCATCACTCTTTTCCTTAACTTTCTTATATTCGGTAAGAAGTTTGGAATAAGCAACTTTTAATTCGGCATCAGTCTTTGGAACTTCGCCTGTTACTGGATTTACTGGCACTTCAAATAAACCTTTCTCTCTTCTAAATTTACATATACCGCTAATATCAATTGACTTCCGACAATCCTTGTCGGCGTATTTGTGATTAGCGGCCTTTGGTTCAAACTGCTGGTTGCAGCCTTCTGCTTCGCATATTTTCATAAGGATTTATCAGCTCCTGCTGCAAGGATATCACATTGATACCGTGAAATTACGCTAACTTTCATTTTTTTCTGGGTATATTTTTTGCAAAATTTCTTTTTCGTGTATGAGGTTTATTATTATACGCCATTTCACGCAATTTTTTACGATGATCATCAGACAATTTAATTCCCTCACGATGAATTGCGCTGTGTTCTTTGTGAGAACACAAGAAGAGATTGTCTAGTCGATTGTCAATTTTAATTTCATTTATATGATGAACGGTTTCCCACCCTTCTAAAAAACGACCAAGATATTTTTCCATTACAAGCCTATGCTCATATGCGTAACCACGAATATTTTTGGGGTGATCTGGTTTTAAAACTCTAACATAACCTTTATCATCAATATATTTTCCACCGCGATAATTTGGGCTACCTTCACCCATCGGAGCGCGATCATTCCATTTGACATCTTGACGTTGTGATGCCAAAGTTGATTTTTTCAGGCAATTCCTCCGATATCTTCAACATACAATTGCAATTCCCTAGTACCAGAGGATGCTGGAATGCTATAAGCTGGTGCATTTGCAGAACTTGCACCTTGGAATCTATTTACAGCAGCAAAGAAAGATCTATTTGTAAAACCAGCACTATCGCTTGCAAGAACAACAGAATGACAACCAGCACCAAATTTGCTATCATATGAATCACTTCGCAAAGCAATATTACTAATTGTCGCACTACCACCAAGACTTGCAACATTAATATAAGCAAAAATTGGCGGTGTAAATTCAGCGGAATAAATCATTGTATTTGCACCACCATGTGTACCGTGATGTAATGAAACAACATAATAAGAATCTTCTGCGCCCTTAGCATCAATTATAAAGCCTGTAAAATTTAATGTGACCTTATAGTATCTATTGCCATCAATTGAAACTCTTCTATCAGCTCCACCTGTACTTGTTTCGTCTTTAAGAGAAATAATTTCATGGGTTGTAGAAAAATCTGTAAAATTACCACTACCAGATGTAACCGCTTTATATTTTTTCAACCCCTGAGGTCTATCATCAGTAGCCTCTTTTACTTGTTGAATATTAGTAGACATTTGCTGTAAACGCTCGCCGGTAATTGGGCTACCGTCTGTCCAAGAAACAAATGTATAATTTTCGTATGCCATTTAACTATTATACCCCAATTGCTGCTCTAATGCTTTAATTCTTGTATTTAAATCAGTAATTGCTGTTAGTAATAACGGTATTGATTTAACATAAACAACCTGTTGATATTTTTCTGGTTTGTCAAGGTTTTCCACGTATTCTGGAAATAGCTCGGCAAATTCGTCAGCAATAACGCCTGTTCCATTTTTACCAGCAATCCACGGATACGGGATGTCATCTTTATATTTAAATTGATAAGTCTTTATAGAATATATTCTTTCTAATAAATCACTACTGACATTGATAATATTTTCTTTTAGCCTTCTATCTGAATAATACCCATCTGGGGTAAAATACGGATCGACATTTGCATCATTATTTACAATACATGACAGATCTCCAGACCCATTATCCCAACCAAATGCTATTCCAAATCTACTACCTGATAAATTTGAAGCATTATAATAAACACCAGTGCCACCACATGTAATCATGTCGGTTGTAGTTATTTCATCAGCTGTTATGTCAGCACAATCTATATCAAAAACATCTAAAAGACCGGTAGATACAATATCTCCATTTGGATAGAGAATTACATTATCACCAGTTGCTTGCTCAATAGATATATAATCATATTGAATTCTCGCAGAATATCCATTTTGCCCCGGTCCACTTGGACCATTAATTTCCATTCCAACACGAACACCATCTTCAATTTCTCCAATGGTCATATCTCCAAGAAAACTTCCACCTGTGCGCAAATAATCACCTGGTCCAATTTCCCATCCAGCAATCGTTCCAGTAGTTGCATTAATTTCACCAGTAAGTGTGAGATCACTTCCATCAAATATTAATGAATCTGTATTATTACCGACTTTAAAATTACCATTAGAATACCAATAATTATTTGTATTAATATAAATTGCACCAGCAGTTATCGTGCCTCGTATTACAGTACTATCAAACACAGCATCGCCAGCCCATGTTATTGCCCACCCTGTGGAGCCATCACTTGTAATAATTCCATTTGATGCAATTGTTCCATTAAAATTATTACTTCTTATAAAGTTATTTACAAGAATTATATTTGATGCTAATTCATCAGCAGTAATTGTTCCAGCGGCAATATTATTTGCAGTAATGCTATCTGCGGCAATCTCTGTACCTGTAATACTTCCAGCAATAATGTGAGCATTGCCATTTACAACGCCCGGTTGAAGCACGAGTCCAGCTGGTTCTAAGATTGAATCATTAACAGTATTGACAATTAGTTGTTTAAATCCATTAAAATTCAATTCTTGTCTATATACACGATTTGGAGCTCCCTGAAATCCAAAATTAAAATCAAATAATGAATATGCACTTGTATCAATCAAAGAAGAGCTTTCGCCATTATGGTTATGACCTCCACCGGGGAAAAAATATATTGAAGATTCATTCATAATTATGAAACCTGCCGCAATGTCATTTGTTGAGAAAAACTACTTCCAATTGTTCTATTATATGATATCACCCAATAATCCGTATTTACAATTCCAAGGGCTGTGAAATTAGATATTCTAATTCGATCACCTAGTTGAATTTTTGGCATAATAATTGTATTTATATTTAGGACTGGAACAGGCAGTTGAGTTTTGCTAATTATAAAATCAGCAATTTTTTGAGCATGAATTGCATCATTTATAAAGTTGCTTTGAATTGTCACATCTTTTAAGCCATATTTTTTAATACTTTCCGCAACTGACGCTGATTGTGATTTAATCTCAGAATTCTGTTCTGTAATCTCAATTGGAATACCAGCAATTGATAAAGCATATGGATATTGAGTCTCTCTATCAGTTCCTTGAATAAATACTATTTTTTCAACCGGCGCTGTATTTGCTGTTGCAATAATTAACTCTGCACCATATGCATATGGGATATATTTATGAATTTCAATCAAATCTGGTTCATCAATACGAATGGCTGTAATAAATGGTGTTTGAACATTAAATGCTGGTGCTTTTTGAAAGTTAACATTGTAATATCTAACTTCTCTAATTTTTGATGCATTGCCATCATTAATTATATGTGAAGAAGCAGTTGTTTGAAATTGTCCTCTTTCAAGGTTATTAAATGAATTTGCAGTTTTAGAATTATATTTTATAATTTCACTACCAATTTTAATATAACCAGCTTTTGGAAATGGGATATCTGTACCTGATGAATAGTAAGCAACATTAGCGTTTGCGGTTAAATTTGCTGATAATGTAACTGTCGTAATGGTTGTATCATCTTCTGCACCCCATAAAGCCTGTCTACTATTTAAAGATTTTTGAAGGCCAGATAATGGTACATCAACTTTATTGCATTGAAGCTGGACTGAGTAGCTGCCATCAATGATATAATTTGAATCATTTATAGATGCTTGAACATTTGCATGTTGCGCTATTGAAGATTCAAAAAACCTATAGAAGTGTTCATACTTCGCCTTACCAAGTTCATCAATATATAGACGACCCAAATCTGCAAAAGTTATATCATCAAGCAGGGCCCGCAATGTTGAATTATTACCATATAAAAATGCAAAATTTGTTAATGGCTGAATTTGTGCTTCTGAATATCTATCTTTTATTTGTGTTGATGTTAAATATTGATTATATATTTGAAATTCATCAACAGTAAAACTTCTTATTGTACTAGGATTAGATTCGCCAGTATTTGCGGTAAAGGAAGCTCCACGACCTCCAATTGTAATATCTCCTGTGAAAGATATTGGAGAGCCAGTAATTGTTGTATTTGATTTTAAATCACCATTTACATAATAATATAATTTAGACCCATCATAAGTGGCAACAATATGATTAAATGTATTACTTGATAATGCTGTATTTGATGATACTGTTTCTGTGATTACACTAGAGTTTGATAATGTTTTGATTTTAAAACCATTTGTAGATGCATTATTAAAGAACTCAAAACCATTAGATGGTGTAGCATTTGACCAATTACTTATATATTCACCATCTCCGCTAAAAGAACCAGAATTGAATTTTCCATAAAATTCGAATGTCCATTTTCCAGTATAGAGATTGCTGTTTGAATTTGTTATATTAATACTATCATGAAATGGTATTCTAATATAAGCATTTGATTCCAGTAATACTGATGTGTCATTATCTTCTGAAATTAATCCAGTTGGCTGACTCAATTTTGGATTATTAACATATACTCCATTATTTCGCATATGATATGCATCTGCTACAGTTAAATCAGTCGAGCCATTTCTAACACCTATTGCATCAAATGGAACAACAGTTGTACATTCATTGGCAGTAACCAAGGTATCTGATCCAGCCCCTATAACTTTATAAAGCGCTAATCTAAAATTAGAAGAAGAACCATTGTTGTATGGATGATAAAATTCAATCCTTATTTTTCTTGGAACACCAGCAGTTAAGTTTACTGTTGAACTTGCTATTCTGGTATTTGATTCATGCGTTATCCATTTATTAATAATTAGTGAATCATCAAGATACAATCTAACTCCGCCACCAGTTATATAGATAACAAGATTTTGATTTCCACTTGCAAGAGGAATATAATAACCATCAACAACTCCATTATAATAATCTGAATAAACAGTGCCGTTATTGCCAGTAAAAGAGTAATCGACCAATTGTAACGCATTAGAAGAGTTAGAAGAGATATTTTTAGAAAGCGCAACATATGATGGGCTAACAAATCGTGTTTCGCCAAGAGCAAGATCCAAATTAGTAAGCTGTCTATCTAGGGCATCAGCAAGAATGTCTTTTACAGCCATATCTTTTTTATTTGATGGCATGCCCCATAATCTTGCTCTTAATCCATTTGATGGAATAATACTATTTCCACTTCTATCAATAGTTTCTTCTTTGAAAGAATAACTTGCAATTGCACCTCTTTCAAGAGCGCCCTGAGAATACTTATTTAATTTCTCTATGTCGGCCTGAGGAAAATTGGAACGTAAAAGAATATTTTTAACGGCATCTCCAACAAAGGCATTTTGTAACAAGAACCCATATTTAATATTTTTTTCAGTAAGAAACTTTGTCCAGTCTTGCATGCTAGCACCAACAGTCATCCCGGAAGAACTGGCATTCCATTCATCAATATAATATGTTCCATTTTTTACATATTCATAAACTTCAAATTTAACCGATGCACTATTATTGTGAGAAACTGGGTCTGTTCCAGCATATCCCCTAGTTACAACATTTAAAATGTTTGGAGATGTTGTACCAGAGCACAAAATGATTTCTTCTGATTGATTCCCCTGATCTATTACAGCAGTAAAATAATTCCCAGCACCACCAGTTGGGAATATTGAAATATCATTAACATATAAAGTTGTAGTTGATGAATTTGCATTTGCTGTTAAAAATGTTGAAAGAAAAATATTATCAATGTCAGCATCTGAGGGCTTTTTGATTCGCCATCCAGAATATACATCAACTTTTAATTCTTTTTTTAAATACTTACCAAATTCGGAAGAGTTATCAAATATATTAAACTTTTTTGTTGTATTATCAAACTCAATTGTTGCATTACCAGTTTCACTACCGCCAATTGGCAAACTTGTTTCATGCACATCTCTTGTTCTATTTACAGACATTGAAATGACATAGTTACTCATATCTTCTTCATAGATAGGAATAATCTCTTGTATTCTTGCATAGTCGCTTGGATTTTGAGTACTGTGAACAGTTACTCTTATTTTTGCAATATTTTGTGTTGATAATGCAGAAGATAAAATATGATCTTTATAATATGAATTAGACTGTATTAAGCCAGTTTGACTTGTAACTAAATTATTTGAATTATCATAAGCATTCAATGTATAATTTGATATTTTACCGTAATATTCAGATGTTATAACTCTTATTTTATTTACTTTTCTAACTGCAAAACTAGCTTCAATATATGGATCTGTTGCAAAACCATATCCAGTATATGTATTATGCGCAGATGAATTGCTTTGACTACCAGACCACCATCCAAACTCCAAGTTACCGCCAATTTGTGTATTTGCAAGATCTGTTGTTATTAAAGATGGCATAGTATACCAACTGCCATCTGCTTTTATAATGTCTCCATTTTTATCCTTAGCGCCCGCTACAGCCCATGTAAAAGATTGGCGCTCAATACCATTGAAAGCATCAGATGGAGAGAAAAAGAATCCAATATTTGGATATGATGTATTAGCATGAGCGCTATTTGTGCTTACTGTGAGACTATCTAAATGCCGACTATCAAGCCATGTTATAATAACTTTTGGTTTAATTTTTTGAGCTTTTGCCGCAATAGCATTGTTAAAGTCTGATGATAGATCTTTAGCGTATTGATCAATTGTAATCATTAGACCTCCTCAAGCGACATTGAGCAATCAAAATAGTATACATCATCAATCAAGTCTCTTCTTATCAAATTTTCTGAATAGTTAGTTATAAGGACATCAACATTTTCTTCAGTATATGGAGTTATTCCATTTTCATCTTGTTTTAAAATAGTCAATGTATGGACATCCCCATCTTTAGATTTTTTTCTTATAAAGTTTCTTGATGCTCTCAAATCAACTGTTTTAGTTTCATAATTTGGAATAAATCTCCATTGAAGATTAAATGTCCTTTTTGCTCCGCTATTTGAATTTGTATTTTTATAATATCTTGACGTATCGCCTTGCCAATTTATATTCTCTACATAAATTGGAGATACAGCCACATCAAATTGACGATTTTGATTTGTTAATGGAATACCATCAAGCATAAGCAATGTTCTTATTAATGTAGTATCAGCTGTTATTGAATTACTAAATCTAATAGTTTGAGCAGTAATATTTGTATTGTTAAAGATAACAATTTTTGCTGTAATTAAGAAAATATCTCCAGCTACTGTTAAATTGACATTTCCGCTAAGTGATGCTTTTGCGAGTTTTATTAATGTACTAAATACACTTAAATTAGATGTTAAATTAATTGTTGAGGCTGCTTTAGAAATCTTAATTGCCGAAATTAATGCATTAGATGTAATATTTATTGATGAAGAAGAGGTAGCAATTTTATTTGCTGATGCGCTAATATTTGCATCGCCGGAAATTGAAGATGATGCAAAAGCAATCTTCTGAGCAGCAATTGATAGATTAGAAGATGCTGTAATTGAGCATTGAGCGAGTTTAACTCTTGTTCCCAATGTAAGAGTTGCACCATCACATACAATATTTGCAGAAGCAAATATAATTCTTCTAGCTATAACTTGTAGATCTGATGTGTTTGCAATAGTAACACTTGAGAAAGCAATTTTTGTTATTGCAATTTGAAGATTTGAAGTTACATCTATTTGTATACTAACATCAGATTCGTCACCAGTATAAAAATCTATACCTTGATTTAATGGTTCACTAAAAGAATAAAAACCAAAATCCATACTATGCCTCAATTAAATTCATATTTATATCGTAATAAGCACATTGATTTGGGATATCACGGCGAATTAGGACTTCTGAATATGAATCAACATAAACATTTGTATTATAGAATGGTTCTGCGGGGTCAAGCTTAATAGATAAAGAAATACTTGATGGTGTTCTTGCTAATTGCAGTAAATAATCTCTTGCTTTTCTTCCATCAATAGTTTTAGTATGCGAATTTGGTAAATAGGTAAAAGATAGAGCATAAGTATTTTTATTATTTTTTATAAATCTTCTTTTATTTCCATTTGCAAGTTCTGAATCTACAGAATTAAGTTTAAATCCACCACTAAAAATTCTATTGTGTTCAGTAATTTCTTGCCCATTTAAAACAATTAGATGAGTAATATCATTTTGTTGATTTTGAATTGACATTATAGACCTTGATTAATTCCATTATATGTTGTAAATGTTCTTGATTCTAATCCTGCAGCTTTTTGATTTCTTGGCAGAACATTCACATTATATTCTTTCATCATTGACTTAAACCATTCTTCTTGACCAATAAAGTTTTCAACTTGAATATTTACTGTACTTACACTATTAACTGATACACCTGCTACTGGAGGAGTTGACGACGATGGCACAGTGAACTTTGATGGAACATAGCCACCCATTTTATATTTTGGTATACGATAATTGTTTAATTTTGTTAATGTAGCAATTCCAAGTCTTTTAACAGCAGCAGCATTTAGAACAAATTCACCGCCATGCAATATGGCTGGAATTTCCCTTGTTGTTGGCGCATTCAAATAACCACCAGTAGCCATTCTTTTCATTGCAGCTCTTCTTGCTGCATCTGCTGTTGGGTATTTAACTCGATCTAATGGAGTTATAATTCCACTCCTAATCAAAGATTCTTCATATCTATCTACTGTTGTAAAATTAGCAGGTCTTGCACCACCGGTAAGATCTGGAGCAGCACCACCAAAATTTTTAGCAGCATCTCCCGCTTCTTCAATTTTAGTTTTTAATTCAATCCATTTTCTAATTGCTGGGTCTAGCGCTGCTTTCATTTTTTTTGCTAATTCTTCATTATATGCAAGAGTTTTTTCAAATTCAGCTTTAATTGTTAAATTGCCATCCGCAATTGCTTGCGTATAAACAGTTGTAGGATTTGAAGCAGCAAACGCTGCTTCAAATGGTGTTAAGAATGCAGTTTTTATTTCTGCAAGTAATCCTGTGAAGATGCCTAAAACTCCAGTTTTAAAATTACTAAATATAGTAGTCCCGTCAGCAGAAACTTCTTCTGTTAAGCCTTTAATACCACCTGTAATGTCTCCATACTTTTCTGTAATTGCCGGAGAAGCTGTTGCAAAAGTATCTCCAATATCAACAAGCATTCCAAGTGTAATGCCAATAACTGCTTTAGACATCGCATGAGTAACACCAAGAACAGTTGCTTCATCCTCTGAACCCAGACCATATTTTGCTTCTGCCAAAGCAACAAGCGCATCTAGTGGAGTAGTAAATGCACCGAGAGCCTTTCCGAAATCATCAACAGTATTTGGCATTTTTTCAGCAATAGTTGTACTAAACTTTTCAAACATCTTGCCAAATTCAAGATTATTATTATCAGCATATTGAACAGATAGATTTCTTAATTCCATTAATTGAGCTTCATATTGTTCAATAGTTACTGGAGCAATACGTGTAATGTGTTCGGCAGCTAATTGGAATTTTTCTATTGATTCATCAAAGAATTTACCTGCCAACTCTTTAGCATTATTAATAGCTTCCCTAAGAGCCTCTAGGTTCTCTTTAGCAAGCTCCTTTCTTCTTGTTTCATCAAGAGTTGCCAATTCCTGAGTGCTTTCTTTTGCAGACTGCCTTTCTTCTAGATCAAGTATTCTAGCATCATCAATTCTGCCTTCATATATCGCAAGTGCTCGATTTCTTCTATACTGCTCTTGTCTTAAAGAAGCATCATCAATTAACTTTCTACGGTTAGTTTCATATTCTTTCTTTCTAGTTAATGACTCTTCTGCTTTTTCAAGTTTCATTAAAGTATTTAATTGAACATCAAATACTTTCAAAGCCATTTCTTTTTGTTTATTAAGAGCTTTTACTGAATCAGAAACAAATTTTTTGATTGACTGGGAGAATCTATCGACCACAAAATCATACAATTTTTGCGCAGCATCGGCCATGCCTTCTTTAATTTTATTTTTAATCTTATCCATGGCATTCCCAACGCCACTTTCATCACCAAGAGCATTTGTTATAGCTTCATTTCCAGCTTTACCTACATCCCCACCTGCTTTTGCCATACCGGATTTTCCTGCCATGACTGCACCTGTTGATTTTTTAACACCAAGAGATGCTGCTTTATCAAGACCTTTTATGATAATATTACCAACGCCTTGCATTGCACTTGTAGCAAAATTACCTATTGCCTGCAAACCTGATTTTGCTGCGCCAAACAATCCACCAACAATTGGAATTTTACTAAATGCATCAAGGACTTTACTTATTGCAGCAACAATAACTTTAACTATTCCTACACCCATCCCAATAAATAGATTAATAACACCTTTAGCAACAGATGCAACAGCGGCAATTAAGAATTTAAATGCATCACCCCAATTACCCTTAAATATACTTACAATCGCCATGACGATATTTATAATTCCATAGAGATATGGCTGAATTACTTTTTCAACAAATACTTTAATCATCCCAGCAACAAATTCAACAGCTTTTGCTATTCCAGTAAATATATTTGCGATGCCAGAACCAGCAGCTTCTGCCTGAGCACCCTTTGACCCAAATTGAGCAAATAGATCTTGAATTGGTCTAATGACTTCCATAGCGGCATCTTTAATGAGACCAAACGCTCTTTTTAGCGCATCCCAGGCTTTGGTAGCGCCTCTAATTTTATCCATGTTCTTAATAACAAGGAATACAACAGCCGCAACACCGGCAATAATTGCTCCAATGCCTGTCATCATTAGTGTAGTTTTAAATATTCTTGTTGCAATAGTTGCTAACTTCATATTCTTTATAACACCTAATATTGCCGTACCCAGCATTTTAAATCTTCCTGGAGCAGCCATACCAAGAACTTGATGTTTCAAAATTAAAGCATCAAGCGCTACCTGACCACCTTTTAGCTGAGCAAAATAAGCAGTAGCACCAGCTCCCATCTTTGTCCACTGGATAGCGCTTCCCGGAATTGATGGAGCAGCTTTAAATGCTGTCGTTGCAGCAATAGCACCCTGTTTAACTTTTCCAAGTGAACGTATTGGGGCTGTGGCAATTTCTCTTGCCCCTTCCATTCTTAAAGCTGCTCGTTGAGTTAATCCACCTATTCCACCACCAGCAATTTTTCTTGCCTGTTGTGTAGTAATTTCTCTGTCTCGGAATGCATAGCGCATTGCTCCAACTTGACCAGTATCAGATATTTGTTGAGCAATTCCAACACCTTTTGCCGCAAAAACTGGTTGCGCTCTTTGAAAGGATTGTACTGCTTGAATTTGTTTCTTTGCTAATCCCCTACCCCTTGTAGCGCTTACACCTTGTCTTTCAGCAAAAGATAATCCTTGATATTGGCTAAAAGCACTTGCAATTTCTGGTCTTAAGAGTCCACCCTCATAGAATTCAGCTGGAATTCCAACAGCTGCTCCCTGAATACGACCTCTTGGTATCTTTGTTGCAGTTGGTCTAGCCCTTAAATATTTTGATATAATATCTTGTTGCTGTATCGCAGTTGGGCCTCCTTCAATATCAGTAATTCCAATTTTTGCCAATCTTGCAGTCTGTATTGAAGCACCTCTTCCCTTAATTGTTCCAAGAGCAGTTTCTGCAGATATTAATTCTTTACCTTTAGAAATTTTACCAGAAACAAGAGCTGATATTGATGGAGCTGCTATATTTGCCTGATCTGCAGCGGCTTTAACACCTGTAATATACTTTTTATAGAAATTATTTACTGATGTTGCAGCAAGCTCTGCGCTTTTCCCTAATCCAACAAAACCACCATCAATATTTTTTAATTTCGGAAAGAATCTAGCAAGACCAAGACCAACTTTGCCAACAACTGCTTGAAATGTACCCATAGCAAGAATGACTGGTCCAAGACCAGCTAAAAAACTTCCAACAGATAAAATTAAATCAGTAATTCTTTTTCTTGTTTGTTCAAATTCTGGAGACATCCATGTTTCATACATCTGAACGACTTTCTTAGAAATTTTTTCAATTGTAGGAGCCAATCTTGCAATTAAATCGGCAGCAAATAATTTAAATGCATTTTTAATCTTATCAATACTGGCCGCTGTTGTTTGAAGCGATCTATCAAGTTCTGATTGTGCAAGCTGTGCAGCATTAGCACCACCAGCAAGCTGGATCATTAATGCTCTACCAGCTTCTGTTTTAACTTCGGAAATTATATCAATACCTTCAGCCTGCTTTTTCTTTACAACAAAATCGCCAACCGCATCTCTGACCGCCCTAGCATTAGCAATATCTTCAGGCTTAATAATTAATGTCTTACCAGCCTCTATTTCAATTTTTTGTCCAGCAGTAGCTGTTGCAATTCTTGCAATATTTCCAATATCCTTAAACGATCTTACTGTTTTTGGAACAATCGTTGTATTAAAATTTACAAATTTCTTAGCAGTTTCTTCCGCAACTCTAGCCATTTGAACTTCTGCTGGAGCCAATTGATTTGGTAATGTTTCAGCATATCCGCCAGTTAATTCAAGTTGTTTATTGAATAAGTCAAGCTGTTCAATTGCCAAATACATTCTTGGACCTTGACGTTTTTCAAATAAATCAGACATTAATCTGAGAGCGCCTTCAGGTCCAGCTTTTGATCTTAAAATTTCTCTAAACATTCTAACTGTAGCATCTAATCCGATAAGACCAGTTTTTGTAGAAAGCGTAAAGTCTTTTTGTGCATCGCCAAGAACACCATATTCTTTGGCAAGCTTATTAATCATGTCAGAGTTTTGTTTAGTTGGCGCTAGCAATCTTTGGAGTGAAACTTTAATTGAGTTTGCAGATGCGCCAATATCAAGACCGGCAGCTTTCATAGGAGCAAGAAGAGCCGCAGCCTCTGTCATTGAAATACCAAAACTTGTAGCCATTGATCCGACTTCTGGGAGAGCGTCACCGAGGTCTCTAAGAGTCAAAGCAGTTGCATTTTCAACAGCATTGAAAAGATACATTTGAGCTCTTGCTGCATCAATAGCCCTCGTCTCTCTTTCTCTTGCAGATGTTAATCCTTTTAAAGCTCCATTTGCTTCAAGAGCTCTCTTTGATTGGAAAAATAATGCTTGTGTTAAATCTTGAGCTCCTTTAATATCCATCGTACCGAGCTTTTCCAGCTCAAGCGTCATCTCTGCAAGAGATGCAATATTATCTTTAGAAGTTACACCTAATTCTGCAAAGTCAGCACCAATTGACACGACCATTTGTTTTGCTACACCAAACTTTAAAGACATTTGCGTTAATGCCGTATTAAGTTTATTAAAGTTTTCTACAAACAATTTTGCATTTTGAATATCTTCTGGTTTTATTAAATCACTAAATGTTGCATCGCCTAATCCAGTAATTTTCTGTGCTGCAATATCAAGAGTTGGCGCGACATTTTCCATCACCTTTGTTAATCTTGTTAATTGAGTATCAACCTCTTTAAATGTCTGCAACCCCGTTCTTGCAAATGTAGCAAGTGGTAATGTAAGGTTAATCAATAAGCTTCTACCAACGAATTGCGCATCTTTACCAAGTTTAGACATCCTAAGAGAAATATTTTGAAAATCGGAGCCGATAGCTCTTAATCTCATCCCTCTAAATGTTTTAGAAAACGCTTGAAGTTCTCTTGTAGTAACTCCAATTGAACGCCCCAATTGCGTTGTTTCTTTGCCAGCTAATACATATGCAGATCTTAATGCATTTAAATCAGCTGTAATTTTTTTCTGTTCAACACCAAGAATTTTTTGATTTTGAATTAAGCCCTTTATTGACTTGGCATGTTGATCTACGCCACGAGATGTAATGCCAAGAGCCTTATGAACTGCTTTTGTTTGGGCATCAAGTTTAGCCATCGGCACATTAATGCCGCGTAATGTAGCGCTTAGATTTCTAAGAGATGAGCTAAGATTGCCGACCTTCTGTACACCTTCTGTATGTACTTGTATTATGATATCGACATCAGACATATTTCACCACAATAATTATTACACTTGATATCAAAAAAAGCAATAAAATCATTGATTTTGTTGCGGTGCTGACTCGTATCCTAAGGATAGACCAGTTGCTGCAAAGCTGGGAAGGTCATGCATCCGCATAACTCGGTCATCCCTTGTGGTTGGAGAAACATCATACCAATCCTCTTCAAAGTCAACATCCTCTGCACCCTGTGAATAAGCAAGGGCTTTTATTTGTTGCATAAATTCGTGACTGCATGCCCGATGCAAAAGAAACAGTTCACGCAATATGAGAGATTCTTCTAATTGTTCAAGACTTGCCCATGCACCAACTCGGACAAAAACTTCAGATTCGTATTTGAGGAGAGGTAGTTCTTCCCAAGCTAGG
>Ga0214923_10001038_pt1 | contig 40551 bp, 55 predicted proteins | sample LL1510_MetaG_FD_177993 | JGI IMG/M metagenome (GOLD analysis project Ga0214923, IMG submission 177993) | Freshwater microbial communities from Lake Lanier, Atlanta, Georgia, United States - LL-1510 | ecosystem: Environmental > Aquatic > Freshwater > Lake | place: USA: Georgia | collected... | reverse complement strand
TTACTCTTTATCGTTGTGCATCAGATGCTACTAAAGGTGCATTACTTCGTGGTTATGCAATAAAGGCTATCCCTTCACCTACTAGATCTAGGCTTATTCAGATGCCTTTGATGTGTTATGACTTTGAAACAGATAGAAGAGGCGTTCGTTTCGGTACACAAGATGGAGCTAAGTTCCGAATAGCAGCGTTAGAGTCCTTAGAATCTAGTGGTTCTACTGTTCTCGTACAGGATTTCACCTCTGGTGAAAACTTCGATACCGTAATCGAAGAAATTTCATTCACTCGTATGACCCCACCAAGCAGCAATAGCGATAACTTCGGAGGGATCATCACTATCACTATGAGAACGGTTGTATAATGAACTATCTTGACTGGGCCGGACTGGCGGTCGCAATAATAACAATCCTTTCCGCATTAGCCGGTGGAGTTAGATGGTTAGTCAAACATTACTTAGCAGAACTTAAACCTAATGGTGGAACAAGTTTGCGTGATGAGGTCAATAGACTATCTTCAAAACTAGACAGATTGTATGAGATATTAATACAGAAGTGAGCTATCCAAATTGGTTTGCTTCTTACGCCATTGCGTATTTCGATAAACATCTAGCAAGATTCAAAGACAAACAAGATTTACGATTCTTACAAGTCGGTGCCTTTACAGGTGATGCCAGCCTATGGTTGATCCAAAACATCCTGACCCAGAAGAGTTCAGTCCTTGTTGATGTGGATACTTGGCAGGGATCTGATGAAGAAGCTCATCATAAAATGGATTTTCTTGATGTCGAAAAGACCTACGACTGGAAGCTTAAAGATTACCCACGAGTAATAAAGGTCAAGTCAACCAGCCTAGAGTTCTATGCTCGGCTGCCCGAAGATGAGATCTATGACTTCATCTATATCGATGGAGACCATACAGCCCAAGGGGTCTGGCAGGATGCCAGCCTTGGCTGGAAAGCCCTTAGAAAGGGCGGAATCATGGCCTTTGATGATTACCTTTGGGGGGCTGAATTACCCCTTGAAAAGCGACCACAGCCAGCTATAGACCTATTTCTGACCCTTCTTAAGGAAGAGATCGAACTACTAGATACAGGATCCCAAGTATGGATAAGGAAGCTATAAATGAAACCTGTTGCCAAGAGAGCCACACCTGCTGCCCTTGCTGTTCTGCGACAAGCAACCAAGCTTTTTCCGAAACGCAACAAGGCCAGCGATGGGCTCCTGCCTTCTGCTGCCCACCTAAAAGCCAGCCCTAATTCTGATCACAACACAGGACACGCAGTCGATCTAACCCATGACCCAAAGTCTGGGATAGACTGTCATGAACTGTTTCAGAAGTTTAAGGATGACAAGAGGGTTGCCTACTTAATCTTCGATAGCAAGATCTGGACTCGTGCCAGAGCAAGTGAGGGAGACCGCCGGTATACCGGATCAAACCCACACTCAAAACATATGCACATCTCCATCGATCCAAAGCATGAGAACGATAAAAGCTCTTGGTTCCCTTGGACAAAAAAGAAAGTGTTCTCTTCTCCAGATGCTGTCATTCAAAGTCTGAAGAATCGGAACCCACAGAAATGTGAAGTACCAAGTCCAAAGGAGGACTAAATGGAAAAGATCAAATCATTAATTCATCGTCACCCTGCTAGAGTTGCAGCGTTTGTATCTTCAGCAGTTGCTTTAATCGTTACTTTAATATCACCAGATATTCCAGCAGAGCAAGCAGTTATCTTTGTCTTGTCTGCATTGGGTCTAGGTGAGTATGCACAGCGTGTAGAAAACGATAAGACAGATGCAGCTCTCTGGACAGATCCAGAGGATATTGACGAAGAGTAATAACTCTTACAAGAAATGGGGCCACCTTCGGGTGGCCCTCTTTTTTTTATGTCCAAAAACTACACCGGTAGAAGAGCTTTAAGAAATGCCCCCCCACCCCCCATAAAAAATTTATGGTTGGTCAGGTGCTACACCGTATAGTGTCGCCTTGAAGTTTCTGCCCCACCTCTTTCGAGGTAGGCAAACAATATCACGACACGCCGAAATCCCACAATTTGTCATACCCTTGTGTCACACTTATTCCATGACAGAAAAGCTGATCGAGGTAAACAACATCTATGCACAGATGGCTGAGTTATCCGATTCTTCATTACGCCCTCATCCATGGGTCATGGGGTTTTCTTATGGCAGGGATGGTGGTATATCTATCTGGTGGGATCATGCATATGAATCCAGCCAGTACCTGTTGGGCAAGCTAGATCTTGTTGATTGGTTTCATGAAGGGTTCTTCATTGCTGATCGCATGGTTCAACTTGTTCCACTACCAGAAGAAAAGAATCTAATTCTTCCGGGAATAATGATTGTATGGCGACCAGTCGATGGAGAGGCGAAGATCTCTAAGTTAGTAGAGGACTACATTAAGGGATACCAAAATGTTACTTAAAGATTTTTATATTGATAAGTTTTGCAAGAAACTTTTAGAAGCAGAACCACTACCTGATACTGAATACAAACAAGGTTTAGTTGATGGACTTGAATACGCAATAACAGTTCTACAAAAGGAAAGGTCACAAGATGGGCAAGCCCAAGAAAGGCAGGGGTAGTGGTGTTAGAAATACGAACCGGCGAAACGGTAAAGCTTCCAAGAAGAACCCAAAGCAACCCAAAGCCAAGAAGCCTAATGTTAATGGAAGGTCTCTTGAAGATCACAAGAAGAGAGAAGCTTGGAAAGCGTGGAAGGCTAACCAATCTCATACTGCAAAGATTCCACATTGGAAGGAGTGGCAAGTAGATGCCGCATAGTAGTAAGGAAACTTTATCTGTTGGCTGGTGTGACAATGGCATGACTGATGGAAAGTTCACAGAGGGCTTGCTATACACATTACTTACATCTGCAAAGCATGGGATATTTTTTAATAATGCAATTCGTGTCCAAGGTAATCAAATTGCCAGACAGCGTATGGATCTTCTAGAACTATGGGCTGATCATGTAGGAACAGACTGGCTACTGTGGGTGGATTCAGATGTGGTTCTAACATCAGACATATTGAAGAAGCTTTGGGATGCTGCCGATAAGATCTCAAGACCTGTCGTATCTGGGGTGTACTTTGTATCTAAAGGAATGGAGGCCAGCCTAATGACACCTATGCCGGCTATATTCTTAGACAAAGAAGGAGATGAATACAATATGGAGTTTATACATCCACTTCCAGTAGACTCACTAATTAAAGTTGATAGTGCAGGTATGGGATTAGTTCTTATGCACAAGTCAATAGTTCCAAAATTGAGAGAGAAGTTTCCGGATCAATCATTCTTTGCTGAGAAAGATTTAGGTAAGGATAAGTTTGTCGGTGAAGATATTATTTTCTTTAGGAAACTAAAGGAATGTGGAATCAAAGTTCATGCACACACCGGTGCATTGGCTCAACATATGAAGCGATTCAGTTTTGATGTCGCTTACTATGGACTCTACTGGCAAGAATATGCAAGACAAATGAAGATAAAGGAAGAAGAAGCCAATGCAGGAAATTAAAGATGTGTTGATTGATATCCTCAAGAAGAAAGATGCTTCAAGAGGTAGATCAACTCAGACACAAGTAGGGCCATCAGAACTTGGTGGTTGCCCACGCAAGGTTTGGTACAGGTTGAATCAACAACCTGAGACCAATAGCAACGAGTTGAAGCTTGCTGCTATTATGGGTACTGCAATTCACGGAGCCATAGAACAGGCTCTTGCATTGCACGATCCAAAGCAGGAAGAATATCTTGTTGAAACTGAGGTCGAAGCAGATGGTATGAAAGCCCATGTCGACCTCTATATTAAATCATCTGGTGCTGTGGTCGATTGGAAAACTGTTAAGATCAAGAATCTTAATTTCTTTCCATCAAGACAACAAATCTGGCAGGTTCAAACCTATGGTTATCTTTTAGCTAAGAATGGCTATGAAGTTAAAACCGTAAATCTTGTGGGTATACCACGAGATGGGGATGAACGAGATATCAAAGTACACTCTGAAGCATACGATCCAAGTATTGCCGAAGAAGCTCTCAACTGGTTACGCAATATTGAGTTTGCAGATGAGGCACCACCACCAGCGAAGGATGCTAGTTACTGTCAGTTCTACTGCAAGTACTATGATCCAAGTGGTGAAGTGGGGTGTACTGGATTAAAAAAAGGCGGTATAACACCGGCGGAGATTCTTCTTGATGATCCACAGGTGGATATGAATGCCTTGGAATATCTACAAATTAATAACGAAATCAAAAAGTTAGAAACAAAATCTGATTCTTTGAAATCTACTTTCGAAGGTATCTTCGGGAGAACATTGTCTGGCGTAGAGATAAGCTGGACAACTGTGGCACCTCGTCAATCCGTTGATGAGGAACAGGTCAAAGAGAAGATAGGTTTTGTACCAAAGAAAACAACCGGAAAAGAATCAGTACGGTTGAACATCAAACACACGGAGGAAAAATAAGATGGCTGAACTCGGCTTTCAAGTATCTACAAAGACAAACGATGGAACAATCTTTGTTATTGCAGATGCAACATATACAGGCTTTGCACAGAAATTGTCTGAAGCCCTAGATCAGAGTGGTGCTGAGGCACTACTCCAAGCAATGGCTAATGCATTTGCACAGCCAATGTCTACCCAACAGATAGCGAATGCTTTGGGTGGAACTGTTATTACTACTGATAAGTGGAATGCACCAGCACAACCTAATACTCCAGTTGCAAGCATTGGCGTAGAAGCGTTGAAGGATCGCTATGGAAACGAGTGGACTTATGGTCTGCCTGATGCACCACCACTACCCGATGGTCGTGGCTTCTATGCTAAGAAGCGTGGAATATCCAAGGCCGGAAAATCCTATGTCGGTTGGTTCGATCCAGTAAAAGGCCCGAAGCCTTTCAGTAAAGGAGTGGCTGAGGCCGAAACTATTTGGATTAAGTAACCCATGAGGTCACAACACCAAAAGTTTTTAGTCCAACTGGTGGAGCCGGATACACCTCAATATCCGGCCTTCACCGGCAAGGAAGCTTGTGCAACTGTAGGATCAGAGATGTTCTGTACAGATGAAAAAGACTTCAGTCACTACGAGGTTCTGCGAGGGATCTGTAGTCAATGTCCACTCTTAAAAGATTGTTTTAATTGGGCATTACATAACGAGGACTTCCATTATTGGGGAGCTTCCTCTGCACATGATAGAAAGTTTATCCGAAGATTTTACAACATAGAAAGAAAGCGAACCATAGCAGCCTAATGTTGAACTTACTTCAAGCAGTACACAGTACAAACTCTTCAGCGAAACCATTGCCCGATGTGTGGGAATCATTGAAGCTTAATGGGATGAGGTTCCGTCATTCACAATTATGCCTAATCGCTGGGCAACCAAACTCCGGCAAGAGTCTTATGGCTTTGGTATATGCACTTAAAAGTCAGGTACCAACTTTGTATTTCTCTGCCGATACGGATCCAATAACACAGATGTTTCGTACTGTCGCTGCTTTAAGTGGGATTCCGCAACAACAAGTGGAGACCTATCTTGATCAGGACTCACACTATTTCGATTCAATGCTGTCTGAGAAAGGCTCACACATCAAGTGGGTCTTTGATCCGTCACCAGATATAGACAGCATTGAACTTGAAATCCTTGCCTATGGTGAGGTGTATGGCATGGCACCGGCACTTGTCGTGATAGATAACTTGATGAATTGCGTGTCCGTTACCGGGGAAGAATGGTCAGGCATTCGGGCAATCATGTCCGAACTTCATCATGTAGCTAGAAAGACAGGTGCCTGTGTCCTTGCTCTTACACATATGTCGGAGCAAAGAGATTACGATGCAGACAAACCAGCACCACGCCGAGCCATACTTGGTAAGGCATCACAGTTGCCTTCGATGATCCTATCGATTGCAATGAATCCAGAGTATGGAGAGTTTAGAGTTGCTGCTGTTAAGAACCGATTTGGTGAACACTCTGCTGATGGAACTAAGTATTCTACTCTTCTTATCGATCCATCAAGAGTACAGATAGCTGATGCTAATGCACAGGGTAGAGCAGACATGAGACCGGGAGTAATAAACTTTGGATACCAAAACATCACGAGCCAACAAACGCAAGGGTACGCAATGGGAAGTAGATCTAATTGATTACTTCCGAAGTAAAGAATTAATAGCAGAAAGATTAAGACTCTCTGGCAACTACGATGAAGGCGATCTCTGGTTCTTAAACAGACAGGTCTACTTCGTAGTAGAAGCCAAGAATGAAAAAGGTTTCAAGCCCGGGCCTTGGACACAAGAAGCGGTGCTTGAAAGGGATAACTGGAAGAAGAGAAGAAAGAACAATGGTCGAGTTATTCCACTTGTCATTGCCAAGCGAAGGCAAAGCAATGTCAGTAAAGCATTTGTAATTATCCAACTAGACGAATTTATGGAGCTAATAAATGAATGAGACACTAGCACTAATCCTGACTGTTACAGCAGGTGTTGCCCTTTACCACTTCCTTGAGTGGGCTTACTACAAAGTTGCAGATGAGATCTACTGGAGCAAACGCAAGGATGATCCAAACCATTTCCTTAACTTTGCTAAGTTGATTGATGAAGAAGTTAAGACAGTAAAAAAGAAAACTACTGCGAAGAAGAAATAATTATGGCAGCCGATCCTGAACTACTTAAAGCTGTAGTTAAGCACTACGGTGGAGAGACTAGAGACGGCTACTCAAAGGCAGTCCGGTGTTGTTTTCATGACGATACTAGACGATCTGCGGTTATGTCTACTGATGGAGACAGAGCCGGACTGTACTTCTGTCATACCTGTGGTATTGGTGGAGATGCGTATTCATTGTTGATGTGGAAAGAAGGGATAGATTTTCGTGTTGCTATCGATAGAGCGGTTGACATTGCTAAAAGAGCTGGCTACGACTTATCAGACAAAGATAAACGAAGAGACGGTGGCTTACTTACAGGGGCGAGGGTTCAGTCAAGAGCTGGCAGAAACTCATCTATTCGGCACCGTACCAGTAGATTGTGATCCTAGCCATGTGCAATTTATCGGTTGGCTATCCATCCCATACAGAGTTGTCCATGGGGTGGCAGGATTCAAGTTCCGAAGAGTCGATGGATCTCCGGGCCCTAAATACATGGCTCCAATGCATCAGCCAGCCCGACTCTACAATGCAGTCGATCTACAAAAACCTTCAGATGTTGTTGCAATCTGCGAGGGAGAACTCGATGCAGCTATTGCCAGCCAACTGTTGCCTTCAGTTGGAGTACCGGGTGTCAAAGCTTGGAGACCACACTTCAACAGATTATTCGGAGGATATAAACGAGTACTTGTTCTTGCAGATAATGACGAGGCAAAGAAAGATGGTAGCAATCCGGGTATGGAACTCGCCGAAAAGGTATTACAAGAAGTCGAACATGCAGAACTGATATCATTACCGCAAGGATCTGATGTCAACTCAGTAGTTATAGATGAAGGACTCAAAGGATTAAGGAAGAGGTTAGGGTTGGATGAGTGACAACAGATACGAAGATGAGCTTGGAAAATATGGAGACGATAGAGACTTTGAAAAGATTGTTAGAGTCTCAAGGCTTCAAAGTAATCGAGATAATAAATCTGCCTTCGGGCCTAGAGATAAGAGTTCGAGTTCCGCCGATCCGGAATTAAACCAATTCGTTACTGATGTCTGGGATATCATTGATGAGCTTGGTAATCTTCTGATAAGTAAGCAAAGGGATTATGGCCCCGGCAATATTAACAACGCCTTCGGTGGCCCAATGAACGGACTGCTTGTCCGTATGGGTGACAAGTTTGAACGCTTGAAGAACCTGTTTACATTCGGTGATGGTAACCCACAACACGAACCTATCGAAGATTCATTCAAGGATCTTGCCAACTACGCCATCATTGCCATGATGGTCAAGCGTGGAAAGTGGCCTAAGAATAAACTATGAAAAAAGTTTTCTTTTTTTTAATTCCAATTCTTGTAATTACAGCATTGTATTTTGCCATTAGATTTCTAATCGACACCATCATAGAGATGGATGATGAGGGTAGTGTCGGTGAGTGAAAGAGCTAAAGACCATATCAATGATCTAATCAATGTATCCGCTTTAACCATCTACCGAAGGTTCATTGGATATGTGGAGTATAAGGATTTAATACAGGAGTTAAACATCTATGTGCTTCAGCGACCCAAGCTTGAAGAAGATCTTGATGAGTCTTATACCGTCTCAAAGGATGAGACGAAATGGGTAGCTCGAAAGATTATGGCTCGGTTCCGCCGGCATATAGAAAAGTATTCTCGTAAAGAAAAGGCAGCCAAGGTTGGATACTCAACCGGTGATGAGTTCTTCTATAACACAGTAACAATCGCATCTATCTTGCCTGTTGCATTGCAGTTTGATGTGCAAGGGGCAACCCTTATTGACAAGGTAGATGATGGACAACCAAGAAAATCTCCAGCACCTAACGAAGGTGGCAACCTCATGGCTATGGCTATCGATGTTAAGTCTGCTGTTGAACTGCTAGACAAAGATGAACAATACATAATCGATCTAAGATATGGAGCTTCCCCAATGACCCTATCGGATATAGCAAAAGAGTTAGGACTCTCTGATTCAACTGTAGATAGGAGAGTGCAAAGAATTTTACGAAAGATCATTGATCATCTCGGAGGGCCTACGCCATGGGCCTAAAGATAAACCTTGAAAGATATGAGGTTGTGATGGCGGTGAACACAGCAGTTGAAAGATATGTAAGCACGATGAAGAACCAACAGATGAGAGGGTTAGGCGACCTTGATCCATGGCAGAGAATACTTCTTGATATTGATGGGTGTGGTGCAGAGATCGCTGTAGCCAAGTATCTTGGCGTTTATTGGAGTGGTGCTTTCGGTCAAGGTGGTGTGGATATAGAACCAAACATAGATGTTAAATACACCAAGCATGAACAGGGTAGATTACTCGTAAGACCTGAAGCTAGAGATGATATTAAGTTTGTTTTAGTTCGTGGTGGTATGCCGAACTACGAGTTAATCGGTTGGATCATGGGTGAAGATGCCAAGAATCCTGAGTGGTTAGGTAAACCTGATTGGAAAAGACCAGAGATCTATTGTGTACCAGAAGAGAATCTTAGAAAGTTTAGAGGAAGTTATAGTAATTAATGGTTAGTTATGATTATGAATGCCCGGGTGATGAAGAGATTATTGTTATCGAAAGACCCATCTCTGAACCCGAAGGTGAGTATGCTTGTCCTACTTGTGGTGCAAAGCTTCGAAGAGTTTATTCTGCCAACCCCACGATCTTCAAAGCTCAAGGTTTCTACTCAACAGATAACTTCCGTAAATGAAAGAACCCCCTCCGAAGAGGGGGCCCTTTACCTAGAGTGGAGGATCAAGTCCACTACATTTATCTTAGACCATCGCTGTGGCCATCGTCAAGCTATCTACCATACTCCTCTTTCAAAAACTTGCCACAGTAAGGCCAAGGCTTGGCCCCACGATCGGCATAGATATGAAGAGCTACATGGAACTGCTCTCTCAAGGTAGCTTTCTTCGGTGGAGTATCGCTGTCACCGCCATGAGCTACCCAAGTTCTAGGGTATTCAATTTGGAACGCCCCTTGGAATTGTTTCTTAGTGCCGCTTACGGCATTAAGTCTGCCATTAGATTCACACTTGGCTAAATCTTGCCAAGCTTGAGGGAGATCGGTGAGTTGAATATCAAGAGGAATATGAATCTCCTCTTTAATCACGATCTCCCGGATAGGTATATCTTCTATTGCCGGGAGCTTCTCCGGAGCCAGCACTAGGCCGGCTCCGAAGGCAGCGATCCCGATTATTAATCGGTGGATCATTTAAGTATCTCCTCCTAGAAAGATCGCCAAGATCCATATTAGGATCGGGATCCCTATTAATAGAGGGCTATCTTCACTTAGCCCTAGTGGTAGGGTAAAGAATGTTAGGAAAAAGAGCAAGCCTCCTAATCCTCTCACGCCATTACCTCTTCTATCCAACCGCAGCTATCACACTCCGGGATCTTAGATCCATTAGGTATAGGCTCCGGGTAATCTTGGCCGCATTCGCAGCGATAGACATATGGATAACATGGTTTGCATTCATAATTGCCGCAGCCATAAGTCATTAGGCCACCTCGTAAATAAGCTTAGAGCCTATGGCATGGATAGCCTTACCCTTAGCCCGGAGACCTACGATTACACCTCGAGGATCCAAGGCTCGGAGATCGTGGATATCGCCATCGATAACCGGTATCTCATTCCATTTATCGGGCAGCGATATACCCTTATCAATAGGCAGCACGATCGCCACATTAGCTCCGGTGCTTACCTTATCGGTGATCTCTTGGATCGAATGGCCGGCGGCCGAGAATGTTAATCGGTATCCGGGAAGAGGCTCCGGCTCTCGATCCCACCTCTTAGAGTAATCATAGACCGAGGCCCCTCCATTCTTAGCCCTATTGATAAGCCAAGGAGCAGCTATCTCCCATGCTAGATCGGAGGCAACATTTAACCGGAGGCCCCACTTATTCCAAGCTCGAGAGTATCGATCGATATCATGAGCTAAGAGAATCGAGGCAGCCTCCGGAGCCTCTACTAATAGACTAACCCGAGCCGATCGAGCCTTGATCACACTCTCGAAAGCTCCCCGGCCATGCGTAAGAACGCATAGATCCTTGCAATGCTTAAAGAATGCACAGGTAGTTGCCGGGCCATGCGTGGCCGGTGTTAAGGTTAGGGCAGCGATCCCTTGATATCCCGGGATCTCGAGAGATAGCTTCTTATTACTATCGGATCGAATGAGATAACCGGGAACGGATATCCCATAAGGGTGGAATATGTCGGCCGCTATCCTCCTTGCATTAGCAAGATCGAGGGCCGATATTACGCCGGGATCCGGTAGAGGTGCAGCTTCTCGGATCTTGATAAGAGATCTCATCTCTTGATCTTCTTAATAGTCTTGGCTACCTCCTCGATAGCCTCCTTAATATTATGATAGATCCACTCTTGCCAATTATCCGGATCGTTGCTATCGATAACCTCAAACCATGAATTGTTAATCCATACGAGCTTCCCGGTAGCCTCGAGATCTTCTAGATCTTGATCACAATTCACCCCGGCTTCAATTAAGCGATCCGGATATCGGATAACCTTATCGATCCCCTCGATAGAGATCCTCATCTCACCGAGGCAGCGTATCTCCCACTCTCGATCCTTATATGCGAGGCGAGCTACGATATCGCTATCGCCGGTGTAGAATGCCGGATCGTCTCGATCTCCTCTCTCGATCCATGGATCCTCGATCTCAAGAGAGACCCCCTTAGGCAGCTCGAATGCTCGAGCTATTGTTTCATTCATTCTTGATCCTTATCTTCTAGGTATTGCATAGGTGAGGCGATCCCACCATGGCAAGGCCCGGAGCTATAACCCCGGGCCCCACCATGAAACTACCGCCGGAAAGATATCCGATAAGTCTCTTGATAGATCCGGAGATAACCCTCCCGGATCCCTACGAGATAAGCTCTCTCGAGGGTGGCCTCCTTGGCCTCCTCGATCCTCCCCTCGATCTCATAGATAAGATTCTTAAGCTCTCCATGGAGCAGATCAATATCCGGGATCTCATGTCTCTTAAGTAAAGTCTCCGGGATCACGAGACTATCCTCTCCTCTACTCGAGGGCCGGCATATACCCCTTGATAATCGACACGATAAGCGGATCCGCTATCGGTATTCTTTACGATCTCGAGATCATTACGGAATAGAACATGATCATATGATCCCGATCCGACATGGAAAGAGAGATCTTTCTCGAGGAATGCTTCTATTAATGCTTCTTCGATTAGCTCGAAAGTAAGAGGTCTAGGATCTTCTTCGAGATCTTCTTTAAGCATTCTTATAGCCTCGGCTATCGTTAAGTAATCGATCATGAGCTAACCTCCTTGCTCTTCGCCTCGATAGTTATCTGCTCATTAATAGCTTCATAAGAATTATCGAGACATGGGATCGAGCTATCGAAAGCCTCCGCAGCTCGAGCGAATGTCTCGATATCGGTATCAAAATGATCGGCCAGATAATATTGATAGATAATCGCTTGGCTTGGATCTTGCATAGATAAATATTTAATGAGATCTCCGATCGTCATATATCCGGCCATGATTACCCCTCCTCCCATGGCTCGATATCTAAGAATGGCTCGAGGTGATGTTGCTCGCATATGGCCCAAGCCGGAGCAGACTTAGCTCCCTTATAGGTGATCCCCTCCGGGAGATCGATTAGCGTATCGAAATCTCTATCGAGCCCGGCCTTGATAGCTCTCTTGCATGGCTCTACCATGGAGAGAGGTATCGGCGGATAGTGATTACCTCGGAGGTGGATCTCTAGCTTACGATCGAGAGAGATCTCTTCCATGCCGGCTAAATCGTGAGAGAGATTAGATCCCATGATTAGATCCTCTCTTTAATTCATTAAGTAAGCCGGCGATATCGAGCAATTGAATTTGGATCTCTTTATCTTCAATGAGAGATCTAGCTTTATTGCATACCTCGATCATATTAGATAGATCTCTCTTGGTGTAATTCTTAAGAGCCATTAGCGGCGGCCTCTCTTCTTATTCTTAGAGAGGTGAGCTTTAAGCTCGAGCTTGATAGCCCGGGCCTCTTCTCCCTTAAAAGTGGCCATATTAGAGAGAGCGTATAAAACTACACTCTCTCCACTATCGAGGCCGTATTGATCATCGATCGAATTAATGCAGCTCATCGCATTAATATAATCTCGAGCATAGATCGAGGCGTTAGATCTCCACCATGGAGAGCGTTTAATATCTCTAGCGATCTCGCTAATAGATCGAGGCCCGGTATCCTCCTCGAGCTTAACCGGTAAATGCCCGGAGGTGTCTCCGGTGTTAAGATCCACGATAACTAGAGAGCCATTACCTAACATGGCCCTAACGATATCGCCGGATCCTCTTCTATCTGCCTCCGATAGGAGGCTATCTTCTAGCTTGCCCATAATTGATCCTCATTCTCTTAGGTAAATCGGTGATCAAGATAATCACCCCACCCGGCCCGGAGCCTAGAGATCCCGGGCCGGATAGGCTAACGATCTTTAAGCGTGGTTAGATCGATAACTTTAAGCTTACCCGGCGGCAGCTTCTCCTCGGTGGAGATCCACCATTCGAGGCCCTCGAGCCGCCTAGCTAGATCCCCTCGAGGTATCTCTCCTCCGGGATAATAGATCGCTACCATGATCCGCAGCGTACCGCTCTCCTCCTTGCTCATGGTTTCACCTCCGGAAAGTAGCACTCGATCATCGAGCCCCAACAATAACCCCGGCCCTCGATCCACCATAAGGAGCCCGAGATCTTAAAGATCGCATAAGCTCCGGCGATCCCGGCGATTAGATAGATCCACCGGCGGCGATAGATCGGAGAGCTTAAAACCCGGCGGATCGCTCTCATGCTGCCACCTCCTCGGATAGCTTCTCGAGGTGCTTCTTAATTGCTGCCCGAGCTTGGCTCCCGGTGGCGTATTGTTGAAAGTCTCCAAGATCCTCGATCCGGCCATTAATGCACTCTCTTATCGTGTAGAGGCGAGGCGATGAATCTCGATCGAATCGCTCCGAGGTGATGAAGAATCGGCCGCCATAGATAGCGGATCCGATCCGGCTATTAAAAAACCGGAGAGCTGCCCGATCGAAAAAGTGGCCACCCTCCCGGCGGTTTGCTTGGATAATCTCCTCGATCGAATAATATCTCTCGAGCTTCTTCTCTTCTTTCATGTCTTGATCCATTCTCTAGGTTAGCGGTGCAAGAGTAAGCACCCGGAGAGCCTCGAGGGTTTAAGCTCGAGGCCTACCGGCTACCGGCTCCCGGTTTGATAAGTGTATATGGCCTCGGAGAGCTTCTCAAGCGTGGCGAGGTGCTTATTAATTGAATCCATGGCCTCCCGGGCTATCGTGGCATTAATGCCGGTTTGCATTACGCCATCGATGAGAGAGAGTTTCTCAAGATCCCTAAGCTCAAGCTCAAGAGATCTAGAGGATCGATCTAAGGCAGAATCTAAGGCCTCAAGATCGGCCGGCGTAATTAGGATCTTAACATGATCCCAACCGGTGGAGGCGATTAATAGCTCTTTCATAATTTGATCCATTCTCTAGGTTTGCCCGGTGGAGGGATCTCCTCCGGGTTTGCTCTCATGGTATCACGATCACAGCTCTAAAAGTCAAGCATATTAAAAAAATATTTTTTAATCGTGTCGAGATCTTTCAAGCTTGAAGAGATCAAGCTCGGAGGGTATCGGCCCGGATCATGGCCCGGATCTAGATCCCTCCTCCTCCCGGATCTCATGCCCTAAGTCTTAGGCGATCTTAAACATGGAGAAGATTAGAGAGGCCCTAAAGCTAGGGCCCTCCATGATCCGGAGATCCTCTCAGAATAGGCTCAAATCTACTTAACATAATGTATGTTATCGGCTTATAGGGGTTAGACATGCAGCTAGATAAATTGACCCGGGTGCTTAAAACGGCAGGGGGGCCCATGTATATGTACCCAGAAAAATATTTTTGATAGGATCAAGAGCTGTAAAAGTGCTGGTGGAGATGGGTTTTAACTACATTGGGCTAACTGTGACATAAATCACAGCATATTTAGTGGGATAAAACCCCTTTATCCCGGCTTATACATAGTAGGGAGGATATTTACCGAGTAGGTAAATAGACGACCTACCCGGCCTTAGGGGCCGGAAGGAGTTTCCAACGACTGGAGGCCCCCAAACAAACTCCTAGTGAGTTTGGACAGGTCTGTCGTTTTCTGTATCCACAGGTTTATCCACAGACCGTGGATCCAATGAAAAGACACCGAGGAATCCAATGACAAAACGCCAAGAAGAGGCAGCCAAAACTAAAGCGAAAGTACTTGGCTATCTAACGCAAGGTTATACGGTCGAAGAAGCTATGAGGGCTGTCGGTCGGTCAGTAAAGCTTTGGGAGTATTACCGCTCCAGCGACAAAGAGTTCAAAGAGAACGCCGACAAGATTCGTGCTGCCAGAGTATCCAAAGGCAGAATCCAATCCGCCGACTCTCTTACGATGCCTTTCCGTGAGTTTCGCAAGGAATACTTAGAGGCTGAAACTTTTCCACATCAAATGAATATTATCGATCTCTTAGAAGGTCGAGACCCAGCGTGGCTTCACACATCCATGCAGTATGAAAAGGGTCGCCCCCAATATGTTCTGGTGAATGTGCCCCCAGAACACGCCAAGTCTATGACTACCTCGATAGATTATCCGGTCTACCGAATCTGTATGGATCCTAATGTCCGTATCATGATTGTCTCTAAGAGTCAGCAGAAGGCAACAGAATTTATCTACGCTATCAAGCAAAGACTTACCCACCCATCGTGGCAAAAACTACAACTAGCCTACGCTGCCGGTTCTGGCTTTAAGTCTAAGTCTGCTACATGGCAAGCAACACAGGTCTATCTTGGAGATGAACTCCGTGACTCTGACCAGAAAGACCCAACCATCCAAGCCATTGGTATTGGAGGTCAGGTCTACGGTGCGAGAGCTGATTTAATTATCCTTGACGACTGTGTAACTATGAGCAATGCTCATGAGTATGAAAAACATATCCGTTGGATCCAACAAGAAGTTTTAACTCGTCTTGGCCCCACCGGTAAGCTTTTAGTTTTAGGAACCCGAGTGGATTCCATCGACCTGTATAGAGAACTCCGTAACGGTGAACGCTATCCAACAGGTCAATCTCCGTGGACATACCTAGCCATGCCGGCGGTTCTAGAGTTTGCTGAATCTCCAGCCGACTGGAAAACCCTTTGGCCTAAGACAGACCGCCCATGGCAAGGTTCTGAAGAAGATCAACCCGGTGAAGATGGTCTATATCCTCGTTGGGATGGAACCCACCTTTCAATGCGAAGGGGTGCCCTAGACCCAAAGACTTGGTCTATGGTTTACCAGCAAGCAGATGTTGATGAAGATTCAACCTTTAATGTTGTATGTGTCAAAGGCTCAATCGATCGTATGCGAATGATTGGCCCTATCGTGCCCGGTAATCCCGGACACCCAGACACAACAGAAGGAATTACCATAGTCGCAGGGCTTGACCCAGCGATTGTTGGTGACACCGCAGCCGTAGTAATGGCAATAGATCGCCGCCGCAAAAAGCGTTATGTACTTGATGCGACAACAATTACTCGGCCTTCGCCACAAGCGATTCGTGATCTCATCACAACATTTACAGACAAATACAAACCAACCGAATGGGTGGTTGAGCGTAACGCTTTTCAGGGCTACCTGACACAAGATGAGAATCTACGAATGTGGCTTGCCAACCGTGGAGTGATGCTCCGGGAACATACAACATCTCGCAATAAGTGGGATGTCGGCTTTGGTGTAGCAGCAATGGCTTCACTATTTGGTTCTGTTGAATCAAGTGGTAAGCATCATAGAGATAACTTAATGCACCTTCCTTCCGATAGGCACGAAGGTATTAGGTTGTTAATTGATCAACTTGTTACTTGGTCTCCTGAGACAAAGAATAAGACTGACTTGGTTATGGCACTTTGGTTCTGTGAAATCAGAGCTAGAGAGATCTGCCAATTCGGTGATTATGGTGGTAAGTTTATGAAAAATGAGTTTCTAACTCGTTCAGACCAGAATCGTCAAACGGTTGTAAACCTTGACGAGTGGGCTGCAAGTCGAAAGATAGGTTAAAGAATGCGTACTCCACAAGAGATAGCAGCAAAAGTTGACCGGCTAAAGCGAAACAATATGGATCGTGATCGCCGTATGGCTGATGTACTTGCTGTCCGTCAAGGAAGAATGCAAGATGTTTTCTTTGGTCAGTTCTCAGATGAGTATCCAAAACCTCTCATCGCTAACATGGTCGATATCGCTGCTCGTGACCTAGCAGAAGTAACAGCCCCACTACCTTCAATTAACTGCTCTTCTTCCAATATGTCCTCAGATTCAGCTCGTAAAAAAGCTGATATCCGTACACGCATTGCTAATCACTACGCCAATAAGTCAGATTTACAACTCCAGATGTATGCAGGTGCCGACTGGTATTACACCTATGGCTTCTGTGCCGGAATGATTGATATTGATTTTGAAACAAATAACCCAAGAATCCGTCTACTTGACCCATTTGGTCTCTATTATGAGAAGGATCGCTTTGGATCTGTAACCTGTGTATCTCGTAATATGTTTATGGATACTGAATCCATCGTCTATCAATACCCAGAACATACAAATAAGATTCGTCAGAAGTATCGTGGTCAAAGTGCAGTAGTTAATCTAATCCATTATCACGATAAAGATCAGGATATGTTGTTCATTCCAGATCTAGATAACCTTGTTTTATCTAATACCCCTAACCTTATCGGTAAAGTTCTTATAGATGTAGCCGAACGCCCAACTGTTGATGGTCAAACTCGTGGTCAATTCGATGATGTATTACCTGTACAGATGGCTAAGGCTCGCTTTGCACTCTTGCAACTAGAAGCTGCCAAGAAATCGGTAGAAGCACCGATTGCTATTCCACCAGATGTCCAAGAGTTTGCCCTTGGCCCAGATGCTTTACTTCGTTCTAACACTCCAGAGAGAATCCGTAGAGTTCCTATTGAACTTCCATCGGGTGTATTCGCTGAATCATCAGCATTGGAACGAGAGCTTCGTATGGGATCTCGTTATCCAGAGGGTCGTACCGGACAAATTGATGCATCTATCGTTACCGGTCGTGGTGTTCAAGCTCTTATGGGTGGCTTTGATTCACAAGTTAAAGCAGCACAAGCAGTCTTTGCTCGTTTCTTAGTTAACCTTATTGGTATTGCTTTTGAAGCAGATGAAAAGATATTTGCTAACGATCGCAAAACTATTCGTGGTAGCGATGATGGCACTCCTTATGAATTAACCTACACACCAGCTCGTGATATCAAGGGTGATTACACCGTTGATGTTCAATATGGCTTGATGGCAGGACTTGATCCTAATCGTGCAGCCATCTTTGGTCTACAACTTCGTGGCGACAAACTTATTAGCCGTGACTTCCTACGCAGAAACCTTCCATTCTCAATCAATGTTACTCAAGAAGAACAAAGAGTTGACATTGAAGATCTCAGAGATTCACTTAGGAATGCTGTATCGCAATATGCAACAGCCATTCCTATGCTTGCTACCCAAGGTGGCGACCCAACAGAAGCTGTCAAGCGTATTGCTGACATCATCAATGGTCGTCAAAAGGGTGAAACTTTGGAGCAGATAGTCGCTAGTGCATTTGCTCCGCAAGAACAGCCAGCAGTTTCTGCGATGGCCCCCGGTGCTTCGCAACCATCACCTATGGGTATGGTTCCGGGAGCGGCCCCGGCTGCTGGCTCCCAAATGGTTGCTGGGCCCGGACAGTTTTCAAGAAGAACGGATCTAGCACAAGGTGGTCAACCTGAAATGGCACAACTATTAGCTGCCCTAACTGGGGCTGCTTAATCCAACAGGAGGAAATATGTTCGGAACGAAGAAAGGCAAAGTGGCCCCAGCACTTGTAAAAGGCCCAACAATGCCAACTAATACCCCAAAGGGTAAGGCAGGAATGCAAAAGCTTGGTCAAACAGGCAAGGCTGCATCTGCTGGTGGCAAGAAAGTTAAGTAACAACTTATAGGAGGTCTGCCAATGGATTCAAACGAAGAGTTTGATGAACTTGAAGATATGTTTCCATTGGCAAGACCTGCTAAAAGAATAGATTTTTTATACGCAATCTCTGCGTTGATGTATAACATTAGTAGTTCTTTTGCGGAATTTTTCTCTTTGATATCTAAGATTGTTTATTCACATTCAGTAAACGAATCTAAGAAGCGATACATGTGGGAAAAGTTCTCCAAGGATATTGAAAAAATGGAGGCTAACAAAGATGGCTGAAGCATACACAGGTAAACAAGCAGCTCAGTACATCCCCGGTGGAGCTTATGGTGAAGGTGGAGAATTAATGGCCCTTCAAACTGCTCCCGGTGTAAATATGGCAGCCTCAGAAGTATCTGCTGAACAAATGGGTGCAGTTGCTAACGCAGTTCCTATGGCAAAACCAACATTGAATTTTAATACACCTAACCCAAATCGTGATGTTCCTATTACAGATGGTGCATCTTTTGGCCCGGGTCGTGGATCAGAGGCATTGCCTATTCCACCACAAGCAGTAGATCAAACTGCACAATTAATTTTATCTTTAGCAGAGCTATATCCAGATCCAGATTTAACCAGATTAGCTGCTCAAGTTAAGGCACAGGGTCGTGGTTAATGGCGGAGATTGGTGGCCTTAGAGGTGCAGGAAAGCTACCGGGATTTGTTGGAAACATTCCATTACCCGGAACTCCTGAATATGAAACTTATAGACGGCAACAAGAGAGTAGATTTCTAAACCCACAATTTGCTCAACAAGTTGCAAGTATGGCAAAAGCGTATCCAAACGCATCTGCTGGTGTTGTCCTTGGACTCACTAAAGCTGGTGCTACACCATACGGACAAACAGCAACTGCTGCTGCAACTATGGATGGACAAGCATTTGTTGATCAGCAAAGAGAAGCTGCTAAGGCTGCTGCTGCTAAATTAAAAGAGCAGAACAAAGTTGCTAAAGGTTCTCCTGCTGACTTTCTTGCTCCACTTACTCGTACCGCTTTCATGTTGCTATCTACACCATTTGAAATGCTCGAAGCAAGCATTCGAAATACTGTAGCAGGTAGACCGCTTTCTAATACTTTTGATGAGACCCAAACTGGTCAAGCATTGGCACAGTTATTCAAAGATGGTCGCATTGATGTAGGCACAGGTTTTCTTAGTGCAGATCCAAACTCCGCAGTAGGTAAGGCTTTACTACAAGCAAAGATTGCTGCTGGCCCACAGATGAAGGGTGGAGTTCCTTGGACTTATTCCACAGGATTAACTCAAGCACTCTTTGATGATCCTGAAACTAAAGCAGCTCGTACATTCCAAGCAGTCTCTGGATTTATTCTTAACCTTGGTCTTGATCCTTTAACTTATGTTCCCGGTGTTGGATTACTCAAGATTGGTAAAGAAGCAGGAAAAGTTGGAGTCACACTTCGTGTTGGCCCAAAGGCAGCAGCAAGAGCTGCTGAAGCAAAGAAAGCACCTATCAAGGCTGTCATTCGTGAAGCCGAAGATATGGCAGAAGAACTTGCGAAAGTTCGTGCTGGAGGTAAAGCTGCATCAGGTAATCTTAAAATGCTTGAAGGCGACCTTATTAAACTTCAAGATGATTATCAAGCTTTATTACCAGAGTTATCTCGTAATCGTGATTTAGTCTATTCTGCTAAATGGGAAAACGATTTACTTGATGCTACCTATGGTGAACTTGCTACCAAGAGAAGCGATTTATTTACTGCACTCAAGTCTGAAACTACTAGATCAGAACAACTTGTTGGAGATAAGCGTAAGGCTGAAGAGTTAATTGCTTTCCGTCTTGAACTTAACAATGCTGGTCGTGCAGCAGAAGTTCAAGGAGTTCTTGATAAAGGTTTTGATGTAGTTGCAGAATCTGCTCAGACTCTTGCTCGTCAAGAAACTTTAGCTCCCGGACTTGTTCACACTCTAGAAGAAGCAGCCCTTAAGAAGGGTGCTAGAGCTGCAACACAAGGTGTTCGTGCCGGTGCAGATGTAGTTGTTAGGGTTGCTGCAAAGCAAAAGCCAAAACTTATTAAGTGGACTGCTCTTATTAAAGCTGGAGATTCTCCACAGGCTACTCGTGTAGGTAATGAAATTGGATCTAACCTAATTGATGTTGGCACAGCAGCAGGTATCCAAGAATCTAAACTGCAAGGTGTTCTTGATGTTATTGATACACCCGGTGCAACTCATGCTGAACTTGTTTCCGCAGCTCAAAGAAGTGGCATAGTAGATTCACTATATTTAGCCTACGAAAGATCTGGTATCCAAGGCTTTGAGAATGTTGGTGCAACTCGTGGTATGGGTGGTGGCGGATACGCTTACTTCCCAAGAGCAGTAGATCCATTTGATGCAAAACTTTCTGACTTTGCCCGACTACAAGCTGATGCTATTGCATCACCAGATGTCCGTGACTTTGGCTTACAAGCACCTACAACTCGTACAGGTATTACACAACAAGTTGAAGGTCTTACTCAAGCTGCTGCTGCACCTCGTCTAACTGTCCAACAGCAGATTGCTGCACTTGATGAAGATCTTGCTGAAGTAACTAAAGTTAAAGTCTTGCTTGATGATGAATATGCAAAAGCCAACAAGGCTTACACAGATAATCTCAAGATGATTGAAGATCGTATTGTTCAACAGAAGGCTTTGCTTGAGCAAGTAACTCAGACTAAGGGTGCAGAAAGACTTGCCCTTGAAGCAGAGTTTGGTTTACTTAATATTGGCGAGAAGTCAATCATTAATTATCAGCAAGCAGCAAAGGCATTCTTTGGCCCATTAGGTCAGAATGTTGCTAAGATGGTTGCAGTTCATTATGGGCCAGATGATTACTATGATGTATGGAGAGCCTTCAATGGCGATCTATCAGTAGACACAGCCAAGCGATTAGCTGCTGCCACATCTGAGAAAGAAGTAATCCAGATACTTGCTCGTGAAGCAGGACTAGATATCTCAACTGGAACTAGACTTGGACTTGCTTCTACATCTCGTGCATTAGAGTTTAAGTCCGGAATCTTTGCACCTAATTCTCTTAAGTTGCATCATGCAGCATTTGAGAAGTTCTTCCTTGATGCTTCTGCCAAAGGCTATAAAGCAATCAAAGAAAGTCCACTTGGTAGATTCTCACCTACAAAGAGCTTGATTCATCTTGATGATGTTGATGAACTTGTCAAGCAGATGAACGACACATTGCCATTCCTCAAGGCATCTCCAAAGTTACAACAGGATTCTGTAAAAGCCATGATGGCTGCTACAACATCTACAGAACGATTTAATATTTTTATTGACACAATTAAAACATTGGTCAAAGAGAAGGCACCTAACTTAACTGAAGAACAGGTCAAACTTCTTGATGATGCAGCAAGGGTATTCAAGAAGGAACAAGATGCTAACAGAAGGTTTTTGGCTCAGGTTGATGGCAACACAGCATCGGGAGCAGAACACATTATCGATGGGCAAAAGCTTAAGCTCTCATCTCTTGACCCCTTACTCGATTCTCAGCTTTCAAACTTTGTTAAGTGGCCTGATATCGACTCCTTTAGGCAACTTACCGGAAAAACAAGATTCCTCTCAAGGAACGCATCGGCACAGCAGTTCCGATCAGTAAGCACAGATCTATTAGATTCTTTCTTTAAGCAGACAGTTCTTGTCTATCGTGTTTCTTATGTAATTAGAAACATTGGTGATATGCAGGTTCGTGCATATCTTGGTGGATCATCTACCCTGTTTAATCATCCATTGCAATTCATTGGAATGATGCTTGGTAATCCAGCAGGAAGTAGATCTAAGAAGTTCTTAAGTCAGTTCTCTAGATTCGATACGAATGTTTTCGGCACTCGCTTTGATGAACTTGTTAAAGATGTAGATGTATCTAGTTTCAAGGGTGCTTTACTTTCTGATGCAGACCAGTTTGCTGCAATGATGACTCGTGGTATTGGTATGGGTGTTGGTCAAGGAACTATGTCCTTGTCTCAGGCACTTCGTACTGGTATGAGATTTATTGACTCTACTGAAAAGGGATTCAATCGTGCATGGGCTGGAGCAATTCTTCAGTATCGTGAATCATCCCTTGCTCGTTTAGCAGCAGGTGGATTAACTGGATATCTTCGTCAACCGGGTGGAAAACCAAAGTATTGGTTCTCAGAAGCACCAGAGTTTATTGCTAAGAAGCAAGCACAAGGTTTTGATCTCTCTCGTGACTATGACAAGATAATTGTTGACTTCATGTTTGAGACCAAGCAAGGTCGTTTGCTTCGTGAGCAGATTGCTAAGGTCGATGAGACTAATCGTGCATTGATGTTAAGTGCCGATGAATCTATAGCCAAGCAAGCAATGGCTGCATACTTTAGTACTGTATCTAAAGGTATTGATAATCTTTCAGCAGGTCGAGCTGAGATTCGTGACTTTATTGCAGGTAAGCAACTTCGTGATGTTGCAGGAGATGTTCAGAAGTTTGATCCAAAGGGAACTACATCTAAGGATGTATGGCTTGGTAGAGTTCTTAAGGACTACCGCCAGACCACAGATGTATCCTCTGCCATCGGTCAATTAAAGCTTCCTGCTGATGATATTCGTGCAGTTGCTTCTCTTCGTGGTCAATGGGATAGAGGTGCAAACCTATTCTTCCGTTTATCTGCACAACTAGAAAAGCGTGGTGCTTTAGGCCCAGAGTTCCAACAGCAATATTGGAATGGCGTTGCAGATAACTTTAACCTTCTTAGTAAAGCAGATGCAGAAGATATTCTGTTGGTCGCAGAAAAAGAATTAAGAAACATCAAAGTCTTTGGTGTTAAAGCCGGAACTACTAACCCAGCGTTGGTTCGTATGCGTGAGGCAATTAAGACCCTTGATGATCGTGGTTTAGCTAAGGCTGATATAGATGCAGTAGGACAGCGTTATGCTGCTGATCAAGTCCGTAAGCTTTATTATGATGCTACTCGTCAAAAGCAATATGCAGCTCAGTTCCGTTTGGTAGCACCATTCATTCAAGCATGGGCTAACACACTTGGCGTATGGGGTAAGTTAATTACCAAAGATGTAGGTAATACATTCCGTCTACAAGGTAAGGCTCGTACTTACAAAGGTGCCAATGCTTTTGAGTATCTAACCACTCCAGAAACTGGCGTTCTTTATGAATGGATGGGTGAGAACTGGAACGACCCATCACAAGGATTTATCTATAAGGATCCTACATATGGAGATCCAAGATTAGTTATGCCACTTGCTGGCAACATTCTTGGTGCAATGCTTGGAACAGTTACAGGTGAGAAGGTGCCGGGAATGCCGGTGTCACTTTCTATCCCATCTCTTAACCTTGCATTCTCTAATGAGCTACTGCCGGGTGTAGGCCCTGCTATTCAGCTTTCCTTAGGTAGATACATCAAGAACCAGAATGGTTGGATCGCAGATCAACTACGAGACATCATCTACCCATTCGGAGCCCCTGAAGGCAAAATGGGAGTAGTTGAGACCTTTACCCCAGCATGGGCTTCTCGTATCCTCTACGGCCTTGGTATGGACTCCTATGAGGCAAAGAATGTCTCTACCCTACGACCATTAATGGCATACCTTGCCTCTACTGGTGAGTATGGAGATTTCCCATTAGATGGTCAGGCTCAGGCTGCATTACTTGAGGATGCTGGTCGAGTTAATCGAGTCCTAGCCCTATGGCGTGGTATTACCCAGAACCTTTCTCCGGGAGCTATTGCTCCACAGATTCTTGCTAAAGACAAGACCGGTGAGTTCCATGTGCAAGCATTGATGTTCAATGACTTCGTACAGATTAGAGCAAACAACCCAGATTCATATGAGTTAGCGGTTGCTAAGTGGGCAGAGAAGTATGGCTATAACTCACTCTTTGCCTTGGTATCAGGAACTCGTGGTGGTATTACACCTACTGATGATGCATGGAAGTTCTATACATCTAATCGTGATGATGCCAATCAGTTCCCTAATGCGTTTGCTTTATTCTTTCCCGGTGGACAATACTCACAAGAGTTTGCTAAATGGCAGGAACAGCGTGGACAACGCTTCCGTTTATCACCTGCTGAAATGCAGTTAGAAGCAGCCCGATATGTTTATACAGCTCGTAAAGCTAAACTGCAACAGGATATGACAACTGCTGTTGGACAAGGTGCAGATCCAAAAATGGCTAATCAGGTTTATCTAACCTTAAAGTCAGCCCTTGATGATGAGTTTGGTGGACAGCCAGACTTCCGAGCTGCTGGTGTTCCTCGTGAGACACTTGTCAAGGAAGTAACAGCAGCATTGGATAATCCAAAGTTTGCAGAGACTGAGACAGGTAAAGGTTTGGCTAAGTTTTTGTTATATCGTGATGCAGCATTACAGTCTGCTGCCGCAGGAGGATTTAAGAGTCTTACTGCAAAATCAGTAGCCAATGTGGCTGATTGGTTGAACCAATCTGCTTATCAGATCATCGCAGAACACCCAGAGTTTTCCGTAATGTACTGGCGTGTATTTGCTACCGAGACAGGAAATAATTAATGGCACTTGATACAGATAAAGATGGCATTCCGGATTCAATAGATCCGCAGCCAAACATACCTGATACCAAAGCACCTGTAATTCAGGCACCTGCTGCCGGCAATCCATATGCTTCATCTTCTGCATTTCCTGCAAAGGGAACAAATGTTTTTAGACCCGGTGTTACTTACACCGATCCAGCTACTGGTAAGAAGGTTGATGTAACAGGCAAGATCTATAAAGCTCTTTATACAGCAACTAACGAAGAAGCAATGTTTATCAAGAATAGTGATCTTGCTACTTTGCAAGATCAGAACCAAATTAAATCTCTTTTGGTTGCAGGTGGTTTTCTAGATAAGTCTGCTTTCCAAACAGCATATTGGGGCCAGAAAGATACTGAAGCATTTCGTGAATTACTTGCAGAGGCTAACTCTGCTGGCGGTCTTACTTATCAAGAGATGATTGCCAAGATTGCATCGGGTGAATTAAAACGAGGTGCAACTGGCCCAACCAAGAGTATTGCCTATAATATTTCTGATCCTGCTTCAGCTCGTGGTATTGCTCAAAATGGTTTACGAGCAATTCTTGGTCGTGATCCTTCATCTAAAGAAACTAAGATGTTAGTTGAGGCATTAAATATTGCTGAGAAAGCAAGCCCATCTGTTACTACACAAACCATGACAGCACCGGGTGTTTATACCTCTACCACTACAGGTGGTCTTGGTGCAGCAGGAACACAACAAGTTATTGAAGAAACAATTATGGGAACACCTTCCTTAGAAGCCGAGGCTGTAGATAAGAGACTTAATGGATACGGCGACATTATTGGTAGATTGGCAGGTGAGTTCTAATGGCAGAAAAAATTGACATTAATAAACTTATCGCAGATGCTAAACAGAAAGCTGCTGCTGCCAAAAAGGCAGCCGAAGATGCAGCAATAGCTGCCACCAAACAGCGTTCTGAAAATCAATATGAAAGTGCCGTAAAAGAAGCACTTAATCAAAGAAAAACTCGTATTGAGGGTTATCAAAAATCTCTTGATGAAATGCTTTTCAATATCAATCGTCTTGCTAAAATGGTTGGCGAAGGTCTTGCAACTTCTGGAGACAAAAAAGAACTTAATCGTTTAGCTAATCAATATAATAGTTTAGTTGTCACCCAAGATAATACTATTAAAGAAACTAAAGCACTATCTACAGGTAAAGGTAAATTAGATACTAAAACTGGTAAAATAACTATTATTTCAACAGATAAAGATAGTAAAGCTGCTAATAATGTTCCTTTTGGTAGTAGACCATTTGAAACCCCAATGAGTGTATCGGGTCAAGTCTTGACTCCAGATGTTAAAATTGCAGATACAGAACAATCTGTAGTTACTGATAACCAAGGTAATAAAGTTGTTGATAATAAGGGTGGCAATAAAGATACTTATGCAGGTAGTGGAACTAAGAATAAACCACTTACCAAAAATGGTAGCCCATTTACTGGAACCTATAATGGTAAAAAATACAACAATGGAATCCTTGCTACAGCTACTGCCGAAGAAGGCACAGGCTTAACAACAGCACAAGAGTCAACTCTTGGAACCTATGGATCAAAGTATCTACTTGAGTACTTCAAGGCTAACTATCCTACAATCTATAACGATCTGATTAAGTTTGCTAAAGCTAATGAACTACCCGGAAATGTTGAGGGGTATCTTCGTAATACTGCTTGGTATAAAGATGTTAACCAGAGAGTTAATGCAACAGTAGGTGGCTACGCTTTATCTAATGGTATTACCTTAACCAAAGAAGAAGAGACCTCTTTCAGAGATAAGCTTCTTGCCAAGGTAGTAGACAAGGATGAAGTCCAGTATCAGATTCGCCTTAAGTCTATTGAGAAGTATCAGTTAGAAACTGTTAAGCCAGACATTGCTCGTGCAATGAAGGCAGGTCTTGATTTTGATAGAGCTGCTGCTGACTATATCCAGACTTATACCAAAAACTTTAATATGGCTGCTTCACAGTTCTCTGTGAATGATCCTTTATTCCAGCAACTATTAACTAAGTCTACAAACCTTGCAGACTTTGAAAAGGGTATCCGCAAGACAGATAAGTATCTGTCTCAGCCACAGGTTCAGCAACAGATCAATTCAAATAAGTTGATGGTGCAGACTAAGTATCGTCAGTATGGTCTATCTATTACTGATGAAGCAGCAACTAATCTTGCCAAGAATGTTTTCCTTGGAGATTCCAGTAATGAGCAAATTGATGAGAATCTTCGCCAACAGGCTGTTGCAGCTTTCCCTGCTTTCCGTGATCGAATCCTTAATGGAGAATCTCCGTTGGCTATTGCCAGCCCATACATCCAAGCAATGGTTCGTATTCTGGAAATCCCGGAGGGTGGTATAGATCTTGAAGATCCTACAATCCGCAAGGCTATGCAGGGTAAGGCAATTACAGATGCTAAAGGTACTGCAACCTCTTATGAAACAGTTCCTTTATGGATGTTTGAACAAAGCCTATTTAAGGATAATCGTTGGCAGTTTACATCTAATGCTCGTGGTAAGGCAGACACAATTACATTACAACTCAAGGATATGTTAGGACTATAACATGGCAGAAACAGTAAAAGTTAAAAGCGGTCAAACGCTTTCTAGTATAGCTAAAGCAAATAATACTACGGTTTCTGCTTTGCTTGATGCCAACCCTAAACTAACTGAACAAGCTAAATATAATGATGGTAAGACCTTGTTCTCAGGAACAACAATTAAGATTCCAGATGCACCAACATCAAGAAATGTTCCATTGGGTGTAACAGATTCTCAGAACCAAGCAAGAATAGCTGCTGAAGCAGCAGGAACTCCAACAGGATCCCCATTTACTACCCCAGCACCAAAAGGTGGGCAATTTACTGGCCCAATACCACTTGGTGCAACCAGAACAGAAACTGGTTATACAACATCAGATGGCAAAACAGTAACGCCAACTGCACCATATACATATGATCCAGTATCTGGAACATTTAAGTCAAACTTTCCTGAAGATAAACCCGGTAAAAAAGAAGTATCTCGTGTTAAAAATCCTGATGGCACATTCACAGTTACCTATGATGATGGAACTACTGAGATTGTTGGTACTCCAACAGGTAAAACTGTTACAAGAACCGAGATTCTTGGATCTGGTGCCAATCGTGTAATTCGTACTTATTACAGCGATGGAACATATACAGATACTCCAGCACCAGATACTTCAACACCGGGAATGACTCCAGAAGATGTGCAGAAGGCTATCGATGCAGCCCTTGCAAAATCAATGGCTAGTTTCCAAGCACAACTTACTGCCCAACAGAAAGCTGCTGAACAAGCAAAACTTGAGCAGTTAGCTAAAGAACGCAAGTCTGCATATGACATTATTACAGAACGATTCACTCAGATGGGTGTTCCAGAGTTCGGTAAAGTAATCTCTGATATTTTTAAGGGAGAAGGCGTAGACCGAAGTGGTAAGAAGTTTGATGAGATACCTACAACCACAGAAGGTTTCTACTTACAACTGATCCAAACAGCACCTTACTATGAAAGATTCGGTAAGGTTAATGAAGCTCGTATTAAGGCTGGATATCGTTCATTAGATGAAAAGACTATTGTTGGTATGGAAGATGAATACCAAAAGGTTCTTACTTCCTATAATGCACCAAAAGGTTTCTACGATCAAACAAGTGATTTCCAAACATTCCTACAAAACAACTATACAAATGTTGATGTAGCAAATGTATTCCAAGCATATAGAGATTTCGTGCAATCAACTAATCCAGCAATCCGTGATCAACTTAAGAGTCTTTATGGCATTAGTGATGACATGATTACTGCTTACATGATTGATCCAGCAAGGGGTCAAGCAATTCTTGAGGGTATTGCAGGTAAGAACCTTAATACAGCAGCAGCCCTTCTTGAGGGCTTAACCAAAGAGCAAGCAGATATTGCACAGCAATACGGTGCAGGATCACTTGCCTATGGAACTCAGAGACAGAAGTTCTCACAGGTTGCTAAAAACATTCAGCAGTATGGAGATCTTGCTTCAATCTATGGCGAAAACTTTGGAGCCAAAGAAGCTATCGCTGCCGAGTTCGGTGGAGATGTCGGAGCCACAGAAACCATAGGTAGATTAAGAGCTACAAACCTTGCACAATTCTCTGGAACAACCGGAGTTGGGCAGAGAGCATTAAGAACAAGAACCGTTTAATCGGTCGGGTGACTGGCAGTCATTCAGGTTCAAGACCTGAACACCCACTCCATCTCTAGAAATACCGGAGCTTGAGATGAGTATTAACCCGGCAGTTGGAGCCAAGTAGATTCCCCGATCTATTTGAGGCCAGCGACAAACATAGAAAAAGGGAGTAGGACAAATGTCCAATTACGAAGATGATGAGGAAGATTTCGAATTAGATTCGAATGATGCATTTTCTCAACTACGCAAAGCTAATAAGCAAAAAGAAAAGCAACTGAAAGAAATTCAGGTAGAGCTTTCCGAACTGCGTAAAGAAAAACGAGATAGAACCATCAAAGAAACCCTCACCTCTCGTGGTGTGAATCCAAAAATAGCGGCATTCATTCCACAGGACATCGACCTCACGGAGGAATCGTTGTCGACTTGGCTTTCTGAATACGGAGATGTTTTCGGAATCGAAAGTCAATCAACCAACCAAGCAAGCTCTAACTTGCCAGAAGGTTTCAAAGAAAATTACATGAAGGCTCAATCAACTATGGATGCCGGCATGACAGCCGACAGAGAAAAGTTGATTCAATCTCAAATGGATGAAGCTGCTGCCAAAGGCCCAGAAGCCTTAAAGCAGCTCTTTGCAGATCTTGGTAAGCAGGGCTATTAACCAAGAAATAAGGAGGTAGTGCCTAATGGCAACTACACAAATCTCTGGTCTTGGCAACCTCGTAGTCAATGCATATGACACATATGTTCGTGCTGCACTCCGCTCACTTCCTGTTATGCGTTCTGTTGCAGACCTACGACCAGTTTCAATGACCAACCCGGGTACATCTCTTAAGTTTGCAGTTTATGCTAACTTGACTGCTGCTACCACAGCTCTAACCGAAACATCCGACATTACGCCGGTTGCTTTGGCAAACCCATCTCAAGTAAGCGTAACTGTTACCGAATACGGTAATGCAGTTGAGCAAACTGAGAAGGTAAACTTCGCTGCATTCTCCGACATTGATACAATGATTGGTGATGCTATTGCATTCAACGCTGCCGATACTCTCGACAAGCTTGTTGCAACCGTTCTCGTTGGTGGAACTGCTGTTAAGTACGGTGGAACTCGTACCTCAACAGCAACCCTTACAGCATCTGATGTTCTTTCAACAACAATGCTTCGTAAGGCTCAGACCACACTTCTAGAGGCTTCAGCACAACCTCGTGTTGGAGATCTCTACACTCTGTTCATTCACCCACGCCAAGCTTTCGACCTTCGTGCCGAAACTGGATCAGGTGGATTCGTTGACATTCACAAGTACACAACTGAGAATGTTGGCAACCTATTGACTGGCACCATCGGTGTTCTTGAAGGATTCCAAGTTGTTCAGACAACTCGTGTACCTTCAGGTGCAGACGGTGCTTCATCTGCAACTGTCTACAAGGCTGTTGCAGTTGGTAAGGAAGCCCTTCTTGAGGCTAATGTCTATGATGTACAAACCGTCATTGCACCTCAGATCGACATCCTTCGCCGTAAATCAGCACTCGGCTGGAAGTACTTTGGCGGATGGGGCATCTTCCGTGATGATGCCGTTGTTCGTTTGGAAACCGGTGCATCAGCTCTTTAATCTGAGCTAATTAGTTGAGGGGGTGGGGCAACCCACCCTCTCTCTACTAAAGGAGAAACATGGCAACTTATACTTTCTATCCACCGCAGGTAATGGAAGGTTATCCATTGCGAGACAAGTGGTGGAGAAGAGTCGTATCTCCAAGGGGTGTGGCAGTCTTAATAGATGGAGCTACAGTCACCACATCTCGGGCAGTAACAGAAGATGAATTAGATGAATATGAATATGTTTTTCTTGGCGGAAGAGAGCATATTGTAACCGAAGCGGTTAAAGATGTTTTAGTGGGTCTAGGGTATACAATAAAGACTCAAGGTGAAGCCGATGCCGCATCTGATGAAGCACATAATGGATTTTTAGTATTGAGGTCATAATGGCATGTAGGACAGGTTGCCCCACTCAGGATCATGCTAACTGGGGAGAATGCCTTAGAGATTCAGGATTACAAGTTAATACAGGAGATGCTAATAGCAGAAGGGTAATGTCTCAGAAGTCTTGGGATAATGAACTTAATGCTTACAAGTCAGCGATAGACCAAGGCATTGAACCAGCAACAACTAATATGAAAGATATCCGAGGGGCTGTTGAGCTATCGAATATGGCTGGTAAAGCCTTCGATGCCAACACCAATAGTTTTAAGGACTGATAATGACTACCATCGTTGGAATCCAAGGTAAAGGCTGGGGCCTTATAGCAGCAGATTCCTTGATGGTTTCAGGTAGTCAAAAGTTTATAGCCAATGGCATGGATAAAGTCATTGAAAAGGGCGACTATGTCTTTGCCTTTGCTGGCGATGCTATCGCCGGGGATATTGCCAACTTCTGTTGGATCCCACCGAAACTACCAAAGGTAGTTAATCTAGATAAGTTTATGATGACAGATTTAATGCCATCACTTAGACAAGCTTTTACCGACTATGGATACGATCCTTCTCCAAAGAAGGAAGATGGTATGCCTAACGAGGATGCAGGGTTTGATGCCTTAATATGTATCCGTGGAAAGATATATCAAATAGATAATGATTTCTCTTGGTGCAGAGATGATCGTGGAGTATATGCAGTTGGATCCGGTGGATCCTATGCACTTGGCTCTTTATCAAGAGCTAATATTTCCCCAACAAGCACCAAAGTTGCAGTAAATGAAGCAAAGAAAGCAATAGAGATTTCTGCCTCGTTTGATATAAACACAGGTGGGAAAACCAAAATAATCACACAAAGGGGTAAGGATATGCCAAAGGTAGGAAAGAAAGAATACGCATATACCGCTAAAGGTATGGCAATGGCTAAGGCAGATGCTAAGAAGTCTGGTAAGAAAATGGTAATGAAGAAAGCAAAGAAGCGTGGCGGAAAAAAGAAGTAAGGCAGATCCTAGACTTAAGAGAGCAGGGGTATCTGGGTTTAATAAACCTAAGAGAACCCCTTCTCACCCTACCAAGTCTCATGTTGTCGTAGCCAAAGAAGGATCACAGGTTAAGACAATTAGGTTTGGTCAACAGGGTGTCACAGGCGATCGTCAACCAACTAAACGACAGAAGTCATTTAAGGCTCGTCATGCAAAAAATATTTCTAAAGGAAAAATGTCAGCCGCATACTGGGCAGATAAGGTGAAATGGTGAAAAAGAAAAAAGCATTCTGGGATACAAAAAACCCAAAGAAAAAATCTACGAAACTAACACCTGCACAGAAAACTCAGGCAAAAGCTAGAGCAAAAGCTGCTGGTCGCAAGTATCCAAACCTTGTAGATAACGCAGCAGTATTAAGGAAGAAGGGTAAGTAATGGCACTAGGCACTAATGGCAGTACCTTTACAGCAGAACTTAATCGTCTTGCTAATGGTGGTACTTATCCTGCTATACAGGATTATGTTGATGATGCAAAAGCAGCAAACACTTTTGCCGGCACAACCGGCCTTGATGTTGTTGGTGCCTTGAATGTCAAAGCTGGTAACACAAGACCCGACTATAAGGATCTTCGTGGTGTATGTAATCAATTAGGTGGCACAACCGATAAGGCTCCTGCTGCTGCCCTAAGAGCAAGGTCTACTTAATGTCAACTACCTTTGGTCAGCTTATAGATAAAGTAATGTCTAATATTCAAAGTGGTTCTGCTCAATTAGAAACAGCTACTTGGATTAATCAAGCAGGTGGAATTACTGCTAATGCCACCTCATTTATAGTTAATGAAACTAATCAAATGGGTCGTGGTCTTATTGAAATTGGTGATGAACTTATCTATCTTGATAAGGTTGATAACCTTACTAAGACAGTAACAGTTACTCCATGGGGCAGAGGATTTCGTGGCACTACAGCAGCAACTGCTGCTAATAATGCAAAAGTAATTGTTGCACCTATTTATCCTAGAAGTCTTGTTAAGCAAACAATTAATGACACAATTCAAGCTTCTTACCCAGAACTATTTGCAGTAGGAACACACACTTTCTCCTTTAACTCTGCTGTAACTACTTACTCTCTTCCTGCTGCTATGGAATATGTTCTTGATGTAAAGTGGCAGACTATTGGATCAACTAAAGAATGGCTAAATGTAAGAAGATATAACACAGATAAAGTAGCCAACACAACATCATTTCCTAATGGTAAAACTATTAACATATTTGATTCTATTGATCCGGGCAGAACTGTTCAAGTTGTTTTTGCTAAAGCACCTTCAACATTAACATCAGATAGTGATGTATATGAAACAGTTACTGGTTTCCCATCAAGTTCTGTTGATGCAATTATGTATGGAACTATAGCTCGTCTACTTATGAATAGTGATGCAGCAAAGATTCCATTCCAAAGCGTAGAAGCGGATATGCTCGACCAGTCGAAGCCGGTCGGCTCAGGTGCCTCTACAGCTCGTTTCTATCTTGGTCTGTATACGCAGCGACTCCAACAAGAAGCTGCATCACTCCGAGATCTATACCCTCCCCGACTCCACTATAAGAGGTAACGAATGGCACAAACACGATACTACGCCTCTACGGCAAAGCAAGCCTCTCTATCATCTTCAATCGATGGTGTTGTTACATCGATTACTTTAGACTTAACGACAGGCTTCCCAACTAACTATCCTTACTCGTTAGTTATTGATCCAGATACTAACAAGGAAGAGATCATCACCGTTGGTTCCTCTGGTGGTGGAACAACTCTTAATGTTACTCGTGGAGAAGATGGAACTACCAATGTTGCCCACTCTGCTGGTGCAACTGTTCGTCACATTATTTCTGGTCGTGACTTCAATGAGTTCTCTGCACATATTGGTTCTTCTGGAACCCCGACTACATCTGGTATTCATGGCATTACTGGAAATGTTGTAGGCACTACAGATTCACAAACACTTTCAGCAAAAATTTTATCTGGTGCAGTTATTGCATCTGGTGGAATTGATTTTGAGGGTACAACTACCGATGCTTTTAATACAACATTAACTGTTACTGATCCAACAGCAAACAGAACAATTACTCTTCCTAACGCCACAGGTACTGTAACCCTTGATGGTGTTGCATCTACTCTTACATCAAAGACAATTACAAGCGGAACCTTGGGTTCTGATCTTGCTGCCGGTACTTACAAGATTACAGGTCTTGGAACTCCATCTGCCAATACAGATGCAGCAACTAAGTCATATGTAGATACAGCAGTAGCTAATGTGGTTGCCTCTGCACCAGCGGCTCTTGATACTCTCAATGAGTTGGCAGCGGCTCTTGGTAATGATGCATCGTTCTCAACCACAGTAGCAACATCTATTGGTACAAAGGTTGCCAAGGCTGGTGACTCAATGACCGGTGCTTTGTCTATGGGTAACAACAAGATCACATCTCTTGCTACCCCAACATCATCAACAGATGCAGCCAACAAGTCATACATCGATACCTTGTTTGGATCTACATCTTCGGCTGCTACCTCGGCTACATCCGCTGCAACCTCGGCCACAAGTGCAGCAACCTCAGCTTCTAGTGCTTTGACATCTGCTACATCAGCAGCCACTTCAGCATCTTCAGCAGCAACGAGTGCTTCATCTGCGGCCACATCAGCCACATCAGCAGCATCTACTTACTCATCAGTAATTGGATTAACTGGTGCCGGACTTGTCCGTGATATGGGATCTATTACAGATGCCGATACAACATCGACTACCTATATCAACATTGCAACCATTGCAGCCAATGCACAGACATCAGCAACAAGTGCAGCCACAAGTGCAACCTCAGCATCGACTTCTGCAACCTCGGCAGCGGCCTCGGCTACAGCAGCGGCTACATCAGCATCTAGTGCAAGCACCTCAGCAAGCTCTGCTCTAACCTCGGCAACTTCTGCCTCAACTAGTGCAAGTTCTGCTGCAACCTCTGCATCAGCGGCATCTACAAGTGCAACAAGTGCAAGCACAAGTGCTTCATCAGCTTTGACTAGTGCAACAAGTGCATCTACATCAGCAAGCTCTGCATTGACTTCTGCCACTAGTGCAAGCACTTCGGCTACTTCAGCAGCATCTTCAGCATCTGCTGCTGCAACTTCCGCTACTAGTGCTTCAACTAGTGCTTCATCTGCATTAACATCACAAACAGCAGCAGCCACTTCTGCTACATCCGCTGCTACCTCGGCATCATCTGCGGCCACATCAGCCACCTCGGCAGCCAATAGTGCAACTACGGCAGCAGGTTATATTCCATCTCTTACTGGTAATGCTGGTAAGTACTTAACCAATAATGGAACTTCAGCATCTTGGGCAACTGTAGATGCACTACCTTCTCAAACCGGAAATGCCGGAAAGTATTTAACAACTAATGGTACAGCAGCATCTTGGGCATCGATTACTACAGATCCATTGCCAGATGTATTTATGATGATGGGAGCATAAGATGCCTAGTTCATTTGCAATTCAACTGCGTAGAGGAACAACAGCTCAACACGCAACATTTACAGGCTTGGTCGGTGAAGTAACTGTTGACACCGACAAAGACACCCTCGTGGTACACGATGGTGTAACGGCTGGAGGGTATCCTTTAGCCAAGTCAACTGACACAAGTGGACTCGATCCATTCCTTCTGATGGGAGCATAACAAATGGCATATAAGGTACTTGGTCGCAAAGCAGCGGCCGCAACAACTGAAGAGGAACTTTACACAGTTCCATCTTCTTCCGCAGCAGTAGTTTCAACGATCGTTATTGCTAATCGTTCTGCTTCTGCTCGTACATATCGTATTTCAGTAAAGCCAACATCTGGCACAACCATTGCAGATGAGCATTACCTTGCATACGATGTAGCAATCGCTGCTAATGATTCGACTGCATTGACACTCGGTGTCACCCTTGCTGCTGGTAATTCAATTCGATGCTACGCCTCTGCTGCATCGTCTTTGACATTTACCGCATTTGGTTCTGAACTAGCTGCTTAATCTAACCGTTAGGAATTAAACACCATGGCTGTATCACGCTTCTCTAACTCTCGCATAGGTGCAGGGTTCCCTAAATATCAAAATTTCTGGGATCAAACTACTAGTCTATGGGATGGCGTAATTGACTATCTCGTAGTTGCTGGCGGCGGTGCTGGGTCTGGAAATATCGGTGGTGGTGGAGGTGCAGGTGGACTTCGTTCAACAGTAACTGCTACTGGTGGTAATGGTACTTTAGAAACCACTTTTACTGCATCTGCTGGTACTACATACACAATTACAGTTGGTAATGGCGGTACTGGAACTTCTGGTTTTACACGAGGAAATAATGGTGGTAATTCATCAATATCAGGTACTGGTTTAACAACCATTACTGCTACCGGTGGTGGAGCTGGTGGTTCTTGGTCTGCCTCCGGTTCGGACAATACTGGTGCCACAGGTGGTTCAGGTGGTGGTTCAACTATGGATGGTGGCGGTACTAGTTCTGGTGGAACCAGAACATCATCTCCAGTACAAGGATACAATGGTGGTGGTGACACTAGTGCATCGCCTTACGGCGGCGGTGGCGGTGGTGGTGCTGGTGGTGCAGGTGTTAGTCAAGATGCAGGAACTAATAGAGCAAATGGTGGTGCCGCTTTAGCGGTATCAATTACCGGATCATCCGTTTACTACGCAGGTGGTGGCGGTGGTGGTGGGTACAGAGATGGCATACAGGCTTTAGGTGGCGGAACATCTACAACATCCCAAAAAGGTGGTGGTGGAGATGCAGGTGCTACTAGTGGAAATAACCAAGGAACTGCTGGAACCGCTAATACTGGTGGCGGTGGTGGTGGTGGGTACAATAATAATAACTACCCAAGCGGTAATGGTGCATCAGGTGGTTCTGGTGTAGTTATCCTTCGTACAACCAAAGCTGCAACATCTACTACAGGATCCCCAACATATACAACATCAGGTTCATATCACATTTATCAATTCAATGGTGATGGGAGTATTACTTACTAATGGCTATTCGTAAATTTTCTACATCTTCCATTAAGAGTGGAACTAAATCATCTAAGTTTTGGGATCAAACAACCACGCTTTCAGTAACTGTTGATGCTTTATTAGTTGGCGGTGGTGGTGGTGGTGGTCGTTACAATGGTGGCGGCGGTGCAGGTGGTGTATTACTTGTCACTAATCAAACCTTAAATCAAGGAACATCTTATTCAATTACTGTTGGTAGCGGTGGTGCTGCAAGTCCACAAAACACAGACCGTGGAAGCAATGGCGGTACATCAACATTTAATGGCAATACTGCTGGTACTGGCGGTGGTGGCGGTAGTGGTGAAAGTGGACAAGCCAATGGTTCCGCAGGTGGTGCTTCAAATGGTTCCGGCGGCGGCGGCGGTTATGCTGGTAGCGGTGGTGCTGGCTCAGGCACAGGTGGTACAGGTGGTGCTGGTGTAAATAGTAGTGGTTATCCCGGCGGTGGTGGTGGAGGTGCTGCTGGTAATGGTGCAAGTGGAAGTAGTAATGTTGGCGGTAACGGCGGTGCCGGAACATCAACTTATTCATCATGGGGTTCTGCAACTTCATCAGGTCAAAATGTAAGTGGTACTTATTATTATGCTGGTGGCGGTGGTGGAGGTGAAGGTTATCCCGGTGGCGGAACTAGAGGTTCCGGTGGTAATGGTGGTGGTGGACTTGGTGGAAACTATTTAAGTAATACAAGTACTGCTGGAACTGCTAATACTGGCGGTGGTGGTGGTAGTGGCTCTAACTCTACTGCTAGTGCAGGTGGTTCAGGAATTGTAATACTTCGTTACAACGGATCTATTACAGCATCTGCTACAACTGGTTCACCAACTCGATATGAAACTGGTGGATACACTTATTACAAGTTTACAGGCGATGGTTCAATTACATTCTAAGGAGAAACAATGGCACACTTCGCAAAGCTAGACGAGAACAACATCGTACTTGCTGTTCATGTCGTCAACAACGATGTGATTACAGTCAATGGTGTTGAATCAGAACAAGTAGGTATTGACTTCCTTTCTGATCTTCATGGTCATACAAAATGGAAGCAAACTTCATATAACGGAACTTTCCGTAAAAACTATGCAGGTATTGGTTATACATACGATGCATCACGAGATGCTTTTATCCCACCTAAACAATTTAATTCTTGGATTTTTAACGAAACCAATTGTCAATGGGAACCACCTATACCATATCCATTAGATGGAAAAATGCATACATGGTTTGAATCAAACCAACAATGGATTGAAATTACTGGCCCACAGGCTTAAGTTCGAAACAGAGGCAGTTTCAAGGGTGTCCTCGCCTAATGTCGTAAGTAAGAACCCTTATCAATCTTTCTAACCCAAGGAGTCTGGCGTGGTATTAAAGGTATCTAAGTCACCGGATATTACAGAATCCGTCATTGTCGATCTTACTGGTCGTACATCTCAATACTACGATCCAGATACCTATGCCTTTGATGTTGCTATTGGTGGTTTGCCATTCCTCTACAACATCACAGACACAGTTCCTTATCGTAGATCGACTGCCCGATGGAAGTATGAGCGTGTTGACCAAGCCAGAGAGCCGGGTGAACAGACCCTTGACTCAGGTCTATGGGTCAGATCTCAGACATCATGGCATCTTGGTGCAGGTATCCAGTTTCAAGAAGCTCTTGAAGGCAATGCTGATCTTCTTCGTTTCCGTTACTTCACATCTACAGGTATTGATCCTTGGACTCCCGGTGAACTTTCTCTCCTTAAAGACACCTCTAAAATCTACAATGTTACAAGCACTTCTGCTACCGCTAAGACTATAGCCTTATCAATAAGTTATGGTGGCACAGATTATGTACTTGCTATTAATACAGAGTCAACTGCTGCATCCACAACTGCGGTTCGAGTATCTCGTGTTACCTCAGCCGGTACTGCCACCACACTTGTTACCGGTGCAACAATTTCTAAAAAGATTCTTGCTGCTGAAACAGATGGATCAGAACTTTATTTAGCTACCGAAGATTATATCTATCATGGAGACTTTACTGGTGGATCACTTAGCCTTCATCAGCATTACCACATCAATACAGCTAACGCCACTAATGTAGTTCTTAAGTTTGTAAAGAATCGTATTGTGGCTGGCATTAGTTATGTTGCAGGAACTACTCCTGTTGCTGCTGCATATTCATTACCATTTAGTGAAAGTCATTTAAGTACACATAATATTAGCGGAATTACAGCAATAACAAATACAACCACAGTACCCATTGGATGGATTTGGTCAGATATTGCTGAGGGTCGTGGAGCTATTTACCTTTCCGGTTATGCCGGTGATAAGTCTGCAATCTTTAAGGTGCAGCCCGATGCTGCTACCGGTGCTTTAGGAGCTGCTATCTCTGTAGCAGATATACCTCGTGGTGAAACTGTTCGTGCATTATTTGGGTATCTTGGAACTTTTCTTGCCATTGGAACATCTCGTGGTGTCCGTGTTGCTGCTATTGCAGATGATGCAACTATTGTTTATGGCCCTATAATCTTTGAAACTACTAGCCCTGTGCTTTGCTTTGCAGCTCGTGACTCATACATATGGGCAGGTGTTAAGGCAGGTATTGGCGGTGCATCAGGTGCCTACCGGATTTATCTTGGAACTTTACTTGATGATGGTGCATATCCTTTTGCTACAGATATATCTGCTTCTGGAACCACAGGAGAAGTTGACTCTATAGGTTTCTTTCCAACAAGCGGTCAATTATTCTTTTCAGTAACAGCAAGTGGTATTCATTTAGAACACGCAACTCAATTAGTTTCTGAAGGAACTTTAGACACAGGTATTGTTAACTGGGGTACATTAGAAAAGAAAGCATGGAAAAGGGTTCGTGTTGAGACCGATACTCTTCTTGGAAAAATTGAAGTCTATGCTAACTCCAACGAAGGTAGATCACAGATCGTTACCTTGACTGAAGGTACTGAATATAATACCGACTTCGATTTATCTTCTGCCTATCTATCACCACAGGTTAATGGTCAATTAACATTTACTCTTTATCGTGGTGCATCAGATGCTACTAAAGGTGCATTACTTCGTGGTTATGCAATAAAGGCTATCCCTTCACCTACTAGATCTAGGCTTATTCAGATGCCTTTGATGTGTTATGACTTTGAAACAGATAGAAGAG
>Ga0214923_10001037_pt1 | contig 40574 bp, 36 predicted proteins | sample LL1510_MetaG_FD_177993 | JGI IMG/M metagenome (GOLD analysis project Ga0214923, IMG submission 177993) | Freshwater microbial communities from Lake Lanier, Atlanta, Georgia, United States - LL-1510 | ecosystem: Environmental > Aquatic > Freshwater > Lake | place: USA: Georgia | collected... | reverse complement strand
TGGGGAATAGGATCCGCATCCCAAGCGGCCCTGGCGTAAGCCTGCGGTAATTCAGAATGTCCTTACCCAATTTTGGTGGATCTGGAATTGACGGCAAGCCAGAGGATAACTTTGGAGGGCCAGAGCCAGAGTACGTGCCAAGGACAAGACGCGAGGCTAGTGCGCTCGAGCAGGAGCAGAAGGGGAAAATTAGGGAAGCCACAAGGGCGTATAACTACGGATCAGAACAAGCCCTTGAAGAGGCTGGAATTAAATACAAGACGGACGAGCAAGGATTTGTTACCCCCCGCTATGCGCCAAGCAATGAGTTTGGGAGGACTATTGAGTTTGGGACTTCGGAGTTCCGCGATCCAATTACGGATGAGCAACGGCAAATAGACGAGACAGGAAAGGTAAAGCCAAGGAAGCGACAAAACGTATCCTATCGAGCTGGAGATGCAAATAATCCGAACTACCCAAATCCATCACGGCTATACAGGGTATACGCACGCGAGCAGGACGCTGGCATCGCGGATCCCAACCAACCATTTGCAGCAACCAAGGCAGAAGATATTGGGAGTGCTTTCGACTTGCAGGGAGTTTCAGATCAAGGCATTTCATCGCTGGCCAAGGAGACCGTAAGGAAGAATAGGCAATACGAGCTTGGTTCGGCCAAGTCGGTACTAGACGCAAGAGGTCAGCAGTTGGATGTCGAGTCAGAGACGCTCAAATCCCAGATCGACACCCTTAACCAAACGCCAATCCCAGATTGGCAACCCGATGGCGACAAGATGGATCCAGCCATTGCCTCCGAGGTTGGTGGAAAGGCTGATGCCAAATCCCGACAAGATGCAGCTGCAAGAATCGGGATGTCTAGGGATCAGAAAATTGCAGACTTCAGCTCGCAACTGGCCGAAAAGAATAAGGAACGAATCCGCAATCGCGCCCTTCAGGTTGAGCTTCAGTCCCAGATGTCGCTGGATGAGGGCGAATCGATTTACGACAACCGAGTTCAACAGCTTCTTAAGAATGGGGCGAAACAAGAGGATATTGATAAGGATCCGCTTATCGGAGCAATCCGAGAGGGGCTGACAAACATTCAGAAGCCTGTTCTGCCCTTGTCAGAGGTTTTCAAGGATCCGGCATTAACCCCGCAGGCCATCTATGAAACAAGGGCATCCCAACGCGAAAAGGGCAGGATTGAGGCCGAGGGAAGGCTTGCAAAGGAAAAGGCCACAGAATTTCTAAAGCCATTCATTGAGCAAGCAACCGACACGTCCATCAGCTACACGACTCTAGCTGGGCGCAGAAACAGACTTTCATCGGTCTACAACAAACTTTTGGATGACGCCGATGCGTCCGACGCAAAGCAAAAGGGGTCCGGATTAAACCTTAGAGCGCAAGCGGCTGGGTACGCTGAGGCCATCGGAGTTCTAGATGACCAGCTTAGCAAGATTGGCAAGCAAGCCACGATTGCCGAGCAAAGCGCAAAGATCCAAGGCGAGTTCGCCAAAGAGAACGAAAAGAGAGTTCAGCAGGAGTTGCAAGGCAGGCTTATAAAACTTGAGCAAGAAACAAAGCAAAAGGTAGAAAAGCTAAAGCAACGCCGAGGACTAGAGGATGGAACCTTTATGGGACCGCCGGCTCCTGGTGATGTGCCTCCGGCCACACCAACGCAAGGGACGCCACCAACTCAGCCTACGACGCCTCAACCACAGCCCGAAAGCCCGACAAGATGGTTCAAAGGTGGTCTCAACAACCTATTCAGCAAAGACACGATGCGACAAACGGCTCGAGGATACTTCGAGCTAAATCAGAAGTTTGCTTCTGGTATTTACCTTTCCGCTGCAAACGCATTAAGACTTCGCGGAAAAGAGGTGCCGATATCGGGAGGTAAGCTCAAGACAGCTGGGGCTGCCTTTGTTGACGCCATGACTACATCGCCATCTATGCCCGCCAAAGTTATGGCGGCCCTAAGCATGGTTGATAGGCAGTTTGGCGGTAAACTTCACAACAGGGCGGCTAAGTTCTTTGAGGAATCTGCAACCGCAGCCAAAGAGAACGAGACGGCAATCCGTGACGAGAAGTTCCTTGGACTTGAGCCAGTAAGCCCAGAGTGGCGCGAAAGCGATGTCGGCCAAGTGGTCAAATCACTAACTGAGCTACCGTTTTACATTGGTACAACAATGATCAATCCGGCTGTCGGATTTATTGCAACATTTGGTACATCTTACGATGATGCAATTCAAAACCAGCTAAACGCGGGTGTGAAGAACCCGGATCATGTTACGGCTTTAGCTGAAGCAATCCCGGTGGCGGCCTTTGAGAGCCTAGGGAATTTGGTCGAATTAGGGCTGGCAAAGTCGTTAGGGAAAAAGTTCATCCAAAACCTTGAGAGCATGACAGCCAGAAGCCTTCGAGGGCTTTTTGCGAGCGCATCCCTGAAGATCGGGGGAGGTGCCGTAACCGAAGGAATGGAAGAAGGCGTCCAGCAATTTTGGTCAAACATGATTGCCAAGCATATCGGCAAATTTGATCCAAATAGACCGCTGGATAAAGACGTTTGGAAGAGCATCTACGTTGCGATGTGGGCTGGTGGAGCCGGAGTTACCGCAATGGGAGGCGGATCTGTTGCCCTGACAGGCGCACAGAATTACCTCAACGAGCGTGGCCTCAAGAAGCAAGCCGACGAAATGAAGGCAGCCACAGAGGATATTCCAGCTAACGGATGGGAGGACTGGGGAAATAAACTTCCAGAGCAAATACTGGATCCTGGGCTTGCCGAAAGCTTTGGCGAAATCGGTGCTGATCTTGACGAGCAGCAAGGGAAATTCCTAGTTGATTTGGCTGACAGCATTAAAGGTGCGCCATTCAGAAGATTGCTAGATCTTGGCAAATCAATTGATGAAAGCCTCATTCAGCCCCCTGCGCTCCAGAGTCGAGCGGCCGGGATCCTGACCGGAGCCAAAAATGAGCAATTGATTGGCGAGGCAAATTTATATGCCGAAAGGGCTAACCTTGCTGCCCTTATGCAGAGTGAGGCGCAACTTCGCCTGCGGGTTGCCAGAGAGCTGGGGGAGCTTCCAACCGACCCCGTGGACGGCGGTCTGGATCAGCAAGCGGCCGGGCTTATCGCGGCCAAGGTTCTGTTTGGATCTAGCGGAGTAACCCAAGAGGAGCTGAAGGCCAAGTACCGAGGGATGCCAATCATCCAGACCGATTCTAACGGCATCCAAGTTCCGTCAGAGTTTGTTAAGCAGGACATTTTCTCAAAAGCACCAACCATGTCCGAACAGCTCAAAGGGTTCTTAACCCGAGTTAATGAGGCGATGGCAAACCAGACGGATGCTGGAGGCGCGAGTGCCGAACCGCCAGAACCACCGAAGCCAGAGCAAGAGCCAACCGGAAAGCCGAGACAAGTAGATAAGGCAAACCTAAAGACACCACGCCAGATTGCGGAAGCCAGCGCCAGGACAGGATCCCCAGCCTTAATGGCAAGACTAGAGGGCACGACTCCGGACGAGAGATGGGCATCGGCAGAATCAAAGATTAAAAATCTAGTCACCGCCATCGGATCGAAGGGGCTGGATGTGAGGTTTGTGTCCGATGGGGCAGCATCTTCCGCAGCTTTTGAGGCAGACAATAAAACCCTCCGTATCAGCCTTAACAAAGAGTCGTTCATGGATATGGAGAACACGGATCCGGAAGCAAACAACCGGTATGTCAGAGAGGAGATAGCCCACCTTGGGGATATTGCAGAGGGGGCATTAGACGCAAAAAGGCAGGGCAAGGATAATTACCGCCAACATTGGGAACAGCAACGTGCAAACATGCTTTCAAGAATCTTTACTGTTGCAAAGCAGGATAAAGCCGTTGAGCAATCCGTTGTAGCGGCCGCCAACCTTTATTTGCCTAAGGTGCAAAGAATCATGAAGGCATCTGAGATGCGAATGGGCGCGAATCGAGCCGCTACTGATGATGCCTTGGTTCGTGGAGCTGTTAAGCCTCAATTCAAAACAGTGTCCGATATTCAGCAGTACATGATCCGCGTTGGAATGTCTGGAGAGAGGGGAGTCCGAGCTATGCCATTATTCATGGCCGAGATGCTCAGAATGTTAAAGACCTATGGTCAGCCACAAACGGAGGCAAGAAACTTTCTTCAAACTGCAGCCAAAATAAGCGGAGGATCTAGGACAGTCATAAAAGTAATATCCGATTACCTCCGAAAAGTATACAAAGCGCTGTTTTCAATTAAGGATAGCCTGGTCAAAGCCGACCCTCAGTTGGCTGAAGACTTAAGCAATTTGTTGTCTGAGATAGACGATGTTCTCTCCGATTCGCCCAGCCAACCACGGCCAGAAGTGGCTCAACGTAGCCCAAATGTGCCACAAGCCCCAGAGGCCAAGCCCCGCGCTCCGCCAGAAACAGGAGGTGAAAATGTCCCGCAAGCCCCAGAAACGCCAGAAATTGTCCCGCCCCAAAATGAAGGTGAACCGCCGGTTATCGGCCAAACTCCTGAAGGGGGTCAAACAGTTGGAACTATTGCACCGCCAGAGCAACCGAGAGTAAAAATTGTCCCAAAGAGAACCGACACAGATCTAAGGGCCATTCCGTCGGGCCAAGTTGTTGATTTCCCAGTCAATAAGATCGTTGTTAATGACAAGATCCAGCAGTTCAAGAAGAAGGCCAAGAAGGATTCTGGAGTAGTAAAAGCTCTAACTGGAGAATACCAAGCAACTCCGAAGAACCCGATTGTTATCTGGCAAAGGAACGACGGCGTATTTGAGGTGATCACCGGCCGACATCGGTTGGATCTCGCCAAGCGGAACAATATGACAACAGTTCCAGCCCAAATCGTCAAAGAATCAGAGGGCTGGACGCAAGAGAAAGCTGAAACATTTGATGCCGAGGCCAACATTCGAGACGGCCAAGGCGACCTAGAGGACTTTGCCTACTATTTTAGAAAGTCTGGAATCACCCAGCAAGACGCCGAAGCAAAGGGTCTTTTGCGAGATGACGGCAAGGGTAAGGCTGGATTCTTGATCGCTAACGATGCGACTGAAGACGTTTATGCAGGGCTAATGGCCGGAAAGATCGAAGCCGGAATGGCGGTTATCATCGCCTCTGGCGCACCGAAGTCCGGTGGGGCCGTCAATGAATCGATCCAGAGGGCTGCCTTAAATTACGTTAACTCAGAAAGAGTCACCCAGCAGGATGTTCGCAACTTTATCTCTGGAATGATCGCAACCTTCGCTGATAAGGGGCCAACCGAGACGCAATCAGACTTGTTCGGCAACGATGACTCAGCTTTGGAGCTGATGAAGCAACGCTCCAAGAAGGCCTCAAAAATCCAGAAGGATATTCGGCAGAAGCTGAACGCAATGTTGAATTTCAAGAAGCTGAGTCGTGAAGGACAAGCTCAAGCTTTGCAGGATGTAGGCGTGACCATAGCTGCGGGGGAAGATTCCGTGGCCAAGGTAAATCAGAAAATAACAGATTTGCAGGCTGATCTCGCCTCTTGGGAGAGGTGGGCTACGGATCCAGCAAAAGTAAGCCAAATCGATCAAATGCCTGATATTAAGGCACAAAGGATCGATATTCAGTCTCAACGAATTGACCAAAACCAAGAAGGAGGCGTAGAATCTAATCGTGAAGAAAGAACTCAGCCCGGAACAAGTGAAGGAATACAGCCAGATGGCAGCGGAGGAGGCATATCCACGACTGGTGAAGTGGCAGCGGGACAACCCGGACAGCTTCAGAATGTGGAAGACGGACGCGGACGCACTTTACCAGGATCCGTGGATCAACGACCTGACAGAGGATCCGGAGAGAACCAAGGATTGGCTGACAACACTGTTTCGGCAGGCGTGCGGGGCGGTGGAGGGCCACAACCAAATCTTGGCGCTATTCGAACGCTCCAAAGGAGAGGATCGGGAGTCGAAGCTGGGCGAGCTTCTGGCGTCAATGACGCTGAACGAGTTTTAGGCGAGGGCCTAGAAACCCAGATCCCTTGGGTTCCAGTAATTCAGGGTAACGGAGTCAGCCTAAAAACATTTGCTCCAGTTGGTATTGCGGACGAGATCCGAAGAAATCTTGAGAGAATTGACCGCGAGCGTGGCGGACTTGAGAACTATGTATCGAAGGCATTAGGCTTTGACAATGTTTCAGAACTCTACCGAGTCGTAAATCCAAAGGCCGGATCCAGATTCAATAAAGAGCAAGTAGAGACAATTGCGGCCGCGCTTGACCGGATGGATTCGGGCAAAGCCAACATCATTGGGCATGAGATGGGCATAGGGAAAGGTCGGATCTGTGCTGCCTTGCTGTACGCAGCTTATTTACGCGGGCAAATCCCAATCTTTTTCACGGCCAACTCGAGAACCCTATACCCAACCCTAATGGATGACTTTAGGGATCTTGGATTCAAGATGGATCCATTTATTACCGACCAAGACTTCGAGTCGGTGATGGGAGATGGAAATGTTCTGACAAACAAAGGCAAGAACCCGAAGGCATTGTTCGAATCAATAACGGCAAGCAAGAAATTGCCGGCTGGCAAGACGATGGTGATGACCACATGGGAGCAAGCACGACTCAAGGATGTGAATGCTGTCCTTAACGCTCTGGCTCCAAATGCAGTATTCGTCATCGACGAGGCTCACAAGGGAACTGGTGACTCGCTTTCATCGGAAGTAGCTCGAGGAATTCTAAAGAAAGCCAAGGGAGTGGCGTTCTCAAGCGGAACGGCCATCAAGAACCTTGAGGCGATGCGCCTTTATTTCCCATTCACTTCAGTCAATCGGGCTGTTCCGTCCGTCCGCCGGTTGAACCAGCTTCTCAAGAAGTTTGCCAATCCTTTGCTCGAGCTGATGAATCGAGGACTTGTCTCTGCGGGTGAATACATCCGTTACCAGAGAGGTTTGACCCATGATGGTCTTCCAGTCCCATTTACCCCATTGGCTCTCCGTACCGGCCCCCAAGTGGTAGAGGTAAACGAGACCGCAAACGAAATCGCTGGCGAATTAAAGCAGATCCAAGCGGGGCCGTTCATGAAGCAGTTGCGGGCGGTGCTACAGCCTTTGGCGAAAACCAAGGCCGCTGCAATGATCGAGGACAAGCCAGAGCTGGCCGAAACCCTGACAATCAAGGTCGAGCCTTACCCCATGAAGTCGCAATTCCACAACATTGCAAACATCATGGTTCTGGCATCAAAGATCCCAGAGATTTCAAAGCAGATTAAAACCCTGGTCGACCAAGGCAAGAAGGTGTTTGTCGCTTCGGACGCAACCGGAGAAGCAGCAGTACAAGAGTTGCTTGACGATGTTTCGCTGGAAACCGATCCAAGGAATGCCTCATTTGCGGATGCCCTTGCCCGATACACCGACAAGCTGAGGTATGTAACTATCACGGCAAAGGTCGGCCCCAAGGGAAGACAGCAGACCTTGTTCCGCCAAAAGCTTGATCTGAACAGGGCGCAGGAAGAATACCCAGAGGCAGTAGAGAGAGCGCAACAAGTGCTTCAGCAGATCTCGGATGCCAAGAGCATGATTGAGTCCTCAAGGGATGTTCTCGGTCGGTTAGGTATCTCGCCAATGGATACACTTCGGCAACAGCTGGAGTCCGTGCAGATCCCCAGCGTCGAGATCTCCGGCCGGTCGGCCACGGTTATGCCCGATGGAACCCGCGAAAAACGGACAGAGCTAGACCAAGACCGGATGGCATCACTTTCTATGTTTAACAACATGGATGATATGAACGTAATTTCAGTTTCACGCTCTGGCTCAACTGGAATCAATGCCCATAATTCCCCCAAATTTTCCTCGCAAAAAGATCGAGTTTTCTATCTTTTACAGCCATCTCCGAACGTGGTTGATACAGTTCAAGTAGCGTTCCGCGTGAATCGAACCGGACAGCTGACGGCTCCTCACCTCTACATGGCGTATGCAGAGGAGTTGCCCGCCGAGAAACGGATCATGGCCTTAACGGCCAAGAAGATGTCAAAACTCGGAGCTTCAAGCACCGGAGGTCAACGGCTGGATATGTCGGAAACCTTCGGAGAGGACATGCACAACGCTTACGGAGACCTCGCAATTGCCAATGTTTTGGCAAGGGACGAAACGTTCCGACAAGAGTTCCAGACTAGGCATAACGAGTACTTCCCGGGATCCAACGAAGAGGAGATCCGAGCGAACCTAATGAAGGGATCTGGCAACGGAGATGTGTTCAGAAGGTTTGAACACATGCTCATCATTATGCCTCTGGACATCTACTCCCAAATTTCTGAGCAAGTACGCGACGAGTACAACGAGATCGTTGAAACAGAGAAGATGGCTGGACGCTACAACCTCACGTCCGAAAAGATGGACTACAAGGCCGTGCTAGTGGATGACATGCCTGGAATGGCTCCATACAGCCCCCGCAAGGAGGGTGAGCCAGACATCGGGACAGCCCAGCCCACGCAACTCCGCAGATACAGATTTACCAACCCAACACCACCGCCCACATCCGAACAGCTGGTCAAGGACATTGACAAGGTGAAGGCCGAAACAGCTCAACTCGTCCAGAAATACAATGAATCAGCAGAAAAATATCTAAGTGACCGAGTTAATTTCATTAACAGCAGATCCCGCCTTGATCCAAATGCAAAGAATCTCCTTATTCAGGCTATCACCAGAAAGATGGCGGTAGCCCAAACGGCGGTGGCGGATGCGGCTGAAAAGGTTGGCGGAAGCTACTGGTATCACATTAACGATACCCAAGTTCCAGTATTCGTTACCGGCTTGAGGCTTAACACTAAGTATCCGCATGTAGTCGCTTCCCAGCGGTTGCTAATCCAAAGCGCAGGATTCAACCATCTAATGCCAGTTCCGCTTTCCGCCAACCCGCTATCACGGCTGGCATCGGCTCGGGCTGCTTTCAATAACAACCCGCTTGAGCAAGAGGAGCTTGGCGTTGAAATGCCACTTCTGGATGTCAGCCCAACCGGCCAAGACGCTGAAGCGGCGTTCTATCGCTCATTCAAGCAGACGGAATCTTATGCAGCTGCAAAAGCTTGGGAGAACCATCCGTTCGGGCTTCGCGAGAAATATATGAGCTTTGCTATGGATAGGGCTGGATATCGACCAGGATTCTTCCGTGTTAACCGCAAATTCTCAGACGGAAAGACGCTGAATGGTCTTTATTATGACGGAAACACGATTATCGAGATGTCGCCTGTGCGTACCCGAGAGATTCTTTCCTTTGTATCTGAAAGGACTGAAACCGCCCAAACCGAGAAAGACGTAATCGACGCATTTGCCGAAGCGTTGGACGTAACGCAGGACATCGACACAATGACCGATGAGGGCGCGGTAGCAACGGATGAAGGGCAAAAAGATTTTGTAAACAAGATGAACAACCGCCGGCGCAACCAAGTTGTAGCCGACGCGTATGACCGCGAGCGACAGAAGGCAATGCAACAAGATCACTTCGTCATCGTTGGCAATCCATTGGTGGCCGCCGATATGTCCACAAGGCTGTTTGGTCAGCAGTTGAATCACCGAGTCATGCGGTTCACTAACCAAGACGGAAGCGAGACAACTGGTATTGTTGTTCCTAGCCAAGCCGAATTCAGTCAGCTCAAGAAGCTTTCAAATGTGCTGAATGTCAGGGAGACAATCCAGCGTTCTGACGCCGAGAAGGTCTTGGATTACTTGAATAGCACAATCACAAGACACCATAACGCAACGGAAGTCGTATTTACGGACGGGGCGACAATTTCTTACGCAACCACAGAGGCAACGGCCATCGAGACCCCGCATTCGCTCAAATCGATAATTCCGATCAGCAGTTTAGCGGAAAGCCAGCTGGCCGATCTGTCCGTTATGGAGGAGGCCGGAGTACCGGATGAGGTAAGGGCAGAGATTGAGAAGCTAGTTCCAGGAGCAAAGGTGTCAGCCGAAGGGCCATATATTGCAGTTTCAATGGGTGGTTTTGATGCTGGAAATTATATCGCTCGGCGCATGAAGTCGCGAAGCATTCCAGATCAAAATGCGGGACAGCGATACTTTTACGCAGATCCAAAGAAGGGGGGCGAAGTCTTTGGGCCAGTCGGCCTCGCAGCATTGAACCAAGATTACATGATGAGCCGAATCAGCGAGGACACCCTTGTGTACCCAGAGGATCCAAGCATGCCGAAAGACTGGAATCCCGGAACCCCATCACTTACGGACGGAACCTCCGAGTGGATGCCATACGCAGATGTTGCAAAGAGCAAAGCAGTCGAATCTCCTGCCGGATCTGCAATCGAGGGTTACGCCTATTCCGGCCCACGTTCGGTTCAGATTAACGCCCAGCGGATTGGGGATGAAATTACCCCAGAGATCTGGAACTACTACCGGATCGCTACTCAGCAGACCACTGACTCAGATGGTAACGTGGGGCCGTCGCCGGCAGTTCGAATGGTTCTGCGGATGTTCCCCAATATGGATGCCTCGTATGTAGAGGATTCGGCCGTTTCTGGGGTTCTGAAGGCCGTCAAGGCGCTTGCCGTAATGAGGACGCAGGATCCGGGCAAGTTCGCCGAAATGGAAGGATCCGCAGCTCCCGAAGGCGGAATACCCAAAAAGGTGTTCTCGTACATGGTCGAAGCCGCCAAAAACAGCGTCCTTACGTCCTATCAGAAGTTTGGGCAGTACGAAGTTGACCCACCCGAGCAACAAGGAATGCAGATGCTTGAGGACGAGGAGACGGTGGCCGAGCTTCTTGTCGGAAGGGCAACGGCAGTAAGTGAAGATGAGGGGCCGGACATTGTTACGCCTAAGGACGTAGAGGAGACCGAGTTTACCAAGGCACTTAGAAGTGACATGGAGGCCGCATTCCAGACTATTGATCCGCGCTTGGCTCAAGTGTTTGTAGCTCACAACCGAGGAATGACATTTGAGGCAATTGCAGATGAATTTGGGTTGCCATCGATTATTGGAGAGGACGGCAAACAGCGTCCAAACAAGCAGATGGCCCAGCGTATGTACGATGATGCGCTTCGAGCCTTACAAGACTTTGCCGGTGACAACAGCTTGTTCGCAACCAACTCGAAGCCCCAAAAGCCTGTAAGTAAGGCCTTACGGCTTGCGATGGAAGCAGGGCTAATTCGACCCATGTCGATCAATGCACAGAGGATTTATACCACCAATTCTGAGGAAGATGGCGAAACAGCGAACCTTGTTCGGCAGTTCCGCAACACCCAGCTTGGGCAGGCCATTATGGCCCTTCGCTCCGGACCGCAACCAGCTGGCAACCTCATCCGCGGGATCGCAGAGCCAGCAAATGAAAACAATAAAGCGATCCAAGCCTACTATCGGTTGCTTAGCCAAGCCTTGGTCAAGGGGATTGAAGCCAACCCATCGTCATTCCTTGGTAGGGCAGCAAATACCGACGTGGTAATTGATGAATCGATCCCGACATCCCATTTCTCATCGATCAAGATGGATCCGTTTACGATGGGCATTATCCGGCTTCATCCTGGTCAATTGAGTCCAAGGGTAATTCTGCATGAATTCGTCCACTCCTTTACCGCTCAACTTATTGGGAGCGAAATCGTTAAGAATTTCCAGCCTCGGCGCGGAGAGATGTCCGGATCGAAGTATCGCGAGGCATTAACCACTTACGCAAACAAGCAACCCCTAGATGCCGATAATCCTACTGGAGCAATCCCAGCCATGCAGAGCCTTGTGAAGGCATATCTTGGGGCATTGAAGTATGCCAAAGACGATGCTGGTCAACCCATTGAGAACGCAATCTTCGGATCGGGCCTAACAGCCAGCTTCTCAATCACGCTACCGATGCACCGAGCAAGCTATGCCGGCGGATTACACATGTCGGCCCACATTGATGCCTCAAACTCAAAGGCTATCTATGAACACTTTACCGGACTTGGGCTTGAAGGTAAGGCTGGAGTGCCGAATGACACTTTGGATGCCTACGTAAACAAGAACGGGGCGACCAACGACTTCTTTATCTCTAGTCCGGCCGGATCCCTAGCTGGTTTAGAAGTTGAGGCGGACGGAAAGCTGATTCTTACCCCTTCTGGGCTAGAGAAGCTAAGGACTCAAAACATAGCCCCTTCGGCATATTCGACTTACACAATACGCTCAACGAAGCCTGTGTTTAAGCAGAGGATTCTGGGTGTTGTTGGAGATCCCGGCAAGAAGGCGATGTCGATTCTGTATGGGTTTAAGAACATTGACGAGTTTTCCGCTGAAACAATGAGCAACCCTTCCTTTGTGGGAATGATTGCCAACTTGGATGTCCCGAAAGGGCTAACCAAAACTCCCCACGACTACCTAGTGGAGTGGTTCGACCAGCTTGAGTCAGACCTATTGAACCTAAAGGGCGGAATGAAGGGAGCCGTGAGGAACATGGCCGCCGGAACCCTAGTAGGATCAACGGCCGGATCCTTGATGGACATCGGATCCATCAAAATTACCGATTATCAGACAATTGTTGGGAATCGTGATTCAGCCGCAAGGTCGGAACCGACCACCCAACAAGGCCAGCTCTTTGCCCAAAGGATCGGCGGAGACAAGCTGGAGGATAAGATTTCTAATACTATTCAAGCGATGCCAAGGGGTGGCCTAATCACTACCACTAAAGGGGCATTCTCAATACGGCCGAGGGTTGGTTTGGATGGATGGGTAACAAGGGGCATCGATAACCCAAGAAGGGTAGTCACCAAGACCATATCAGCAGCGGTTGCTGGGTTGCCCGGGATACGCGGGATGGTGCAAGTGGTCAAATCCTACACCCGCGATGACGTAGCCCCTTCGGATGCGGGCGGGGAGAAAAATCCATTGGCCTTGGAATACAAGAGATTGACCGATATCCCGAACCCAACCAAAGAGCAACGCAAGCGGATCTCGGAAATCGAGAAGTTTGCCACGAAATACAAAATGCCAGGAGTTGGGGTTCAGCAATCCTTATTTGATACAGAGAAGTACGCTGGATCGCCCAACCGGCCGACGGCATCCAGCCCATCCGTCATCGAGACTCCTCCTGCCAAGTTTATCGCTCCCCAGATGGAGCTTGCCCTTAATGCCCAGCGTATTGAGCCAAGTGGAGCGAAGAAAATCCTTTCTGAAATTAACGAGCTTCGAGCGATGCGTGATTCCGGCCAACCCTATAACGAGAAGCGGTTGCGCCAATTAGAGTTTACCGCCAACCAAACCAAGCTGTCTGGATATCAACCAGAAGGCCAGCTGATGCCAACAGAGACCAGCGTGAACCCCACGACTCAGCCTTTTGCGTTAGAGCAAGAAACTCGGGCAGGGATGGTTCAAGGCAATCTATTCGCCCAAAGGCTTGATTACGACGAGAACGGAAACCCTGTAATTACGCCAAAGCCACTTACCCCAGAAGAGTTGATGTCTATCCGAGCCGATCTCTTGGGCGACCTCGGGAAAGACACCCAAGAAGTAATGGCGATGTATCGCAAGTTGCGAGTCCAGCCATCTGGAACCAAGACGCTCGGTGGAGTTTATCAGAATGGCGAAAATGGCGGTCCGGCAAGAAGCTTGGCAAACCCTGGACAAACCTCCCAACAGAGAGACCTAATCAACGCCATGGACGCCATGCGGTTCCAGCGTGGGCTTGGAATTAAGCAGGATACGGCAGTTGAAGACGCCGCTATTCAAATTCTTTCAACTCCAGAAGGCCGGCTCGGAGTCCAAGAGGCCGTTCTTTCCGGACAGTCTCTAAACACGGAAACAACATTAGCAGCCATGAAGATGGTCGGAGAGATGGCGCAAACGGCAATTACGAGCGGAAACGCAGAGGATCTAGGCAAGGCATACGCAATGACGTACATGTATCGTGAGGCCAGATCCGAAGCGGGTCGCGCTCTACGAATTGGCTATGACAGATTAATGACGCCAGCACAGCGTCACACCGAGTTCCTTATGGCCGTAATGGTTCAGCCCGAGCGGAATAGGATTCTTGACCTCAAGTATTACCCAACCGAAGCCCAAAACCGGAACGACATCAGAAGCCTTCAGGCAACCCTCGAAGACTTGATCAAAGAGAGGAACGGCTTGCTTGATTCTAGGCAAGAGGCGACCAACTCAGAAGAAATGAAGGCTGTCCTTGAGCAGAGGAACGCCGAGATCCAAGCTCTGCAAGGGCAAATCTCAGATTTACAGAATCGCGTGACTCGAGAACAAGTCATGGCCCAAGAGGCGCAGGATAGGTTGGCCGACGTGAATCGCACGCTGGCTGGTCTCGGGACAAATCTAGCGCAGTTGATGAAAGAGTCCGAGCTTTCGGAAATCAGAACAGGACGGCCGGCCACTCAAATGCTCGATCAGGTCAGGCTTTCTCCGAAAGAACGCGAGGCGGTGGAGTTGATCATGATCGGGCATGACCCAGTTTCAGTTTCCAAGCAAACCAAGGTCAAGATGGTGGACATAAAGGGCGCCATGGATGTCATGCGATCCGAAGCCAAGAGAAGGTTTAGCCAGATCGCCCAGAGCGGGATGACCCGCGAGCAACTCCGTAAAGCACTCTTAGAAAACGCAAGAACGGACGCCTCGATGAGGCAGATCATGGCCCAACGTATTCCGGATAATCAGCCATTAGGTGAGGACGAGGCGATGGAAGAGATCTATAACATGCTTGGCCTCACCCTTACACCGACCGGCGAATACAAGTGGGCCGAGCGTAAGGGTAGAAGCAACCTTTTCGATCTGCGGAAACCAGAGCATATCGTGGTGTTGGCTAAAGCCATGCAGGCAGGGAAGCCGACAATAGACGGGACATTATTCGAGGCGTATGTCTCAAGTATTTTCAGTGGAGTCGCAACCCAGCTTGCAAATATGGCGGTCACGCCAGTTTCCCCGATCACAACATCTGTCCATCGTGGATTTCAAGCCATCACTTCGTATCTGCTCGGGCAAGCTGGCATCAATCAAGAAGTAGAGATCGACAGAATTGATGATCGCCAAGTCCCGCTCTTTAGACCAAGCACGGCTTACAAAACAATTTCAGAAGCTATTGGAGGAGCTGGAAGTGAAATTGGATATATCTTAAGGGCAGTCGTTCCGGCGTTTTTCGAGGCTTCAACAATGGCTAAATTGGCTTGGGCAACTGAAGCAGGGTTCTTTGACTATAATGTTTCCGGTGTTCTTGAGGACATTCATGATCCGCAGACAAGGTTTGGAGCATTCCTCCAAAAGTACGGCAGAACAAGAAAGACAAGGATCCCGGGAAAACTCGGCAAAGCTATTCGCGCTCCACTTCGAGGCCTACTTGCAGCCGACGAATTCACCAAGACGTTCAGGGCATACATGTCTGTCGGTGCACACGCATACCGGCTCGGTAAGGCGGCAGGACTTAACGGAGCAGAACTAAGCTCGTTCGTTCAAAAAGAGGTCGGTGGGGCTGGATCAACAAGCTGGATGCTTGCAGCTCGTCGGGCAACCAAGGAGACATTCACATTCCAGCTAAAACCAGAGGGAGGAGATGTTCGCTCAATAGGAGATTTTGCAGCCGAAAACGTGGGGAGGCTGTCAGATGTATACGCAAGCCTTGAGAACGCTGCAACTGCTATGGACAATAACCCTGCATTTATGCCGGCAAGGGCGGTTCTTCGGCTTATTCAGTCCTTCTTGGTTTTAATTAAAAGCCCATTCAACATCTACCGCGAGGGATACTCATACACGCCACCAGCCATACTTAACCTAATCTCAAGGGCTAGAAGGGTTAAGGAGACAGACGTTGATGGCAAGAAAACAAAGTATCTTCCTGTCGCAGAGTACGATGACTTTGTTGAGAGGCTAACAAGCTTTGGCATTGGAACTGCCATACTAGCCGGTCTGTTGACTGGGGCCGCCGAAGGTGATGACGATGACGATAAGAAGATGTTGCTTATTACTGGAACGCCAGATCCGCTTGCTCCAGGTGGGCAACGAGTAACTAGGTTTGGAAACCCCCCATTCAAATTCATTCTACGGGGTGACTGGCTTAAAAGCCTTGGAGTTACTACTGGAGAATATGCGCTCGATTATAGCCGAGTTGAACCAGTTGGAACCGTAGTTTCATCAAATGTAAATATCGCAAGAACAATGAAGGAATCCGTAAGGAACCCAAGTAGGGCTGGATCGTCTGGCGCAAATCTCTTTAAAGACTACTTCTTGGCTCCAGCAACAAGGACATACGGCAAGCAATGGCGCGATATGATCAGCTTGTTTGATTTAGAGGGAAGCGGTTGGCAACGAGTATTAAGAGACAAGCTATCGGCCATAATGTCGCCAAATCTATTCAAGCAACCATTCGGAGGAATTCCGGAATATGAAAAGGACGTTTATAATCCAGATCCATTAGCGCCCGACGCTCTTGCATTTGCCATCCTCCCGGGACTTGGGGATCAGCTTGGAATTCCAGACCGGCGGACATTCGAGGGCATGAAAGTGCCTAACCCAGTTCCGTATAAAGGTGCTGGCCCAGTCGCAAGGTCAGCCGTCAGGTTGTTACCAGGAAGATTCGGTGAGGAATTCGGGAAAACAGGCTTTGAAAGATTCGTAGACAACTATAACCGGCAACACCCAGACAAAAGGTGGAACCCGGATCTTTCTAGGCCTGATCGGTTCTTTGATGACAAGTATCTGCGCCAGAGGGTTGCATTGAGCAGTGGCGACTACGAGATGGTGCTTAAGATTGCAGCCCCCAAAATAAGGGCTTACCTATACGGAAATAGCACTGAAGGCGGGACTTTGTCGCAAAACGATTTATCTGGATATGTTTCCGAAGATCGTAAGGACGTAATCCAAAGGACGATCTCTGGGTTCTATCGAGACGCCAAAAAAGCGGTTGTGGATGCGCGGCACAGAAGAGAGCTCAAAGCTTTACAGTCTAACCCCTCAAAGTAATCGAATTATATGGCTGAAACGCAGATAGATACGCTTTTGGAGAGCGCGGACGCCCTTGAAAAGGCCATAGACCAAGCCAAGCCGCTGGAAGGCGGAGAGGCACTAGGAGGCGGATCCCCAGCTCCCAATAGCTTTTCAACAGCCTATCTGCTTACTGCGGAACAGGAGAAAAACCTTGTCGAGCATGCCATAAGAAGGCTCCGGGAAACCGAAGCCGACATGGGTCGCAACATCACCCGATCTGCCGCTTGGCATAACAATATGTCGGGCGGGATTCCGGCTCATGACACTTTCCTTGGTAGAAGACAGATATTCGAATGGATCTACGAGAATAACGTAAGCTGGCGTCCTTTCACGATGGGCGGAATCTTTGAGCATAGTAACCTCATCGTTCCCTTAACCCGTAGGATTGCCCGTCAAATGATCGCCCGAGCCGTTAAATATTTCCTTGGGACAGACCCTTGGTTCGGAGTTTTGCCAGAGGGATCCTCGGATCGCAACGTGGCTGACCGACTTGAAAAGTATGCCCGCTTCAAGTTTGACCGCTTGAAGATTAAGGATGCCCTTAAGATGGCCATCCAGATTGCGTTTGTCCGTGGTGAATGTGTTGTCAAAACGACCTACACCCAGAAAGATCAGATATTCAAGAAGCTCCTGCGGGTACTGGTGGACGGCCAAGGGAATCCGATTATGGCGGCCGACGGCGATTTCATCACAGAAAACGACCGGTTTGCCCCATCTCAAGACGGCCAAATGGTTCTCCAGAGGGACATGCAAACCCCGCAACCTTTATTCCCAATCTTTATGGAACAATTGGTTACAAGGAAATCCGACATATTTATCGGGCCTGCTGCCGAGCCAGTATACTTTCAAGACTTTCTGTGTCCGCTAAATGCAGCTTCTGTCGATGATGCAGATTTCTGCGCTCATCTTTACGATGCACCAGTAATGGAGCTGGCTGACCTTTACAGGAAAAAGGGAGTCGGATCGGAGGATCCCGATGAAGAGGTTGCCAGAATTCGAAGCGTGATTGAGCAGATTCGGTTGGCTTCAAGCGAAACCGGAAACCCCAAAACAGGGGCAGGGCAGTCTAGGTCAGAACGAGGCGAGGGTCAGGTAGGGGTCAATAATTCATCCCAGGCGTCCCTTGAGGTCGCTGAGTGCTACATTCGCTACGATGCTGACGGCGATGGGATTACCGAAGAAATCATGCTCCTTCTGGATGTTAAGAATCAAAAAGCCATCTTCTATGAGTACACAGCCAATGTAACTGCTGACGGCAAAAGACCGTTTACCGTCCTTCGGGTTAACCCAGTCGACGGCCGGTGGTATGGGATCGGAGCGGTTGAGCAGTTTAAGTCCTCGCAGGACTTTATTGATCTGACAGTCAACCGATTGAACTTTGCCCAAGGCGCAAGCGGGAGGATCACGTTCTGGAGGCCAGATGCCACTTACGAAGGATCCTCGAACCCAAATCTGGTGCTGAACAATGGCGGAACCTACACGCTTCGCCCGGGGTTCTCAGCCAAGGATGCCGTTGAATATGTGGCACTCCCAGAGACTAAGAACGACCAACTGAATTTCATGCTCAACTACTTCACGCAGATCGTTCAGCTAGAGTCAGGGATCGTGAACCCCGGAGACCAAGACTTTGCGGGTCTTCCAAGCTCCAAGCTGGCAACTGGGATCCGCTCGATTGACGCCTCGGGCCAAGAGATGTTTAGCCAATACATTCAGGACATGCTGGCCCCGCTAATGCAAATCATGAATCGCCTTGTTCTGCTATTGCTTAAAAATTTAGATAAAAAAGAGGCTTTCAACTATCTCGAAGGAGATGCGTTGAGCCTTATCTCTATCGGGCCAGATGATGTAAAGGGGATGGAGTTGAATATAAAATTACTTCTTACCCGCTTCTACGGAGAACAACAGCTTCAGAGCAATGCCCAAGCCGCGAATCTTGTGACCCAATTCTACAGCCTTCCGCCCGAAATACAGCAGAAGGTGTCCTTGTTTTACACCCAATCCCTGAAGTCCCTTGGTGTTGTAGAGGCCGAGCAGATTATTCAACCATTTGAAGCAACAGGGGCAACTACCCAAGATGGAAGAGTTTTCGGGCAATCCGGATCCCCAGGAGCGCCAGCCGGTGCAGTAGGGAATCCAAGGCAAGTACCACTAGATCCCGGATCCGCTGGCGGATGAACGTCGCCGTAATAACAGCGGCAACCAAGCTGTTTAGTTACGCCCTTTATGGGTCAATCATGTCCGTTAAAAGGGCTATGGCTGGCGTTCCTTACACACACATACTTGCAACTGATAAGTCTGGAGTAGCCGAAAAGATCATTAAATCCACAGGGGTAAACGCGATAACCTTGGAGCTGGACGTTGACGATGAATCCCTGAAGTACAAAGAGGATAGTCAAATCGTAATCGCTAGGCTTCAGCAGGCTTGCCTAGACCAAGCGGTGGCTTTGGATGCGGATCTATGCTGGTCTGTCGAATCTGACATGCTGGTTCACCCAGACTCTTTTCGTGGACTACGATGGACGCTTGATTGCCCTACGCCGACTTATGATATCGCCGTGTCTACCTATTGGAACGGAAGCTTTCTCTGTGGTCGCGGAACTGAGAAAAAGCAGATTTGCGAGGACTACACAGAAGAAGAGCGCGAAATACCCGAGGAACTTAAGAAGCAATTAGAAGAGAAGCGGGCATCTTGGACTGCTTCTGTCGAGAAAAAGGAAAAGCCAAGCGAAGATTTATTGAAAGAACTAAGGGGACTTGATGAAAAAGTGAAGCAATGCCCACCAAAGGGGAATGTGTTTGCGCTCAATGCTGTTAAATGGAGGAAACGCGGGTGGCTAGATCAAGCATACCCTGGCGCGGCCGTGCATGGGGCCGTGCTACCTACAGATTGGTGTGGAATGGGGTGTACGCTTTTAAGCAAGAAGGCATTAGCAGTCTCAAACTTCGATGGTTACGACGGGAAGGGGACTCAAGACCTTTATCTCGTTTGGAACCGATGGTCTCCGGCTGGCTTAAAAATAGCCTGCAATATATCCGTTCCGGCATCCCACGTTAAAAGAGGGGAAGAGGGATATGTGGTGCACCAGCCATACTTCAGTCCCCAAGATGAAGAGACAAGCGGGCATATTCGCGTATACCCGAGAAAATACTGCGAGCTGACAACTTATTCTTCGTCTTCGCAGTTAGCGCCGTGACCAGTACCCCATTGCTTCTTATAGGCTGGATGTGTCCAAAGGTAGGAGGCAGCATTCTTATTGTAGATCAATGACTTATCGCCCCTAATGAAATAAGCCGCCGTGTCTCCAATGAGTGGAATCGGAATTCCTGGCTGTGGGAAATTGCACCCCGAGCAGTCGATTGGGATTATGTGATCTGCCCCAATTCCAGCATGGAAAAAAGGATTCAAGCTCGCGCTTCTTGTAGCGACATAAGTGTATGGGATTGCTTTTGCAAGCCACGCCCCTTGGAAATTGCTGTCAAAAGAAGTCGAAAAAGCATTAGTTGAGTAAGCAGTATCGAAGAATGTTTCCGATGCTATGGCTTTGCTTGATATTATGTTTAGCCCTCCGTCAGCGACAATGGTCTGCTTCGCTCCAGGAGAGAATCGCGCAACACTGCCTCCTCCGCCATAGCTATTCGCAAAAAACCCTGTTCTGAAAGAAAAGCTAAAAGTGCCTGTAGTTATTTTACCCCTTACAACGCCGTGCCCCGGCCAAGACGCTTGATTCCAAGCCTTGTTATTAACGTCTGGATCAGAAATATAGTATGAGTGCAGATCCCCATCATGCGAAGCTGTTTGTGAGCCTGTAGATTTAGATTTTCCGTCTGGTGATCCAACAATGTACGTGGCATTTGCGGTAGCTAGTGCAATGAAAGTCTTTTTTGCTCCATCTGAGCCAAACTGGGTTGTCCTGCCCATTGGATTGTAGTACGCCCCAGAAAATGCAAAGTTAACGTGCGAGAGCGCGATGTCTGACTTTGATTGTTTTAGAATAAATGAAGTTGCTGTTCGCATGCCCCCCGTTGAATCAAGGAAATAGAGGCCCTCAAATTTTCGGGCGGTCATTTGAAATCCGCCGCCAATTCTTGTTGTGAGGGTCTGGACACAGGTGAGGTGAGTGTAGGAGACATCGTATGAATACTGATCAGCTAAGCCACAATCGCCTGTCCTTGAAATCATGTTTTTAGAAACGTCAGTTCTTCGGTACTCACTATAATATTTGGGACCATGATCCATGCAGCAACCCGTTTCTGGGTCCCCGCACGCCTTCGCCGAGGCGCATGTGTGGTAGCATTCGGTTTGAGCCTCAACCAGGGGCGGGTAGGGTGGCCCCTCCATACTACCCCCTTCCGCGCTCGTGCACCCGCAAAAGAGATCACCGCACTTCGCTGTCCCTGGGATTTCGTTTGGTTTCATGTAACCCACTGTAACCATACCCGGGAAGCAGTCATAGCATTTCTCAAATGGATCATCTCCAACGCTAGTAAGGACCTCACTTACCACGACACTTTCGCATTCATGTTCTTCTTGGTTGTTGTAGCTGGATTTATATACTCCGCCACCACTCGTGCTATAACCAAACTCACCCCACGCCAAGTGGTCTCCTCTGGATATTGTGGTTGGCTGGTATGCGTAGTATTCACCCAACATGGTAGTGCTCATTTTTACATGCGTGAATTCAAACGACTTCCCAGCAGAAATGGTATCTGTTGTCGATTTCGAGACTTCTTTCGAGGTGCAATCATCCGTCCAAATGGGGAAAGGCCTACAGCATGGATGCGAGCCCGGCCCAGTCGTCTCCCAAGCAACCCCCGTTGCGGTTGCCTTAACTTCTTCACTATAAAACAATGTTGCGGCGCTGCCGGCCTCATAGCCACCAACATCAGTCGTGTATGTGCTTGTATATACATCACTTTCACCAATCCAGATGTAGGAATTCGAATACGCAGATTTTTTAGCCTCAAGTTTTTTGAGCGTGACCTCATCGTTTTTGTACGAAAAAGTCTGGGTTATGTAGGGCTTTTCTTTCCCGGTGGATATATTAAACTCAATGGCCTTGTTCGCGGACAAAGCATGAACAGTTATGGTGGAGAATGAACCGACATTCTTGCCTCCAGCGATGTAGCTACCCGCCTTCGAAAGAATATATACGCTCTCGCAGTCAGAATAAGTATAAATAGGGCAGGGGTCTTTCGTCTTGTAAACTTGTAAAATCGAAATGTTGTTGGGCCCATCTGCTCCGGCATCGGGGTTGCCGCACCCATCGTAGTACGTTATGGCAGCACGCGTGCAACCAGAACAGGTATCGGTGCTCACGCACGCACCGTCCCCATCCCTGGCTCCGCACCAAGTCGTAGTTTTTGAGCTATCTAGTTCAACCGGAAAGTTACGGCCTCCTGCGTAAAGAGAGATTGCGCCGGAATGAGTCACATAAAAGCAATCTGTTGTGTCTGTCGGGAACGCACCAGCACTCGCAATATCCTTCCCGCTGTTTTCGGAGGTGGTGCAAACCAGCTTTGCGGTTTCTGTGTAAGGATTCTCGGATTCGCTTTGCGTGGAAGTAAAGCCATCTACGCATGTTAGCTTAGCAAAAAGTGCGGAAGAGGAGGTGTCGGTCATATACGCAAACATGTTCACGTCTGCGCCGGTCCCTATTCCAGTATCCAGCGAGCAAAGGCCTTGTCTAGAGCAACTTTCCGAGCGGGATGAGGCGCAATATCCGCTGGAGATAGTGTAATTCGCGGCTAAAGTCGCTCGATTATCTTTAGGATTCTTTCCGGGATCCCATAGGCACTTAACGCCGCAAACGTTTTCATAGTAACCACCGCCCTCTGGTCCCTCAAGCCACCCGCCGCCCTTCGTTAGTCCGCTTTTTTCGACCTTAGTGTAGCCATCAACCTTAAATTTTTTGTAGGTAACAAACATGGCTTATGTAAAAACAGCCCAAGCGTATTTTGCTGTCTTGTTGCAACCACTGCCGACGTAAGCAGCGACGTATGGTGTTAGAGAAATTCCTCCTGCTCCAGTAATTCGTCTGGCATAGTAGCCGTATAGAGTATTTGGTACCTGCTCAACCTCGATAATTGGTACCTCAACGGTAGTTGGATATGAATCCTCTTCAGGAGTCTGTGGCCTAGGAGTCCCCGCCCGAATACTCGCGCTTGTTACAACTTGACCATCGGTTGTGATTACCACCTTGTAATACCCAACTGTTACGCCGCCATTAAACCTTGGAACAGGAACCCCATTAGCATGGCCGGCTGTAATCGTAATCAGATTTCCAGAAAACGTAGGCGTAAACGGCCAAGTAATCCTAGGGTCTCGATAAAGATTTAGTATTCCTTGCCCGATGAACTTTGCTCCGGAACCGGAAACGCTTCCGTAGTTGATCGTTGGCTTAACAAATCCACCTACGGCATCTCTGCTGTTGCTCATATCTGGAATCTATGGCTTCAAGGTATTACTTCTAACGAAGAAGTCATGGGTGCGGCACAGAGCCAATCATCGTGTTGCTAAGGTACTTCCAGAATCCACCCTGCCGGTATGAGCGAAACAAATACTCCGGTGCAAACCGAGCAAACAACTCAAACCCAAAACAATAAACCTGACGTAGCAACGCTAGATGAGCGGGCGTATCAAGAGCTTGTCCAAAACCTTACGGCTGTAGTAGAGCAGCCGAAGGCAGAGGCGGCCGCAACGGATCCGATTCTACCGGATAAACAAGCCGAGGCAGAGGCCGTAAAAAGCCCCAAGGCTTCCGTTGCGGAAGATTCTAATACAGAAGAAGTTAAACCAGAGGATGTTAAGGACGAAATTCCAGACCCTCAGGCTAACATTCTTCCGGAGCGAGTGCGGGTCGGATCCTGGTCGGAGGAGGAGCGTAAAGCCCTTCAGATCCGTGCTAGGAATCCAGATCTGTCTCTTGCCCAAGCGATGGAGATGGTCAAAAAGGGAGAATCAGAGCAGGCCGTTCAGTACGCGGATCCAGCCACCCTTGAATCCAAGCTGTCGGAGCGTGCCAAGGCGAAAGCCGAGGCCATCCGGTCTCTTGAGTTTGATAAGGCGGCTGATCTCGAGCTGGAGATCCAGAATCTAAATCTGGAGCTTCGGCGTTCCGAAAGGCGAGCTGCCGAAGATGCTTCCAAGGCCCAAACTGAATATACCCAGAGGGTTAGCGAGGCAAAGTCGAAGGCGGTTAAATTCTATCCAGATGCCTCCGACAGAAATAGCCCCCTAGTGGCCAAGATGAACGAGATCTACGAGTCCCTCAAGGACACGCAAAATCCTCTCGTTTCTGACCCAGAACTCCCATGGAAGCTTACGCAGATGGCGGCCAATGCTATCGGAATTGCACCCAATTCCGGCCGGCCGGCCCCCTCATCTAGCGTTGCGCGTCAAAACAAACCACCAATCGCGAGCGGTAACGCCCGCACAACTGCTCCTGCAACTATATCACCGAAGGATCTGATCGCTAAAATAGATGACTTGGACACGCTCCAAGCATTGGCGGCCAGACTCTAAGGTGCGCAGGAGTTAATGAAAGGAGTCACTAACCATGGCTCAACTATTAATCCCCGAATCCAACCGACTCGCTGATTTCGGGATCAGCAACTCAACATCGTACAACCAGCTCCTGCCAGAACTCTGGCGTAAAGGAGTACAGTTGTCCGAAGCAACCGAGAACTTCTTCCAGCAGTTCGAGGGGCCGAGTGACACATACGCAGTACAGGCGATCCGCGACCTTTCCAAAGGCGCTGGATCTAAAATCACATTCCGCACAATGGCCCAGCTCTTCGGAGAAGGTGTCCAAGGTGACGAACTGGTACAAGACAAGACGGAAGATTTCCGACTTGGTTCTTTCCAGCTGACGGTTGATTTCCTCCGTCATGCAGTCTCCTACAACAAGCGGACTGAAGAGAAGATCGCTATTGCTTCCGAACTGAAGTCCAACGTGCCAACCATGCTTGGCAACTGGCTCGGCCGGATCAAAACAGAGCGGTTGCAGAAGTTGTTCCTCCACAAGGGGAATTCCGAGAACTATATTCTCGCAAACACTTCCGCTACGACTGAAGATGACCTCTTGTCTGGCGACACAATCAGCTATGACACCATCATCCGCGTAGGTCAGCAGTTGAAAACCCGTGGTGCGAAACCAGCAATGGTCGCCACTAACGGCAAAAATAAGATCAACCGCTACTTGCTCGCTTCGACTGGTGAGGCTCTTGTCTCGCTTAAGAACGAGTCCAACTACTTGGCGGCAGTTCGCGCGGCCGCAGCTGCTCAAGGCGAATCTAGCGTTCTGTTCACCGGCGGATACGTCGATGTGGACGGACATGTGATCCGTGAATACAACCCGATTGACCATGACGGCTTTGGGCCGGTTGGTTCATCCCTCAATTCCCGCGCCGTCTACGGCGGATGGGTATCGAGCGGATCGGTTGTCACAGGATTCCCGCAGCTCAATACCGCAGCCAAAGATCGCGCCGCGTTTGAAATCGCTGGTGGTGGCTCTGTCACCGCTGGTGCAAGACGCACACAAGTAACTAGCGATATCTACGGACCGGCGTACTTCAAGTATTTCAATAACTTCAAGTACCGCTTCAATCCTGACGATTCGCTGACTGTGGGCGGATCGGATCGTGGCTACGTCTTGATCTTGTCGAACGGCAAGTACACGCTCGCCCAGTACAGCACCAACGATGGCAACCGCCTGACATTGACCGCTGTTCTTGGTACGACTGCCGTTACGTCTGGATCCTTCGTGAAGAGCTTGGCCGGCTGGAAGACCTTAGTTACTGGAACTGCTCCTACTAACTTTGACGCTCAGTTTGCTGACTCCAAGATCCATGACACTGCCACTGCGGCAAACGCCATTACTCCTGGCGCGGTAATCATTCAGTGCAACAAGTGGGGAGTTCCACTTGGCAAATCCATCATGATGGGTGCCAATGCCGCGGTTCGCGGATACGGCTCTCTCGATGGCGAACGCTCCGAAGAAAATTTTGACGGGGAGTTCGTGCGTAAGGTGTACGTGACCAGCATCTTTGGTCAGTCTCCTTACCAACGGCCCGACGGTCGTCAGCCAAACTACGTCGTATTGAGCCATGCGGTGAAATACGCTGGGTTGGTTACTCCGTTAGTCTAAATTGAAAGTGATTGGCTCCCATCGAGTAAAACCGGTGGGAGCCTTTCATCTTTTATGACAGTCGCACAAGCCATCGATTCGATCTATGAAGTGTTCGGCATTCCGAATAATGCCGCAGCTCCAGAGATCATGCGTCGCCGAATCTTTAATGATCTAAACTCGGCCATGCAACTCCTGTGGTCTAAAGGCCATAGGTTTCTTGATTTCTACACACGGAAAGAGATTTCCGTAACCATTTCAGCAAACACAGATAACTCTGCGCTTAGTGACGATATCCAGTCCGTAATCGGACCAGTCCGCAGGGCTTCAGACAACATCCTCTTGCGTCCTATTTCAAGCAGGGGTGAGTTTGAGGCATTTCATTCTATCTATGCAGGATCCCTGACGGCTCTGGCTAATTCAGCCCCTCAAGCGTATTTCATTGAAGCTCTTCGCCCAGATAGCGGGGCAGACGCCACATCACTAAAGATTTACGTTGTCCCGAAGCCCACCACAAACGCGACCTTGTATATGGCGGTAGCCCTGAAGGCTCCGACATTTACTACCAACGATTACTCGGCCAGTCCTTCCACAAGCATTCCAATCCCTCATAACTATGCGGAAACCTTGCTTTTGCCGATTGCCAGATACCTAGCCTCATCGTCTCTCTTCTTTGCTGATAAATCCAAGCAACGCGAACCGCAACTCAAGTCCGAGTATGATCGCGCCCTGCAAACCCTTACGGAAGCCGCATGACAAAGCACGATTTACTGAACGATATCCACGCCAGAGTTGTTCGGCTTGAGACATTGGCTGAGGGGAACAAGGAGCTTTTGGCGGATCTCCAGAAGAAAGTGAATCACCTTGAGCATGTGCGCGGAGTCATCGCCACGTTGGGCGGCATACTGGGGGCAATCGCTGGACTTATCGGGAGCGTAGTAGTGAACATATTTACCATGAGGCACAGCCAATGACATCAATGCAAATAGCCCAGCAAGTATTGTCATACTCAATACTTCCACAGGATCCTGCATCTATTCCGGCAGATGCGGCCGCTACGATTGTAAACTGCATCAATACTGGTTTCTCCAGATACTTTATTCATGCCCCATCCAGCCGAAAGACCACTTTTGTATCTAGCTACGTATCGGCCCCAACATCATTTTCGGCTACATTTACAGTAGGTTCGGCAACGTTCTCTGGAAGTGGACTCTCTGGATCAACCAGAATCGGGGACACCCTATACATCGGTGGCAAGAAGAAGGTATTGGCGACCGGAGAAAGCTTGCGTGAGCCATGGGATATGGGATCTGGGCGGGCATCTGGGACTCTTTACGATGACGCAGTTGCATTGGCGGACCCCATCCGAAGGGTAGAGGGATCAATCATCTGGAATGAAACAAGGAGGCTCGAGTACATAGCGGAAGCTCCAATTGTAGAAGACCAGATTAAGCTAATCAATTTTAGTGGTGAGCCTCAGTACTTCACTATTGAAAACCTTGGGGACACAGTCGGAGGAGCGGCAAGGGCTTTGCTCAGAATATATCCGCTTCCAGCAACCGCTGGGACCATTCGCTTTACAGCTCAGATCAATCCACAAAGGCTCTCTTTGTACGATCTACAAAGCCCAGTTCAGATCTACATAAATGAGACTGACTTAGACGCTTTTGTACTTCCTTTTATAATTGAGGAGCTTGCGCTCACGAAGTACTGGCCTGACAAAGGGGATAAGAATCTGGCAAGCAAATCTGCTGATAAAGCCGAGGCTCTGCTAAAGGCATTCCAAGAATCAACTGGAGGCGGGTCGCGAGTAATGACGCCCGCAAACTTCTAATGATTGTAATGCCACTATCCCATTCAGGCCAAAATAGGCTGGCTAGTGACATCAATACAATCTTATCAAAGATCCGCAGGGGGTGCGCTATGGCAAGGCAAGACAGCCAAAACAACCCAGCGACCAATATGATGGTGGACTTGCCCGAAGGAATTGATTTTGAAATTACGGCAATTTACTCCCACCAGAATGCTGGATATTCGAGACTGACTACCACTACAAATTCTGGGAACACTAATGAGTCGGAGGCGAACACCGAGTCTGGCACGGAAACAGGAACAGACGCGGAAAGAGGAACGGAAAGTAATTCTGCGACAGATCGTGTTTCTGGGTCTTCAAATAAAACACAGAGAGAATCAGGATCTGAAAGTACCAGTGTCTCCAAAAGCGAATCTGGAAGTGAAAGTGGCTCAGAAAGCGACAGCCGTTCCGAGTCGGAGTCTGGGTCGATCTCTAGCAGTCAAAGCGACGGCAGAAGCGGAAGCATTTCTGACAGCGAATCGGAAAGCGAATCCGGAAGCGAGAGCAACAGTAAAAGCGCAAGTCAAAGCGGATCTGGAAGCGAAAAGTCGAGCGGCAAAAAAGAGCAGGCTGCTGCCGTGGGCCGTGAGGTTAAGTCTTTTGAGGACGAAACCGGCTCGGCTGGACCACAGCTCGCTATTCCGCAATACAACGTCCCTGGCGGAGGGACTGCCTGTTCTTAATAGGAGGACAACTATATGGCATTTCAAGCAGTAGACATTAAGAATCAGAGCACAACGAATGAGGCCGATTGCCGAACAGACAGCAACACGAATAGCGGATCTGAATCAAGCTCAAACTCAGCATCAAATACGGCTAGTACGAGCGGAACCAATTCTGGATCCAATTCTTCATCTAATAGCGGATCGGAGTCTGGATCTACTAGCGGTAGTAATAGTGGATCTAATTCATCTTCAAATAGTGGATCAAATACTGCGAATAATACGGGAACAAGCTCGGGAACGAATAATTCGACAGGATCCAATACTGACACAACAACCGAAAGCGGATCTAACTCAAATTCATCCACACGATCCAACTCCACAAACAGGTCAAACTCTTCAAGCCGATCCTCCTCGGTAAGCAGGATTAGTAGTCAGAGCGCATCTAAAATACAGTCTGAGCGCGACGACATAGGGTGCGTCATACGATTTAGGGTGCCAGTCGTTGTGCAATTCCCTGGAGATCCATGATTATCGCCCCCGTCGCGGATTTGGATTTGATTATTAGGGATACCTTGCGTGAGGTTCGAAGGGGTATTGCAACAGCTCGAAGCGCGAACCAATCAAATCCAACCGCGGGGCTTATGGCGGACCTTCCTGAGTACGTGGATTTCGAGATACAAGTAATTACAGGCCATCAAGCCCTATCAAGGGACAGCTCGGACACTGACTCTGGTACTACAACTAACAGCGATACCAATAACGACAGATCTAATAATAACGACACATCCACGGAAACTGCGAATCAATCTCAGGGCGGGTCGAATAATAAGACGAGAAGTTCTTCGGGTTCTCTAAGCCGAAGCGCTTCAAACAGTAAATCCCTGTCTGAAGCAAACTCAAGCTCCAAAAGCACCAGCAAGAGCGGATCTTCAAGCGGATCAAAAAGTAACAGTCGTAGCGTTTCGAAGAGCGGATCTTCAAGGGATTCGAGAAGCATTCGCAAGAGCGGGTCAAAGTCTCGTAGTAATAGTGTTTCTGGATCTGGATCAAACAGCAAATCCACAAGCCGAAGCATTAAAAGCCTTTCCAGGCAAGAGGCCGACAACGGACGTGGTTACGGAATCTTGGATGAGGCGACTGGCGATTATATTTCTAGCGGTAACACAAGCAACCCTCTTGGCGCGCCAAACATAACCATGCGTACGGCGAGCCAACCATCATGCAACTAATAGTCATAATCTTTATTGTTCTGGCTGGCTGTGCGTCTACGCCACCCAAGAACCCTTCTTTCGACAGAACATGGGTGTATCTGGACGAAGCAGAAAGGAACTCTACTGGCGGGGTTAGTAACGCCATTAAGAAAGCCAAGGAGCAACTGGCGGCCGCCGAACAAGCCTGCATAGGGAACACCAAGCTAGTGGATCAGTACGCAAAGGATATTGCGGTATTGCAAGGGAAGGCTGACTACTGGAAGGAAAAGCAACGGAAGGCATTAAAGGAGTTGTGGGTATGGAGAGGTTTGCTCATTGGAGTTATCATATTTGCAGCCCGGGGTCCGATCCTATGGGGAATCAGAAAGCTTGTGGGGATACCCTGGTGAACTGGCTAAAGAATCATCAAGGCATTGTATCGCTGGTTATCAGCGTTCTTGCGTTTTGGTTTGGAGGAAACTTGATTCAAACCATAGATCCGACTGCCGGCCGGTACGATACTGGGGCCATACATGGGCTAATTACCGGATCCGTGGCCTATCTAACCGCCGTCTGGCTGGCATGGATGGTTCTCCAAATCGAGTGGCCGACACTTAATGAGCATATTGATCTTCATAGGTGGATGCAGGACTGGAGAGTGATCAGACCGGAGCAAAGGATATGGTTCACTCTTGCGGTTTGGGGTCTCCTTTTTGCTGGTGGAATTGCATGCCTTCTGGGGTGGAGATGAGGATATATGTTCTGGCGTATTTTCTGCTGGCTTCTTGGGTATCGGCCCAAACCTCAGATCAAAACAAAGCAGCCGTCCTTGCAGTCGCACGGCCCTTGGTGGGCGAGGTAGAACATGGCGACAATGCTGGAGAATTTGTCGAGAAGGTCTTGTCATCTGTTGGGTTGGGTGCTGGGAACCCTTGGTGCGCAGCTTTTAATTATTATGTTTTCCGAGAAGCGGGCTTTGAGGATCGAGTCCCGAAAAGCGCATGGTCTCCAGACTGGCTCAGAGGTGGGGAAAGGCGAAGGTCTGGGCATCCGGCGGACGTATTCGGCATATACTTTCCTTCGAGAGGCCGTATCGCCCATACGGGTATCGTCGAGATTCAGCAGGGGCCTTGGCTTACGACCATTGAAGGCAATACCAATGAAGCCGGCTCAAGGGATGGGGACGGTGTTTATAGGAAAAAAAGGTCGGTTAACTCGGTCATCTTAAAGACATACCTATGAACCCATTGATCCTATGCCTCGGTGTTGTGGTTTTTATGGTAATCGTGCCGGTCTTAGCTGCCTGCGGGTTGTGGTTTAAGCGAAAAGACGAACCGAAAGGATATTGGGACCCAGAATGAAACCAAGCCAACAACTAATGAAAATCCACGATTGGATGGAGCAAGCCTTTAACAGGGAAGACATGCGAGAGAAGATCGTGAAGGCTATCGAAACAGGGCTTACAGCGACTAGGCATCAATGGGAAGGGAAAGCTCAATGCGCCTATGAGGTTCCGGACTACGGAATCAGAATTAAAGCAGCCGAACTGGCTCTTAATTATATCATTGGAAGGCCGGTTGAGCGTCAGCAAATCGTCGTTGCGCATCAGAGGTCTATTGATCCAAAGGAGCTTGTCGAAAAATCTCCAGCACTAAAGAGAGCCTTAAAGAACCTTGTCGAATCACAAGAACAAGAGGAGGCACAAGATGAAGTCAGCGCCTAATAATCCAGACACTGATGCAGTTAGTATTTGGGACTCGGCCAAAGAGGATGGGATAAGGAAATACAAGGCTGGCAGGGCTGCCCACAAGACATGCTTCTGGACTGGCGGGGCGGAATGGTATGTGAATGAAGCCAGAGCCGAAGCCCTAGATCTGGTCGCCTACATACACCACGCTAAGAAGCGTGTTCAGGGCCTCAAAGAAGCAGTCAAAGCATTTGCGGCCGGTGAAATCGGGAAAGACATTTTCGTAAGAACTGCCATGCGCCTAATAGAGGGCATGCCAAGCGGGAACGGAAGGAGCCGAAAAACAGAATGAGCGCACCTAAAATACTGCTAGTAGTCTCAGATATTCATTGCGGATCAGAGGTTGGGTTAATGCCTCCAGATTCAAAGACGAAGTCAAAGAACACGCTAGGGTTTGGTAAAAACATCCATCAGAAATGGCTTTGGGATAAGTGGCTACAAATGCAGGAGGAGTTCCATGCGTATCGCAAGAAAGATCCTTTTGTCCTTCTGCTTAATGGGGATCTCACGGAGGGCATCCACCATCATAGCGTTGAGTCCTTATCTCAATCGATTGAAGACCATGCCAACATGGCGATTGAGGCTCTCACTCCGCTTGCGGACAAGGCTGAACAGATCTTTGTTACCCTTGGAACCGAGTGTCATACCGGAATGATTGAACACATGATTGCCGACAAGCTTGAAGCAAGAAGCGGGGCGGCAAGAGGAACTTGGTTGTTTAAGATCGGGGGATGCCTCGTGAATGCAACCCACCACATAGGAACAGCCACCAGAGCCTATACCGAGGCCGGGCAACTGTCTGGCGTTATGGCGAATGCTAGGCTCCAAAGCGCAAGGGCTGGGCATCAGCCTGCTCAGATCTACCTACGCGGTCATAGGCATACCGGAGGCTGGTTTTCAGACGGATGCTCAATGATTGGAGTTACTGGGGCATGGCAGTTTCTCACTAGATTCGGGAAGAAGGTGGTGCCCGACTCAGTGCCAAGGCCAAGTGTACTTATTTTGGACTGGAGAAACACCAAGTCGGGCCATCTGCCAGCAATCAAGGAGTTAGTATATGCGCCAGAACAAGAAGAAATCGACATCATCTCATAGCAGAAGTGAGCTAGACAAGGCCGCTTGGCAGGCTCTTCTTTCAAGAGAAGAACAGCTAAAGCGTGAAACCGTTCCGCCTGGATGGATTGACTACGACCAATTTGCAGCGCAAATGGGGCTTTGCAGGGAGTCCGCGGCCGAGAAGTTGCGAATGCTTGCGAGAAAAGGTCTGTGCGATAGGAGAGAGTTCCGTGTCGCATGGGGTGGAACTTCCCCTGGTCGCGCTCAAACAACCCGGTTGAGGCCTTACTTCAAACTCAAGTCATGAACCCAAGAGAGTTTCGTGAAATGGTTTCGAAGCGTCGGTTTAACCATCCGATGCCCCACGCAACCCCGCACCCTCAAATGCCATCAATCCCTCAGATGGCGATGAACCTAGTCAAAGACGGAGCCAAATGGATTCAGGGGGGCATGAGGCTTGCTACGGAGGAGGTTGCAAGTCAAAGAATGGATACATGCAATAAGTGCGAATTCTACGTAGGCTCAAGATGCTCCCAGTGCGGATGCCAGATGCGAGTCAAAACAACGCTGGCAACAAGCTCTTGCCCGATAGGGAAGTGGGGGCCGGCTATCGAGATACCGGTTTCCAATCAAACTCAAACGAATCCGCCGGCATCCTAAGCTCGTCATTTGGATCGTAAGGAACGTCAGTGCAGTTCAGTACGACTGCCTCATCAGATCCCAATGCGGTAAAGCCATGCCATACTCTTGGATGAATCACGAGGACGCTATCAAATGGCATAAGAACTACGGACTTGGTTATTGATTCGTCATGCAGACCGACCATAAGCCGTCCTGACAGTACGATGAATCGATCTGTTTGCTTTTCGTGCTTATGCCAAGCCTTCACAACCCCGGGAAGGCAAGTTGTAGCATAAACGTGCCCAATGTTTCCGAAGCTGGAGTTTACCAGCTCTGCAAGCCAGCCCCTATCATCGATATGCTTGTGAATCTTAAACTGGGCATTCATTGGGGAATCTCGTAGGGGAACCTAGCCGTATACTTGAAGGGTTGAATGTAAGAGCTATATTCATGTCTTAGGCTTGCACCAAGCGTCGTAATACCCTTGCCCCCACCAAGTAACTATCTCTTCGCCCTTCTTGATTTGCTTAGTTGCTCCGAAAACCATAAGAAGCTGATCTGGAATGATTGCGAATGAGGCGTTTGCTTCCTCCTGCTTGTCGGCGCAGTTGTAGATCGCTCCGTATCCTAGTGGCAATATGTAGCGAGTTCCGTTAGCTGGGCAGTTAAGCAGGCAAGGAGGTCGGGTGGGTCCGGGATTGCAATGACACGAGACGCTATAAGCATACCTCGAGATCGTTGAGTCGCGCTGATACTTCGCCGGCCAATCGAATATCATGCAATGGCAAAACTCTATTGCCTCTTCCTTCTCAAAGTCCTTACTGGCAAAAACCCCCATTCCTTTATGGCCTGCGCTCTTAAGGCTCACGGCAGGCAAATAGCCAGAAGCCTTTATCTCGGAGTATTTTTCTACCAAGTTCACCGATAAACCCCAAAAACTGAGTGCCAAGTCCCCTCAAGCAAGTGGGCAAAGTGGCTCTCATCCCGCTTTTCGTAGTACTTCTTGTAAACCCTTGCAGGAACAGACCTGATGAGCTTCTTTTTTGCCCACAACTGCGCTCCAACCATGAAGGATCCGCTTCTTGGAGGCTTCCCATCCCAAGGGTATCCGTGCAGCTGTTCGTGCATATCCCCAAGCTCAAAAGGCCAAGGCTTGTCGTTTGCGATATTGACTCCTAGGTAGGCCATTGACCTTGGATCGTCTTGGGCTACGGCTTGTATTTGAGAGATCGACCCGTGCTTAAGAAAGTCGCCCTGCACAAATAGGGTAATATCTGCCAACTTGTCCCGATTGTGGATGATGTGCCATAGATACTGACCGGCCTCGCGTCCTCCGTTCGGGATCCTTATAATAGGAAGCTTACCCAGCTTGTCCTTTTTCGCCTCGCGGATCCCGTCAGTAGCCCGATAGATAGTCCTTTTCCAAGCCTTCGGGACATCTTTGACCCATTCCAACTGCTCGCTATATGATGCAACCACGATTTCTAGTTTCATTTTTTAACTCCTCTTAATTTTAGCGGCCACCGCTTCTGGATGTTGCGGGTGTGTCTCTTGAGTGCTTCGGCAACAGCGGCCGGAGTCCACCCCATGTTCGCTAAATCGGTGATGATATTGTGTCGAATGGTGTCCAAATTCTCGCCCTTCGCCCGGCTTACCAGCTCGTCGTAGGCAACCTTGTATTTATTACACAGCCCACCAAGATCCTTGGAGATAGTTGCCGCCCTAGGATTACTGCCTGAAGAACCAAGCGAGACAATGCCTTCAAGCATGGTAACTCGCTTCTCCACATCTGCGACGCGGTAGGTAATGGCAGCCCAAACATGCTCTCTTGGATCGCTAATCATCCTGTAGCCCTCTTCATCACAATCTTACTTTTAGTGGTTTCGACTAAGAGGCTCTGCAAGTCAGCAAGCTTGCTTAGTCCAGGGTTTCTTTGCGAAGTGGCGTGGATAAGGTCCTCGGTCTTTTCCATGAACTCAATCTTTTCGAGCTTCTGCATCTCTTCGGCTTTCGCGTACTGGTCGGGGGTAAGCCATTGAGCCAGAAAGTTCCATCCGGACTGGGGAAGCATTATGCAAGCAGTGCGAATCGAGTAGCAGATGCCGTTCTTGGCGCAGAAGTTCTCAACCTTGATCTTACGATCCGTGTATTTGCGCTCGTCCTTGTCCCAGACCTTTCCGATGCCGCCAAGTTCTTGGATTATGGACAATGCGTCAAAGATCCACGCACCATGCTTCTCGATTAGGCCTTGCTTGGTTACGCGATCATATTCTGACCGCTTTTGATCTGCTCTTGTTTCTGGTTTCATAAATTATAGCCCTGCCTCAACAAGCCTTCGCTTCGCCTGTCTCCATTCCTCTTCGCTTGAGTAGCCCTGCACCATCCACGCTGGCTCGGATGATTTTTCTGGTTTGGCGGTCGCGATCTTAATTGTCCCCTCGCACTTCATGAGCCAGTTCTGGATAAAGCGAAGGGTCATCCGCCGTTCTGGCCGTGTAGCCAGCCAAGCCTTCATCTTCGCAAGCTGGTCTCGAACATTTACCCCTCTGGCGTGATGCTCGTTGAGGAGGGCGTTGAGCCGAGTCTGGCCGGCTGGATTGCCTTGAAGGAACAAATCAAAGCTATCAAATACTTGCTCAAGCCGTTCCTCGACCATGTGTTCCCGAGCCTTGGCCTTGCGTTCTTCTTCGCGAATCATCCTTCGGCAGTAGGGAACCTTGCTTCCGTCCCGACTCCAAAGCTGGGAGGCCTCGATCTCGTCACGCATCCTGGTCAACTGATCTGGAGTCAGCTTATACCGCTCCATCAGATCCTCGCTACGCCACGGCCTGCCGTTGGGCTTTAGCAGGAAACCACGCCGAGGGCTTTCGTGCATTAGGATCACAAGCTCAAACCAGAATGCCCTGGTCTCCCATGAGAGGTTTGCCGTGTCGGCACGCCAAGCCTTTGGAGAGAAGCGGATAGCGACTTCCATTTACGCTTCACCCTTTTTCTCCCCCAGTTCCCTTGCTTTTTCGCTAAGCTCGCGAGTCAGTTGCCTAACCTCATGTTTTAGATGTCCGTTCTCTAGGAACAGAGCCTCATTGGCCTCGCGCATTTGACGCAAGCCGACATAAAGAATTGCCTCTGCAGCGTTATTAAAGGTTGGGGGTGTATGACTGTTCAGCATCTTGTGACCTTTGGAATTAGTAGTCTTGAGATTGAAATTTCGATCTTCGGATCCTCGCCTTGGGCGGAATAAAATTTTGATGTTTCGCCAGCACATATTTGGCCGTCATCTTTCCAGAAGCCGGAAATCGTCAGCGCATCCATCAAAGGCTTGAGCATGTTGTCTCGATCCGGCCGGACTGGTGCGAATACACGCTCCTTGCCCTTGAGTGCCTTTGGGCGGGAAAGAATAAAGGAGACATCAACACGTAGCGGTCCCTCCAGAGGCCTCGAAGGCCGTGAAGTTCTAGCCAAAGCTCCAAGGAGATTGACGTAACCCTTGCTCCGCTTGTCCCTGAAAACCCTGCCACGACCAAACCGGAGTCCGGATTGGATGGTCTTGGGCTTTACCTCAAGGATCAGTCGGATCGCAGAGTCTGGATTGCCGCTTTTAGTTTCTGTTTCCATGATCTTTTGTGTCCTTTGATTCGAACCAATGCCTTGCCGTTGCCTACTGGGAAGATGTCTAGTGGCCCCGCCTCGGTTGTCGTTCCGATGGCAATCGGCCCCCAGAAGTGGATGTAGGCGTACACCGCATTCCGCCAGAAGGCTTGTTGCTTTCGCTCCATCCCAAGGAGGGCTTCGCGGTTCTGTTTTGCTTGGCGTTGTGGCATTTCAGCAGTCCCACTTTCGAAGGCTTTTGTTGATTCGGCTGTCTGGATCTCTGGCCGTCTTGGAGGATGTGTTCTTCCGCTTCATTCCCTCCATACGAGCGCAGAAGGATCTACGCCGACCCGCCGAAGCTTCGGATCGGGAGGCTTCCTCTTGGCTTACTGGAGCCTTCAAGTTTCCACCTGTGGCTCGATTGTAGCTACGACGACCAGCCTCATTTAGGCCACCATCGGGGCTCTTGCCCTCCTTCCGTTGCCAAGCGGGACTACTCATACATATCCCTCGTCTTGATGCTTCGCTTTGCTGTTTTGGCTGACTTGCGGAAGTTCTCGGCCGAAGGCGCACCTTCAGCTCCAGGCCTCCTCATCTTCTCTCCGCTGCCGGCCTCGATTCTTCGCCTCTTGGCGTGGATGTTTGCGTAAAGACCTTTTTTCATTAAAAGTCCACTCCCACGGATTCTTTGGTCTTTGGACGCTCTGGGGCTACGAGAGGGGAGACGGCGAGGGAGAGGTAGGTCTGCCCAGCCTTCGACTTTTTGATCCATCCAGCGAGACGCCACTTTTCGGACATCACGGTGACAGTGCCGGTGTAGTCTGGCTGTTTCTCGGTCTGCTTCTTTTCGTTGCGGAACAAGACTCCGCTATTGTCTTTGTCTTGATTGACTTGGTTTGGTGTATTCATTGGTTTCCTTTGTTGTTGGTTGTTTGGTTTCTATTCCTGACATTCACCCAGCTCTTGCTCTTCGCGTAAGCCACGGTCCCAAGATCCACGCCGTAGCGAGAAGCGATCTCGCCCTCGGTCAGTCCTTGGTCGTAAAGCTGTTTCCACGCAGCCCATCGCTTTGCCACGGATTTTGCGTCCCTAACGTAAATTCCTTTGCCATGCTGTTTGCATAAGCTTCGAACCTCTGCCATTTTCCCAGTTTCCTCTGCGAGCTTTGTGGTCAGAGACTTGTACTGCTCAAACTTGGTTAGCAGATTTAGGAACTGGGATTGAAGATCTGAGATCATGCCTCGCAGTCGCGTTACTTCATCGGAAAGAATTGAGGCCTGCGAATCTGCTATCATCTTACTAATCTCCTCACGACTTACTGGGATCTGTGGAAGCCCAATAGATGCGGGGCTGTTTTCTTGGACAATCCGAATGGATTTGCCGACAGAGACACCAACATTCCTCTCGAATGCCTTGAGAAGGCTCATCCCGCCCTCACTAACTTCTGGATTGTTCGAGTTTTGAGGCACTCTCCCAGAACAGCCGATGTCTTGCCCTTAACCTCTTTGGCGTTGATGCCTTGCTTTTCTTTTAAGATTTTCTCCAGTTTCGTGATTGATACATCAGAGCAGACCATTGCTACGCCATGCCCAAACGCATCAGCAATACGACCCATCGCGTCTGCTGGGTCATCTATGTAGCGAATGTCGCTCTCGGCAATCTTCCAGCCGGGGACCTCGACCCCGCTAGACAGCAGATCCTTGGCCTTTTTCTTTATGACATCGGCAACCTTTTCAGCGATAGATGCTGCCTCAAGGAGTTTGGGCAGATCCGCTACATCAATGATCTGGTAGTCGCTTGGTTGTTTGGCAAGCGCCAGCCCCATGTTTTGGCCTTCTGGGCAAACGGAAAGGCCGGTGCAGTATAGGCAGTGCATCCCGGCGGTCCTTGGAGCCAACGGCTGTGACGACCTCTGCAACGCTGTCAGAATCTTCTCTTTCCAAAGCCTAATGCTTTGTCCGGTCAGATGCCAAAGGTCGTTACTCCCGCCAAGCTGAATGATCGCAGAGTAAACCTCTGTAAATCCGTAACGACTCGCCGCCATAACAGCCAGCGCAGCAAGCTGTGCGTTGTCCTTGGCTGGAACAATGATCTGGCCGGTCTTGTAGTCCACGACTAGACCGATGACATCATCGCCAATCGTTCCCGAGTAAATCACGTCCGGCTTGCCAGTCATTACAACCTTCTTTTTGTCCTCGAGAACCATCCTCATTTCCGCCTGACATAGGGTTACGTCCGACCCGATCATCATTGAGAACTCTTTAACTACCTTGTCGGAGATCTCCTTGAGCTTGTCGGCCACCCAGAGCTGGTCTGGAGTTGCGTCGGGAACTTTCTGACCCTCAAGAATCGAATGAATGATCGTGCCTTCGATTGCAGCCGATCCCGGCTCTGGCTTCGGGATATCTTTGGTAAGGGCAACCGACCCTGGACAAGCGATAACTCGCTCAATTCCAGATGCAGATGGTAATCCTAGTCTTTCGTCAGTCATTGATGCTTTTCTCCTTCTCTTGGCTGTAGTCCCAAGCGGTTCTTGCGATGCAAACCCAGAAATCTCCAACCCCATGAAGCTCTGCGCTTCTCTCGGCCTCTTCTTTGCTGATGAGGGTTGTGCTTGAAATAAACGCAACGGCCATGGCCTTGGCTGAATCTTCAAATCTTTTGCGATCTTCTTGGGTAACGTCTCGAAGCTCTAGGGTTGTCATCCTTGCCTCCTGTAAAGAGGGGTCATCCGAGCGTGGCTCCTGGGATCCTTCATCTTTACCCAATGCCCAGTCGGAACGATTATCCCTCTGGCGATTGCGGTTCTCACAAAAGCTCCCCACGCATTTGGATGCTTTGGTTCTGGAAGCCCCAGAAGCATGCGAAAGTCCTCTCCGGTGGCTTCTTCAAAGTCCAGATAGCGAAGGCGTGAAATCGCTATATCCATCCAGTCCTTGTTGTTGTCGATCACCGCTGTGATGCCAGCGTCACGACGAAGCTCGCCCTCAAACAATGGGAGTTGCTCGGCGATGATCATAGTCTTGCCTCCGCTCGGCGACTGGACTCAAAGGAACGCCAGATCTCGATCTTTGCTTGGGCTGCAACAAACTTCCAACGGAGTGTCTCCTCGACCACAACGGCCTCTTTCAACCCTTTTAGGCAATCCAGATAACGCTGGTCGGCCAGAGCCTCTCGACTCTGCTGGGCTACAGACGAATCCCCATTGATCTCCTTCATGAGGATCGCCTTTAGGGAATCCTTGTATTCCGAGACGTAGATCCGCTCGGCTTTTGCCTTCGCCATCTTTTCGGCGTTGGTCTGGATGAACTCGGCGGCCGCTATTGGGTCAATGTCACTCACGGAGTTTGTCCTTCAACCACAACGCAAACGCTGTGCATGCGATAAGAATTGCTACGAAAAAGATCAGGAAGCCGGCGACAAATCCAATCCATACGATCTTTCCGACTACGTGTGCTGGGACGTGTTCAATTATTAGATTCATGATCAAAATGGAACGGGGTTGCCGTCTGCATCGGTTTCATTTTTTGGCTCGTAAGGCGGGACATCTCCCTTCTTGGCCTTAGTTTTGTTCAGCTCGTGTTCCGCCTTCCAATCGTCAAGGGCTTGGCGGAATTCTCGGGAGTCTGGGTATTTCGGATTAACCTCGAAATTCTGATACCACCACTCGACTGCCTTAGCTGGGATCTCGGAAAGCTTCTGTCCCTTCCTTGCTCCAATAGGGCAAACAAACTCGCCCCAATGCTTTCGACCTTCGCTTACTACTCCCACAATCTTTGCGTCAAACTGCTCAACCACCTTGCTGAGGATGTCTGCTTGTGGCTTG
>Ga0214923_10001036_pt1 | contig 40580 bp, 38 predicted proteins | sample LL1510_MetaG_FD_177993 | JGI IMG/M metagenome (GOLD analysis project Ga0214923, IMG submission 177993) | Freshwater microbial communities from Lake Lanier, Atlanta, Georgia, United States - LL-1510 | ecosystem: Environmental > Aquatic > Freshwater > Lake | place: USA: Georgia | collected... | reverse complement strand
ATAAAAAGTTTAATCATGAAGTTCTGATTTATGACCAAGACAAGAATCTTATTCCTATGGATGAAAGCAATTATGATACTGTTATTCCTAAAGGATCTCAGTGTATTACTATTGTTGAATTGGTATATATCAGTATCACTGCGAAAATCAGTTGCAAATGGAAACTTGTTCAAGCTAAAGTTTTCCAGAATCAAAAGGCTATTACTAGTTATGCTATTGTCGATGATAATGATGATGAAAATAATGAGAATGAATTAAAAGATGATCTTGAATCTGAAAGTTCAGATAATTTTGTTTCTGAAACTCATGTAGAAGAAGGTTCAGAGCATATTGATGATGAAGTTGAAGAATTAGCTGAAGACTTACAAAAAACTACTATTGAAAATCAAAAATCTGTTCATGATGAGCAAATTGAAAAACCAGTAAAAAAAGGACGCAAAAAGAATTAAATAAATAACATTAAAATGAATTATATAAATTAAAGTAATTTACAAAAAAATAAATTTAACTCATTAAAAGTAATTGATATTGCTTTTAATGAGTTAAATTTATTTAAAGTTAATTTTTCATAAAAAATAAGAATTATGAAAAAAATAAATAATAAAAAAAATACACAAGATGAATTACATGATATTCGTGATACAAAAATAAAAAAAAATGCATTGAATAAAAAAGTAAAGAAAAGATTTACAAAATCTGATATTTTGACTTATTTTAAAGAATATTATATAAAACATAATGTTTCTCCAAAGGCAAAAGATAAGAATAATCCATTTTGTAATAAAGTTGTAGCACGTCATTTTGGTAATTGGAGTCAAGCATTATTAGCTGCAGGACTTCCTTTACATAAAAATAAAAAGGTGTATGTTACATGTAAGAATTGTCTTATTGTTTTTTTAAAATCATATAATGAGACAAAAAGATATACTAATAATTATTGTACAAGATCCTGTGCAGCTATTTATAATAATAAATACAAAACACATGGAGGAAATGTTTCAAAATTGGAAATGTATTTACAAAAAGAATTGATTACACAAAATAATAATAAATCTTATATGTTACATCATAATAAACTATTATTAGAATTTAATAATCGTATTATTTGTAATGGGTATGAATTAGATATTTATATTCCTACATTAAAATTGGCTTTTGAAATTAATGGCATTTTTCATTATAAACCTATTTTTGGTCAAGATAAATTGAATAATATTATAAGAAAAGATATACTCAAAAATACAATGTGTAAAGAAAATGGTATTACTTTAATTACTATTAAAGATACATCACATACATTTTCAGTTAAATATGGTGATATTATTTTTAAAATAATTGATCATCATATTCATCATCATATTCATAAACAACTGTTTAAACCCAGTTTAAAGTTAATTACTATTTAATCTTACATTAATATTAATATCTAAATTAATCTGTAAATTAATATCTATATTATGTAATAATAGAATGTGTTTTAACGCACCTGTATCCTTATTAACTTATATTTTTGGTATGTATTTTTCATATATATTATATGTAAAAGGCTTTAAAGCTGAAGCTGTATTTTACGGATGGGTAATACAAATGCAATTGATTGAATATTTCTTATGGAAAAATCAGCCTGCATGTCTTTCTGTCTTTTCTGGACAAAATTCAGACAATATTATATATAAAAATAATATTTTTATTTCAAAAATAGGAATATTTATTAATCATTTACAACCAATTGTTCTTTGGTTAGTTATTTTATATTTTTATGGTCGTCTTCCAGATGTAATAAATTATATAATGATTCTGTTTGGTATATTTACTTTTTATTATACAAAAAATGTAATTGAATCGAATGAAGTTACTATAGTAACACCTGAATCAAAACCATATCTTCACTGGAAATGGAATTATGGAAACAATCATACTTATTATTATATTTATTTTCTTATGACTATGATTTTATTATCATTATATGGTCTTAAAAAAGGTTATATAAATGCTTCTCTTATTATAATTTCATATACAATTTCTTATTTAATATATGAAAAAAAACATGCAATTGGTGCTATGTGGTGTTTTTCTGCTGCATTTGCACCATTACTATTAGCTATTCTTGTAAAAGAATAAATCAATTAAAAAGTTCACTTTGTGTAAAAACAAATTGTGAACTTGTGTTTTTATTATTATTAAATTTATTAACCATGTTTTTAATCGTATTATTTATTCCTTTTGAACCACAAAAGAGTAACTTTATAGTTGTATTACGATGATTTTTATTTAAATTGTCAAAAATAGTATTAAAATTTGGTCTATTATATTTAAATTGGATAAATGGTGTATTGTAATATTGTAAATATCGATTATAATTTTTTTGTAATCCTGTTACAAATAAGTTTAATTCTAATAAATTACCATATTTATCTATCTCAACTTTTAAATTTTTTAATTCATTTATAAAACAATCAAAATCAAATATGTTTCTACATACCCAATATAAATATACTTTTTTAAGATATACATTCTTATTTCCATGACCTAAATAACATGGCAATACTTTAAATAATGACATAAATGGTGTAATACCTATACCACTTGCTATTAAAACAGCAACTCGGTATTTTGTAATAATATCATAACGCTGTCCATATGGGTTTGATATTTTTAATTTTATATTAGTTTGATGATATTGATTATCATTAATATATTCTATAACATCTTTTGTCCATTGACCTCTTTCTTTTATAAATAATTGTAGATTGCCATTTTCAATGGGATTAGATGTTATTGTAAATGGATGCCATTGAAACTTTGAAATAGATGGACAATTTACTAATACCCACTGTCCAGGTTTAAATTCAAAAAAAGGTTTATATAATTGTATGTATGTACAATCAGATGAATATTTGATCATATTTATAAAAAAAGTTTCTTTACGACTTATATATTCTCTGTAGAGTCTTTCGCTTATAAATAATGTAAATGATACTATTAAAGACCATTTAGTAAACCAAGATCTATTACATGTTCCATCATTATTTTTAAAAAAACAAAATGAACCATGAAATAACAATGTTATAATAACAAAAATATATAATAAATGTGTCATCATAAATAATTCATAGTAAAGTCTTCTAATCGATTCTATAGAAAATGTATATATAATAGTAAATAAACATATTAAAATAATACCAGTGATACCAGCAACAGTGTTTGTAAAAACACTATTTGATGTATTAATAGAATTAGTAATACTAATATTTTTATCAATTATATAAAAATTATAAAAATGAGCTCCACAATGTAGTATAATAAAAAATAAAATAGAAATGTTAATAGCTATATGATAATTTTTACCTATATCTGGTAAAAAATAGAAATTACAAATATATGATATAATTGATTTATTTGCAAATAAGAATAGCAACATGAAATTAATATTTATCAATATAGCTGATGTTTTTGCAATTAAAAATCCGTAACCCAATTGTGAAAATGTATGTGAACTATTTTTATTGTAATACAATATGATGAAATTATATATAAATACACAACATTGTATTGTAATCCATAAATATAATATTATTAAATTTGTTTTAAAATAAAAATAATTATTACATTGTCGTTCTGACTTTTTATAATTCTTGTCTCTTTGTAATGTTTCCATATTGCACTGTTCATTATTATTTATATAAAATTACCTTTAAATTCATTTATGTGATCTGGCTTATCCAGGTCTGGATGTCATAATATTTAAAACACTTTGTGATGAAAGATTATTGTATTTTTTAAGCGTTTTTAATTCGTAAAATACCTTTGCATCAATTAATTTCAAATTTGTATTATTAATATTCTTTAAAAATTGAATATACTCGGGAAAATCTTCATCTTTTAATTTAATATATTCATATACTTTTGTAGCTATTATGTCATCAGATGGTAATAAACTTTTAGTTTCTGTTACAGTAGTATTATTTAAATTTTCTGTATTATGGTTTATCCAGGTCTGATGTGAATACATCCGAATGACTATATAGAAAAATATTAATATAATTATTGCGATTATTACTGACTTATTATCAATCATTTTTGATATATAATTAACTAATATTAAAGTAATTAAAGAAATAAGTAATTAAATAAAAATTAATAAGAAATAAATAAGAAATTAATTCTTATTACTTTTATATTGTTATTTTATAAGAATGTCATCAAATACATCTGCATTACAAGCAGCACAACAAACACTAATGTTATGTCAAGATGGAATTAAAATGTTGGAGGCTAGAGCTGCATCAAATAAAGCAATTATAGATGAAAATAATAATCGTCAGACTCAATGGTCCGCACAAGTTGCTGCATTTAATGACAATTGTAATCATAAAAGAAATGAAGCAAGAAATAATTTTGATAATTATAATAATAACCGTACAAGATGTTGGAATGATGCATATAATGGCTGTTTAGATATTGATCAAGGTTGGACTGGATGTAATCCATCGGGTGGTCAACATTGCAATGGAGATCAAAGAGAAGTAGATAGCGATTGTAGAGCAGGTGGACCAGCAGTTGGACAATGTTGGGCTGGGAGTTGTAAATATCATTGTAAACCATCAGAAGGTTTTTGTCGTAATTCAGCAGATCAACAATGCCCTAATAATCCACCAAATCCAAATTATGATTGCGGAAATCCACCACCACAACCAGCAACTTTATCAATTGATACGAGTCCTATTAATATAAACTGTTGTTCAAATATATCAACTATATTAGGTAGTGATGTAAATAGTAGCACTATCAATCAACAAAATGAATGTTTAAATAATGTAAAAAAGGAAATTCAACAAATTATCGAGCCACTTCAACAACAACCATCTACATCTACATCTAGTCCATCAACCACTACCACATCAGATTATAGTTCTAATGATTATTCTTTTATAATTATTATTATAGTAGTTGTTGTTATTAGTACTACTATCATTATAGGAATTGTTATGTATAATTCACAATCATCACAACCATTTTTATCTCGCCCACGACCATTATTTCGACCAAAGAACATGGGTTATCCTGGACCAAGACCATCAATTCCACAGGCAATCGTAACACCAATATCCTTACCGATGAGGAAATAACTATTTAAACTTGAATAGTGCGTAAATACTCTATAAATTCACATACAAAATAACTAATTGTATACTTTTTTTTGTTTATATTTTTTAAATATTTATGTGCATTATATATTGTTTTTTCAGTTAATAATGTATATACATCACTTAGTTTTTCATAATATAAAGGATAATTCTTACCTAATAATTCAACAACTGCAGGAATTCTATTAATAATAATAGGTGTATTTCTAACAATACATTCAATTAATGTATTTACGGCAGACGCATCTACTAAATTAATAAACACAATATTCTGGATTAACAAATCATCATATGTATTATTATCAACATGTTCTATGATATGAATTGATCCTATATTGTCTTTTATATCATTATAAAAATGTTTATGCCAATTATTTATCAATGCACCATCATTTTCATTGTTGTTATTACAACTTACATTACTACTTACGTTACTTACATTACAACTTACATTACTACTAACATTACCATTATTATTAGTTGTTCTTAATACATTAAATAAACTGGGTAATAAATTATCATGTGGAAAATAATTATTCATATTTATCCCTTTTAAAATAACTTTTCTTAAAGGATAATCTACTTTTTTAGTTATATTTAAATATTTTTCAAAAAAACTAGGATTATCTTTTTTTGTTGTCATTGTTATTTTATTAGGAATTTCTAATTTATAAAAATTATAAATATTTCTTAACCATCCACCTATATTTATTATTTTTTTATCATCGTTTTTTACAAAATTTGAAAAATTAAATTGAGGTACATCTACTTCAGTTGGATGAGATATACTTATAATAGGTATTCTTTTTATATCTAATTTTTCTAATTCTAATTTTAATTTATCACAAAGTGTATCAGAAAGTACAAAAAGACATTTGCAATATTTTAAACTTAATAAAAAGTTTTCATTTGCAAGTAAATTATAACAATTATAGTCACTAAATTCAGTGTCAAATGTATGATGTATAAATCCACACCACGTTTGAGTATAAGGAATGATTCCTAATATTTTATTAATATCATTATTCCAATGGAAAGTTCTGTCTAAATATAAATCTAATAATAGACCATTATTACTATTATGTAAAAATGATATATGTTCATAGACATATTGCCATCCGGATCTATGTACACCAGAATAATCAATCTGATCCATATAATTTAAATTAAATAACCCATTAGGATTATCTATTAATTTAACAACTGTTTTATTTTCTAAAATCCATAACCATTCTCTATTTATATTATACTCTTTCTTAAACATTTTTTCATATAAACCATAATTATATACTGAATTTATTGTACCATCCGTTAAATAATAACTTGTCATTTGTACTAATGTATTTTTTAATTTTTCATCTTTTATATTATATAAATTATCAATTGTTATATTATCAGGTTGTTCTAATAAATACTTGTTTATTTTATTTTTTATATCATTTATTTTTTCAATTGATGTATTTTTTTGTACTATAATAGTTGTCTCATTACCAAAGTAATTTTCTATTTTATTTTGTATATTCTTTTTAGGGTCTTCAAGAATAAGATCGGGATCTTCAAGAATAAGACCGGGATCTTCAATAATAAGATCGGGATCTTCAACAATACTATCAGGGTCAATTATTTTAATATAACGTAAATTTTCACCCCATTTAGATATATTCGCGTTTATATCACGTAAAAGTGTTAGAGCTTGACTATAATCTTGTATTAATCGATTAAAACGGAAAATAAGCACTTCTAAATTTAACTCTATTGGAACATCTTCAATATTCACTTGTAATTTATATGCATTACACCATGAAATGTCTATTAATAGATTCTTTATTTTACGTGTTGTATAAACAGGTAAAAAGGGTGTGGATGTATATATACTAAATAAACATCCATGAAATCTCATTGGAATAATAAGATATGATAAATTATAAATACTATAAATTTCATAAACATTTAAAGAAGCTTCTATGAATGTAATTGATTGACGCCAACTGGTTTGTATCTTTTGTGAAATACTTTCTAATGCATTCATAACATCATTATGTATATAGTTATCATTCTCATTTATATTATGTTCATTAGTATTAAATGGTATAAAAATAACATGATAATTACAAGAAATTAAATATTTCACAAATTTTGCAAATGTATTTATTATATTGTTATAAACATCTTTATATTTTTGGTTATAAATATGTCTTGATAATGTTATACATATTTTTTTCTTTTTTATTTTTGTTAATAAATGTATATCTTCCTGTATATAATTCGCATAATAACGCTGTATATTTAATAAATTACTATTACTACTAACATTGCTTTTATTACTTACACGATTGCTTCCATTACTACTATTACCATTATTGCTACCGGCATTATTGCTACCGCAAATATCTAATAATGTATAATTTGTATTACATATAGAATTACTTTCATTTAATAAAAATGAAATGTCAGGAATAAAATAGACATTATTATAATATTCTTTTAAAATAGTTACATCTTGATAACTTCTAATGAAAATAGAATGAAATATGTGTAATTTATTTGACGTTAATATAGATGTATAGGGTATACCAACTGAAATAGCATAGAGTGTATTTTTTCTTCCATTAAAAACTTTAATAATAGTATCTATAAAATAATCGTTTAAAATATCACCACCACCAGCTATAATAATATCATTATCATTTATTTTATTAGCATATTTACTTAATTTATCACAATCAATAAAACTGATACCATAGTCTTTAATACCTAAAATATACTTTATTAAATAAATAAATGTATCTTTATACTGTTCATCTCCTACATTTAAATGGTCATAATAACCTATTATAACAATTTCTTTCATTAATAATTATGTATTACTTGGTATAATTAATACTGATAAATTAAAAAATTTAATAATAAATGATAATTTATTAATTACACAAAACAATAAATTAAATATATTCCTTTTATTTTCTAGCCTCTATTCTAAAATTAATTTATTCTTAATTTTTTTTTATAAAGTATAAAGTAATTAAAGTAATTAATTCCAGTTCACAATGTCTTTTAAAAACGAAGGTAGTGATAGATACACCATTTTTCCTATTAAATACCCAAAATTATGGGAATTTTATCAAAATCAATTAAGTGTTTTTTGGACCGTAGCTGAAGTTAAATTAACAGACGATATTACTGATTGGAATACTAAATTAAATGATAATGAAAAATTTTTTATTAAAAATATTCTTGCATTTTTTGCTGCAAGTGATGGTATCGTTAATGAAAATTTAGTATTGAATTTTTACAATGAAGTTCAAATACCGGAAGCTCGTAATTTTTATGCAGCACAAATGATGATAGAAGCAGTTCATAGTGAACAATATAGTTTACTTATCGACAGTTATATAATTGATGTAAAAGAAAAAAATTTCTTATTCAATGCAGTCGAAAATATACCATGTGTTAAACAAAAAGCTGCTTGGGCATTAAAATGGATCGAAGAAGGTACTACTGTCGTAGAAACATTACCAGATCATGTCAAATCCGGGCTTTTTGCTTTAAATAAAAAAGAAGATCTTACGCCAGAAATGCGTGAGGCTTTACAATTTTTTGTTAAAAAACGCCCCAGTTTTGGACAAAGACTTGTTGCGTTCATTTGCGTTGAAGGTATCTTTTTTGCAGGATCCTTTTGTGCTATTTATTGGTTAAAAAACAGAGGCTTGATGACTGGTTTCGCCACTGCTAACGAATTTATTTCCCGTGATGAGAATATGCACACTGAATTCGCCATTGAACTTTATAAAACGTCTATTGAACTTGGTGAGACATCCGTTAGTCAAGATATTGTTCATGCCATTTTTAAAGAAGCTGTTGATATTGAAAAACAATTCGTTACAGAATCCTTACCTGTCTCTCTTATTGGTATGAATTGTAATTTAATGAAACAATATATTGAATATATTGCTGATAGATGGCTTATTTTATTAGGATATCATAAATTATTTAATGCTCAAAATCCATTTACATTTATGGAAATGATTGGTTTAAATTCAAAAAGCAATTTCTTTGAAGTTCTTAACGCGAGTTATTTAAGAGCTAATTCTGGTGCCACTGAAGAAGAACGACAATTATCTTTTGATAGTGATGATTTTTAATTTTTATCATGTACGTGTTATAAGGAAAGCTTATGACACTAAAAAAACCCGAACAAGCACTTTTTTTAACATCTCATGGTGTTTATCGATTACTGTATAAATCAAAAAAGATAAAGTTATTTAATTAATGTTTGTTTTAATTAATTAAATAACTAGAATGCGTTTAAAAAAGAGTTTAAAAATAATATTTATGATATAGTAGAAAGACTTTCTTCTAAATTTAAAAATGGAAAACAATCAAAATCCAAATTGTATTATTAAAGCATTTGAAAATAACACCATTTCCATTTTACAAGAAGATATAAATAATAAAAAAATTTATTATTTTAAAGCAAGTGATGTAGCAAAAGTATTAAACATTTCACAAATAAGAAGTTCAATTCAAAATTACGATAGTGATGAAAAGGTCGTCCGTAAAGCTTACGACCTACGTGGATGTGAACAAGATACTACTTTCTTAACATCTCAAGGCGTTTATCGTTTACTTTACAACTCGAAAAAGGACATTGCAAAAAAATTTCGTAAATGGGTTGGAAATATATTAGATGATATTATTTTTAATAATAGTATAGAATTAAAAAAACAATTAGAAAATCATCAGTTACAATTACAAGAAAAAGAGCAATTATTGATTGAACAAAATAAACAATTAGAAAATAAAGATTTAGAAAAAAAAAGACAAGTCGAAATTATATTAAAAAATAGTTTTGATAAAAGAAGTTTGGTATATTTAATCAAAATAACAATGAAAGATGAAATTATATATAAATTTGGTTATACAGATGATATCGTAAGTAGATTAAGAACTCATAAAAATCAAATTAGTGAAGATATAGAACTGGTATATTGTATTGAAAGTAAAGATAATAAAATGTTGGAAAAATTATTAATAGATTATTTAGAACAATACAAATTTAGAATAAAAAGAACATTTAATGATAAATCACAAACAGAATTATTAAAAGTAAACAATATAGAAATGATTAAAACTAAATTAATAGAATTAAACAAAGATATTGAAAATGAAAAACTTTTAATTATCACATTAAAAAATAAAATTATAGATTTACAACATGAAAATATACAATTAAAAGAACAATTATTAGAGTACAAAAGTAATGACTCTGAAATAGTAACAGAATTAAAAAATAAAATAAAAGAATTAGAAAAAACGATATTAGACTATAAAGTAGATGACACCAAAACCACACCATTTATTGAAAATAAAAATATAATCGAAGATAAAATATATAAAAAAAGAAAAGTTGATAAGATAAATCCTACCACATTACAAATCATCGAAACTTATGAATGTATTAATTCAATCATAATAAAAAATCCAGAATACAGTTATAATGCAATATACAGAAGTATAAAAAACAATAATGTGTATAAAGATTTTAGATGGAATTATCATGGTGAAAAAATAAATCAAACAAATAAAATAGTTATGGGATGTTCTAAAATTGAACGAGTTATTCAATTAGATAAAAATAAAAAATTTGTAAAAATATATCAAACAAAATCTGAATTATGTAAACTATTACATATAGGTCTTGTCAAATTAAATAAATACATTGAAGAAAATAAAATATTAAATGATTTTTATTATATAAATGAATCATCTTATAATGGCGATATATCTAATATATCTAATATAACTAATGTAACTAATATAACTAATGTATCTAATGTATCTAATGTATCTAATGTATCCTGTAATAACCATTACGAAATTCATAATAGTAAAAAGATAAAAGAAACAAATACAGAAACCAATGAAATTATAATTTATAAATCTATGAAAGAATTATATGACAAACGTGGTATATGTCGTGATACACTCAGAAAATGTATAAAAAATAATAGAACATGTGATAAATATAAATGGGAATACCTAAATCATACTCAAAATAAAAACAATAGTAAAAAAGTTAAAGAAATAGATCTAAATAATAATACATTTACTATATATGATAGTATGAAACAAATATATACAAAATTAAATATCACTCTTGAAAAATTAAGATATGTTATTAAAAATAAAGAAATCATAAATAATTGTCAATACGAATTTATTTAAATATTTAAATGATATACAACCTAAAATGTCTTGAGAAATATCACATTTTAATATTTGGTATCATTTAAATAGAAAAAATATCATATCTATAATTTATAATATATAAAGATCACATTTTATTAATATATTAAAATATTAAAAACGAGTCCTTTTTCCTGTTTTGCGGATTTTTAACATAATCAAATATTTTTAAAAACATTTTTATAGGTCAAAAATTTTATATTTTTGCTTCTTGTGGTACGAATTCAAAAAAGGCAGAACAAAGTCAGAAACATGTTGATGAATCAATTGTTTATACCATATTTAAAGAAGCTGTTGACATTGAAAAGGAATTTATAACTGATTCCTTACCAGTTTCAGTTATCGGTATGAATTGTAATTTAATGAAACACTATATAGAATATATTGCAGATAGATAGTTAATTTTATTAGGATATAATAAATTATACAATACGCAAAATCCATTTACATTATGGAAATGATTGGTTTAAATTCAAAGAGTAATTTCTTTGAAGTTTTGAATGCAAGTTATTTACGTGCTAATTCTGGCACCACTGAAGAAGAACGACAATTGTCATTTGATAGTGATGATTTTTAATTTAAAGGAGATGTATGATCATGTTTTATACAGGCCCGAACAGAGACGGGATCACTTTTTAATTAAGTTAAAATAAGTACCATCATATGCTCGAACTTCTAATAAATTTTCAAATACTTCAACAAATACTTTATAATTCAAATTTTTAAACTGTATAAAAACATCTGGTGTTTTTTTTATAAAATTTGCATACAACTTTTTTAATTTATCATTTAATAAATGTTTTTTTTCTGAAAATTTTATATTATCTTTTAAAAAGGAATATATTTCCATATATAATTTTTTCTTAAGTCCTTCATATGTATTTATAATATGTTCATTAAATGCAATTTTCCATTTACAATTTTCAAATAATCCATTTATTACTTTTTTATTGAAAATATGTTCTAATATTAATGTAAATTTTTTATTATTGATATTTGTATTAATAATTTTATAATAATAATTATTATTGCATTTTGTTAAAAACACTTTTTTAATTCTCTTTACTAATAATTTCTGAATTTTATTATTTTGTTCATTGTCACTTTCATTGTTCTTTTCATTGTTACTTTCATTATTACTTTCATTCTCACTTTTTTCATTGTTATTAGATTCAATATCAATAAACTCTGACTGTAAAAGACTTGGATTATTTTCACATTGATAATCTATACATAATTCTACAAATTTCTTTATATTTTTATAATCATCACTATTTATATCTACATATTCAACTTTTTGAACCTGAACTAGTTCTGACCTTGAATGTGTACAAGACAAAGATACTGGTTCTTGTATGGTATTGGTATTGCATGTATAAAAAGAAGACACAGTTTCATTTTTATTTATCTTATTATCTTTTTTTAATTTTTGTATTTCCTCATTTTTACTTTTTAACTCTTTTAATAAATTATATTGTTCAATTTCAAACTCGTATTTTAATTGTTCTTTTTCAAGATTACATTGTAATTCTAATTTGTGTTGTTTCTTTTTTAATTGTAATTCATTATATTCATTTATAATATTTAATACACATATTTTAAATGATTTAGCTAAGGATTTTCTAGAAATACATACAATTTCATATAACCCAAATTCTGTAAAAAACCATTCACTTATATTCATAATTTCATCATAATTATCATCATCATTTATATGTTTTTTTTGTATTTTTATTTTGTATTCATCATCTAATTTTGATATTATATCATTTATATTTTTAATCCCTAATATATTAGATATATCTTTTGCTTTAAACAACAATCCAGTGTGATTTTCATTATCATTTATTCTATTTTCATATATATTTAAATCATAATTATTAAATGTTTTTGTAAATAATTTAATACATTTATATTTATTCATCGTTACTATTTTAATATTAATTAAATAATACGTTTTATACGCATTTAAGTATTTCACAGTTACATGATATAATATGTTATATACAGTGATATACTGTGATATAAATGATATAAATATTACATTATCTCATTTGAATATAATTTTAAATTAAATTCTATTTATATAAATTTATACTTTTCATAGCATTCTTTATTATTACCACCCTTTATGGGTTTAAGTGTTGTGCTTGTAAACATGTTTTTATAAAATTGAATATTTAAATATTATAAAAGAGGTGATTCATGAGATTATTTTTAAAAAATCTAAAATCGGCATGTTGTGTGAAAAAGCTATTTAAGAATGAAATAACAAAATTTTTTTGGATACCTTTTTCAGCAAAAAATAGTTTTTTAAATAACATCGACTTTTTTATAAAAATTGATAAATACACATGTTATAGCACATGTTATAGTATACAAAAATTCTATTAATATTCATAAATCAAACGATGTTTTTAAAATATCAGAATATTAAAAATATATAATTTATATTTTTTCGCGGAATGTTATTTTACAGTTAAATGAGTATTCTATTTAAAAACAATTTTTCTTATAATTAATAAAGACAATATGGTAGATGAAAGAAATAATACATGCCATTTTTGTAATATTATTTTTAAACGTCATTATAATTTAAAAGTTCATTTAAAGGAACAAAGATGCAAATCAAATTTATTAAATGATTGGTATAAATTAAATACTATTTTAAATAAAAAGGATATCTTAATAAAAACCTATCAATATCAAATAAAAGAACATTACGGAGATGATATAAATGAATTTACAAAAAATACAAATAAAAAATTAACAGAGGAATATAAATTATTATTAAAAAATGAAATTATTGATGAATTAAAGGATAAAATTAAATCTGAAATAGATGAGAAATCTATAAATAAATATAAAAAAGAAGTAGAACAAAATGTTAAAAAAAATATGAAAAATATTGTTTTAAGAAAATATAAAAAAAATAAAAATAATGAAAATGAAACAGTACAAATACAAACCCGAAAACCATATCCTCTACAGGAATCAGGGTTAATCGCAATAAAAAGAGGAAGAGGACGACCTAAAAAACAAAAAGTAATTGACATATTAACACAATCTGAGAATTCTCTCTCTTGTACAAATTCCAATCCCGAACACAGTCTGAATCAAGGTACAAATAATAATGAAGATAATACGAACATTGTGAATAATATTATGATAAATCCTATTAATAAATTAAATTTAAAAGATAATATACAAAATAATAAAAATTTAATCATAAAATATGAAAAACATAAACATAATTGTTCAGATGATCTTTTACAATCAATGCTTTCTGATTATATAAAAAATTTAATACTTAATAAAAATAATCCTGAAAATCATTGTATAAAATATATAAAAAAAAAACCACCAACATATAATATTAAAATTTTAGATGAAAATAATAATAATCCAACATATATTATAAAAAAATTACATGAATGTCCTGTAATACTTTATGATCCTATTTGTAAAATAATAAAAAAACAATTAAAATCATTGCTATATAAATCTTCAAATAATAATGAAGATGATGATGATGATTTAGAATATACAAATAATACTGTACACTCTTTAGCAAATCAATTAACACATCATCATGGTCAAAAAATCCTAATGCGTTCTATTAAATCGGTATTACATAATAATATTTTATTTGATAAAGAAATGAAATTTACTTTTTAAAAGTTGCAAGTTGCAATCATATATGTTTTATTCAATCTATTACTCCATAATAAAAATTTATTATGATAGTTTGTATATTTTTAAAGTATTAATTATTTGTTTATATACAATTTTACAGTCGTTGTTAAAGGTTGTAAAATTGTTACCATTGTATAGATATATGCAACCAATGATCAGTTGTTGTATTCGTGTACATACAGATTTAAATAACATAAAAAGAGGGTCGACATTTTCATTTGCGCTAATCAAAACCCATTTCCGGACTTTTTAAAAAAAAAGCTGTTTAAGAATAAATTTACAAAATTTTGTTGGATACCTTTTTTCAGAAAAAAAAAAGTGTTTTCTAAAACTAGGTCGACTTTTCTAAAAAATGTATAATTCAATAATTATTTATAAGATTTGAAAGTTGTGATTATTTAAAATACAAATGGTAAACCAGTACTCGATTAGTTAAAATTTTTAATTATATAAATAAAAATTTATTTACAAGTTTTTGCAGTTGCGCAAAAAATTATTTTATTAAGAGATAAGAGATTTGTAAAAATAAAAAAAATTTTCAAAAAAATAATTTCAACAAATTAAAATGAAACATCATAATTATTTTTTTTTAGGAAATTTCTTCTTTTTTTTTTATAAAATTTATAGGTTACTTTATACATTATTTAATTAAATAATATAATTAGACGATAACCGCAGACAGATCATAAACAAGCATGGTTAAGTAGATCAAAAGAAGATAGAATCATGTATTTTTTAAATAACTGCAAAAATACAACAATGGACTACAATAGACGGTTAAATATAAATTTTTTAATCTGGTAAATAGTAAATATTTCTATATGTCTAAATTTTGGATTAATGAACCTGTGAATAAAGAAGAGTATTCATCTTTTATAAATGGAAAAATTATGATATTAAAGCAAGATATATTAACTCATTATTTACCTAATCATTTAAGATGGATTACGTTAGATATTACAGATGATAATACATTAAATTTAGTATATCAGTTTTTATCAGAAAATTACATAACAGATGTCAATAAAATGTATCGTTTAGATTATTCAAAAGAATTTATAAGATGGTCATGGATGTCACCTGGATATAATAAAGAATTACATTTAGGCCTTGTATGTATTAATCCAATAGATAATATTCCTATTTTGGTAGGAGTTGTAATAGGAACACCTACGAACATGAATATAAATAAAATCAACACTACATTAATAAGTATTAATTTTTTATGTATTCATGAAAAATTACGTAATAAGCAACTTGCACCGTTACTTATTAAGGAAATTACACGTAGATCAGTGTTATTAAATATGGATATAGCATTATATACAGTTGCAAAAAAAGTAACGAAACCATTTAGTAAATGTCGTTTTAGTAATATTTATTTAAATATTAAAAAATTAGAGGACTGTGTGTTTTTACCAAAGGATTATACTGGTGGTAAATTACAATCAGATTTAGCATTAGCATTAACTGTTTACACAACACCTTATAAAGTACGCCCCATGACAGTTAATGATATAGATGCTTTATATGAATTATTACCATCATTTATGAGTAAATATAAAGTGTATCAAACATTTTCAAAGGATGAAATAAAACATTATTTTTTAAACAATATTGTACAAACATATATTATAGAAGAGATCATAAATTATAAAATCCCAACAGGAATTTTTGATTTATGTAAAATAAATATATTTAGAAATGATTTTACACCTAAAACAATAATTGGTATGTTTTCAATTTATGGTTTACCATCAAAATTATTGTTTAAAAATAAAAATTCTCATATCAATTTTGCTCATTTGTATTATTATTTTTATGATAGCCAATATATTAATATGAATGATATCATAAGAGAAGCTTGTTTATATTGTAAACAATGTGATTATGATATTATTAGTTTATTAAATATTATGGATTATAAACATATAAATTCACAAAAATATATTGATAATGACAATGAACAAGATGATGATTATGATTTATATTATTATATGTATAACTATATTATAAATGATATATCAAATGATGAACTTGGTGTTGTATTAATGTAATGTGGGCTCCCGACTTTGTTCGGGCCTGCATAAAGCAGGACCGCCCACACGACGAAAGAGTCTGACCTACGGTGTGGGCTTTCATTGTCCAGACGACGAAAGATGTTGACCTACGGTGGTAATTTATAGAACAGTTGGGTGTGTGCAATTTTGTGAAAAATATTAAATTTAATCTTATAACAATACTATAAAATATTTTTTATAAGATTAAATTTATAATTTTCACAAGATTTCACACAACAGTAGGAATAGGAACGTATTCTATTGGTTACATTTGATTAGGGTAATTTATTTAAATCTCCTTCAATAACAGTTTGTTCACTTATAACTTCACGAGTATTTGCATCTTTTGCTGAATAAATAATTCTAACAATATTATAATCTATGAGTTCATTTATATCTTTTATATCTGGTAAAGCTTTTGCAATATCATTAATATCTGCTTTAAAGGTTAATTTGTAAAGTCCATCATTATCTTTTGATAAATTACCTAAAAAGAGTTTCTTTTTGTTTTTAGGATTTTCTAATTGTAAACTATAATTTTGTTCAATTTTCTTTTGATTAGGAGCGTCATATACTTGACCACCTAATACATATAAATTAGCATTAATATCTAATGTAAAGTAGACTTTACCATCTACATGTGATGTAATAATACGATTTGCTTTACCAAATAAAATATTATTTGGGATATTTTCAGTTGCTGATACATCTAATGCAGTCAATGGAATAGATGCGTAATCAGAATATTGAATATTTTTATAACTGCTAAATTGATCATTTGAAAAGTATTCGGAATATCTTGGAATAAACATGGCTGTTAAACTTGCCGTAATGATAGAAAAAAGAATGATAAATAAAAGAACTGCACACATTTTTAAATCAATGTTTAAAAAGAATTGTGTCTCTTTTGATAAATTACTAAAGGCTGAACTGATATCATCTGAAGACATATTATAATATCCTATTATATTCTAATAATATAATTTATTTTTTTGGAAAATTAATTTAATTTATTTATAACAACTAATAGTATAATTTAGTATCGAATATATGAGTAATAATAGTATTATAGGAGATAATGGTAATAATGTTATTAACAAGTTAAGAAGATATCGTATAAAAATTGATAATAAAGACGGTACATTTTTCAACAGCGAAGGAAAAGGTATTGCTTTATTTGATTTATTAGGATCTTTTTTTATTGCCTTTTTAATTGATTATTATTTCAACATATCAGCTTATTTAAAAAATTATTTTTATAATTCTACTTTTGTATATTATTTACTTGTTATACCGCTTGGTATCCTGGTTCATTTACTTTTTTTTCAAAATACATTTTTAAATGCACACTTATTCTCAAAAGAAATGAACTTTTATAAAATTATTTTAACACTTATCCTTATCAATATTGTGGTGAAATTACGCTAAATTCAAACGCTATTTTGCGGTCAATTTCAACACAATCTGACCGCGATTTTGCGTTTAAATTTAAATGGCAAGTGCGGCCATGACGACTTCAAGATCACTACTTAGTTCGGATGTTGATAAATCAGGTAGATTATTATCTTCATTTCTTTGTGAAAAATATTCCATAATGTCATCCAACATTTCTTGTGGACATTCTTTTGATGGAATAATCAACCCATCTTTATTTTTTGTCATGTGTTTATAAGGATCGTATTGATGCTTAATTAAAATTTCCCATCTTTCCGTGTATTTACGATTTTTTTTAGAACCATGAAAATAATGAAAAATAACTCCATGAACATATCCTAATTTTAAACCAACACATTTTTTTTCGAACTCGATTATACTTTTTTTATACATGTCAGATGCATTTTCATTTATACTTTTAATACCATTATTCACTAAACAAAACAAAAAATTTCTGTCACCTGATCCTAATATAGATAATTCATAAATGCCACCTATTTGTTCATACGCTTTTCTTGTCATTGCAATATTATAACCAGGATGAAAAAAATTTTTACCAGTGTGACAATAAGGTCTTTCTCTTGTATATTGAAATCCAAAACTATTAAATACACTCATAATATCTAAATTTAAATTTAAATCAAGACAATGTGAATGCATATGAACAATATCACGAGTTCCATTTAATATTTTTAATGTATCTATAGCAAAATGAGGATTATCAAATGAAATATCAGCATCACAAAATGCAACAGCCTTCCAATTTTTAGGTAATAATTGTATTCCTAAATTCCACATATTTTCTTTATGCCATAATGGTGCTGTATCTGTAAATAATTGTAAATGTCTAGGATTTCCTTTTTCTGTTATATAAAATTTTTGTGGATTTTTACCTGGTAAATGATATGCTAATTCTACAATGTATAAAATTACATTTTTTTCATTTTGTTCAATCCTTTTTTTAAATTCTCTGGCTAAAATATATCTTCTTGCATATTGACATGGATTACTAATACATATTATCATATGTAATTTATTTTCAATTGGTTGATTGTATTCAATAGAATGTTTAATATCATCCGGAATATACTCTATATTATCAATCTCAATATTATTTATAATAGTCATCCCTAATAGCTTTAATTAATTTAAAAAAATGAAATTGAATAAGAATTAATAACATTTACATTACAAAGAATTATATTATAAAAACATATTTTTAGTAAAATGTCATGTCCTATTTGTTTAGATGATAATTGTAAAAAAGAATATTATGTGACAGATTGTAATCATATATTTCATAAAGAATGTTTATTACAAATAAAAAATAGTAAAACACATTATATGATAACAAAAAATGAATTTACTATGTTACATTGTCCATTATGTCGTACAGCATTATCTTTATATAATTTATCTTATAAAACATTTAATAGTGAAATATTAGATAAAAATGTTTTTAAATATATTAAAAAAATTAATAAAATTATAAAAACATCTCATTTAAATAAAAATTATACATTTATTTCAGGTGGATTCGCAACTGCTTTATATTCACATTTAACAAATAAAAATATGCCCTTTTTATTTAATGATATTGATATTTATTATATTGATTATCATAACTTATATGAAGTAAATGCAGAAAAACATTACATAACTAACTGTAATGTAAGAAGCATAAATATAAAAGATGTACGAAAAATAAAAGGTATACAAAAAAATAATACACAACTAAGTATTAATCCTATTTCGCAATCTGAACTTGGTAATGTTCCTGGCTTGTCCAGGCCCGATCGGAATCAGGATCTTAGAAGACATCGTGAATATAATGATAATAATGATAATAATTATATATTTGACCATACTCAAGAATATATTCCATTGCCATCATCATTTGAATCTAGTCCCAAACTAGAACGGGAATACAATTATGATATTATATATTTAAAAGATTGTACAAGTGATATCATTGGATTTGAACATAAAAACCAATCTGTTTGTGATATTTTTGAAGCAAATATATTACACACATTTAATAATTTTGATCTATCATGTTGTAAAGTTGCTTTTACTATTATAGATGATTATCTTAAATTTTATATTCATTCAGATTATTATCGAAAATCTGTTAATATTTGCCATTATTCTGATAAAAAAACAAAACAACGAATAAATAAATACAAAGAACGTGGATATGAATTTAATACATATACATATTGTTGTAATTTTGATTTTTAAAATAATTTAATTAATATTTAATAAATATTAATTAATAAAAAAATGAAATAATTAATATTATGTTATGAATTAATTATTATTATCTGACAATTTATAGTGTGAATAGTTTTATAATTATGTCAGACATTGAATATGATTTTTATACAAATCATCAATTATCTTTACCAAAATCATATTATATTAAAAAAGGTTTATCAGGATTAATAAATACAGGTAATATTTGTTACAGTAATTCTATTTTACATTGTTTAAGCCATACATTAAAATTAACTGATTATTTTTTATCAAATAAAATTAAATCTGATATTTTTGAATGTAATTTAAAAAATAAAAAAGAATATACAAGTATTCTTCATTTTATAAGACTATTATCAAATATTTGGTCAGCAAATGAATTAATAAATCCTAAATTTTTTAATCATTATATAAATAATAATCTTGTAAAATATAATAATACTCATCAACATGACTCATATGAATATTTACTTGATTTATTAAATTTATTACATACAGGACTTTCATACAAAGTAAATGTAACTATTTCAGGTGATGTACAAACAGATACAGATTATTTAATGAAAAAAAGTATATTGTATTGGAAAAATGAATATGAAAATAATTATTCTGAAATTATAAGTATTTTTAACGGATTAACTGTGAACGTAATTGAATGTAATAATAACAATTGTAAATATCAGTCAAATGTATTTTTTGAAAGCTTTAATTCGTTTAATATTGACATAAATATAAACGGTAGTTCTACATTAACCGATTGTATTGACAATTTTTTCAATATCACCATCATTAATGATTGGAAATGCGAAAAGTGCAACAACCATGAATCTAGAAATAATTCCGATCAGGATAAATTAAGTTCTGGATGTACAAAAAAATTAAATATTTGGAGTTTACCAAATTATCTTATTATTCAATTAAAACGGTTTGATAATAATGGTAACAAAATACATAATTTTGTAGACTTTCCTATTGATGAATTAGATTTAACTAAATATATATGTCCTATTAAAAAAGATGCAAATAATTATATTTATAGTTTATATGCTGTAAATTATCATGGTGGTAATAGGCATACTGGTCATTATTGGTCTAGTGTAAAAAGTCTTGATAATATTTGGTATTTATTTAATGATGGAAATATATCAACATATCATATTAACACTGATTTAAAATCTCAATTAGTTACTTCTGATGCATACATACTGTTTTATCATCGTAAAATGATAAAATAAATTAATACATTTATCATTTTAAAAGTTCTATTCTTTGAATAGTAACAGGCGATAGGTCCGAATTAGGTCCGAATTAGGTCCGAATTAGGTTTGAATTATAAAACATAATGTATAATAATAATGTAGATTGAAAATAATAAAATAGCTTTTATAATACTAACTATAATACTATTATGAAATCTGAATGGAATAAATTTATAAATAAATTCTGATGTTTGATGTAGACTTGCAATAATAATAATAAAAAATACTAATACATTATTTTCAGATAAAATATTATGTATTAAATCTTTTTGTTCTATCATCTGTTTGTCAGTTGAAATACTACTAGATATATTACTGTTTATTTCTTTTTGTTGTAAATCAATTGACTTTATATTATTTCTATTTTCTTCTATGTTTTTTTCTGCTTCTATCATACTATGATGATTAGAAACAGAATCTAAATCCGTACTGTGTATAGAATTATATAAAACAGGATCAGGAATATCATCAATATTTGTTGACATTGAACTCATTTTATATTTATTTATATAAATTGTATTTAAAAAAATAAACTATTACAAACTTATTATCTTATTTATAATGAATTCATTTTCATTTTTCACATGTAAAATAAATTGCTATAGATTCATTAAAATCATAAGGTTTAATGAGAAATTCATTAAAAAAATCATTTTCAAGTAATTCTAATGGTACTGGTAATTTAAATTTTGTTTCTGTCCCATTTATTAATCGACCATCCTTTAAATATTCCGATTTATCATTACTATCACTACTATAACTACTACTATAACTACTACTATCACTACTAGTATTACTACTTTCATTACTACTTTCATTACTACTTTCATTACTGCTATTCGTAGTTGTACTACTATTATTACTATTACTACTATTATTACTATTACTACATTTCTTTGTAATTTTAAGATTTTTCATTTTATCTGTAATACTATCGGATTTAGTGCTATTCGTATTTTTACTACTATTACTACTACTATCACTAGTTGAAGTTGTTGTTGTATTAGTAGTACTATCATCAGGTGGTATCACCTCGTCCGGATATATTTTGATAATCCAATTAAATAAATCTTCTGAAATAAAAAGTTCTAATAAACTCGTCAGAAAATAATGTAAATCGTATACTCTATTGAAATTACAAGGTACATTATTATCATTTTCATAATTAGAATCGGAATTGGGTGTACTTGTATGTGTTTTTTTATCATATACACAATGACCAACTATAAATTTATTAGGATATGTCTCTTCTATTTTATTACTATATACCATTGCATATTCAAAATCAAATAATTTAGGTAAAATACCTGTATTTGGTATATAATACACTTTTTTATTAATTTTATAAACATAATATCCACCTTCTTTAATTGTATTATCCATTAAAATATTTCCATAATGAAAATCATTATGCATTAATTTATAATAGGCTTGCATTATATGAATTGTATAAATTAATTGAAATACAATAATTTTCCATTGTTCTTTTGATATTTGTTTATCTTCTTCATATGTGTCATGTAACCAATTATCTAAACTCTTACCTTCAACAAATTCGGATATGACCACATTTGAATGCGTGCGAATCTGATTTTCAACTTCTAATCTCTTTAAATTTAAATGTTTTAAAGCACGAACTTTATTCGATACTTTAAATTGCCCTAAAAAATGGACAAAATGTGGCGAAATTTGCTTATTAACAATGTTTTCAGTTAAATAGCGTAATATAATAAATTCTAAATGAGATGGATGTTCAGATTTCTCATATTTATTTTCTATTGGTATAACTTTTAATCCAAAACGATACAAATTATCATATATTAAAAAAGGATAACCTTTTATTTCTGATGTATTTTTTACTTTAATTAATTGTGTCATAGTATCAAATCCAAAAAATTTTTTGGATTCATCAAATAATATTCTTTTTTTCCTAATTTCATGTTTTAATACATTTAGATATTTTAATCTATCTAAATAAGGCGAGGGAATAATCATTCTAGATTTTATATTTAAAATTGATTTTCTTTTTATTAAATCAACGCATAATGAATTTAAAAATAATTTCATAAAAAATTTAACAGTTTTTAATTTAAATAGTCTACAATTAAATTCATATTAATTTCGTTAAAAATTCATTGTAAATTTAATTAAATAACATAAATGAGTATCCTTATTCATATTAAAGTATTCAATGAAATATTAGAACAATTTCTTGATTATTTAGAAAATGAATTTGATGACTTTAAATCAGATATTATCTTAACACGATCAGGTGTTGAATTTATAAGACAAAATAATCCTAGATTAGTTGTTGAACAATTTATAACTATGATTGAACCTTTTAAAAAACAAATATTTGATTGTGACGAAGATTTTTTTCTTAATTTTAAAATGATTCCTAATGATAAAGCCATGTTATGTACAAAAGTTAAAAATATATGGTTATCTGAAAATATTAATAATACACAGAAAGCATATATTTGGTTATATTTTCAAAAATTAATTAAAGCAGGAGAAAAATTAAATTTAAAATAATTTAGTTTAATTAAATCAATATTTCGGTATATACAAAATAAATAGATGCTGACTGTGTTTGCGACCAGATTCCGACTGTGTTCGGGCCTGGACAAGCCATGATAAATTGGGATGCGTTATAGCATATTATATTATTTATTTTTTATATTAAAATAATCGAAAAAATCTAAAATATGAATAAAAAAAAAAATGATGAAAATCCTATTAATCCTGATAATCCTGGTAAATCTAATGACTTTGATACTAGTCAATTTTATAAAACTTTAAAAAAACAATTATTAAAAATTACACATGATTTTTTAAGAGAAATTGATTTATCATTTGATTATATTGATGAAAAAATACTACGTAATGCAAAAAAAGATTTAAACAATTATATTGATAATGATATTAAATTTAAAGAATTTTATACTGGTATTTATGATACTTTAAAAGTGCATAAAGAAAATGGATATTTAGATTTACAAGAAAAAGTAAAAACACGAGATTTAGATTTTTTAAATAATTTAAAGTTGTTTAATATTTCATTTTGCGATTTTAAAGATGAAAAAAAAAATACAAAACGAACATTGGTAAATTATCTTAATGAATTTTATATTATTTCTAATTTTTTAAAACTATCACAAGGAGGTAATTGTACAGAATCTTTATTTAATGAAATTACAACTATTGTAAAAGGATTAATAAAACCTACTACAAATGAAAGTGAAAGTAATACTGTACTAACTAAAAGTAATATAAAAGGAAAAGAAAAACAATTAAATAGTATTTTAGATAATTTAGATACAATAAATACAGAAGATTTATCATCTGCTACTGGAATAAATTTCTCATCATTTGATAATTTATTAAAAAATAAAGAAATTATGAATATAGCAACTGAATTAACAAATGAAATGGAAAATTTACAAATAGATCCAATGAGTATTATGTCATCTTTAATGACTGGAAATTTAAATGATAACAAGATTGGTTCCTTAATTTCTTCAATTGGTACTAAATTAACAAATAAAATAGATAGTGGTGCCATTAATAAAAAGGAATTAGAAGAACAAGCTAAAATGTTTATGACCGATATATCATCAAATAAAGATTTAATGTCTTTTGCAAATAATTTAGGTAATTCTAATGGTAAAATGTAATTTAATTTACATATTAATTTTATTTACACTAATATATATATGTCTTCTAGTTCAAATTTAAAAGATAAACCAACCGTTGTAAATGATAAATTTTGGTTAGATGATCCTACAATATTAATATCATCTGAAAGATTAACTGAATTTTTTCCTCATAAATTATTTACATTAGATGAAAAATTAAATTCATTAGTAAGATTGGCAATGTATATTTCTATTATTTTGATTTTTTATTTCAAAAATATTAAATGGTCAAATATATTTTTGTTTTCGTTATTATTAACGTATTATATTCATATTAATAAACCAACAAAATCAGAAAAATTTATTGAAACATTTGGTTCAGTGACACGTGATTCACAACCTGCTGATTTTTCTACTCCATCTATTTTATCAGAATCAACTACACCTACACAAGATTCTGTATTGTACAGTCAAGATCAATCTGAATGTACACAACCCACATTAGATAATCCATTTATGAATATGACAATGAAAGATTATCTTAATTTTGATAAATCAGGTAAAATAAAAGAACGTCCACCAGCATGTGATATAACTAATCCTGATATTAAAAAAGCAATTGATGATAATTTTAAACATAATTTATATAGAGATGTGAATGATGTATTCGGAAGATTTAATTCTGAAAGACAATTTTTTACAATGCCTTCTACTGATATTATACCTGACATAAAAGGTGAATTTAAACATTGGTTATATAATAGTTCAAACACATGTAAACAAGATCAAGATTATTGTTTAAGATATGAAGATATTAGAGGAAAACAAAAGCCAATCATATAAAAAAATTGAAATTATATTAATTTATATATAAAATCATATAAACACGAGTGAATAATAAGACATTTTTTTAATTACTATATTTATTGAATTATTTTATTGTTTTATAGTAATTAAAAATAATTACTTATTAATATAAAAGATGACTCTTAAATTTACGCATTCAAATTTAGTTAATATTATCCAAGGTCCTTATAGAGGTCAAACGGGTTATGTAAGTAAATTTTTTCCTAAACAATTCTTTGTAAAAACAGATTCATGTAAAACTCCTATTTATTATCTTAATATTCATACTTCAAAGGTAAATTTTGATAAATTTAAAACTGATAATATGATGGATATAGATATGGAAATGGATATAAAATTTAATGTAAAAAGAATAATTCCTATTAAAATAGTTGATATTGAAAAACTCGGAGATACAGATGATTATGTTATTATAAAAGAAGGTCATTCTCATTTCGGAGACATTGGAACTTTAATTATAAAATATGAAGATGTTCCATCTATTGATAAAATTATATTAAATGAACAACTTGTTAAAAAAGGAAAAGAAGATCCAAATGTAAATGATCGTGTTCAATTAAAAAAAATATCTGGATGTAAAACAGGTACTATTTTTAAAATAAAATCATCTCAAATTGAACTTGAATTAATAAATGGTTACAAAAAAGTATTTGATGTTAAAGATATATTTTATCAAGATATTGAACTTAATAATAATACATTTGTTCAAGTAAATTACATTAACAATGGATTTATTTATGGAAATTATATTAATGGTGAACAAGTAAAACTTAAATTAAATGATGAAAATATTAAATACAAAAATTTAACTATTTCACAAACACAAGAACCTTCAGAAGAACCTGCAGAAGAACCTGCAGAAGAACCTTCAGAAGAATATCAAGAACTATTAGAAAATCATGGTAATGAATCTGAAATATATGATTATTTAGAAAATGAACCAGAACAATCAGAATTTAAAAGTAGTTTTAAAGATAAAAGTTATACTGAATATACAAAAACAACAATGTCAAAAGATGATAGTGAAGTGTTTGATAAAATTACACGTTTTATTGATCTTGTTAAAAAGAAGAATGAATGTGTTATTAATATTAATGAATATTCTATTATAGAAACATATAATACTATTTTATTAACTCTTAAAGATCATTTACTTCAAATTAATTCACCATTCAAAAATAAAAAAAATTTATTTGATAATTCCATCATTTTATATTTAGTTATAGTTTATAACTGTTTACAATTAAATGGTATTGATGTATGTTGCATTTACAATAATTATCCAGGTGAATCTGGAATTGACAAATATATTCATTTTTTAATTAAAAATATTTCATTTAATAGTATGTTTGCAAAAGTGAGTAAATTTAATACTAAAAATGTACAAACTATTTTTAAAGATATAAAAATGAAATCAAAAAATATAGATGAAATTAGCAATTCTATTATAAATTGTGATTATGTATTACGTCATATTTTAAATGTTGGATTTTCTAATTTACAAGAATTACCTGTTAACTGCGTAGAAAAAGGAACTTTACATGAATCTATAGCATTAAAACCATTGTATACTCTTACTGTTCCTGGATATATTGTGTCTGATAAAAAGGATGAAGAAATGGATAAAAAAAATAAAATAAATTTTACTGAACAAGAAATTGATAAACATTTAAAAGAAGCACGTTTGAAAAATTATAAAGAAGCACAAAAACATTGGCAAAAATTAAAAGATGACTTAATCAAAAGTAAAAGTTCTAAACAAAAAATTTCAAGTTATTATGAATACAAAGTTGAATATACAACTTTAGATGAACTCATTGATGAAACTTGTGAATATTTAGAAGCTAAAATTAAAAACGCTGAAAAAGAACACAATTTACTAGATTTAGAAGCTTATAAATTTGTCTATAATAACTTGTTAGATTATAATATTCAAACTTCTAAAGGAAATCCTAAATTTATTAAATTATTGAAAAAATTTCAACAAGAATTAAAAGATAATTATAAAGCTATTTATACTAAAAGACTTTTAACACAAAATTATAATAAATTAAAAGAATTAAAACTTACAAAAATACAATACAAAGAACTGCTCCCTTTCTTAAATAACAAAAAATATACAAATAATGTCATTTATAATAAATATAAAAAGTGGTTTAATACATTTTTAATTAGTAATCCAGAAGATCTTGAATATTCTAATATTAATAATGAAGTATTTGATACTTATTTTAATATTCTTATTAAAAAAGCAAAAGAATCTCCAAGTTCTTTACGAAAAGAAGAAGAATTATCAAATATTCTTAATCAACTAACTATTAATGCTTCTACAGATTCAAGTATGGATACTGAAACTGAACCCGAACTTGAATCTAATCTTGAATCTGAACTTGAACTTGAACTTGAATCTGAATCTGAACTTGAATCTGAACCTCAACCTGAAATCGAAAGTGAAAATGAACAAGAAGAAGTTTTAAAGAATAAACAAACTAAACCAAAAAATAAATTACAGAAATTAAGAGAAATTTTTAAGTCTGATAAAAATAAAGACATGGATATTGATAGTGATCATACAGAAGATAGTCAATTTGACTTGAAATATTTTAAAAAAAAATAATTTTAACTAACTCATTAAATATAACTTTAACCAATATTATTTATCGATTAATTTTTTAATCATTAAATAATATTGGTTATGTTATTTTATGTAAAATCTTAAATAATTAGTTATTTAAATTCTTAAATCATTATAATTTTTTATAAAATATCCAATAGTATTAATTAATCCAGAATTAATATTTGTAAATGGATAATTCATATATTCTTCACTTGATTGAGATGTTTTTTTTAATTGTCCATCTGTTACACTAGTGTCATAAATAATTTCACCTTTAAAATTAAAGATATTAACAATTTTGTTGATAATTTGTTTAATAGAAATTTCATGTGTTTTTGGTGGACAAATAATGAAATCTTGTATATTTGGAGTTTGCTCAAAATTATCATGAAGACTTAAGTCATAAATAATATTACAAAGATCATCTGCATATAAAAATTGTCTTAAAGCATTTCCACTACCACTAATAATTAATGGTGTATTATTTTTACTTGCTAAATAAGTTTTATGAATTAGTGCAGGAATAACATGCGCTTTAGTAATATGATAATTATCATTTTCACCATATAAATTTGTAGGAATAATATTAATCACTTTCATATTACCATCTTTTACACCTGGTAATAAACTTGCACCAATATGTAATACACGTTTTGAATATGCATATCCCATATTTGAATCATGAGGAGGCCCATTATGAACTTGATCTGGTGTTAAAGGATACGTTATATTTTTATCTGGAAAAATACAAGTAGACAAAATATTAATTAATTTTTTAACATCATAACGATTACATGCATCAATTATATTTGTATTAATTCTAATATTATTTAGAAACAATGTATAATTATTATTTATATTTTCATAGACACCACCTACCATACTTGCTAAATGAATAACAACATCTGGTCTTATTTCCAAAAATTTTAAATATACTGCATTCATATCCAGTAAATCACAGTCTTTTTTTGTTAAAAAATAAAATTTAACATTTTTAGAATTGTTTTTTAATTGTACTATCTTTTGTAAAGATTTACCTACCAATCCTCCACTTCCTGTTACCAAAATTTTTATCATTTTAATTTATTAATTTGAATTAAAATAATAATGAATATTAAACTCATCCAACATCTGCCAATATCATTCTACATTTATAAAATTAATTTGTTTGTCTATTAAATATATTTTTGCATTTATTTATGGTTTTGTATCTAATTTTGAATTTGTCTACCAATATGGATAATATGGATAACAATAAGGATATCGACGGGGACCTAGAAATGGATAATCTAAATAATCATCACAATAACCATACCCACACCCATATCCATACGGATAACCACCATAATATCTATTTCTGTGATATCTAAATGACATATAAAAAAGTTAAACTCAGTTAACTATTATATATCAAGAAAAAAATTTTTAATATTCTTTAATATTACCATTTTTTAAGCTTTTTTATTAATAATAAAGGAGTTTTTCACTAATCGTGTTTTGGTTGATTGACGAATTCTTTCACTTATCGAGTTATCGAGTTCTTGTCACTTATCAAGTTCTTTTAACTGATCGACTTCTTTGTATGGATCAAGTTTTTTTAACTGATCGTCTTTTTACTGATCGTCTTTTTACTGATCGACTTCTTTGTACGGATCGAGTTTTTTTAACTGATCGTCTTTTTACTGATCGTCTTTTTACTGATCGACTTCTTTGTACGGATCGAGTTTTTTTAACTGATCGTCTTTTTACTAATCGTCTTTTAACTGATCGAGTTTTTTTAACTGAACGTTTTTTAGATGTTCTTTTAACTGAACGTGAAACACGCCTTTTTTTAATTGAATGTCTTTTTTTCATAGAATGATGTTTTGGTGTAACTGAACGTTTTTTTACTGAATGGTACATTTGAAGTTAAATAAGTTAACTGGTATATAGTGTGAAATTAATTTTTCTTAATAATTAAGTTAATTAATTTAACTAAATTTATTTTGTGATTATATACATAATAGAAGAAGTGATGAGTTCTGTATCTCAATCATTAGAAACCATTAATGAAATTAAAGCAAATAATAGCGTAAGTGATATACCTGGAATTGATTCTGAAAGATTGAAAAGAATTCAAAAAGAATCTATTTTTTTAGCTGAAAAATATCCTGATCATACATTGATTATTTTACATACAAAACATAAAAATACGGTTAAATTGCAAAAAATGAAATATCTTATTAATAATACTATCAAATTAGATGATTTTTTAAATACATTAATTACTAAATTACAAATCGATAAGAATCATGTATTATATTTTAAAATTAATAATAAAGTTGTAAGTGATACATCAAAAACAATAAAAGAAATTTATGATATTCATACAGTAGATGATAAAAATAGTGATGATAAAAAAAATTATCTTATTGTTGAAATTTGTAGATATACTAAATATATTCGTAAAGCAATTAGTTTACTTACATTAAATTGGTTATAATAGTTGTTACGTATTTTAATAACATAAAATTAATTTCATTTATAATAATATAATGTTACAAAAAAGTGGTAAACCTATATTGTACACATCACAAAAGATTTCTGATGATTTCGATGTTAGTCAGGAACCAGATGAAAAACTTTATAAAAAAACATATGATACATTTGTAACAAATATTCAACAGAAAACTAAAAGAATTAATTTTATATATTTTTTAAATGGAATACAAGACTCAAATTTTGTAGATGTATTTACTAAATTATTTAAAACTGTTTTAAAAGATCCTAATCAATTTAATTTAACTACAAAACAAATATATCAAATACATTTTTTATTATTATTATTACAAAAAGCAAGACTACATTACTTTAATTCTGTTGTTTACAAAAACTTAAAAGGACAATATTTATCACAATATCAAAAATATATTGATAATAACGAATTGCCGAAATATGAAAAATTAGATAATTTAAATAAATTAAACATACAATTATTTAACATCACATGCAGTACCATTGAAAATCCATTCGATTTCCAAACAATGTTTAATAAAATAACAAATCAAAATTTTAAAAAACAATATGTTAAATGTTTTATAAATTTAATAATAAACTACAGTGATAAAATGTCTGATAAACAACAAGATCAATTAACTATTTTAACAAATACATTAGATGAATTTGATTATAAAGATTCACAATTAATTTCTCAAGATGAAAAAGGGTTATTGTGTTTTAGTAAAAATGAAAAACAGGATTCCTGTTAAATTTAAAAATTATAATTTTAAAATCATTTAAAAATATAAAATGTATTAAATCTAATAGTATATTTTAGTTATTTTTAAATGATTTTAAGTAAAAAAGCAACTATAAATTGGTGTGAAAATGATTATATTTATTCTTATTACATTGCTGAATTTTACAACTGTTTAACAGGAATTTTTTTATGTTGTAGTCCATTATTATTTTATTATAATAATGCAATCAAATCAACTTCATTTATAACGTGTATTTTTCAATTAAATCGTTGTTTTCAGTTATTGTTTATTGTTGGTATAGGAACTCTTTTATTTCATGCAACGTTATTATATGTATTTCAATTATTAGATGAAATACCCATGTTTTTATTATGTATTGAATATTATACAGTTTTAGATACATTATTCGTAATAAATAAATCTAGATCTGAATGGGTCGAACACACTGAATTTATAAATATGTATAAATATATATTATGTATAGTTATTATATTATCCGGTTATATTTATGATGATTTACAAGTTTTCATTTTTCAATACATTATTACAGGATGTGTGGGATATCTTGTATATAGATTATATTACATATATAATAATACTATTATAATGATTGATGATTTAAATTTAAAAAAAAAAGAATTAGAATTAGCATTTTTATATGATTTTACATTTGGTAAAAAATTATTTTTTTTGAAAAAAATTATACAAACTATTTTAATTTTAAAAAATGAATTAAATAGTTCTAATAAAATAAGTATTTTTGCAGGTATTTTTAGCATTATAGTTTGGAAATTTGATAATAATTATTGTCATAATGTAAATTTTATTTCAGGACATGCATTATGGCATATTTTAACAAGTATTTCTTTGTATTATGTAAATAAAATTATTTTACTTTGTTATTCTATTCGTAAATATTATACTATGATTCACACTCGGGATTGATATTTAAATATGTAATTGTGTTAAAAAAATAAACTAAATATTATTTGATTATTTAAATTAATAATTATGTCTGATAAAGAAGATTATTATAAAATTTTGGGTGTATCAAAAAATGCAACAGATGCAGAAATAAAAAAAGCATTTCATAAATTAGCATTAGTTAATCATCCTGATAAAGGCGGTGATAAAGAAAAATTTCAAAAAATTAGCATTGCATATGAAGTATTAAGTAATCCTGATAAAAAAAATGCCTATGATAATCCACAACAATTTTCTCATCCATTTGGTACACAATTTTCTGGTGGATTTAACCCGTTTGAACAAATGTTTTCTCAAATGCATATGCATCAACAACCACAACAACATGTAAGAGTTACATCTAAAAAATGTAATGATTCTATTTTTATAATTAATTTGAATTTAAAAGATGTTCATAATGATTTAACAAAAAATTTTAAAATATCAGTAAAAAAATCATGTTTGAAATGTAAAAAAACGTGTGATATATGTAATGGAAACGGACAACAAACAGTTCATAGACAAATAGGACCTATGACACAAATTATGACAAGTACATGTAGTAAATGTAATGGAAATGGTGAAATAAATAATCATATAGAATGTGACTGTGAAGGAAAAGAAATTGTTGAAGAAAAAATAGTTGAAGTAAAAATACCAAAATGTTCAAAAAATGGTGAAAATATAGTGTTTGAAGGTCTTGGTGAACAACCTTTAAATACAAGAGATAAACCAGGTAATTTAATATTTTCATTAATTATCAAAGAAAATGATAAACATTTTACACGAAAAGAAAATAATCTTATTCATACTGTTCATATTGATTTAAAAAGTAGTATTATTGGTAAAGTAATAGATATACCTCATTATGATAATACTATCGTATTAAATATTAATACATTGGGTATTATAAATCCAAATAAAGAATATATTTTATTTAATATGGGTCTTGGTGGTAAAGGAAATTTAATATTACGTTTTATTATAGAATATCCTGAAATAACATTAACTGATAATGATATTTTAACATTTATAAATGCTTTTCATCAAATAAATTTATAAGAATTTTTCATTGTGTTTGGATCCTGGTTTATATTATAAAGTCTGTATTCTGTCTTGTACTAAGTTAGGATCCTGACTCTGTTAGGAACAGACCCAAACGGAGTTGGGATCTGATTTGGAATTTGAATTTCCATGTTGTTTAATTATTTTAACATCTCTGTTAAATTAATTTGATATAATAAGATCCGTCATATAAGTTATTTGTTTTATTTAAATAAATACTACTATTGGGTGACCATGTAATATGTAATTGTGTATTTCCTGTAATACCTGGAGCTGCAACTGTACGAGCAATACCTGCATTTTGTGTAGATGAACTTTTAGCAACATGAAAAATTGCGGAAGGCCCATTCAAAACATTGTTTGTTACTGTTATAATAAAACTACCTTTAACTGCTGTTGATACAAGTGTACCAGTTGTACCAGATAAAGTAATGTTAAATGTAGTTCCTAATGTATCTGTATAATATTTTGTTGCTGCATCTTGTGGATTAATTGGGTCTTTTACATTTATTATATTTTGATACTGTCCAGATATATCCAACATATTAATACTACTTGTTGATATTGCACTTTGTATTAACATAGTATTTGATACTGTTGATGTAGTAACATATGAATCATAAAAATATCCATTTCCATCAAATACAGACATTGTATCTTACTTATAGTGTATATTAAAAATAGTTTTTCTATTTTGACTTGAATTAATTTTATTATTATATATTTAATCATCCATTTTAATTATGTTAATATGTTATATAAATAATTAATTTATATAATTATATTATAAAGGTATAAAATAATACCATGGCCTCTACACCTGCACCATTTATTAAACATTTAAATAATGAAATTCCAACTGAAGAAACAACCTCAAATTCAACTGTCAATCAACCATCCCAATCTGAATCTGTTATTTTACATAGTTCAACAACAACATTACATCCTGTTGTGTACAAAAAAGCAACAGAAATTCCTAAATTTTTCCACACGAAACCACCTAAAAATTGAATTTAAAAGAGAAAACTGTTTTAATATATAATTAATATAAAGATACAACTAATATAATAAATATGGATACGAAATTTTTGAATAACAGTGTTGATTATTGTGAAGAATACGGTATTAAAAAATCATTATGTAAATATATTGAAATATATAATAAATATTTATATAATTATAAAAAGGGTATTCATTTAAACGATAATAAAGAGTCTGAATTATTTATTCCTAACAATAATAAAAAGTTTTTTTTATATGTTTTTAAACATAATATAAAAAATTCCTATGTACTATATTTTTTCCCTGATAAAAATTGCAAAATGTATTTTAGTAATTTTTTGTTAATAAAAAATACGATTAATGATTTTTTTATTGAATGTGATATAAAATTTGATGATCAATCTTATTTGTTAGAAGGTTACTTGTATGGTAATTCTAGTAAACAACATTTTTTAATAACAGATATTTTATTTAAAAATGGAAATATTATACAATCAGAGTATTCTAATAGATTACATCTTATTAATGAATTATTTTTTAATAAAATTAATAAAATGAATAATATTAATAATGTATTGTCAATTGGAATTCATAATTGTATAAATCATTTTTTAATAAACGTATTTTTGAATAATTTCATATGGAAAAATGAAATTATTTGTATTGAAACAATCCGTAATTTTGAAAAAAAATTAGATTTTTTACCTGTTCAAAATACAAATACAGAATCTGAAGGTAAAAAAGTATCTTCTAAAAAAATAGTAAAAACAAAAATATCAGAAATTTATAATGTATATAATATACAAACAAATGATTTTGAAGGAATTTTATATATAGATACATTAAAAACATCTAGATATTTATTATCTCTATTTAATCAACATGAAGAAAGACAGGATCCCGACTCCGTTACCAGACAGGATCATGATGAAATAATTTACGATTGTGTTTTTAATACATATTTTCAAAAATGGCAAATTATTTTGCAGTCGCATGACTAAAGATTCCGCTTTACTCCGTCTTGAACTAATTCAGTATCCCTACTCCGTTCGGGTCTAGACAAGTCAGGATCAACTATAATTTTACTACATATAATAATATATTCATTATTATATGTTTCTTTTTTAATTAAGTTTAGTTTAGGTAATAAAAATAATATTATTAAATATAAGTAAAACAATCAAAATAACGTTTTATAAAAATATGAATTTCTATGGTCAAATATTGTCAATTACATTAGGAGGATTATTATCTATAAGTGAAATTTTACCTTTTGTAAGAAATGTAAAAACAAATGGAATACTTCATTTTTTATTATCTTCTTTAATAACAGATGCGATAGAATATGAACAACAAAATGAAGATGAGTTTTTTCTAACTCAGAATCAATTAAGTACAGATAATGATGATTCATGTACAAGACAAGATACTGATTTACATGAACATGCTATTTTATCAGATTTAGAATCTCAACCGTTACTTCATTCACATAAAAAAAAACCTAAAAAAGAAACTGATTTGCAATATGAATATCAGGATGATAGTAATAATATTAAATATGATGAATCATTGAAAGAATTACAAAATGATGTTACTGATATAAAAAAAGAATTATGTGATGAAAATATTAAAACTAATTTAAATGTTATATTAACAGAATTAAAAAATTTAAAACAAGATAAAGAAAGTCATTATTCATCGAAAAATGTAGAAGATATTGTTGAAATGATATTACAACATTTAAGAGATTTACAACGTACACAATCACAGTGGGTTGATAATTATGGTGAAAATAATCTTAAAAATGATATTAAATTTGAAAATATGATTAATCAAATTAATACAGTAAAAAATATATTTTATGAAATAACTGATAGTATTTTAGAAAAAATTCATAAATTAAAAGAACTAATATATGACAGTGCAGAATATCAACAAGATGAATCAAATAATATAAATGCAAATGTTATTTCTAAGGAATTAATTCATCAAACAATTCATGAATTTTTTGAAAATAAACATTTAATAACAAATACTACATCATTAGATACTGATAAATTAATAGTAGATGTAAGTTCATCATTAAAACAACATTTAGAATTACAAATAGCAGAAATAAATAATAATTTTATAAAACAATCTTTATTAATTGATGGATTAACTTTACAATGTAGTCATTTAGGTGATAAATTAAATGAACTTACAATTAAATTATCTGATAATTTAGAAAAAACGGAAAAGAAAAAGAAAAAATCAAATTTTTTAATTGGCGGTAAAGATTTATAAAGTCACTCTTTATTGAATATAGACTGCCATAACTATTTAATATTAATTAAAAGAAACGGATAATAAATTAATTTATTATTGTTTATTTAACAATAATAAAATCTAATACGTAGTTATAGGTAGTTATAAGAAAAAAGCAGTAATGATTGATTCTAAAGTAACTAAAGTACTTGTCACTGGATGTGCAGGACTCATTGGATCTAATTTTTGTGATTATTTAATAAAGACATTCCCTGAAATAAATGTAGTAGGTGTTGATAATTTATCAGGGGGTTTTATTGAACATGTAAATGAGAAAATTCATTTTATAAATGCAGATTTAACAAATAAACATGATCAAGAAATTATTAAAAAAGAGTTTCCAGTTGATTATGTTTTTCATTTTGCAGCATGGGCTGCATGTGGAATGTCCGGATTTGTAAGACAATTTAATTATACTCAAAATATGATTTCTACAGCATTTTTAATATCAACTTCTATAGAATTTGAAGTTAAACGATTTATATTTACCAGTTCAATGTGTGTATATGGAAGTGAAAATGAATCTCCTTATAATGAAGATATGGTACCTGTACCAGAAGATCCATATTCTATTAGTAAATATGCATGTGAAATGGATTTAAAAGTTGCTTATAAACAACATGGATTAGAATATACAATTATTCGACCACATAATGTATTTGGACCAAAAGTGAATTATGCAGACCCATATAGAAATGTTTTGGCAATTTGGATGAATAATACATTAAAAAATAAAGATATCTCTATTTATGGCGATGGTGAACAAAAACGTGCTTTTACATATATTGATAATATTCTTCCATGTTTATGGAAGGCTGCTATTAATCCTAAAGCAAAAAATGAAATAGTAAATGTTGGTGGTATTATTGAAAATAGTATTAATGAATGCGCAAAAATGGTAAGTGAAATCACAGGAAACAAAAATATAAAATATTATGAAAAACGTTATGAAATTAAAGACGCATGGTGTACATATAATAAATCAATAGAATTACTTGATTATAAAGAAAATATATCTGTTTATGATGGTTTAATTTTAATGTGGGAATGGTTGAAAACACAACCAGAACGTCCTAGTAGATATTTTGATAAATATGAATTAGATAAAAATATGTATTCCTATTGGAAATTAAAAACTAAAAATTGAATTTAGTTAAGAATAATGTGTCTAACACAACCATATGATGTCTTTTAAAAATAACAAAAGAAACGTCTACTATACTATGTTACATAAATACGGTATTACAAAAAATGAGAAAGATAGTTTTTCACTTGTTACTATTCCTGAAGATGCACAAGGACAAGTAACCCAAGAACAATATACAAGTTTTTTAACTTGTAATAAAAATACTACAGATCCAGACCCCGTTCAGGCCTGTACCAGACAGGATCATCAATTATTAAATAATTCAGAACAAACTCCAAATAATTCTTTTGTTATGACAATTGTTGAAAAAACAGAAACGTTACCTGAATCTGAATCCAATACATATATGAATTATTGCGTCATATTGTAATAATCCTTTTATATTATTTTATAAGTTAAATAAAAATTATGGTTGTATTTAAATGTATTGAATGTCTGAATTATATTAAATTAACTTCTCAAGTTTTAAAAAATGATCGCAGTTTATTCTGTCGTGTACAGATCTGAATGGAGCCGTGATCCCGAGTCCGTTCGGGCCTGGAAAGCCAGGATCAGGTCCTGAATTAATAGAAATTAATTTAATATGTATTTGTAATACTATCATTTTAATGTTAAATTATGGAACAACACAAGATGCTGATGTTGACAAAATATGTATTTTATGTAATCATTATATATCACCTGAATATATTTATAGATATATCTATTGTTTAAAATGTATCAAACAATGTAGTAACTTATTTTGTAGAAACCAAACAAAAGAAGATTCTGTATCTTGTACAAATACTTCATGTAATAATTATTTCCCTAAAAATAAAGATAATTATTGTTATCAATGTAAACGTATTGAAAAAATAAAACTTATACAAAATTCACATAATACTATATCTAATACATTACCTATTGAAATAATACACATGATTTTTGATTTTTTATAAAAATTGAATTTTTGTTGTAAAATCATGTTTTTATCCTTAGCAGTATTAGTAGTAATATGATTGGTATGAGTAGTATATTAAAAACTAGAAATACATATGAGACTAATATGCTTGAAATTGTTGATACAATGATGTGCCAATATTGTAAATTGGTTATTTATACAGAGTATGTGGATAAGTATGATGATTATCATACAATAATACATGAATCTATGCATATATTAGATGATGGTGAAATACGATGTCAATATTGTATAAAAAATTGTAAATTATCCTCGTGTAAAGATATTATTGGTTATGAAAAAAATGATTATTGTCAAAAATGTTTTATTGAATTAACTATAAAAAATACATATAATAATATTACAAAAACATTACCAGTTGAACTTGTTACTATGATTCTTAATTTTTGTTATTAATATATAATCACTTTAATAATAAATATTATAAAAATTTTTTAACCTGATTAACAGAATTTATTTCTGATTAATCAGGTTAAATTTACGTTATAATATCCTATATAAAAATTGAATTTTATTTACAAATTACATTTTTTAACCTTTCTTGTCAATCTTTTTATCCTGTCTAAACATCTTAAATAAAAATTGAATTTTATTTACAAATTACATTTTTTAACCTTTCTTATCAATCTTTTTATCCTCTCTAAACATCTTAAATAAAAATTGAATTTTATTTACA
>Ga0214923_10001035_pt1 | contig 40582 bp, 43 predicted proteins | sample LL1510_MetaG_FD_177993 | JGI IMG/M metagenome (GOLD analysis project Ga0214923, IMG submission 177993) | Freshwater microbial communities from Lake Lanier, Atlanta, Georgia, United States - LL-1510 | ecosystem: Environmental > Aquatic > Freshwater > Lake | place: USA: Georgia | collected... | reverse complement strand
ATGATGAACAAGTTCCAGAAGAAGAAGAACAAGTTTTAGAGAATGAAGAAACCGATTACGGTTCAGACTCGGATGACAGTAAAAATGATGTATAACATTTATTGATTTTTTTTATTACATGGCTTAACCCTTTAAAATAAAGGGTGGGTGGCCTTCCAGTCTCCAGGGGCTTTTAGGAGCCCCTGGGACGTTAGAAGGTTAATTTATGTAATAAATTACATTACATGGCTTAATTTATTACATTACATGGCTCTCGTACCACCAAAGTTAAGCCAGGCTAAGAGTGATTTAGAAGTAATAGACAATACGATAAAGGCAACTTCACCATAATAATAATCTTTCCATTTTCCAATTTCCTTTTGTTGTAGAAACATGTTTACAGCAAATGAAGTATCGAGAGCGATAATGACAAAGATAATCGCCCAAACAAAGTTTGGCGGTTTCGGATCTGAGGTAGCTGCTGCATGAAAGAAATAAGAGCATATGATACCCCATCCAACTAACCAAGGAATACAACCTAACCAAAAGGGTGTCAAGGATTTCTTTTCTGGTCTACCTTGATATCTATGAGAACTTGATTCTTGTAATGAACCAAATGTCATGGTCGTCATGGTTAATCCAAATATACCTAATAGTATATGGATATCGAATATACCACATAACATAGCAATCATCACATGCATAAGACTTGCAGAGATACTATATTCAATCCATCGAAAATGATTTTGTGAAACTTTTAAACCTTTTTCATATCGACTTCTAAGAAAGGATGCCATTGCGATATGATCAATAGCAGCAAGTAATAAAAATACGGCAGCAAAATAACCTATAGTAACCTTGGCTAACTCTTTTGGATGTGGAAGAGAAGTACGAGAAGCAGGATCTGGATAACTAACTAATAAGGGAGCTTTAGCAGATTTATCAGTAATCAAAAATATAACTATTGCTGATGCTAAATGTATAATACCCGTTGCCCAATTCAAACGATTTAAATAAACCAACTGTTTATCTGAAATAAAATTCTGTTTCATTTTTTTTCTTATTTATTCTTCTACTTCTATTTTATTTTCATTTTCTTCTTCATTTTCATTTTCATCGTATTGTATTGGTTCTTCTTCTTCCTCTTCTATCTCTTCTTCTTCTTCTTCTTCTTTGTCTTGTCTCTTCTTCTTATTAACTCCAACACTATAGTATTGGGATTTTCTCTTGTTTTCAAATTTGAATCGTTCTTCAATATCTAATCTCTTAAATTCAGCAAGCCTTTCTTGGAATCTTCGATTGTATTCCGCTTGTACTTCTGGTGATAATTCATTGAATCGTTGTTTGCATATTTTTATGGCAGATATCATGGTATAATTTTTCAGTGATGGATCTTGAGCTTTCATATCCTCCACAAAGATATGAAATGGACCCACTGGTCTCTTGAAAGGAGATTTATATTGATTATCCTGAAATACTTTAAATTCTCGTTTCATATATTTAGGTGTATCAGGACGAGTTAACCAGGCTGATCTGGAGTATTTTTTATGAAGTTGATGATAATATTCTTTGTAATCCGGTGGTAACATATCAAACTCAGCTTGACACATGAGTACTCTTGTTCTAAAAGTACTATTCACATCAAAAAATCGATGATAATATAAATGTTGATAATAATGTCTAGATGTGGATTTAATCTTGGTATTTTTAAAGTAACGTTCTTTCCAAAGTACTAATGAACGAGCTTTCTTTAATCGTTGATGTTCAGGTGTACGATTCCATTCATTAGATATATATTCAAGACTACTATTAAATTCTAATTTGTATTGACTATAATAAGCTGGCCAAATCGATTGACAATGATTACAATGTCGTAAATGATCAATCTCCCTTGGATTACCTATGGGTAAAGGTACACCCATACGAAATGTTAAAGATCTCTCTTCTTGTTTAATTGGTGGTAATTCAGTCATATTATGTTTCTCTTTTTTTCTCTTTTCAATAAAATACTTATAGGAGGATTACATTATATAACAAGTTGATAAACGAATTTTATTTTTGTTTTAGAAATGAAACTGATTTTTGTCCTTTCTGAAGAGCAATGAATTCTTGATAATATTTGTTATAGATTCGGTCGACATTCACAAACTTCTTGTGATGAATACTTAACGACTTGACATTGTTAATGAATTGTTTTTCAAGATAATAAATATAGTCGATAGGCACCTTATCCATATCGATTTCATGATTCACAGAAACAGCTCGATCATTGACACTACCTATCATAAATAAGAACAAATCATCATAAATAATAGAAAGTACCTGGTCCAGTGGTAATGATATATTTTACCCTTGCACCAGGTACATAACGTTGATGGGTTAGTTTTTGAATCTTGTTACATAACTTGAGCATTTGATTATTAAGACTTGTATATCCACCCTTTTCACCAAAATGACCCTTGTATTTGGAACTAATTACTAATTCTTGCCAGTGAACTTGTTTCGATAAAAGGCGATCCAATTCAGAGGTTAGTAATTTGGGTAGTTCATCTTCTTTATGTTCGGCTTGTAATTCAATCATTCGGTTCAGAATATTTCTTACCCAAAGACACCATCCTCTCTTGACATTGGGTAAACCTTTACATTTGCGTTCTTTTACCTATCATTTATATTAAATTATTTTCAATAATGGGTTAGATATAAAAGTACCTTGGCAGGATTCTTCATTTCAATACATTGATACCAATAATATTTCTTATTCAAGGTTAGCCACATTTTCAAAGCAATGTTTTCAGGCTCTAACTTGATCGGTTTCCCAAACATGTCACCAATTTCTTTACAAATCTTTTCCATGACAAGGAAGAGAGCTGCTCTGACTTTAACTTTACGTTCCTGAGTTTGCAAATCCATATGAGAGAATTGATTCACCACAAATTCCCAATTAAAATCAGAAGGCATCTTATAAAATTCAGCCATGGCTTTACATTGGAGTTCAATCGTGGGTTGATCATCGAATGTATGCATTCTTGGCATAATGGAATCCGTATCACCATAAATAGTGGGTAAATCATAAAGTTCTGCAACATGTTGAGAACTTCGGGTTTGAAGGTATCGACCAAGTGAAGTGACTGCTAACATGAGCCATTTCAGAGCCAAGAAAAATCCACCAGTTCTAGCACCAAGAGCACCATAGATAGCATTACAAAGAATCTTAAGACTTTGTTGACGAAAGTCACGAACAGATTTGATAAAAGGATCTTTTTCAGCTTCCATTAACGCTTTTTCCTTTTTTCGTGCAGCTAATGATTGTTCTTGAACAGCAGCAATGATACCTAGAAAAAACATTAGATAGTAGGACAATGGGAAATGGATAAATACCTGGTGTAGTGACTGCAAATCGAATACCATTCACTCCATCAATGGGTACTGTGATATAGGAGACACCTTCCAGATGATCATAACAAGCTTCGTAAAGAATGCAATCATGTGAAATATTGAAACGAATCATAATATTCGGGTATAAACTTTGAAAATCAAAAACAGCAATAACATCATAGATCCAATGATTAGGACATGGTTTAACCACATTTCCTCCTTGACAAGCATTCTCATCTTCTTCATCACTTTCATTGTCGTCATCTTCATCTTTTTGTTTGATGCATGCTTCTTTAAAAACAGTATTGGAAGGTGTTAATTTGTTAAATTCGGCTTCACATTTTGATCGTAAGTCTTCACAAAGTGGTATGTAATCAATGGGTGGAAAAGTGGGTGGATATTCGGTTAATTTGACGAGTAAAGGTTGTTTGTCAGCAATTAATTTTGAGTTGATGTAGTAATTTCGATGATGAAGGAAATATTTAATGGCGTTAGAAGCTCTGATTTGTTCTCCTCGATTAGCTGTATCTGAGAAATCCGTATCATTAGTTTTTTGAATTCCATAAAGTTCGACTCTCATTTGAAGACCAAATTCAACTTGTCTCATGATTTCTACTTCTTGAGCTAGTTTTTTCAGAATCATGTCCCATCTGCCTTGTTTGAACCAAGAATTGATAAGATTTCGTTGCCAATACATATCATTCCATTTCCTTACACTATCTTTGCTTACAATTTTAGACATGGAAGCAAATTCGAATAGAGTATATTCTTCAATGGGTAGGAAAGGCTTTCGTCTTAGGAAATAGGCAATATCGAGACAGTTTCGAGTATTGAGCTTAATATTTTCATTTTTTGGATAGGCTTTCCCAACGGATTCCAGCTTGGTAAAAGGGTTTGGGTGAATGCTCAACGTAACAGCTCTTTGAAAAAGATAGTATAATGTACTATAAGCTCCATTATCATTACACTGAATGATATCTTCTGGTTGATATTCTTGAATAAAATGAATAATCTTTTCTAACAAGTCTTCTTCTGTTTCACAAAAGATATAGCTATCATCATTTGCATTCTCAGAAGGTGGAATCAAAGATAATGTGATATATCTCACATGTTCATTCTTGGTCATAGATGTCCAAGCAAAATCAAGAGTACAGGCTAAAACTCGATCGGTAGGTCGTAAAGGGTCAGGTAAACGAAATGTTTCATCCGTATGTATACTAGCTTGGCTAATAGCCACATGACGAATAAAACATTTGAGACTGCAAGGTACTTGATCTCTTTCTACTTTTTTAAGTTTATCAGTAGCAACGTAATGTAAATAAGGAGGAGTTCCAGAGGGTAGTGAGATCCAATCACCATAACGAAGACCAGTTTGATGAAGTAACATGAGTTTAGGATCCCAATCTTCATGATAAAGTTCATAATTTTCTTCTAACAATTTGGTTATGCATAATTTCATGGTATTGACATCGCAAAAGTAAAGACGTATCATTGGATCTTTCCGATGATTGGAAAAACCATAAAAGGGTGTTCTGAATTCCCAATCTCCATGAACAATAGGATTTACAACATCTTCTTCCTCTTCATCTTTGGGAAATTTCCAATTAGCTTTGGAACCAGGTAAGCAAATAGAATCAATTAAGAACATGTTGAGTTGTTCCACCACATTATCAGCAATATCATTCACTTCTGGCCATTTGATCAAAAAATGGGGAGTAAAGTCATTGATTAAGCATTTGTGATGTCGATTATGTTCATCAACACCAAAAAGATACATTCTGTTTTGTAATAAACATAGCTTCTCTACAGCTAAGAACTGACTTTCATGTTGATCAGTTAGCTGATTACGTAATGTTTGCATTGGAAATTATATTAAATAATTAGGTTAAGAATAACGGGAAATTTATTTACATAATATCAATCCATGATTCTTTTACTACTTCTTTAGAAAAGGAGAGAAGAATTCTTCTTACCCATAGTAAAACAATATCTCCATATTCTGGTTTGTGAGTAATAATACTATAAAACATATTTTCCTTTGGTAAAAGTTTGATTTTGATTCTATCCTTGTGTTTCTCTTCAATATGATTCAAAAATATGGTGGATTGGGTCTTGAGAGTTTCGATAATGGTATCATTATGTTCTTTCTTTCCAAAAGATACAATATGAAAATGGGTTTCACTAGGTATAACTACACTATCAATGTAAGATGCCACTTCATTACTCATGTCATCATTTCCATTAGTTGACGAAATGGTATTTGAAACAACTGGAGTTGAAACAACTGGAGTAGTAGTGGTTGTAACAGTCGTTATATTTTCCAATTTTTGATAGGTTCCAGTATTGTTAAAATATAAGACTTGTGAATCATCAAAGCTAACTGTTGGTGGTAATTGCAAGTTAAACAAGTTTACTGCGGTGGTGAGAAGTTTGGTCTTGGTTATGACAAATTGTTGAAACTCTTGTTGTAGGTATTGTGTGGATAATTGTTCGACAAGATTCTTATGAGTATAAATAATTTGAAACTTCATCACTTTACCCATATCAATGACTTGTTGTATAGTACTTGGCTTGAAATTTTGTGCTTGCTCAATCACTAACCAATCACAAGCTGAACAGTTTTGTAACGCAGTTAACAGGTCATTATGTTGTGGAATGAATACTTCAGTATTGGGTCTGGAACTCCATTCATCTCTAGTTTTCTTTGTGGAAGAGATAAGTACAACATGTTTACTAGTATCTGCAGTCTTGAAACGAATGAATTCATGAGCTTTCTGTGGTACTCCATAAACAACAATATGAGCCATTTTGTTTTTCTTACTAATCTGCTTCCAGCAAAGCTATTGTGCAAAAACTCATGTGTTTATACACAAAGTAAATTTTGATTAACCCGTTCCTTTGGGGATCTTGGGGCCTTTTTCTTCTTTGATCGGTTAAAAGTTTCTTCTTCTTCTTCTTCTTTGATCGGTTCTAAAGGTAAGAATCTCCCCTTGTACCGTTGTCTTTTTTGAGCAAACTTTGATCTCTTGTCATGTTTAGGACGGTAACTCCTATACAGTCGATGTAGTCTTCTAAACTCATTCAATTGAATGATACACATTCTTTTCCAAAGAGTATGTGTTCCTGAGTAGTTCTCATTTCCGACAACCTAATTTGATTCAATTATTTTCTTCTGGAAGAAGAAACTTACAGGTGGAATAATGTTCTTGGGGTTTCGAACTAATGCATTGTAGCCAGATGTTACAAGATTGATGGGTGGTAAGGGAATATCACTCATAAATAGGGATCCATGGTGAAATGAATTATTCGAAGCCTGTTCTAGACTAACAGTACTTTCATTTGTTGTGATAGGAAAATAGTGTGGAAACTCAGATGGTGTGTGTACATATGGTTCAATTGGTTGCATCGATGCTTTGATGGTTCGACCAAATGTCCATGGTATACAATCAACAATAGCATTGTTAAAAATCCTTTCCTTTGACTTTGCTTGTGGTTGAAGAATTTCATAGTTAATATCATCATTATAGCTGCATTGTATTGAATCTCTCAGGTAGATTTGGCAAGGATCTTCTTCTTGTTGCATTTTCTCTTTTTCAGATGGTTGAAAATGTATTGTAAAACTTCATATAACTCTGATTGAAAATTGAAAATTTTGGAAAAAAAGACATTAAAAAAAGAAAAGACATTATGGAATCAAATCCTAATGTGGCTGTTTATTGTCGTTTGCGCAAAGCAGATTATACATATTTAACCATTGATCCAGATCATACACATCTGACAGTGGATACAAGTCAAATCACTCCAGAAACATCACCATCGAGTAAGAGTAAACAAAAGACATTTGTATTGAATAAAGTATTTTTAGAAGAGGATAGTCAACAAGTGGTATATGATACAAGTTGTGCGCCCTTGATTGATAACTTTCTCAAAGGTTACAATTGTGCCATTATGGCGTATGGTGGTACTGGAAGTGGTAAGACATATACCATGATGGGAACTCCTATTACCAATCCTGGATTGATACCAAGAACCATGTCCCAAATATGGGATTATATGAAAAGAGAACCTAAAATCCCCAATATATCAGTTACTGTATCCATCATTGAAATCTATATGGAGAAAGTATATGATTTATTATCAGTAACCAAGGGAACATCTTTACAGATAGTAACTCAAGGGGATATCATGACAGTCAAAGATGCTAAAGAAGAACCATTCACAGATCTCAAGACCATTAATCGTAAATTGGACATTGCATTTGGTAATCGTGTGAAAGTGAGTACAAAGATGAATACCGATTCATCAAGATCACACGCAGTAGTGATTGTACGTTGTCGTCAATCTGCCATGACTCCACGTTCTCAATCGGCAGCTTCAGTTACTGAGTCAACCTTGTATTTGGTCGATTTAGCTGGAGCTGAGAAACAGAGTGATACAGAATCCACGGGTTTAACACAACAACAAGGTGCTGCTATTAATAAGTCCTTGTCTGCGTTAACTCAAGTGATGGAATCCTTGTATAAGAAGAGTAATTATATACCTTATCGCAATTCCAAATTAACTTGGTTAATGAGTAAAGCATTGGGTGGTAATAGTAAAACATCTATTATCATTACTTGCAATCCTGTACTGAAACAGATTGATACTGTGTTGAGGTCATTGCAATTTGGTGATCGAGCTAGAAGTATGTCAAATAATGCAGAAATCTCGGTGGGTACTATTAGTGGGTCGAACAGTATGGATTGGAAGGCGAAATACTTAATGACATCAGCTCAATTAGAGGCTCATACCAATTTGATTGCTGATTTACAAGCTAAATTATTGGAGATATCTTCAGCTAATACTACAGGAACAAATACAAAGGATGAAGCAGAAGAAGAAAATGAAGAAGAGGATGATGCTTCTATACACCCCATAACAGATTCCACAAGTGTATCAGCATCAAGTTCATCTTCTGATATTTTGTTAAAAACTGATGAGGAAAAAAAAAATTTGGACTCAAATCATGAGCATTCTTCAACAGTTTCATTCAGTCGTAGATCATCAGGAAGTAGCAGTCGAAGGCCATCCGTCTTAGCCACAGTGTTAGAAGATAGTGACAAACTTCATTTACAAGATTTATTAGAAAAGGAAATTGTCATTGCACCACCTCCACCGATTGAATCAAGAGAGATTCTACCAGATAATGGTGATGATTCTGATAGTGATAGCAGCCTACCTGCATTAGTACTAACAGAAGAAACGTTACGAAGATTAACTAGACCTTCAGTGATTGCAGTTCCTACCATTGCCGATTTAATGAAACTTAATATGCAACAACAACAACAGATGTTAGAACAAGAAAAGCAGCGTGTACAGATACTACAAGAGGAAAAACAAAGATTACTTCAAGAGAAACAGGAAAGAGAAGAACAAAAAGAAAGACAACAACAATTACTACAAGAACAACGATTAATGAAATCTGAAGAGACAACAAGTCAGATAGCTAATGAATTAAAGCAAGGTTTTGATCAAGTCAAGCAAAACATTAGTGATATGAATAGGTTAATGATAGTTCCTGCTGAGAATACATTGCAAACTATTGGTGCGCCAATTCAAGTTGAGGATCAGTCCTGGAAGAATGATATGGCCAGGATGTATGAAGATATAGGCAAGTTTTATGAGGATAAAGAACAATTAGAACAGAAAGTGTGTGAATTGGAGCAAAGATTAGGTATATCTAGAATTACTGATGAGGAAGTGGATAATCCTACAAGTTTAGAAGATCGTCATAAAAAAGCACATTATCCAGTGACGACATGGGGATTAGTATGTTTTTATATTTCTTTAGTGGTAGCGATTATAGGAATAGCCATGATTATCAGAAGTCATATGAAAAAAGGTAAAAAGAGATCCATGGTTGAAATGGGTGGATCCTGGGCTACATTCTTAGGTGCTTTAGCTTTCATTATAGCATGTTTATATGATTAATTTTTTTTTGTTTGAATTACGTCATTGGGCTAAGAAAACAAAATAGTATAAAACAAGGTTAATTTTTATTAGTTAGCCAAATGTGCTTTCATCTCGATAGTATATAACAACAAAGTGATCATCATCATTGGCGTATTGTCTAGCAATTTCACTCATAAGCATATGAGGTGTTACCAATATCTTCTTCTTTCCCACAAAGTAAAACAAGGCTTTGTCAGGTGATAGTTTAGGGATTCTTTGACGAATAGCACACATAGACCTAGAGAACTCCATATCCGGTGGAAAGAGAAACTTTTCTCTAGCGATGAGGGGTACTGTATTGCAATCATCATCTCGTTGAACAATAGCCAGAACCTTATTTGGGTTTTGCGCCGAAAATTTGAGATACATTTCTCTACGTTCTTCAGGTGTAGTACGTTTTAATAAAGGTATATGTTTGTCTTCCGGTGTTTCTATTAGTTTTCTTGTTGAAAGTAAACCATCTAAAAAATTTGTAATCGTAATATCCATTTGTGTTTTTATTATTATTATTTTCCGATACGGTTCATTATTTCAAAACGTGTACTATTTCTTTTTTTATTGAAAAGATATGATGGACGATATTGATGTTACCTTGCAAACATCGTCATTTGATGTTACCTTGCAAACATCGTCATTTGATGATACCTTGCAAACATCTTCATTTGATGATACCTTGCAAACATCTTCATTTGATGATACCTTTCAAACATCATCATCAGATGATGGATTTTCTAATTTACAGGATTTTGCGGATTGGAGTATGGATATTATGAATGGTATGGAGATTTTGGATGTGATTGATGAATCCAAAACTTCTCCACTTCTTTCTTCTTCATCATCTTATTATACTGATGAGACAGTCAAGACTCATATCGTTTTCAATCAGTTAAAGTATGATGTGTATCCTCAATTACCTGATATTATGGACCAATTAAGTCAATGTATTCTTGATCGAGAAGCAGTGGTTTTGGTACAAAAATGGGTTCTGTTAATGGTATTAGGCAAACGAAGAGTGAATAAGGTACCTATACCTATTACTTGTATCAATTCAAAAGAAGAAAAAATATGGAAGTATATTGAACATGAATTTGCTTTGGAAGCAAGAAAAGAACGAGTCTTATCATTTATGATGGATAGAAAAGTGAGTAAGAGATTAATTAGTTATTTTGTAGTTCATTTTGTCAAGATTAACCCTACTTGTTATTATTTAGATACTTCACAATATCCATATAAAATTTGTAGTAATATAGCGGATAGTATATATAAATTAGAAACAACAGTACCTCAAGCAATATTTATTAATGTACATCGAGAATATCAAGCATGCTTAAATGCCAAGGGTCCTTTGAAATGCAATGCTCCTTATTATCGTATGAATACTGTTGTAAATGAAAGATCAGAGCAATATTCGTTAAGTGCAGTACCTTTTTATTTATGGTTGGACCGGATTGGAGGAATTGAAGCTTTTGAATTACTAAAAGATAAAGTAAAACCTGCGAAAGCTTTACATGAAGCAAGAAGACGAATTCTAAAAGAACAAAATAAGAAGATTCGAATTAAGGAATTATGTGTAAAACAAATTGGTCAATCAACCAATAATGATCCATTCATCACACGAGTCATATCCCATCCCTACCTACCTAGCTGCTTTAAACGAAATAAAACACAATATAACTAACTAATTAAACATAAAAATCACACCTATTTTTGTTTCTTATTCTTGTTGGTGAGTAGTTATTATTTTATACCAATTTTTTTTCTTTCCATTTGTTTTCAATATGATATAATCTTTTGTTTTCATTTCTTTGAAATCAATTACTCAGAATCACTGTAGCTATCGGATTCAGATCCAGATTCAGATTCACGAGATTGTTGACGGCTTGGGCTACGAGATCTTGGCTTACGTTTAGAACCACTTCCACATCGAGAACATTCTAATTGCCTATTGCAATTTCTACAATTGGTAATGGGATAGAAACATCTCCAAATAGATAGTAGACATAATATTATTAAAACTACGAATAAAACGACAAACAAAGCGAAATAAGTCCATTCTTGCCACGTATAATTTGAGTCGGCCATTTGTAATATGGATTTTTTTTCTTCTTTTTTTTTATTACTATAAACAAAAAAAATTTGTAGGAAATATTTTTCTACATTTTTTTTGTTTCTGATAAAACCGAGGTTATACAAATCGATCGAATTACAAAAAAAAAGAAAAATAGAAAACATGTCATTGAGGTTGATATGTGAAAGGATATTTTGGAATTTCTCGATTATTGCAAGTATTTCTGACAATCATCAAAACCTAAGAGTAGAAGATGCAAGATTATTATTTGATGATCGATGGTTATTATTCTTACGTAGAGGTTTTACTGCTGATAATCGATTTAAAGTCATTGAATGTATTAATCGAACTATCGAAGAATGGAATGAAGTTGTAGAATGTTATACTACACAGAAAGATAGTAGCAATGCTATTGCATTCCAATTACAAAATTATGTAGAATTACGTGAATCAGTTAAACAAGGTTTGACAAAACTGTCCAAATTGGATCGATATGTGTATGATATGACTTTTCAAATGTATATTAATCGACTCATTCAAAGATTAGGTCAAATTGATAGTTTATTACCCAATTATAGTAATAATACTATTACTACTAATACATTATTGCGTGATTAATAAAACGTTAATCTTCACACCATTTCCATAGACATTTCGTATTGTTACAAAAGTAAAACTGTTTGGATGGTTCATCTATACTTCTTGTCTGTATGGTGCGTTGTGTAACATCTTGAAGACCACATTTCGGGCATTGATAACCATCACATCCAAATGTATCGCTAGCAGATGGTACCGCTTTCTTATTGTCTTGTTGTGTAGTAAATTGGGTGATCCAAGCTTGTTTCATTTCATATTCCATGCGAGTGATAGGTAATTGCATATGTTTAACATCTTCCGAGTTTGTATGATTTCTAAGGTATTTAAGCCAGTAATTCCGAATTTGTTTTGTGGTATAGAAATTTGTATAGGTTTTGAGTAATTGTTCATACTGAGGATTTTTAGGAGTCGTCATGGATGACTTTCGTAATTCGTTGAAAAAACTACTAGAACAATGGAATCGATTGAGACCGGAAAAGAATTTTAATCACGAGCTTGAGTTTCGTATTGGACGTTTCTCTGCACAAAATACATTTGTTCCTGGAATACAAACGGATGAAAAGGATGCTATTACCAATCTAAGACAATGTTTAGCAAAGGAAGTGTTATCTTCACCTAATCGTTGGATTGATGTACCAGAAATATTAGCAGTCCGATCTTACCATGCTCAGAATATTAGAAGAACAATTATTCGTTCACAAAAGGGTGATGAAAATAAGGAAATTATTGAGAGAAAGATTAATATCAATCAAATGGATATTCGGACTGATCGACCTTTACATGTGAGAGCTTCTATTTGTAAGGAGGAACATTTGACGTATCATCCCAATAGTCCAGAATATATATCATTCAAGCAAAATGTATCGGTAGCTAATGCTGTGAGTGTATTGCATCGTAAATCATTTCTTGAAAAATTGGAGCATTCTCATTATGGTCCTGTGGTATTTCGTTATGATATTACTAAATCAGCCCCAAGAGCTTCGAATAAAAAGGAATGCGCTAATTTACCATGTCAGTACCATATTGAGTTGGAGCTGGAAAGTGTATCATCCCCTTTAACTGAATCTGATCATATTCATTATGTGATGGAGTTAATTATTGTAAGATTGCAATTTCTATTGGGTACACATCAAGTTTCAACTACACCAAATACACCACCACAAGCATTACCTCCAGCCACTTTGCGTATAGTTTCCTAAACACTAAAATAAATTAATACGCATTGTTATATTGAAATAACAAATTCATAGAAGTGAAAACAAAATAAAAAGAATGAGTGGTGGAAGTAAATCACTTTCTAGAAAACAGATTATAGGTTTATCGATTGGTATCATTGTGTTATTAGTAGGAATTACTCTACTCGTTACATGGTATGTAACAAGTCGAAAGTCATATCAAGAGACTACTACTTTTAACCCTGGTGATGAATACAAAGTACAGAATCGAGTCTATAAAATACCAAACTTACCATGTAATGAATCAAACTTTCAAATTTTAAAAGAAGAATTCATGATTAATCAACGTGATTTATTCCAAAGAATCACACGTTTACTCCATTCACAAGACATTATCTTCTGGCCAAGTGGTGGTACATTACTTGGTTTTATTAGACATGGTACTTTTATGCCATGGGATGATGATATCGATGTTCATACATCTTTGCAACATCGTAACTATTTATTCAGTAAAGAATTCTCAGATATTGCTCTAGCTTCAGAGGGATTAGAAGTCATCTTTTTAATGGGTTTTAATGAGAATTATGCCACTAGAGAAGGTGCAGCCGTTCGATTACGAATCAAAGACACAATTGTGCCGATTTGTGATATCTTTTTTGTGGCTGAAGATCCAGAACATGAAGAGCGTCGAATTTGCAAGATTGATTCATGGAATGGCGATGTACTTACTTTTAACGATAAGGAAAAATGGTTATCTGAATGGATATTTCCCATCGAAGATAAAACGGTTGATGATATGATGGTACCTTTACCTCAGAATCCAGAACAAATGTTAAAACAACAATATGGTGATACAGTTTTAGAAGAAATGAGGGTTAGATCTTTATGGATATCTCATCAAACCCCATTTGATATGTTTTCATTTGTATGGACAAAACATGAATAAAATATTCCGTTTTTATTGTGAATTAATTTTTCTTTTATTTCATAGAAGAAATGTCCTTTTATGATCGAAATTATATTCAATGGCATTTAAATGCCTTGTTGGATATGGAAACCAATCCGACAAATGGTATACCAATCCCAGAAGTACAAGAGTCGGATATGATTGGTTTTGCTTTATATAATAAAGACAATTCATGTTCCAATGAATCTTTATTGATTACTAGAGATGAATATTATCAAAGACATTTATTTCAAGAATTTCCTTCATTTTTACCTAACTGCGCTGTATTAAAGTTATGTGATCCATACAATTCAAGATCAAATCAATGTTTAGCTTTGATGCAGGTATCTATAATTTGATTTGAAAAATAATAATTATTATGATTAGGTTTTTTATCATATTCAAGTCACTTTTGGATGGACTTTATCTAAAGATATCGGTGTGGATATCTCCAAATGGGATATTGATGATATTCAATGTGTATTTGAGTCGAATATGTTTTCCAAGTTGGATGGTTTAGCATCATTTAGTATGGTATTGGCTGATTATGCTAAACTAAATCGATTCGGTGATCGTTATTTGGGTCAAATGAAACATGATGGAATTGTAGTATTACCTATTGATAGTTCCATGGTAGAGTTTGAATTATTAGTGGGTTTGCATCATCGGTTTATGGATATTGGAATGATTGGGACCTCTATCATTGATACTCAGACGAATCGCACTTTTCGATTTCTAGTATTACGTACAGCAAAGCCTTATAACCCAGAATCTGAAAGTCAACAAATGATTGGTATTCGAGACTTTTCATTGGGTATTCAATTTAATGATATGGTAAGTATGTTAGAGTTGCGTCTTTCCATGAGAGGAGACTGGATGACTTCCATGAAGGATCATCATAAATTAGAAACATTCTCCTATTTCTTTGATGTTTTACCCAAGGATCATACCGTAACCAAACATAAACTAAAACTGGAAAAGAAACTGGAACAAGTGATACCTTTCAGAACTTATAAACGAATTAACTCGCCTCATTATCAACCTACATCTCCATCGTATTGTCCAAAGTCTCCTTCGTATCAACCTACATCTCCATCCTATTGTCCAAAGTCTCCTTCGTATCAACCTACATCTCCATCCTATTCTCCAACATCTGCTCAATCACAACAATTCATACCTCCAGTATACCAACCTACATCTCCATCATATAGTCCAACATCTGCTCCATCACAACAATTCATACCTTCAGTATATCAACCAACGACACCTTCCTATTCTTCCTCATAAATAAATAAATAATAAAAACAAAAGAAAAAAATGAGTATTGGAAGAGTTAAGGATTATATATTGAATAGAATTGATGAAGAGTATAGAATAAAGAATGCGTCGATTGTATTGTTAGGTGGTTCATATGATTCTATAATATGGTCCAAATTAGATCCATATTTTTTAGCTACTGGAATGCATACTCATTCCCAAATATTATGGGATCATAAAAGTTTTGATTTCTCCAGAATGACTGCCAAAACTATTATTCTAGTTCATGTGCAAAACAGTGAAAATCACCAGGTCGTATTACCTGCTGGAAGTCGAGTATATCATTTATATGATTGGATAAAGGATATCAACACAACTTTTTCCATATTTCGTTTACCTGATGAGCAGTTATATTATTCTGACATGTTTAGTGAGGAAGAAATACCAGCTATTCTTCAGCCCCACATTTATTATTGTAATAATATGATTCATATAATCAATGAGAATATATCGGATGTTACAAATAATGCAAAACAATTCATGAGATATGCCTATTCCTTTGGTGTGGAAGAAGCAGTAATGGTAAGTCGTGATGTTTCTGAACCACCGAAACACGTTGATAAATGGTTACAGAATTATTCAATACTAAAATCTCCTCATTTTATTTGGCCATCCCAAGATAAGATAAAACTACCAGCCCATCTTGAACATTTATTTATGTGGTATTCATCCTATATGAATAGTCATGGAACAGTACGTTGTTTGGTAGATAGTTTATTGGTGAATGCTGGGTGGAATGCCAATAATTTCAGATTACGCTTGTATTATTTTTATTATTATGGTTATCAAAATCGAAAGGATGATGAAGTAGTGGATGAAGCAGTTCTTTCTTCTATACAAGAATTACATCATTATCACCGTTGGACTGACCGTACATTATGTCGTTTACCAAAAAGTTATATGGGAATGGAAACCATTATGCGTGTATTACCTATTGTTCTCTTCTTTTATAACATGATTGGGACTAATGTTTCGATGAAACAATATATCATCAAGATATCTATAGATCAAAGCTTTACAACTCATAATAATCGATTTATAGCAGAACTTTGTGGACTTGTTGCGTTTGCTTTTTTACATTTTATGGAGAATGAACATAGTTGTTCAAGTATTGAAGAGTTGGTTTCCTATTATAATGGAATTATGAGTTTTAATTTGCGTAATTGGCAAGATTTGGAAGAATTTCCATTGTACATGGTAAGTATTGATGAGTTATTATCTGACTTGAGAAAGTTATCAACAAAGTCAAAGGTCATTGTACAAGATGATTTCAAGAGTTTATTGTATCTTTATCAAGGAATATATAATCTCAAGGTATTGTTCGAGCCAAATGAATATGAATTTACTCCATTTTTGATTGATGCGGTCAACGTTCCTATTAGTGTAAAGTGGGATCATTGTTGGCTACCAACAAATCGTAACCCAGATTTAGAGTTTGATTGCAAGTCAAGTCTATTTAGAATCAATGTCTGCAGTGCTAGATTAAAGGAAGTCAATTGTAGAAAATCATTACCATTAACAGTAAGTAAGTATCAAGGAAAACATCATTTATATCAGATGCAAAATAAGGAAATGTTATTTTACAAACAACCACTGAATCTTAAGAAATATCCAAGACTCAAACCTCTGATGGATGCTGGGTTTGAAGTATTTTCGGCAGGTAAATTGAAATGTAAATGTGGGAGGTTTGTCACTAGAATAGTACAGGGGGTATTGACTGGAGAAATGATTGACAATAGATCGTTAGAAGACCAATGGTATAATGCAGTTCGTACAAGTGTAATACAGCTGATTGATCGAGTGCAAAAGTTCGACACAGTTAATTCAATGAAAATTGATCCAGGGGTATATGAATCGAGTATGAATTTGATTGATACTCTACAATTAAATGAACTTATGAAGGTTGACAAGGATAAATTTCTTCAAAATTTATGGAATACAATTGACCTAAGAATAGGCATGAATCTAGTAGGACTACGAGTTGGCTTGATATGTCTTGTGGTGAGTGAAAATCGACACAAAAAACAAGAATGGACCAGTGTTGTCTCTTATGATTTTGATAAATATTTTCAGGATGGTTTATATGATCACTTTGTGATTGGATTATTAATGGATTCCCATTGGCATTTCTTAGCCCATGATAATTGTATCATATTTACCAAACAAATTTTTAAAGTATTAAATTCAATTGATCATAGATGGAGAGTAGCCATGTATAATGGTACTTTTCATAATGTAACAAACCAAACATTTCAGGAATATCAAAATGAAATATTAATTGAAAAGGAAGAGGAAGATGCTAATGAAAAATTCATGAAAAAAATTGCAAAAAAAGATAAGAAAAAGGTAGTGAAAAAGAAACAAAAATAATTGATAAATAAAAAAATGACAATTAATATTAATGAAGTCAATCATTATCATACCATGACCTATTTAACAATAGGTTGTGGTGCGGTTGCATTACGATGTGCTACATTTGGATTAACTAGACATCATCAAACTATGTTTAGTTATGCTATATGTACATTAATCATGATTTGTGGTATTACGAGTATTACTTGTGGTATTGCATTATTTTCAACAGAACGAATATTAGAACCGGATACGGTAACAGGAAAGTTAAAATTAATTCAGGCTGATAGGGTAGCTTTATCATCTCATGGAATATTGAATGAGTCAGGGATACTGGCCATTTGTTTTGGAATTGTATTATTAGTATGTGTACTTTTACAGATATTATATGTGACCATGTATCCTCAACAAGGTGTAATGATATGGGCAGCTCATATTGTTTATATGTTATGTTGGATTGGTCTTGGGATATGTGGAGCAATGATTAATAACAAATTATCGTCATTGGATAAGGAACGATTATATTATACCATACCATCCACCTTTTTTATCGCTTTGGAATGCATTGTTGTATTTGAATTGATTCGAACAAAATCAGCCGATAATTGGTATAATCTACAAAATGTAACATCACCCTTAATGGTCATCAGTTTATTCTTATTGAATGCTGGGGTTTCCAAAGTGAAAAGTTTTGAAGAGGTAACCATACTATGGTCCAACTCCAGAAATAAATAGAAAGAAACGCAAGTCCTCTGTCATCAATGAATAACAGATAATAAAAACATGTCATCAAATAGAGATGAATGGATAAAAAGAGGGGTGGAATTAGGTTTGGGTTATGAAGAGTTACAAATATTACCATTGCCGAAACTTCGAGATAGAGTTAGTAAGTTACTACCCAAAGAACCGAAAGAATCAAAGAGACAACAAAAGGTCAAGGTTCCTGTATTAAAGTTACCAACAACAGAGGTTGCCCCAAGTGTAGTAGAACAACCTATTCATCCCAAGAAAGAAATGACAGTATTGCAAGGTGATGAACTGTTATTAAGATATAAAGAGATTTTAACATTGGTGGATTCTATCATTGTATCAGAAAATACCAATCAAGAGTTAATTAAAGAGTTTGCTAGTTTATGGCATGAAGCAGATAAACAAGCATTTGAAGTAGAGTGTACTCATTTAAATCATCAAAAAGTAGAATTGGCGAAAGAGGCATTGGAAATACAAAGACAATGGGGAGATTCATTAGTGGATAGAAAGCATGCATATATGATGATAATCGAAAACTTTTCCAATACGAGTGGAAAGATGACTGATTATATACGTACTCAATTAGCTGAATTAGAAAGTGTACTAGTTCGTTTTGAAGAAGATAAACGACAATTTCAAGACATGACCTCTTCGTCTTCATTCCCACTTTATGAATTAGCTGTGAACTCACCCCAGAAACTCTATGATACTGAAAGACATTCTCAAGGACATTCTCAAGGACATTCGAATGTAAATTCACAAAGAGCTCATTCAACTATATCACAAGAATTACATATTGAGTAATAATAATAATAATAAAAACTCGTTTATTTCATATGTTTTTTGGATAGGACTAAATTAATAAAAATGTCTGACGAATGGATTAATTTTGGTAGTAGTTTTGTTTCAGGAGTTACTACAAGTCAAAGACCTATACAATTATTTTTGGATTCATCATTTATTTGGAGTGGTATACCCAATGATTTGTTGGGTTACTTTGATGGAAAAACTGTATGGGTAGCATGGGAACCCTTGTGTAAATGGATATCAGTAAAATGTAAATTATCCAAGGCTCAACGTGAGATTCCAAACATTCGTATTAATACATCAGGACAGATACAATATCATACTATTACATCGAATCATTCTATTCCAATGATTTCTCAGTATTCGATCATTTCTTTCTTTACCGAGAAAATTAATCGAAAGAGGAAACATTTCGAGTACAAAAAAGAGTTAATTCAAAAATTAGGTTTATTATCAAAGATAAATCCTAGAATCGATATTGAACATGAATGTTTGGGGATGTTAGTACATTCATGTCCATTTACTGTATATACCAATTATCGTTTGGGAAAATACAAGATAGATGCTTATTTACCTGATTTACGATTGGCTATTGAAGTGGATGAATATGGACATACCGGTTATGATATTCAACAAGAAAAGACAAGAGAACGCGAAATACGAAATGCCAACATGGTGTTATTGAGATTTAATCCACATGATCCTAGATGGAGTTCTGAAGGAGCAGCAAATCTTATTAAAGAAGTATGGAAAAAGACTTTATCACCAGAAATGAGAGCTTTTGTTTCATTACCTAGATGATTTCAATAGTCGAAAATAACCAAAGAAAAAGCGCGCCTATTCGAGGTTGTTATATATTACATTTTTGAGTAATAAAAAAAAAGATAATTCTATTATTAGAAAAATGGATGTTTTTAGAAAAGCCATGAGTATTGTATATAATGGATTAGCGGGACAAACAAAGCAAGAATGGTCAAATGACAAGTCTAAAGTAAGAGTCATGTTAGTAGGTGATGATATTCTGGATAACTTTGTGTCTACTACAACACCTGATATATGTCAAACATTGAACAATTTTAGTAATATTAGTTGTTTTAATTGTGCCATTAAAGGAAATACAATGGATGCTATACTATGTAATAAACCACCATCATCCCTAACAAGGTTGAATAGACCATATGAATATCCACAAAATATTGATGGTCAATTTGATGTACTGAATTGGTCTAATCGAACACATTGGATTGTGTTGGGTGTTGGATATAATGAGAAGAAGCAAGGTGTTACTCCTTTGGATATCTATGAAAGACAATTGACAAGTATTCTTGATCAAATATTGAAAAAGAATAAGAATTGTATTGTTGTATCAGTTAGTGCTGATCGTTGGTCAGAGTTTAAGAACATGGTGGAAAAAACCTGTACATCACGTAATGTATCATTTCTCGTCGACTCTCCATCGCTAGGTCAAGATATATACAATATGATTCATTCAAGTTCTTCTTCCACTCCTTTAAACCTTGTTATCGAACCTCCTGTTGATTCTCTAGAAGAATGTAAGATTACAACACCTGTATTTGTAGAATCCAAGGTTGAGGAGACACCTGTAATTTCTCAGAATTCCAGGACTCCAGTACCAGTAATTTCTCAAAATTCCAGGGTTTCAACACCAGTTCCTTTAGCAGAATCCAAGGTCGAGGTACCAACTATTTCAGAATCCAACCTAAATGTACCAGTAATTTCAGAAACTAACCTAAATGTACCAGTAATTTCTCAGAATTCCAGGGTTTCAACACCAGTTCGCAACGTGCTTCAGGATTCCACAGGATCGACAGAATCTGACATTGAGGAATCCAGGGCTTCAACACCAGTTCGCAACGTGCTTCAGGATTCCACAGGATCGACAGAATCTGACATTGAGGAATCCAGGGCTTCAACACCAGTAATTTCTCAAAATTCCAGGGTTTCAACACCAGTTCGCAAAGTGACTCAAAATTCCACAAGATCGACAGAACCAGTTGAGGTAGAGACAGCATTGGCTACATCGATGGAACCAGCGTTAGAAGTAGATGATGGACTTGATCAATGGGAAAAGAGCGTATCTAATAACTCTTCAGACGCTGACATTTAATGGAAAAAAATTTAAATTCATTATGAATTGATGAATAAATGGATAATAAATTATCACACCACTTGAATTGATTTGTTATATTAAACTTGTTTGTTTCTTGTGGATCAATATACATATCATACAGAACTACATGTTTAATACTTGATTCGCACTTTTCAATAAACTCTTGGTATTTTCGAAATTGTTTTGGACATATATGTGGTGTCATGTATTGTAGTTTTTGTTTCATGGTATCTATAAGTTGTACAGTGTGTGATATAAGTATTCTCACAAACTTCCATGTGACCCAACCCAGACAACATGGGCATATCTTTTGTCGACATTTATGATAGTATCTATCAGTATTACCAATGGATGTTATGAATTGTATCCATGATTGTTCTATATTATAGGGTGAAAGAATGATAGGTCTATAATGTCTTGGTGTAAGTAATAGTAATAATTGATAGATATGAAGGGAAAATTTGGGATAAGGTTTGTAATGTTCGTGATCATTGTGTTTCCAATGAGGAACTGGTTGTACATAGGTATGAGGTTGTTCATCGATACGACGTTGAATCATTCGAATATAGGGAGTCATATGACCATTCATTTGAATTCTCTGAAAGTTCTTTACTAATTGTTCCTTTCTCTCCTGTGATTTGTGTGTAGAAGTCATTTGTTTTATTGAATGTTTCAGATCACTCCAATCTGCTTCTATTGCTTTCTGCCATTCCATTTTTTTTGGCTGTTAATAAAAAGCGAAATACCAAAAAAAAACTAGATTTGCGAAATGGCGAAAAAAAAGAATGATGAAGCAGCTGTTCCAAGGGCTAGGAGTGTAGGTCCCAATCCTCAACCAAGTGGTATGAACCCTGTCGAATGGCAAACGTATGCAATTCGTCATCGATTTGATAAAAAATTCGTTCGGGCTAGTGTTAATGATATTAAAAGCTATAAGATTCGTTGGTGGATATTACATTTTAAACCAGGAATCAATGTATCCGATAGAAGAACATTAAGTTTAAAACTGGCGAAGTTTGAAAGGGAACATGAAGATGAAGTGAATGGTTTTTTAAAACAAGTGATGGATCAAAATCCTGGTGCTATTGCACATACAGTTACTTCTCAATTAGAAAAGGAAGGAACCCTTCTTTTTTCTGAAAAACCAAGAGAAACAAGTCCTTTGTCACCAGAAAGACCAAGAGAAACAAGTCCTCATTTACCTGACAGACCAAGAGAAACAAGTCCTCATTCACCTAACAAACCAAGAGAAACAAGTCCTCATTCACCTAACAAACCAAGAGAAACAAGTCCTCATATACCTGACAGACCAAGAGAAACAAGTCCTCATTCACCTAACAAACCAAGAGAAACAAGTCCTCCACCTGACAGACCAAAAGAAACAAGTCCTCATATACCTGACAGACCAAGTCTTCCAGTTGGAAATATATTTACAGGATCAATTAGATCTGGTTCAAGTTATTCATCCGATTCCAACCAATCTCACCCACTTTATCCAACTCCGAGAGCTTCATCTCCAGGTAATGAAAGATTACCATCAGAGAAAGGACAAATCATAAATAATGTCAGATCGCAAAGCGATAATCCATATATTCATGCAAGGAAACCACCGTTAAATAGTCGTACCCAAAGTGATCTTTTACCTGGTTCTTACAGTAAGCATCCACAATTCGGTTTGACAAAACCACCATTTCATGGAAGTGGCTCTAAAAATATAGATTCTGATGCATCAGGTCAACCACAACATAGAACTGAATCTGGTTCTTCACATAGAAGTAGTGATTCAAATAGAAGTAGTTCAAGAAATGCAAGGCCTTTGATAAATCAAAATGATCTTTTTAGTGATTCTAATGCACCTGGTGAACAACAACCACAACAACATAGAACTGCATCAGGTTCCTCTCATAGAAGTAGTGATTCAAATAGAAGTGGTTCAAGAAATGGTTCAAGAAATGCAAGTCCTTTGATAAATCAAAATGATCTTTTTGTTTCTTCTGATGCATCAGGTGAACAACAACCACAACAACATAGAACTGCATCAGGTTCCTCTCATAGAAGTGGTGCTTCAAATAGAAGTGGTTCAGAACATGGAAGACCATTAATTGATCAAAATAGTCTTTTTAGTCATTCTAATGCACCTGATCAACCACAACAACATAGAACTGAATCTGGTTCCTCTCATAGAAGTGGTTCAGAACATGGAAGACCATTAATTGATCAAAATAGTCTTTTTAGTCATTCTAATGCACCTGATCAACCACAACAACATAGAACTGAATCTGGTTCCTCTCATAGAAGTGGTTCAGAACATGGAAGACCATTAATTGAAGAAGGTGTTCTTTTTCGTGATTCTAGCAGTGGAAAAGGTGTCGTTGAAGAAGAACTAGATAATAATAATAGTAACAATAATAGTAACAATGATAGTAACAATGGAAATAATGGTGATAATGGTGATGATGGTGATAAAGATGAGTTTACGATTATTGGAACAGAGCAAGCCAGTGTAAGATTGTTTCGCAATGAAGAATTGGAAACATTTTGGAAAAATAATCTCAAAGCTATTTGGAAACTATTTTATGGTCACATGTCGACTCAAATACAAGTTGGAAAACCTGCAGCTAGAAAGAAGCCTTCTGGTGATCCTGATCCTGATCCCTCAGAAGATGATGAAGATGATGAAGATGTATCAGAAAAAAGTAAGAAACGTGATGAGGAAGAGGATGATGAGGATATGGTTTGGAGAACACAAAGAGAAAGGTTTTCCTATTTCATGAATCATTTCGGTTCTGATCATTTTAGTATGGATGTAGTGAAGGAATTAATAAGACATATAACACCTCATATCAGTGTTAGTAGTTGGTTTTTCGACAATGACAAGATACCACGATCATTCTGTAACCATGATGTACAATTTGATGATAATTTTAATCTACTAGAAAAAGGTGACAAGAATTGGAAAAAGAGTAAAGATGGTCGTGGTTTACCAGAAAAACTGGTTAAAAGCTTCTTACTGTATAGCAAGATAAGAGATTTAAAACGAAGAAATACCAAAAAGTCTGGCCCATTAATAAGCTTGACAAAACTAATAAGTAAGAATTTCAAGATCATAGAAGATAGATATAGTAAGCCTGGTCAAAATCCTTTTGTTCTATTAGCTGGAGGGTATATGACGGATTATCGAATCAATAGGAAGAAATTCAAATTGAATGCAGAACTTCAAAACTGGCTTACCAGTGATTCCAGAAAAATTCAAGTAAGACGAAAATTAGTAGATCGGGGTAGAGATCAAGAACCACAAAGAACAGCTAATTATCTCATTCAATTCTTCTAACATACTATATAAAACAAACAAACAAATAGAAATAAAACTTGTTTGATAGTTGAAAAAAAAAATTCTTAATATTTTTTTTAATCTATAATAAAAAAAAGCAAAAGGATATGAGTAGACAGAAGTCCAGATCTAAATCCAGATCAAGATCAAGATCAAGATCAAGATCCAGATCTGATAGTAGACCATTAGTGCGAAAGAAGGGAACTGGTACCGGTTTCTTTGGAAAAGAAGCAAGACGACAATTTCGTAAACCATTATGGCCCAAGACTCAACATGGCAGATATATGTGGTTAATGGAACATTTTGCATTTCCAAAAAATACTCGAGAAGAGATTAGAAAACACTTGGCTGAAGATGGTCGTGTGCAATTGAAGCATTTCTATTTTGATTTTACGAATGGATTTAATGAAACTCCCAGTACTTTGTATGTGAGACCTGCTGCTCCCGAAATTAATGTGGGAGAGGTATTACCTGATGGTAAAATAAGTCAAGTGAGAAGACATGCTAGACCCGAGAGAGCAATTCCTGTGAAATTAATTGAAGTATTTGATGAATTCAAGCGAGTTACTCTTGGTTCACGTCCTACCACAGCCTATGCTACATTTGTCAAGGGTAATACTAAACTTGTGAGAGAAGTATTTGAAAAAGCATATCCCAGAGAATGGAGTAGCGAAGCTGCCACCGGCAGACATTTTGCAGCCACTTCTATGGTGCTTGGCAAATTATATTCCAAGTTGAATCAAGATGAACAAGGTTTGTTACAAGGTGGTAGTAAAGTAGTACTAGATCGCGACAGAATTAGGGCGGGTATTACTCAGGAAGCAGTACAACGATTGTCTTCTGGTGCACAGGGTAAATATCTTGGATTAAGAGATAGCGGTACCAAAACCATTTCTACCGTTACTGCATTTGCCAAGACTCAAGGTAGTTATGCTGATCGTGCGTGTGTAAATCTAGCTATGGCTGTGATTGAGCATTGTACTGTACCAGCTAGTGTTAGCCAAGATAGTTTAGTTGTAGCAATTCGTCATGTATTATCAAGACGAGTATTCCAAAAGATTTCGAAGAATTTCTTGTCCATGTTGAACGCTGAACTGGGTATGAAGGGTGTGGAAACTCAAATTACTACCAGAAATGGCAATCCCAAAGTAGTAGTCGAATACCCCAATGGTGTGGCTTTGAAAGCTGATAGTACATCTCAAGACCAAGCCAAGCTCAGACAATTCGTCGTGGAAACTTCCAAAGAAACTGCTGCAGTCAGTTTAGTAAGTCGACTATTACGTGAAATCAGTTGGGCTGGTACTGATGAGGCATTGATCAAAGCAGCTTCTTTTGTGGTGGCCGAGAATGCCAAGTTACCTAAAGTTATCAATAATGATATTCGAGAAGAATTTGCAAGACATGCTGGGTTTAGTTATAATAGTTTGCGCCTTGAGCGTGAATTGGTCAGTATGTACAAACAATATCATGGATTGGGTAGACATAGTGAATTTGCAAATATGAATATGAGTAAAGAAGATTATCAATCCAGACTTGAAAGAAGTAAGCCATTGCCAAGAGGTCCACCATTGAAGCATTACGTTCATCAATTCGTTCTGAGATATAAGGGTGATGTGGAGGCATTGCTGGATAGAAACGAACAAGGGCAAAGAACTCCTCAACAAACCAAGGAATTACAACGTTTGTGTGATGATATACTGGATCTGGTGGTAAAAGGAAACGAGGCTGAACGAATGACTCGTAAAACTTATGTTAATCATATGAAAGCCAAGTCGATGAAGAAGGGTGATAAACAACAAAGGGAAGATGATAAGTTTGTAAACAGTTTCTTAAACTAATTATTTTTTTTTGAATAAAAAAGATTTTATTATATTATTTTGGAGTATTCGATAAATTTTCGAGATGTGGCCCATATATCAAAAGGTGTTCGACTAAGATGTAATACATGAAATAAAATGGGATCTATATTGTATTGGTCTTGATCTGTAGTATCTTCATCTATAATCCAAATATAGAAAAACATATAAATGACTTGATGTATCAAGTGTTGTCGTTGATAAGTTACTTTTTGATGATATAATGTATGTTGAATTTCATGAATCCAACTTAGAATATAAGGAATATATAATTGACTATTTGACATTTTTTGTAAAATGGGATCATTCAATAATTCACTTTGATCTACCCAAGGTACATTTGGTAAATGATCAATAAATCGAACTATTGCAGGTATAACTTTTGTTTTGATATTCATATGCATTAATAAGGTATTGCAAGTAGTATTTTGTTCTTGTAGAAAACATAATTTCCATAATTGATCTAACCATAAATGTTCTTCCACTGTCCCATAAGGATAGTTATTTTGCAGAGGTAATAAACCAGCCTTATATCGTTGCCAAAAGAATTGACATTCAATGATTGTTTCTTCATTTTCTTCTTCTTGTTGTTTTGAATGAGTCATGGTTGGAGTCATTCCAAATATCATATACCATAGGGTAATTCCAATAGACCATATATCATCAGGAATAGAGCATTTTCCATCACGCATGCGTTGAACTGACATATAACCAATGGTACCTATAGTATCACCATGTTGAGGTAAGTCAACAAGCCTAGCTCCACCAAAATCTGTGAGTTGAATGTCATTTTGACCGTCCACTAGAATATTATCGGGTTTGATATCACCATGAATAATACCATGGGTATGTAGGTAATGAATGGAAGTAACGATTTGTTTAGCTAAGCGAGTGAATTCTTTCATGGTAGCAATTTGACCTTGTGATTGATATCTAGTTAACGTATTAGTAGCGAGTGGTAATCGATGGCAAACCTCTTGAATTACACCATAACACATAATAATACGAGAATATATTGGTCTACATATATACTTGAACCGACAAAAGTGAAAAATAAGTAATTCTCGCCATACGAATGGTTCACGTTTATAATTCTCTTGTTGTTGCAATGGCCATTTATAAAGTTTATAGACATATTTATAGCTTTCCCAAAGTTGTTGAATTTGAGTTTGATGATTGTAGAGTAAACTTAAAGCAGATGGATCTTCTTCTTCCATTAGTGAAATCGAATGAACCATACTTGTACCATTTAATAAATTATTCTTTACATCATTCTGTTTTACAACCCATTTCTTTTGAAATTTTATCCATGTGGCAAAACCATGTTCTAATAAAGATATAGAATATTCTAAATCAGATAACGACATTTTTCTTTATTTATGATACAGGTAAATCCCATTAATCATAACACACTTTCCTTCCTGGAATGATGAGCAACTAATCGAACACACCAAAGACATTCTTTGTTCTTACAATAAAGATGGGTAGGGTTTTGGACGAGTGTAAACACTTCCCTCACAGCGTCTGGGGTATAGTATGGATGTCGTTTAAATTTTGATGTCAACATTCCAGCAATCATAAGCATATTCTTGTTTGTGTTTCGTTGGGAGATCACAGCTTGACGTATTCTAGCTGCAGCATACCTTTCATAACAACAGAATCCTTCATCCATATAAGCTTGACACACCAATATTTGATCAAATCCGTGTTGACAACATATTCGAGCGCATTCACAACAGTGATTCTCAAACAACATGTTTTCTATAGTATTTCTTGGTATTTGAAATGGATACAACATGGAAAAGTAAGCGAATAGGTTATGAAACATCGATCGATTGACTGTAGATGTATCCATTTGACATACATAAGCCCAAAATGTGGGAAAGTGTACAATTTTATGAATCTAAAAAAAAAGACAATGTGATTCAATACATGACTCAAATGGTTACCAAGGTATGGGGAAATTCCAAAAGCCATTCATTACATTTGTACGCTTGTTCCCAATCACTATTCTTCATATATCGAATGAATTGATCCTGTTTCTCCTCAATTGTCATGGATCCTTCCTTATAATATTTTTGTGTTTTATGATCAAATAACACTCCATATCCACGTATTGTCTCTTCAGGTATTCCTCGTCTTACATATCTCTCGGCACCAACATGATAATAAAAATCATAATCCATATAATTTTTTCTCTCTTGCTCAAAATCTTTGTCTATGGGTAAGTCGGAATAAATATAAATAGAATCAAATATAACACACAAAAGAATATATTTATTATTATTATTGCCTTTCTCTGGCTTCTCTACCTCTGCGTAGTTTTTCTGCGATATCCGCAAGAACTGGAGCCAACTCTTCCATAAACGTGGTGGCTCTCTGCACATTTTGCATCATTTCACCTATGGTGGCTCTTCCACTTTGATTATGTAATAAACCTTGTAATACATCATTAGATGATCTGATACTCTTTCTCAAAACTGCCAAGTTTTTTCTATTTCGTTCATGTTCTTCATTTGCTCTAGCATTATGAACTTCATTTCTTGGATGCAATGGAGGGCTATCAAGCTCTCTATCGCTGTCCTCAATTTGTCTTGCATTGTCTTGCAGCAGATTAATAAATTCTCTCAAACCCGCTTCTGTATCCGAAAGGGATTGACGTGCCTGATTTTTATTTAAGCCTTTTTGTGTTGGCTTTTTTTTTTCGGACTTGGCTTTCTCACAGGACTTGCCTTTCTCTTAGGACTGGCGGAACGGTTGTTAGAAGCAGCCTTTCTCTTAGGACTAGCGGAACGTTTCTTAGAAGCGGCTCTCTTCTTTGGGCTAGCGGAACGTTTCTTAGAAGCGGCTCTCTTCTTAGGACTAGCGGAACGTTTCTTAGAAGCGGCTCTCTTCTTAGGACTAGCGGAACGTTTCTTTGATCCCTTTTTCGATTTCTTGTGAGAAGCCTTCTTGGATCCCTTTTTCGATTTCTTTTGAGAAGCGCTTCTTGGTTTCTCTGTCCATCCAGTACCAAACTGTTCTAGGTAGAGAGCGTTCATACGATTACCAAGTCTTCTGAAATAGTTATTGGGGGAAGATTCTTGAACAACCAATCTAGCAAATTCAGGAATAGACAATGGAGCATTAGCAGGCCATTCTAATCTTCTCTTAACTAGATCAATAACTCTCTGTTCATAGACACCCATACTAACAGGGTCATTGAAACGAGTATGTCTCTTTGGTCCACGAACCTTTGCAGGGGAGTCCTTAATCATCTGTTGTAATTTACCAGCGAAATCTCGTTCAAGAACTTCAGCAGTAATTATAGTACCCTTTCTATAGAAATGAGAGCAGATCTTACTAACCAAACTAATCTGTTGGTTGGTGGATAATTTATGATTACTAAGAAATGCCAAAACAGCTGGTTTGTTTCTAGTTACATAACCTCTCCATCTCTGGGTATTGCCACCCTTATTTCTATTCACAACTTCTTGAAACAACTTAAAATTATCCACCAAATCCAAAGGAACACGTTTCCCATGTCGAAGGTACGTTTGATTTTGTGATAAAGCATGTTTAATCTTTCCATCTCCAAAAAAGAAGTGGCGTGTAAAGACTCGCCCATCATTTCGGATATGTGTGAGAATCTTTTCAGTTGTATCCAATCCTAATAAAACATCGAATCTCTGTTCAGGAGTTTTCCAAATAGGTCGTCTTTTTTGACCTTTGGGTAATTTGGCTTTACCAGAACCTCGAAGAGGAGGTTCAGCAGGTTTCTGATTTAAAAACTCGGGTAATACTCTTTTTCCCTTACTCATTTTTTCTTATGTTTTGAAATTTTTTTTTTAATATTTTTTTTCAAGTAATCAGAAAGATATTCCTAACCAGAACTATAGAAACATTTAAATAATCAAAGTACAAAATTAAGATGTCGTTGACCGATGATTGTATGGATGTGTTATTCAAGGAATATTTCGAAAATGTCCAATTAGATTCAGAAGATGGTCATGTTGCACGTTTTTATATTTCTCAACCTTTTCTCAAAGATATCAAAACTTCAGTCTTTTCATTTCCTGCACCACAGGTATTTGTTTATTCTTTATTTCTTATTTCATTTTTGTGTAATATAAAGGTGAATGGATTAACGAGAGAACATTTAAAACGATTGAATGGATTTCCCAGATATCATGTACCCTATGATCCAATGGAAATTCAATTATGGTGTGTACCTTATGAATATCAAGTATATCCATACAAGCCTCAAAGGTCGATAAAGGGAGGAAATACTTCCAACAAAGCCTTATCCTCTTCGAATTTCTTCCGTTCCAAACCCTTGGTTGAAATTTCCCGATTGTCTTATGATTTTTCGGAGGCAAGAATGTTTAACTATGTCAATGTGTGTACACTCACATTTGACGCTAGTTTTTTGGATTTGATAAAACAATAATCTTGAATCATTTTATTTTTATTGTTGGAATATGAGTCATCAGAGTTACGAAAATAAGACAGGATGGTGGGCCAGAGATAATAGTCTATGGATTACAAGTAATACACAGAGTAGTGCTGAACTAATGCAAAGTCTATATGGAAAACCTTTTATTGAAGATGAAGTTCGTGAAGAAATGAATAATTTCACTCCTGAAATGTGGAAAAGTTTTACGAATTCAATATTGGAGTTTTCCGTTAATGAAGAACGGAGTATGGGTGAATTATTCACCTATACTCAATACTTTCACAAACTCTTTTGTTTTGATCATAACAGTGATACGGGAACGTTGGATCGAATTGGCCATATCTATGGAGAAGCCTTGGCAATGCAGGCTCAATATGAACGATTCTATAATCAATATCGAGCTATTCATGAACAATTTAAACGAGTTGGTTATTTAAATTTGGAACATCAAATTGGACGTGAATTATCTCAACTCTTGACTCGAATTTCATTTGGAATTAGAACATCCTATGAGATTATTGTGAATATTCGATTATTGAAACAAAGTGAAGATAGTGGTTTACGAGCCGTGTTACTCAAAATGACTCCTGCCACATTTTTCCCACCACCATTGGAAAATGAAGAAAAGTTACAGCCTTTTGCTCAATTAATTGACTTTTATTATCATTATGCTTTCCAACGCCGATATCGATTATATAAGGACTGTATTTATCGTCCTGTTTACAATGACGATAATATTTTTGTTCACGCCTATGAATATCAATCGACATTGAAGGAGTTTGTGGCAGATGCAGTATATCCTATTGAACAAAACCGACATTGGTTTAACATTCTGATTTCTTCTCCAAGTTATGTGAACCAAGTGGTGGAAAAACTTTCAGTCATCAAGTCTGAATGGTTACCAGCATTAGTGAAGAATAGAGACATTTTTGCTTTTTCTAATGGATTATATATCTTACCATTGGATGAATTCTTTTGGTTTCGCTTACCACCTAATCCACCTGTGGATGATCAAGGTAAATGTACGTTGAAACTCGTAAGTGAATTGAGTGGTAACTTGACTGCGATCAAGTATCATAATCAATACTTTGATGAATTGGCCATGATAGAAGAAGTAAAACCTGATGGTCATCCCATGAGGATTGCTTTACCTAATATCAAGTTAATCTTTCAAACGCAAGGATATACCATAGAAGAAATGTTTTTTATCTTTGGATTATTGGGGAGAATGTTTCATATTGTGAAACGTTTCGATACTTGGGGTGTTTTTATTTGGTTACTCGGTATGGGTAATACGGGAAAGAGTACCATTCTCTTCTTAATTGCTCAAATCTACGACAGTTGTGATGTGGGATACTTGAACAATCGTCAAAATGAGGCATTTGCCTTAGAAAGTATCTATGAATCAAAAATGTTTTTTGGTATGGATCTGGATGATCAATTTTCATTTGATCAAGCTACTTTTCAATCTATGGTGGTGGGTGAAATTGTGGGTGTGAATCGCAAGAACAAGCCACAGATTTCCATTGAATGGCAAAGTCATGGTGCTTTCGCTGGTAATGTGATGCCTAAATGGCAAAGTGTGGGTGGTAATCTAACTCGTCGTATTATTCCTATCGAATTTGGTGTGGTGGTATCGAAGAACAATCCACAATTGTATCAATTATGTGTATCTGAAAGACCACGTATGATCAAAGTGTTTAATGCTTGTTATCTTTTTATGGTGATGAAATTTAGACATCAATCATTGAAAGATGCATTACCAGCCAAATTCAAGCAAATGGAAGAACGTATTATGAGAGAAATCAATCCTATAGAATCATTTGTAAATGAATGTTGTATTCTATCGGATCCTTCAGAGGAACTATTCATGTCCTATACTGAATTCCAAGATGCTTTCAAGTGGTGGGCGGCTGATAACAATCTGAATAGTAATCAATCCAAGATGAATAGTACTACTATGAACTCTCTTGTTCGATTTGGTGTCAAGATTGATGATACCAATAATAATAATAATAATAATAAGAGACAAAGGGTTGATGATGATGGATCTGCTTCTGTTGATGTATCAGCAGCAGCATCAAAGAGATCGAAAACAAAAGGTCGTATCCTTATGAATATTACTCTACAGGAACATGTAATACCTCTTGTAGCTGAATGGAAAACAAGTAAACAAAGACGATAATAAAATAAATGGTACCCAAAGATTTAGTTGGGCGCACTTTTTTTTGGAATTTCGCGACTTTAATAAAAAGAAATGAATTTATCATTAGCTCCAACTTATAAATTACCTTCTTATAAACCAGATTATAGTTCTCGTTATCATACTAAGAGATCAGATCGTTCAAGTCTTTCTGGATATCATCCTCATAAATATAATAATTATCATGATAATAGTAATAGATCAAGTCGTTCTAGTTCACGGAAATCGAGTCCTCCAAGACCAAGATGGAATAATAATAATAATAGTAATACTTCTCGCAATAGTAGTGAATTTAATTATAATCAGTATAGGAAAGATAATACTTTTGTAAAGAAAAAAAAAGAAAAGGAAAGGAAAACAACTGATTATGATCAGTTATTATGGTTATGGGGTTTTTTATTGTTAATTATCTATTTTGGGTTACAAGGTGTATTCTCTCAGTTGAGACATGTTCCGGTGTCATTCGAATTAGACACAGTAATGAAAGAAGCTGTTTCCAATCGTCAACAAAAAATATAGTATGTGGATTAGGTGTAATCATGAATTATACCAATTACCTAAGAAACATGAGAAATTTGGAATATTTAGTAAAATAAGACCAGATGAAACTAGTACACCAGAATCATGTTTAATGGAATACCTAACTAAGCACTCATCCGTGAAAGATGATTATACCGAATTACCAGGAATCATTGCAAGTATTATAATTCCTCAAAGAGGATTTTCTTGGTTATCATGGAGAAAACAATGTCCTCCTTGGGTAAATGAAGAAGCTATGCAATATGGCGAAATAAGTGAAAAGATTCGAATTGAATTTGATATTATTTTTCAACCTTTGATATATGAAGTGAAACAAACAGAGCCTTATATATTTAAAATCTTTCTAAGTATGTTGGCAACCATAACGGATCCTAACCCATCTATGTTTGATTACTTAATCCCTATTATCAGAACAGTGAATTCTAGGGATTTACAGGAAGTTATGAGAAATATCATGACTGAAGTCTCCAAAACTCATCCAGATCATTTACCATTATTTACTATTGTTCCTAAAACAAATCAACATGAAATTTGGCAATTGTTACACTTGTCTATGAATTTAGAGTTATCCTATATGAGAGTCTTTATGTTGGCTATCTTTTCAACGCATATCAATCTGATGGAGACTGAAAAGGTTAGACAAACCTTTCGATTACCTATTGCACATAGTAAATCGGCTGATGCTACACTTACTTCTATACTCAAATCAAGTCGAACTATTGAAAAAGCTGATCATATTAAAACATAATTCTTATTATTATAATAAATAAAAAAAAAGGAAAATGGATTCTAATGTAATCATTACTATTGCTGTATGTGGATTTGTGGTATTTATATTCATCTTTATTATTATATTTACATTTATTAAACATAAGTATCTACCTTTACGAAAGATTCGTAAAGAGAAGAAGAGGAAGAATCGTAACAAATTGTCATTATAGTGGAGGTGGAGGTACTTGAACACTTTGTACCTTTTCATCGGTCTTTGTGATTCTAGCTGATAGTGAATCAATTTGTTGAATGAAATCTTTTGATTTCAGTTTGGGTGGTTGAGGTGGATGAAGTTTCTTCCAGTTGAGTGAAGCATTTTTTGGTGGTGGAATAAGATGGGCATCTTCTGAAAATACTTCATCACTTTGATAATCTTCAATTAAATCCAATGGATCATTGGGACGGTAACACCATTCAAATTGCCAAAAGTTTAATGGCTTTGTCAATAAATAGATAATAACAATGATACTCATAAATAACATGACTAATAATATCCATTTTACCACCAAAGATGTAACATGAAATAGTGTGCTAATACCATAAGGTGTTGTAACAATTGTTTCAATCCTTACAACACTAGCAAACTGTACTAAATTCATAATACATGTAAATAAACATGTATATAGAATCATTCGAATAGTGAATAAATCCCATCTATAATCCTTAAACATTCTAACCTTGTAGAAATTATAGTCTTCATTACCCAAAGCCATACTAATCTTTTTCTTTTTACTTTCTAAACTACCAGGGGTGGTGATGAGAAACCCTTGGAGATTATTCCAAATTATATTTATATAATCAATTAACCTTCTAACGTCCCAGGGGCTTTTGGGAGCCCCTGGAGACTTGAAGGCCGCCCACCCTTTATTTTAAAGGGTTAAGGATCATTCCATTCAATTAAATCTCTTTTTATTTCCTTATCATGTTATTCTTCATGATCAGAAATAGTAGTAAATTGTTCCAATGATGATGATTCTAATTTTCTTTTGCGAGAGATAGTAACAGTTTGGGATTCATAATCCATGATAGTAGAGCTTGTTTCGTATTTTCGAATAATCATAGAAACATGTGTTTCATCCACTGATTCAGGTAAAACTAAATAATGAATATCGACTGGATTCTTTTGACCAATTCGATGACAACGATCCTCCGCTTGAAACATATCAGCAGCAGTGGGTAATACTTCAGTCATATACACTTGAGAAGCTGCTGTGAAATTGGTACCTGTTCCTGAAGCTTTGATAGAGAGTAAAGCAATTCGACAAGACTCTTCAGCTTGAAAAATGGTTTGAAGTTCATGTCGTTGTTTAGCACCAATACTACCATCAATCATGATATAACTGATTTCTTTCTCATTACACCATTCCATTAGAGCATTCTTCATAGTCATATGATGAAAGAAGATAACAATCTTTTCATGGATTGCTTTCTTAGAGACATGTTCATGTAAATAACGGATCACTTCTGGTAATTTCAATTCACAAGTCAGTTCTACTGCTTCTGTATATTTACTTCGATCAATGACTTGAATATGACTTGTCATTTGTTTTAAAAGATCTTTAATTTTGCCTTGATCGGATCCAGTGACAGGATTCAATAAAATACGGTGTCTAGTCTTGGCAGGTAATTGTTTACAAACATCCACTTTAAGTCTTCTCACCATGAATTGAGATACTAATACTTTGAGTTCATCTGGGTTATCATTACCTTTGAACTCCCATTTATACCCAACACCACGATATAAGACACGACGAGGTTTACAATATCGTGATGCAAAGTCTTCTCTGGAAGAAATATCTTTACGATGATCATAATGAAAGAATTTGGGAACTTGGGAAGGAAATAATATTTCCAATTGAGAATAGATTTCTTTTGATTTTTCAAAAGGTGAACCAGATAACACTAATCTAACTTCCATATGTTTTGACAAGTCTAATGTAGCTTGCGTTCGTTGAGAAGTTTCATTTTTTACCAAATGACTCTCATCAGCTATCATCATTTTAGCCCAACCTTGTAATTTAGCTCGTACTTCTGCATTTTTCAGAATACCGAAAGGGATAACTACTACTTTAAGATGTTCCTTTTCTGTTTCAAAGAATTTGAGTAAACTAGCTGAACTTTTCAATACAAAGACATGTTTCTTTTCTATTAGTCCAATACGTTTTTGCATTTCATCAACCCAATTGTACATGATATTTTTCATGGTAATGATAACGGTAGGTAATTCCCAATATTTCATAATGGCCAAGGAGGAAAACGTTTTTCCTGTTCCCATTTCATCAGCAATATATAAATTTCTTCGTTCCACTGCTAATTTAACCAAGGTTTGTTGATATGGATGAAGAGATTCAAAGATATCATAAGTTACTTTTTCACGAATGTCTTCCCAGGTGACTTGAGTCTTTTGATGTTCGAAATAGTCTAATAATTCTAGAATAAATAAAGGTGTTGAGGATTCCATCACTTCCCAATTATGGTCTTCTATCATTGATACGACTGTTCTCCAGAATGAGAATTCAATGACAATATTGATATGATCTTGAAGAATAACTTGAAAAGGTATATTGTACTGATGTAATACGTAAGAAAGACGACTGACGGTAATGCTTGAATTGGGAAACGATAAAAGAAGTTTAAATGTGGATTGAGCAGTGACACCATCAGGTAACATTGGGAGAGCAATATAATTTACGCGATAACATATTCTATGTTTATACATGTTTCCTTTTTCACTTTTACTTTACGATAACGTGAATCAACTTTGGAACTCATATTCTATGTTTTTGATTTTCAATTATATGGAAGGCCGTCCATCCTTTTGTGAGACAAATGGGTTAAAGATAAGAAACAAACCAATCCCATATATTTTGGAAATAAGAATATTCTTGTGATGGTTGTTGTTGTACCATTCCTTGAAGACTTGCCTCAGATAAACTCGAGGCTAATGAAAAGGAAGGATGTTCATCATAAATTTCTTCATATAGTCGTAATACTTCTTGTAATGATTTATTGTTTTGTGTCATGACTTACTCTTCTTTTTTCTATCACATTTGTTTATATGAGTAGAACATGGGCAAAGAAAAAAAACACAGAAATGAAAAGAGTAAAACGCCTATTACAAAAATGGGATGAAGAGGAAAGTTTTATCAATATACAACATGAATGTCATAGAAATTCTGATGTAAGTTGTCTTGATAGATTAGCCAGAAAAAGTGGAAAATGGAAAGCTTATAATGAAATCATTGGTTCTGAAAAGAGAACACCATTCTATTTATTACAAACACAAGACCTTCCACAAAGTATTGATCCAAAAATTATAACAGCTATTCAACAATATAAAACTCCTCAAGTTATATTACAACATCAATTTGATCCTGATTCATTACAGTATAAACACATTAAACCTTTACGACAATTATTTGTCAATGAACCAGGAATAACCAAACTTTTATTTCCGAAAGTGACTCATGATCGAGTAAGAAAAGCATTCATAGAGTTTCCATCATTGTTACAGAATGTCCAGCAACCCACAGAATCAGGTTCCACAACAGATGACATCTCCAGAGACAGAGATTCCACAACTACATCGAGAGTTCCAACCACAGAAGTTGCTTCAAGAGGGTCTGATATCCAAAGTGTATCTGGGAATGTATCTTCCAAAGAAGATAGTGAATCTATCCATCACCACAAGTCTAGAACTGCCAGTCATAACAAAATCTAATGAAATGATGGAAGCGGTCATGAAACAATTTACACAAGCCATTAGAGTGAATACTCAAGAAAATATGTTTATTGAAATAAATATGATGAAAAGGTTTTCTTTATGTTAATGTAATATAAATACTAACTAAAGAAATATAGATTAAAAGACAAACCTGGTCCACATATTATTCAAGCGTTGGATGTATTACCTAATCCAGGATCAGATGGACTATTATATAGCATTGTATATCCTTATTATAAACGAGGTGATTTATTAGAATGGTTGAAGAATAATCCCAAAGGTGTTAGTATGTCGCAAAAGTGGAAATGGATTGAACAATTAGTGGATGCGGTGGCTTTTCTTCATACACAATTGAATGTGGCTCATATGGATCTTTCGTTGGAAAATATTTTCTTGGACAGTTATTTGAATGTGGTACTCGCCGATTTCGGTCAGGCAATATTCCCTGCAGATGAACCTATTTATGGCTCGATGCATTCCAAACGGTACTATGAAGCACCTGATAGAGTTTTACCCGATCCATGTTATCCCAAATGTTGTGACATCTGGAGTCTTGGTGTTTGTATCTATAGTATCTTTTTTGGTCATTTCCCATTTCAAAAGAACTCGTTTACACTAGAATTCTTTGGTGATATCAAAGCTCATGCAGATTACATTGCTATGACCAGGTTTTTTTTATAATTGGTATGATTTTTTATTGATTGATATATTGATTATAGGTATGTTCAAGAAAAGTTACCTGTTTCATGGAAACAATCGCGTATAGCGCAATATCGAAAAGTGTTTGAATTATGTCAGAGAATGTTTCACTTGGATAGTAATGATCGGTATACGATACAAGATGTACGGGAATGGATCATAATAAATAGAGAATTTTTCTAATTCGAAAATGAATTTTTCTATGGCATAGTTTGAGTTGCAGGTGGAACAAATACATCAACTACATCATCTTCATAATCAGAGGCTAAACGTGGAGTAACTGGTTCATTCACTTCTTCTACTTCGGTTTGAAATAAAGGACTTGGTGGAATTAACATGAGAATACCACCAATAATATTATCACAACGATCACGGATGGGAAATGTATGTAATAGTCTCATCATTCCTGGTTTCATAACCACCTTCTTAAAAATAGTTCCCTTGGTGAGCATACCAGTATAATAAGGGTTTAATAAGGCATACCAGTACTTTGGTAAAGCTAGAGAGATATCTTTCCCAATTACTTCAGTCACGTGCAATGGTGAAAATAGACCATGATGATCTGTAACATAGATATACTTGATTACCTTTTCATGATAAGATACCATATGTATATCAATATCAGTTACATCATCAAAATCGACCAAACTAGTGACTTCATGATGAGGTATATCAATAATCACAATATCTCTGTTTTTAATGCTTAGGATTTTACTTGGACGTTCAGCAGTATTAATTGTTCCCTCTGGTGGGACAGTAGAAGGTGGAGGTGTTGAACGAATACAGGCACATTCTTTACATCTCATAGGTACTGACATATTCTCAAAACAATGACAATTGATAGACATTTTTTTCTTTTTTTATTTTTTAACATTTGTTGCTTTTGGAATCAGTGAAGCAATTATTGCGACGCATTCTAGAGTCTTTGAATTTCAAAGAAAATTACAGATTTGTGGCTTTTTGGATTAGAGAAGCATATTTGCGACGCATTTTCTGAATAGTATTACTAGTGGATTGTGGTAATGGAACTAACCATTCTTCTTCATTTCCAGATTCTTTGGAAATGAGTTGTTGTTTTAACATTTCAATAAAGTTGAGATCTTCTTCTATTTTACTACATCTATTTTTAGCACTCTTATATTTGAAGTAACATAATTTGGCAATATTTTTATGTGTGTTTAATTGTTCTTGATATTGTGATGTGATGAAATCTAATTCATCCATATTCATATTTAAATCAATACTTTCACAAGTCATTTCTTTTTTTCTCACTTTCTCGATATATAATGTGAAAGTGCGCCCCTTCTACACTGTTTGATTTAGAAAAAGAAGAAAATGTCACCATGAGGGATCAATAATAAAAAGATATGTCACAAAAGGATTATACAGAGTATCAAGGTTCTGAGAAACAACTATTATTAAATGCACCTGGAACATCAGTATTTCGAAGTGATTCTTTTGAATATATACCTGGATCACCCAGATCAAAAACAAGACCACCAATACCACCGAAACCTCCTTCACCCAGATCTGCA
>Ga0214923_10001034_pt1 | contig 40592 bp, 39 predicted proteins | sample LL1510_MetaG_FD_177993 | JGI IMG/M metagenome (GOLD analysis project Ga0214923, IMG submission 177993) | Freshwater microbial communities from Lake Lanier, Atlanta, Georgia, United States - LL-1510 | ecosystem: Environmental > Aquatic > Freshwater > Lake | place: USA: Georgia | collected... | reverse complement strand
GCACCTGCACCATGAGCCGCGTCTCGACCGCCGGCAGCATGTCGCAGGTGCACCACCGCGGAGGCAGGCTGCACCGCGGGCAGCGGGCGGCACCGGCGAGAACGACGCTGCGGCCCATGACAAATCCCGCTCGGGGTATTTCAGAGTTGGCCGAGGTCGCGACTTCCATGCACAACCCGAGCAATTTCGACACCGCTCTGAATGGGCCGAAAAAAGATCACGTACGCCCCGGCAGACACGCTCCGGCAGTCCGCTACTCCGAAACCCGGCCGCAGTTCACCAGTCAGCGGGTGATCCGCGAGAAGTTCACACCGCTCTTCGATAGCTGCAAGCCAGTCTTCAGCGGCGCGAGGGTTGTCGCGTGCAATGAACACCACGATGTCGAGCAGGTCTGACTGTGCGGCAGCCGAAAACCTGACCTCGCTCATGCCCGTCGGGCCCTCTCGGCCGACTGGATGTGCTCTCTCGCCTTCGTGAACACCTCGGCCGCGGGCACGGATCGGCCTTCATCGAGTTGCGAAAAGCCTTCTCGCACGGCAGCCCGCAGGGCCTCCTGCGACTGGAGCAGTCGCAGGCCCTCGGCGAGCACATCGACTTCGGTGAGAAATCGCCGCTCGGCGATGAGTCGCTGCACAAAAGGCGCCAGGTCCGCGGGGATTTCTACCGTCATGGCCTCATCACTCCAAGTGGTGTGCTGCCCGGCTGACTTTCCTGACACCGACTCCAGATCACCTGCCGATCAGTGGGCGTACCGTGAATCTCTACTCTTGGGGGCAACAAAACGAAGTATACAGTCGTGTTGGCGGTCGCCAGACCGTCCGATTACTCCCTCTGTGGGCGATCACCGCATGGCCGAGATCCAGCCGGGCCGCTACCGGCACTACAAGGGCAACGAATACACCGTCCTCGGCGTCGCCCGCCACAGTGAGACGCTCGAGGAACTCGTGGTCTACCGGCAAGAGTACGGCGAGCGCGGCCTGTGGGTCCGGCCGGCGGCGATGTTCGCGGAGACGGTCGAGATCGAGGGTGAGACCGTGCCGCGGTTTCGCCGCATCGATCAAGAATGAACGGACCGACACCGACGGGTTCCCAAGGCTTCGACGAGCGTGCGGACGCCGTGCGTTGGGCATCATAGAAATCCGCAGCCCGGGCCAGGTCGCTCTCCGCCTCGGGCAGGATCCGAACCTTCATGATCCACGTGCCTGCAGTCGCTTCTTCGCGTCCTCCCAGTCGATGAAAGTGGTGCGGCCTTCACGCACCGCGGCGATACGATCCGCGAGCACCGCCCCGTGCCAGGCCGGCGACGGCACGTCGGCCGGCCGCTGAGACAGCGACTCCCACAGCCGCTCCATGAGGGCGAGCTTCTCGGGTGTGCTCAGGGAATCGACGGAAACATCGGTGCTCATGGGAGACCCTCGTGCGTTGCGGCAAGAAGTGTACGGCAGTTCAGTTGTTCTGTCAGCTCCCGCCTTCCTCCCGATTCTACCCGGGACCAAGGTTGTCCCGCCGGTCCGTACACTGCCGCCATGCGGCCGGATGCCACCTCACCGACTCCCTCGCCCTTCTCGGCCATCCCCGAGGCGGAGTGGCTCTGCGCGAATGACCTCGCCTTCGCGATCTATGACCAGTTTCCGGTGTCGCCCGGCCACGTGCTCGTGATCACGCGGCGGGTGGTGCCAACGTACTTCGACTGTACGGCCGCGGAGCAGGGGACGGTGATGGAGTTGGTGCGCGAGGTGAAGCGGCTGCTCGATGTGCGGCTCGACCCGAAGCCCGACGGCTACAACGTGGGCCTGTATGGGCTCGCCGATCGCTTGCCGGGTGCGAGCGAACTCGACCTGCTCGCGTGATTCGTGCAGCCATCGGGGCACGACGTTTCAAGGCGCATTCTGCAACGGCGCGAAGTACGGCCCATCTTCACCCACGCCGGCGATCCTCACGCGGTCAGACAGCCACGCGTCTCGGAGGAGCAGCCCGATTCGCACAAACCCGCACCACTGCACGATCTTGTTGATCTCGTCAAGGTCGGTGATGCCCTTGTCGATGCACTTCGCCACGATCCCGTCTACCTCGTCGCGGGAAATCGAGGCAAAGCGCCTCTGGTGTTCGTCCCAATGCAAGTCATCGGCCGGGATCAGTCTGTTGATGATCTGTTCGTACTTCATGCTGATGGACCCTCCTTGTGAGTCCTGCTCGATGGTGTCCCTGAGCCGTGTTGTGGCCGGCGCATGCTCCTCAGGGTGTTGAGCAATCGCCGGAATTGGTCGGAGGTGCGTGCGAGATGGTGGTGGGGGTGGTTCAGCCGCCGAAGCAAAACACTGCGGGGTGCTCGGCAGCGGCGCGCCGGGGGCAAACGGTCCCCGGCACGCCTGCTGCCGATCACGAGCGAATGACCCCGAGGGCCTGAGGGGGTCAGTTCCGCTCGACGTCCGACTGGCCAGGATCCTGGTCCGACGACTCGGTCGGAAACGGGGGCCGACCGGGCTGAAGTGCACGGGTCGCATTCCCCAACTGCTTGGTCAATGCAACGCAGGGCGCTGGAACCCAACGGCCCTTCTGGTGTGCCATGACCATGGCCTCCTCGAGCATGCCGTGCAGTGCACGGACCATGCCTGGGGTCAATTCACAGACGAAGACGCCGTCGTCGTCTTCGAAAAAGTTGAAGACGGGAGTCGAACTGGCATAAATGGACATAACGACCTCATCGGTTCGAGAAACGGGATCCCAGCGGCGAGGGTTGGCCCTGTGGCCTCGAGTGCCCCGGCTGCCGCCGATCGCTGCGCCGCCGGGAAACATTCGCCGTCGGTCACTGCGACGGCATGAATGTGGCAGCGGCGCTTGACAGAGTTGGTGCGGTGTTCCGGAATGCGTTTCGCGGACTGTTTTGCTCGCCCGTCACGGGGTGATCGCCGCCCGAATCAGCGCGTCGAGGTCGTTCCGCATCGCAGGATTGGCCCGGATCACATCGGCGATGATCCGTCCAGCTACCGTCGGCTTGTACCCCAGGGCGATCAGGGCCATCTCGGCGTCACGCAGGGTCTGGGATCCGTCGGCTGCCTCGCCGCCGACAACGGCACCCAAGCTCGCGCCGCCCGGCCGGTTGCCGAGGCGATCTTCGAGTTCGGCGACGATGCGGTTCGCGAGCTTCTGGCCAACACCCGGGATGCTCTTGATGGCGGCGACATCCCCGCGGCCGATGGCCGAGGCAAGCTCGTGGCCGCTGAGGCAGCTCAGGGCAGCCAGGGCGGTCTTTGGGCCGACGCCGGACACACCGGTGAGCATCCGAAACATTTCACGATCACGATCCGAGGCAAAGCCATAGAGCACATGGGCCTCCTCACGCACGTGGAACACCGTGAGAAGCCGAAGACTCGAGTCGGGTGGAGGAAGGGCAGCGCTGGTCGTCAGCGGCACGAGCACCTCGTACCCGACGCCGGCGCACTCAATCACGACGCGGGTGGCGCTTTTGCTCGCGAGTCGCCCTTCAAGAAACTCGATCACCGGCTCACGCCTCCCTTATCGTCCTGCTGCTGCACGCGCGACATCGGATCGTGTTCACCACCTGATTCACTCGGTCTTCCACGGTCGCTGTGGGTCTCGGTCCTTCTGCACTCTGCGCCTTCTCTGCACGCCGGAGACGTTCCACACGCGGGTTGACTCAGCTGGTCAGGGCGTGACGCCCCCCGCGGGCCGGCTCACGTGACCGCGGGGGCCACCTGACCAGAAGCGTCAACCAGCGATTGGATGGTGATGCTCAGGTCCGCCAGAGGAATCACCACGTCACGGAGGCAGTCATGGAGCCCAAGCATCCCGAGTCCGGAGATCAGCCCGCCGCCCGGCGGCTCAAGACGAAACTGCTCGACCTCGCCCGCTTTCGCATCGGACAGCGGGCCTACTGGATCGTGTTCCGCTCGGAGGGCCGATTCGAGTTTCGGGCGGCGCCCGAGTGGATGCGGGAGGAGCATCCCTGGATGCTCTGGCGGTATCGAATCATGCCCTGGAGCGTGCCGATGAAGCCGCCGCGCACCCATCCCGCCGACACGATGGCGATCATGATGCTCTGCGGTCAGCGACCGAAGATCGAGCCGTTCCGGATCACCGACATCGTGCGGTCGGAGAACTCGGGCACGTTCCTCTACACGGGGCAGGGTGGAACGGTGATGCCGGAGGGGCTGCTGTTTCCGACGCGGAAGGCCGCTCGGCAGGAGATCGCGCGGATGGCGAAAATGTTCGCGGCGTGGACAAGCACGTGGGAGGAGGGACCGGCCGAGGGGCCGCCGAAGAAGGAATGAGGCGATCGCGTTTGGCGGTGCGGAATTCCCGGACCCGCAGGCTGGCGGGAAACGGCGGAGGACGCGACGGTCTGCATCGGCCTCCCTGAAGAGCACGTCTGCGTCACCAAAACGGCGCTTTACCAGCGCGACGCCGATAGCAGTCCGGGTCATGTCGCTGGATCTCCTCCGGGCGGTGGTCACCGCTGGCCGCCGTGCCCCCGAGAGATGGCTTCCGCGGTCCTCCGGATGATCGTCGCCAGTTCGGGCGGCTCGATCACTTCGAAACAGTCCTGCAGCCGGAGGAGGCGGCTTGCCATCTCCTCGGGGTAGCACCGCTCGACGACCAGCCGCAGGCGACTGTCACCGTCGGCCGTGGTCTCGATGGTGGCCACCTGCCGGGGATGGAAGGGTTTTTCGCAGCACCAGCGCATCCATCCGTGTGCCCGGCGGCGGGCCGACTCCTGCAGTTCGGCAAGGGCGATTGCGTCGAGCCCGGACTCGCCGAGCCCGTGATCATCTACACGGGGCACCCGCACGAGGACCTCGAGCCGGCTCGCCTCGACGCCATCTTGGAGCCATGCACCGCCGCTGTGTTCGTACAGTCGATGAGCGTCGAGCCGCTCCGGGCCGCCGCCCGGCGCGGCCCTCACCAGCGGGTGCCTGGGGATGGCCGCGAGCGGCGGGTTACGCTCACGCAGCAGCCGCACACCCTCGACCCGGTCCACCTTCCACTGCCGCACCGGCCCCCACCCCTTGGCGAGTTTCTCGCTCGCCAAAAAATACAGAGAATTCTCTTCCCGGTTGAACACCGTGCTCAGCGCGGCCACATGCCGGGGACGGGGCGTGGACCCCGGCGTCGCGTACGTGATCTCCACCTGCTCCCGCATCACCGCCGCCGTGTACCAACGCTCGAGGTCGCCGGCCTTCCGCATGTACTTGGCCGTGTTGCCGACGGAATGACGGTACGAGCGCGACTGCTCGATCGCCTCCTCGCGGAGCTCGGGGGGAACGCACCGCATCATCTTGTCGAGATGCTGCTGCAAGGTCCGCTGGTGCGGCGTGCCCCGCATGTCCTCGAGGAGGTCGCGCAGGGCCATCAACCCAAGCAATTCCTGCCCGGAGACGCCGTGGGCATTGAGAAGCGCGTCGAACTCCTCGGCCCACGGCCCATGAGGATCGTAGCGCCACCACCGAATCGCCGCAGGGTTGGTCTGATGGCGCTTCCTGAGAGCATCGTCGTCGAGGTGGTTTCCGTCTTCGTCGTAGCATTCGACACCGATCCCGATCTTTCTCAGCGTTTCGATCGTGCGCTGCACGTGCCGAAGGTGCCGTTCCTTGATCCATTTGTAAGGTGTCGGAGTCCTCTGCTGCCTGTCACACTCTCCGCGGGGCATGGCGCGGGCCCGCCTCGAGGAATCCTGAAAATCGTCATCGGCGGGGTCGTATCCATCGAGTTCATCCCCGTCGCCATCCCAATCGTCGTCGAAAGCCTCGACGACGATCTCCGGCTCGGGAGCCTCGTCGTGCTCGATCCCCACAAAGAACCGTTCGGCAAGCAGTTGCTTGTTGAAGAGCGTGAGCCCGCGGTCCTCGTGGAGGAGTCGCCACATTTTCATCAGGCCGAAGAACTGGCCGCCGCGGTTCTCCTCCGACGTGTTTTTTTTCTTGTTCTTTGACCGGGTTGTGGCTTCAGCGGGCCGGTGAGTCGCCCGCCTCCCGGCCCCTGCGCTGGGGGCCCGCGGAACCCGCCGCGAGTTGCCGGACTGTTTCCCGCTCGACGACGCCGTTTGGGCACGTTTACTGCCGCCCCTCGGTCGGCTGGGCTTCTTTCGGATGCTCATACGCCGCTCCTTTCGAGTATCGATGCCTGATTCACGTTGGTCCGTGGATGCCCCTGTCGGTGTTGGGGGGAATGACTCGGCGACCGTGCTCGGCGGCCCACCGCTCGGAAATCGAGACGTAGGCCCGATTGTTCGCGGACTCGTCTACTTGGCTCACCGCCTTCTGACACATGGTGTCGGGCTCAACCTCGTAGACGCGGAGCAACTTGAGGGGCTCACGCGCGTCGAATACCGCGAGATAGATGAGCTTCGCCGCGAGAAACCGGTCGCGAAGCTTGTCGCGCGAGATCCTGCCGCCCATGCCAACAGCCCCGGCCTGAAACCGCCTGCCCTCGATCGCGCTGAATATTTCAAATCGCTGCTTCGGGTCGGTGGCGGCGTACGCGTCGCCGGGGCCGTCGTGCCAGGAGAGGCACGGCACGAGCCCGAGGGCGTCGCTCACGATCAGCTGCTGTACGAGCCCGGGGCCTCGAAGCAGATTGGGCATACCCTCGAGCGCTGCAAGCCGGCACGCCTCGGTGAGGTGCTCGATCATCTTCTTGCGCCGATCGACAGACTCGGCGCGGTTGTTGGGCAGCATGTCGGTCATGGGAAGTCGCGCTGCCCAGCCAGTTCCTTGCAGCCCGCCGCGACGAGCAACCGGTGCAGGCCCGCCGCCGACCCGATCGGATCCACCGCGGCGATATCGATGTCGCCGAACGGTCGGCTGACCGGAACGCCGTGGAGGTACAGGGCCACGCTGCCGCAGACGGCGAACTTGGGCTTGGCGTGGCCGGCGTTCAGCCGCCCGGCCAGATAGGCGGTGACCTCAAGGGCGTGGTTCGCGGGGGCATGCATCATCGAGAGGCTCGTTGGGGCACAGAAGGAATCCGCATTCGCATCGAGTTCCGTAGTTGTATACGTAGACCGATCGAATTTCAAGTGCCTGTTTTTGGCCGATTCACGCACCTTCTGGCTGCTGACTGCCGCCCGGCTCCCGGTCGTCGCGGACCGTCCCCGGGAAAGATGGGCCGGAAGCGGCGCTGTCGAGCACGAAGGACAAGCCCGACGACGGCGAGCATCCGAGTCGCCTCCTGAAGAAGAAGCCGGGGGCAACCGGCGTACGGTTCGAGTGTGGCCAGCCTCGGGCTCCATCGGTGACGGCATCACGGGGTTTGAGCAGAGCACCCGGCTCGCCGCCCGAGGGCTGCCGCGCGGTCACGCCGTGGCGGCCACGGTCCGCGGCGTCGGGAACTCCTTGATCTCGACCCCGTCGAGGCGGTCGCCCCGACCATTCACCGGCCCCGCGGACTGCTTCATGAAGAAGGCGGTCCCGTTCGCCCGGCAGGCGGCGAGGAGGTCACGGGCCCACTGATGGTCCGCTGACCGGAACCCGGGCCCCGCCTCTCCACCCCAGATGCACCAGTCGATGCCCTCCAAGTTCAGCGCATGGGCCACACAACCCAGGGCGGGTTCCACGCTCACGACTCTGACGGCGGCATCGACTGCTCGCAGATGATCAGCCCGGTGAACGTAGTCAGCCGACTCGACCGACGTCCCCAGCCACACGCCCTCCCAGAACGGACTCCACGACTCCGGCAGGCACTCGGCGATTCGCTCGGGCCGCTTCGTCAGAAACTGCCACGTGAGAACGTCGCGGGTCCTGTCGACGAGGTCCCAGATCCGCGGACGAACGGCGTTCACCGTCGGGTGGTCCTCGAACAAGTCGTAGAGCGAGTTTCCGAACACCATCACCTTCTCACCCGTCGCCCGGGCGTCGCGAGCCCACTTGAGCGGCGCCTTCCACAACTGGTCCCCGGTGATGTGCCGAGGGTTGCCCGCCCCCCACACCGGCCGGCCCAGAAAGTGCCGGAACTTCGTTGCCGCCAGCCGTTCCGCATAGCACCGAGAGCACCCCTCGGAGATCTTGGTGCATCCGATGACGCCATTCCAGGTCCTCGTGGTCCAGCTGATTCCAGTGGTTGTTCCCATAGCCTGCTCCTGTATCGCTCTGGTTTTTTCTGCCGCCCTGCCTGCCTCTCTGACAGCGCCTGCCTCTGTCGCAGTACCTTTGCCCTACACGCTCGGAATTGTCCGCGCGGGGTCTGACAGAAGTGGTCAGGTGCCGTCCCGGGAACCGGAGCCGCCATGGATGCCCCCTTGCGGTGGGCGCGGGCAGCCTGCGAAGACCCGTCAGACGTGAGGCTGATGCTCGTGGTGTGCGGTGCTGGCGGCCCAGCCAGGCTCGGGTGCCTCCTGAACGGCACCTTTCGCAACGGAGGCACCATGGGGTCACGACCATCGCCAATCCGACGTCAAGCCCGCTGCGCCGCGGCATGAAAACCACTGCTGGGCCCCGACCGCTATCGCATCGGATTGCGGTTCCTCGAGTGCGTACATCACAACCACCTTTGCATGCCTTGCTAGCCTCGACGAATTCCCTTTTTCCTACGGCGAGGGAGCCGACGCATGGCCCGGACCGTGGATCAAAAGAGTTCTTCTGGGTCGTAATCGCCAAGCCAGAGCTTCAGCGGCCCGCCGAATAGACGCGGGACGAACCCCCGTATGTAATGTGACCGGCTTCGCACCTGCACCGGCCTCCGCCGACGAAGCCGTCGCTGTCCAACCAGAGCGCCTTCATCGGGTCGCGGCGAGTGCTCACGAACAGATACAGGCTGCCGTCGGCGCGGTCGTCACCGAAGACGCCACGGATCACGGATCAAGCCGCAGAGCCCGGTAAAGCTCTTGCGCATGTCGGTTGCGTCGGTGAGGAAGAAGATCGTCCGTGCCGGGGCGAGGCTCAGCACGCGTCGGCCTCCGGCAGTATGGCCATCCGGTCGATCGCCAGGCGCACCAGCTCGATCCGGTCATCGGGGATCTCGAGCGTCGCACCGCCGGGGAATCGCACCACCACCGCAGGACGTGGGATGATCTCGACGGCCTGGAACACTGCGCGGGCCGCCGCCTGCCTCGGCTCAGTGGCGGTCACCCGCTCGACCTGTCGCTGCCACTACTTCCATCGCCCGGCGTTAACCCCTTCCCGTCCGCCGAGCTCGGCTGCTCAGACACCACTCGTGCGGTGCCTCGCGAATCGCCGCGGCCACTCCCCAAGCCTCTTCCGATCCACCGTGCGGGCCATGCGCTATCTCCCTCGCCGTTGGAAAAGCCGTATCGGCCGAGGCTAGCAACGCACGCAAGGCTGGTTGTAGTGTGCATACACTGAGCAACGTAAGCACGCGAGGTGCTCTGGCCTGTCCAGATGGGTTGTCGTGGGTCCCCACGAATCGGTGACACTCCGACACCGGAGTCCCTCGTCCGGCAAGCCACCGACGGCTTACTTTGATGAGTGTCGCCCGCCATGTTGATGGCGAATCGCGCGAGTTGCTGACCAAGAAAATGCTCTAGGGACACTTCCCATTACAAGCGTCGCCCAACTGTGTCTTAAGGCGATCAAGGTACTTCGCCCACGTCGCGTCATCTTCAACGTCCATCGGAGCAGGAAACGCTGCGGCAATTGCCCTGAGTGTCTCGGGCCCAAGACTACATGATGCCCCACTCGATGCCCCACTGTATTTAGTGCGGAGCCTAGGCTTGCCACTCTTGCAAAAAGACCCGCAGGGCTCGGCATAGACCCAAAAGACAGACACTGCTTTGTAAAGATGGGAGTATGCGAAGGCCTGTCGCTTTTCAGCTGATGGCGGATCAGGCTCCCACGCCCTGTACTTGGCGTCAGCGATTACGTTACCCGCCATAACGTCTACCTGCATTCCGCGCTGTCCATGCTCATGCTCCCAAGCAAATCGTGGTTCGCCTTTCTCGCACGTAGTGGCCGCGGGCCATGCCTCCCGTACCATCCACTCCCACAGCGAAGCTGTATTTACATCGAACACATAACACGGCGCCTGTTCGTCATGCCACCCGAGCGACCCCTCATCTGGCCCTGTCATCGGCTCGATACCGCTCGCATCAAGCACAATACACGCAAGGCGTAGTGCCTGGTCCCACTCGCTATCAAGCCGAGAGAGTCGCGTCAGCAGTGCGCGGCCTAACCTCGCCGCACTAACTCGCGGAAGCTGCTGGACTGCGGCCAGTTTCCCGAGCAGCCAACGCGCATCTGAAATGGTTTCGGGCGCTGTGGGGAGGTCACCTGCTGCGTCACCTGCGGCTACTACTCGCAAAGCAGATGCAATCACACGAAGAAGCGTCGTATCGAGACCAAAAACATCGTAGGTGCATACCACGGTGTCGCGGCCACCTCGCATAGCTATGGCCGCCGACGCGACATCCATACTGCCGCGAATAAATTTACTGCTACACGTCGCGCGCGTGTAGCCAGGACGAGCGTGATGAATGGTGCGTCCAACCGCCTGCACATAAGCCCTTTTTAAGAGCGGCGCTAGCAAGGACTCCATTGCCTCAAGTACTGACACATCTCCAAAAAGTCCCAGAGGAGTGCGATAACGCCTTAGATCGTCTGGGATGCGGTTCCAGAGACATAGGAACTGCCGCCATTCGTTTCGCATCCGCGACTCCGGGCCGACCTCCCGTTTTGGCTCATCCAGCTGCGTCTTCGCACTTCTACGCACCAGAGCTGATCGGTGCCGTCCCTTACGTTTGCCCTTCGTGATAGCAGCTAACCTCTGCGCTCTATCGGCGATCACTCCGCAGCATTCGCGCACGTCACCCCACTCGGCGTCTGGCAAGCTCGCCGATCTCAACGCGAACTCATCGCCTTCGTGGCAGACCACCGAAATAGCAACCTTGCCATTGCCTAACGTTTCGCTAGCATACGTCGGACCCTCAGACAGACTCCGACTGCTTCCCTGCCACATCTTAGGAAGCACAAGCACCCTCAGTTCCGCATTACCACAGGCGGCGACGGCGAGCCCGCTGCGGCGCGCATTTTCACCAGCAATCATCGCGTATTCCGCATCAGATGAAGATGCCACGGATTACGGTCCTGGGGGCTCGGTGGTTAAGCCGTTAACCGTTTGGCCAGTTCTCCGCTATCTCTTCTGTCGAGCAGCCGACACGCCCCTTTCAGAGTTTCTTTTCCGCGATCATCGCCTAAGGACACATAGTCGGCTGCGTTCTTAATCATTTCTATATTTCCTCCCGTTGGGTGCGTCCTGCCAGTTTCCTCTTTGAGGAGTAATCGCTCCCCGTGTCCGATGCCCGCGTTCACAATACGGTGAGCTCTCGCCAGTGAAAGACTCCCGACTCCCGAACGGAACAGCTGGTCTTTAAGCATCGCCACATGAGCGTCGGCCACACCAACTTCCTTAAGTCCCTGCGCAAGGACTGCATCTTTTCCTCTCCACATAACGTCCTTACCAGGAACTGGAACATCAAAAAGCTGCTGAGCGAACGTCTCCTCGCGCGCCGATTCCGCAGCGTGGATCACCTGAGGCAGAATGCCGAATCGCCAGACGCGAGATAACTCGTCCGCGAGCCATTCGAACCGTTCTGTCGCCGGCGTCGTGACGCCTGTCAATGCCGAAAACAGATATGAATGCCCGATCATCGCATCAGGCCCGATTCTTGTCCGTAGCGCGGCGTTCAATGCTGACCAAGCTACGATCTCTGTGGCTAGCAGGCCTATGCACCGTGGGTCCACATCTTTTTCAAGATTTACAAGCACACGCTGCCACTGCTCCAGCATGTATGGCTCAACACGCTTAGGGGGAAATCTTCGCCGCAGCGCCTGATCAAATCCGAGGATGGACCGATCAGAAGAATTCATCGTTCCGATGATGTAAAGATTTTCCGGCAGCCACACAATTCCCTTTTTCAAATCCTCGTCGGTGCTTTTTTGTGCCTCCTCTGTCTCTCGCAGGTTGGGAACAAGAGCGCCAAGCCCCCGCGACCAACACTCGTCGACATCACCTTCATGCTTGAAAGAGTCAAATGTGCTTTTGTAATGCTGAATCGTCATGCGACGACTCGGCTCGGCGGCCAGCATAAGCTCGCCCAGAACCGATGGCAAATTGCAACGGTTAATTTCATCTAGCACAAGAATAACCGGCTTCAAACCTTGTGCTGTGTCATGCGTTGCAGCATGCGTCCTAAATGCCTTCTGTGCGTCCAGGATGACGCGAAGAATGGTTCCAGGCTTCCATATAAATCCTAGCGCCGCAGCGGGGGCCGGGCGCAAGCTTATCACCATTTCCTCATACGATGTGCTCGGATGCACAACCAGCAAATTACAGTTATATAACCGATCGAGCTGTTTTGTGAGCACCCGGTAACTTTCTCTCCTGCTTTCATCGGACAGTGCTTGCAGGGCCCCAGGTGCCAGGTCTGCTGAACACAACTTAACTGCAAAGCTCCTCAGCGTGGCTACTAGGGCTGGTACTGCGGTTTTCAGCACGGCCTTGTTGCCAAGGAGCGTCACCGCAAGGCGCCGACACGCATGTGTAATATCGTAGGTCTTGCCGACACCAGCGACTCCCTCATAAACAATGTTGGGCAATGGTGGCAACTGGTGCTTCAGATCATTCAGGTGTTGCTTTAGATTCTTCAGATGTCGTCTGCCAACTGCGGCAGTTGAAGCCTTCTTTGCAACATAGGAATGCTCGTGCGCAACCAGAACGGTCTCAAAGGGAACTTTCCCCCCGGGGCGACATTTATCTATGTTAAGGTTGCGTGTGATCGCGCGGTGCCCGGTTGGTTTCATGCGGGAGGTGCCCTTAGCTGTTTAGCAGTCTACGTTTGCTGTGTAGCCCGATGCTTCGATATCTGCCAGCGTTGGGTTGTTCGGTAAACTCGATAGCTTAGCAGGGCTTGACGGATTGTCTTTGAACGTAAAGTCAAATCTAACAAAGAAGGGCCCCTGCTTTGCACCCGCAAATCCCGGCTTGTCGACGAGTTTCCAGTCGTTGGGTGTTACGGCAACCGTTTCCGTAACAGTCTCATAAATCGCGGTGATGGATGCAGATAACCCGACAAGGTCTTGATGTATTTTTCCCGCTATAGTACATGCTTGCTCTCTGGTAGTATTGGTACCCGAGGATGGGGACGCGATCCACAGGATTAGGCAGTGGCTATCGGTCGCATTGATTCCCAACTCATTTAGGCGTTCACGAGTGGAAGGCTGGAGTGCGGAGGCTAATTCGATTTGGACTTTTTTTGGCATGGTGTCTGGTGGTACCTCGCGTTAGGTGCGGTCGTAGATCGATTCCGCTGAGTCCGGCGTACAGAGTATCGTTATGCTCGCTGTAGCTCGCGTGCAAGCGGTAAACAAAAGCCTCTGCGACATGAGGCGTGATCGTGTAGCTGGCAAAATCACCACTACGTGGTTCCACTCGCTGCCCTGGGCCTTGTGCACGGTCAATGCCGCTGCGGGCTGAAACGCAGGTAGCGTGCGGATGTCCATGGTGCGGCCATCAGGAAATGCAGCTTCCGTGCGTTCGTCGGTTTTGCGAATTATTGCCAGATCGCCATTCGCGAGGTCAAGGTCGCGATTATTGCGGGTAATGATGATCGGAGTGCCGTCGGGGTAGTCCCACGGATTGAGAGGCGCTTTGCCCTTGACCGTGGCCAACGTAGTCTCGGCGAGCGTATACGCACCGCCGGATCCCCTGCGTACCGGAGATAACGTGACCGATCGTTTTAATAACGCTTTCGGTGTTTGTTCCGGTTTCCGCTGGGCTTGAGATTGCAAGTCGGCGGATTGCAAGGCGATGATCTCGCGGGCCGCTTCGGCTAGGGCGTTTTCAGGAACTTGTACCACAAATACCTGCGTCTCCTGCGAATCGCCACGGTCGGCGTCGAGTAAAGTTTTGAAGTTCTCGACAAAGGCTTCCAATTCGAGCGGTTCACCCACAAGAAGGTCAGCGAGAGATGCCTTCGTGGGGTCACCATCGTGCGACCGTATTGAGGTTGCAAGCCTGTCGATCATGCTGCCAGGTGGAAACCGGCGGCTGATAGTGAGGGCCGCGTGGCAGGTAGCAAGTGCCTTGTCATGGTCGAGGGCCGTGACGATGTCGTAAAGCACCGAGCCCATTTCGACCGCACGCAACTGGCCCGGATCGCCAACCAGACAGATCTGGGCTTCGTCGGGAAGGGCGTCGAAGAGACGCCTTGCGAGTTCCAGGCCGAGCATCGACGTTTCGTCCACGATGACGAGACCGGCGTCGAGCGGGTTTTCACGATTGCGTTTGAAAGGCCGGCCAGGGACCGTGGAGTATCCAAGAGCGGTATGGATCGTGGACGTGCCGGCCACGCGAAGTGCTGCGATCGCGGCTGGTCCATGAGGGCCGATGGCGGCCATCGCGGCCGGGTCGCCCTCAAACTCCGCCAATTTTTCCTCGATTAATTCCCGCATCCGAGATTTCGCCCGGCCAGTGGGGGCCATGAGCAAGATCTTCTGCGGGACGTCTGTCGGGTCGTCCGCGTATTTTGCCAACTCCTCGCAGAGCCACGTGAGAGCCGCGCGGACGATCGTGAAGGTTTTGCCGGTCCCAGGCGGGCCGGTGAGGACTGAGAGTCGCCGCGTGGTGATCAATGCGGCTGCCGGGATCTGCTCATTGCGGCTCTTTTCCTCGTTCGTGCCAGCTACAGCCGTGGGAAAAAGAGCGTCGAGAAGTTTTGTCGAGGTGGGCGAAAGAGCCGCCCCCGGCTCCAAGGATCGCTTGCGAATTGCCGCCCACAGCCTCTTCTCGTTGTCGGCTGCACGGGCAAACATCAGCCGCTTTGTATCTGGGTCGATTACGAATTCAGAGTTCGGCCGAATCGTGTCCGTGAACTTCACAATGAACGGGGAGTCGTCGGCGTGAGCGGCGGCGTGGATGCGCAGCACTAACTCCCAGTAAGGATGATGGTCTGTGAACGTTTCACGGAAATCATCCTGGGCGTGTGCATCCTCAGCCTGCTCGGTTTTCTCTGCAGCCTGTTCCGCTTCGTCGTAGCGATCGAATTCCACCGCGTCGGTGTCGGTAAATCCGAGCCACGTGAAGCCCTGGCTCTCACGGTGTGCTAAAAGCTGCACGATTGCGGCGAAATCCTGTTCGTGAACTCGCACAGCGTCAGGCAGTCCTAGGCAGCCGACTTCTGCACGTTCAGATGTGCCCGCAGCCAGCGGCAATGCTGCTTGCTTGAGTATTTCGGCGAGAGTGGCCGTCGTGGTCGTCATGCGGTAGTGGCTCCGGTGGGGATCGGAGCAACGTGAACGGGAAAGTTCAGCACGTCAGCGAGCTCCCGCACGAGCGACTGCGGCACGTCCACATGGAAGACCGCGTTATCGGTCTCAGTAGCGAAGTGGGGTCCCATGGCCCGAAGGAACGTGAAGGAGACGCCGGCAAAGTGTTTGTCATAGTCCCATTCCGAATCGATACGCCTCATCCAGGCGTCTGCCACCGTGGCATACAGCGCCGCCTGAAGGAGGTAGTGCGACGATGCCATCTCGGCAGAGAGGTGAGCCCGCGAGTAGGCCTCGAGCGCCGGCGTACCCGATCGCGGGTAGACGTTCGTTTTGTAGTCAACGATTGCTACTCGCCCGTCGTGGCTTCGCCAGATCAAGTCGACAAGTCCGTTCAACAGCCCGCGCACGTCCGTGTTCTTGAGCCGTGTAATATGGGCTGCAAAACCTTTGAAATCTCCGATGTCATGCTTGAGAAAGACCGCATGCAGATTGTCGAACTGTTTCGGTTGTGCGTGATCATGGCCGATCGTAAATGGAAGCTCCGTGGTCACGACGCCATGGCCAGCGAGATCCAGGAGCGAGCGTGGGCCGAATGGACCGCCCAAAGGCTGCGACAGCGCAGCATGAAGCGGCGCGGCAAGTTGTGAGCCTAGAGCCGCCGCGTTGGAAACGCCCTTCGATTCCGCAACCGCAGTAATCACCGATTCGAGCCCCGAAATCGGAACGGGCGCGGCCATGGGTAGCACGAGTTCAAGGACTCTGTGGATGAGATCACCCTGCTTTCTGCCACCGGCGAGAACGGCCCGTGGGATCGGGAGCGATTTACCCGCACCCCCCGCCCCGCCGGGCGCTAGGTCGATCGCGTCACTTGAGGTGCCGTCGTCATACGTTTCATCCTCCTCCCTAGCCCGTGCGGATGATTCGGCGTCGTCATCAGCGATTTCGACAGCGCCTTCTTGGTCATCGACCGCCGGTTCCGTGCCTTGTTTCGCCCGCTTGGAGAGCGAACTAAAGCTAGTCAGCCACATCGGGGCTGGTACTGGTAAGTCATCCACTGGGATTGCGGGTGGTGCCGGCATGGTGCACGCGTAGCTTTTCTTGCCGGCAGTAGGCAGGAAAGTGATTTCGATGCGGCCGCCCTTAGCGAGGGCTGCTGCTTGCATGCGCCGCAGTTCGGTCTGCAGGGCTGTTTCGTTGCCACGATTTAGAAAACTAGCAGGAGCTTCATTGAGGTCATCGGACGGCACTTGTTGGATGAGGTGCCCGAGAGGTAGTCGGGGCGTTGATCTTGCATCTGGCAGATCGAAGCATCCGAGTACGACGTGCGCGCGGTGTCTTGCTCGCGTACCGGCAACGTATAGAAGGCGCAGTTCCTCGTGCACGACATCTTCGAGAGCCTGCGCCCGCGCGGATTTTGCGTTTGCCTGCGGCTCTAAGACAATCTCACCTGCTCTCCGTGTTCTGTAGGGCTGACCTCTGTCGTCGTACTTTTTTCCCGTAAAGGGAGAGCATGCCTCCGGGAGCCATACGCTTCCGAACTGTCGCCCCTTTGCCGCATGCACGGTCATAATCCGCACTGCGTCTGAATCGGTCTCGATCGATACGCTGAAGGCATCGTCCTCGTCCCCACCCAGTTCACGCGCTGTGGCTCGAGCCGAGGCTTTCAGGAGCCAGGCCGATACGGTGGTTGAGGCCGCCGCTGCACCGCTACGCCTCCAAAACGTTTTTACGAGCAGAGCGCCGACGTCCATGAAGTTCTTCATGGCGCGCTCTCCATCAGGCTCGCCGAGCAGTCGCTCCCGCGCAGAGACCATAGTCGGAATCCATCGCTCGTCGAAGATTTCTTCCACGACACATGCGATGTTTTTAAGCACCAGCATCTCACGGAGATCTGCCAGCCGCTTTACAAGCGTCTGCCGATCGGCGGATGCGTCACCATCGCGAAGCATCTTGTCAAGCCGCGTGTTATCGAAGCCAACGAGCCTGGTCATGGCGGCGGCCGCCACAAGCCGTTCGTCGTAGGGGGCGTCGATGGCGGCAAACACGGCGGCGAGTTCACGGAGCTCGTCGGAATCCAGAAAGGACGCCTGTGAAGCCGCCGCAACTGGAATGCCTCTGGCAACGAGTTCGCCACGAATCTCTTCGGCAGTCTGGTTGTAACGCACGAGCACCGCAATGTCGCCAGGGCCAAGAGGCCGCTGCTCCGCGTTCGTCGCACCGATTTTCAGTCCAGCTTGGAGTTCCTGGAGAATCCCCTCGGCAACGCCAGCCCATGTATGCCGCGTCTGGAATGAACCGGCCGCCGGTGACTTTGCAATGTGGAAATAGAGGCCGCTCTGCTCGTGGGCCGCGTTTACCGGCCCATCATGAAGCCGGCAAGGATGCTCTGGGGTCACAGTGCTGAAATGGCGGAGGGCGCCGTTGCCGTAAAACTCGTTGAGGCTGTAAAGGAGTGGTGCATCGCTCCTGTAGTTTTTGGTGAGCGAAGGTCCCATCTGCCACGGCGGCCCCAGCAGCGGCGGTAGCGAGTCGTAGTGGGCGCCGCGGAATGAAAAGATGCTTTGCTTTGGGTCGCCGACGGCGAAGAATTCGCCTGCCGGCCCGGCGAGAGTCTGCAGGATTCGCCACTGGGCCGCGTCGGTGTCTTGCGCCTCATCGAGAATGATCAAATCCCATTCGCCCAGCAGGGTTGAAGCGAGCGGTGAATCTTTTTTTGTAAGGGCCTTATCCACGATGCGAATCAGGTCGGTGAGTGAGATCAACCCAAGTGCGTGGTTTCGTGCGTCGATCCGTTTACGCACCTGATGCGCGAACCATGTCACGATGTCTTCGTACCGTTGGGTAAGCGAGCCGCTAGGCAGATAAAGCTCGGCCCCGTTGGGGTAGATCGGTAGGTCTGAGCCTGCAACGCCCTTGGCGAGTCGGGCAAGTCTGTCTGGATTCGGTGCCGTAAGGTAATTCCCTGGAAAGTTCAGCGGCCACATCCTCGCGGACTCGTATTCGTGCAAAAGCTGGACAAAGGCATCCGCACTGGCCTCCGCCGCGATCTCCGACAGGTCCGCTGCGATGACGAGGCCGGTCCGCTTGTCGCAGTCGATGGGGTAGCGATTGAGGAGTTGCTTGCAGAAAGAGTGGATGGTCCCGATTGTGAGCCTGTCGATAGCCGCCTGAGCTGATGTCAGTCGCTCGATTTTATCGGTGTCCGTGCCGGCAGCGGTGATGACGATCTGCTCGAGGTCTTTGTTGCGGTATGGCAGGGGTGTGCCGGCGAGCCGGGTGCGTAAAACGCGTACAACGTGTGCGAGCGTCCCCTGAATTCGAGCCCGCAATTCCGCCGCGGCCGCCTCGGTGAAGCTGACCAGCAGCGCTTTTTTCAACGTCTCTTCGACATCGCGGCTTGGATTCAGGAGCCGCTCCAGTAGGAGCGTCTGTATCTTTTCCGTCTTTCCTGTGCCCGCTGACGCCTCCAGGAAGAACCACTTTCGCAGTGGCACGGCAGCCGTGGACGTTGTAGACGTGCCCCCCCCCGTAGCCGCTGGCGGCGAGGTGGCCGCGAGTGCAGCGGGAACAGCAGTACTTCGTTTGCGGGCCATGGCTGTGTCAGAGCATCGGAAAGGCGTCGGGTATGTTGCCGGTCAGGAACTGTACTAATCGCTCGAAGTCGGATGATGAAACGCCCGCGTGGGGCGGGTAGAGGGCGTCGCGAATCGGGTTGATTCCACGGAAGACCGCGCGGACGTTGGCATCGAGTCCTGAACCCGCGCCGAAGCCGGAATCAGTGTGAAGAAACTCTGTGATCGCGGCGTTCAGGTCGGCCGGTGCGCCCGCCTTGGGCGGCAGGGCTTTGCCTAACTCCTCGCTAAACAGGGGCAGCGGGGTTTGGTGCCCGAGATGCCAGATTCTTACGAGCTGCGGCAGAGCAATCGGCAGACGCGGTGCGGCGCCGGGCGGGTTTCCGCGGAAGGGGTTCCCGGCGTCATCGCTGACGACATAGTAGTGGTAGTCAACCTTCTTGACTTGCGCGATGTAATGAAGGCGTGCTTTCGTCACACTTCCTGCGGCAGTCGTAATTCCGGCTGCTACTACCACCGCCTCCAAAGCCGCCAGCCCAAGCCACCCTCTGGCCTTGAGTGAACCAAGAACATAACGGTGGGCCTCACCGTTCATGATCAACGCCGACCCATGAATTCGGAGGCTGTACCGTTTCTTTCCAATCGTGTAATCCACGGGAAAGTCAACCGACGTCGTGGTGGCCGCGGCCAAAGCCGCTTTCATGTCTGTCGGCGCGGACGCCTGATCATGGAGGTAATCACGGCCGACACGATCTGCCCGGAGCGTCGCTGCCGCCTTTAGAATCGCGAAAACGCGAGGCTCGTCTGCAAGACGGTAAACCGCGTCCCGAACTTTCCATCGCTGCAAAAAATCGGGCCAGATCATCTCGCGGAGACGCCATTCATCCTCTGCGTCGCGAACATAAATCCCACGGTGCTCGAGAAAGGTCTCGACTGGCTTTTCAAAAAAACGAATAAAGCGATCGAGCGGTACCTCTCGGGGTACGTCATGCGCAAGATCCATCACGGCGAACGGTCTGGATGTGGTGCCCGATGTGCGAGCCGCGTACAAGGCCTGAGCGCCTCGAATTGCACCCCGGTGACGGGTTGGCAGTGTGCTCCGCATCGACTTTACCGAGTGAGGCGCGACCGACTCATCCGCTTCCGTGAACGACACCCCATGCTGCTGCAGCGACTCTGCGACGGCACGGATATCGTGGACTACGGAGGAAACCGAGAGCCGCTCATACGTGCGGTCGCACATCGAAGGCACGACGAAGATGACGCGGTCACGGGTGTTCATGAATACTGAGAACACGTCACGTAGATCCGCGTATTGACGCAGTTGGCCACCCCGATATTTTGGGACGAATGGCTCCGGCCACAGCGGTCGATCGTCAGTGGGGAATCGTTCCGACAGCAGAAAGACAGTCACGCGCGGCGTTCGCCCGCGTGCCTGGGACGGCTCGAGCAACGACACGCCGCCGTGCATGGCACGAGTGCTCGTACTTGCCCGATCAAGCCTCCGGGAGAGTTCGCCTGTGAGCCAAAAGTAGTCCATGTCGCCGGCAAAGCCAGTTGAGGCGGCATCGTCTCCGATAGCGGTGATGGCGTCACGGATGGCATCGCGGCTTTGTTTCCACCGGCCAGGGCGACGGAACAAAGCGGATGTAATAGCGTGGAGCGCATCAAGCATCGTGTCCAACGGACCGCCAGCCGCAAGGCGGCGAAGATGCTTGAGCAATTCAATGATGCGGTTAAGCGCCGCCAGTTGGTCCATCTGCGTGGCCTGCATCCCTCCGGCCGCCACGATATCCCGGACCGACACCTGCTCATGCCCGCCGTCTGGCATCGCCATCGACATTGCCAAGCTCTTCAGTGCTGCCTTCCAAGTGCCGTGATCTGTTTGTCCATAGGGCCCGATAACGGTTTCGCGGTGCTGGTTATCGATGTAGGCGAGGAGCCCAGCGTTTTTGCACGCCCTGGAAAGCTCTGACACTTCGTCCGCGTCAAGCCGTAGTCCATGCATCACAGACGGCATTGATAAAAGCTGGAATACTGAATCGTGGGCGAAAGATGTAGGAGCAAGCCGCAAGGCTGTGAGAAACGCATCGACGCCAACGTCCCAGTCACGGGTGCGGATGCCTGTGGTGGTTACTGGCAACGACTCCTTCGGTGCCTCACGGAGCGCAAAAGCCGTCTCAATGAATGGCGCGTCGCGCCGGGGGTCATCCGACACGACGAGAACGTGCTCAGGGAGCAGGCCTGGCATGTCAATGAACGCCTGGTGCAGCGCAGCGCGGACGATTTCCGCGGCCCTGAGATCGCCGGGCACGTGGTGGATTGAAACCGATCGGTCATCCTTTTGAAATGGTCCGGTTGGAACGGGCTCGCCCGCCACGGACTGCTGGATGGCCGTGAGGGCGTTGCCGCCAGGTTTGGCAGGCCCGGGGTCGGGTGGCTTGCGCGGCTTAACACCAAGCGATTTCATCACGCCTTCGATGGGCTGCCGCGACCGTCGCGACCATGCCTTCGATGGAGCATCGGTGGATTCACGGATTTGAGCGTCCACTAGGACGACGTTGATTGAAGTGACCTTGTCAAGCAGCTGAAGTACTTTGGCTTGGGGGCTAGCGGGATAGAGCGTGGGATCGAAGGCGAAGATGACTTTTGGCACCGCCCCACGGTTGATCACCTCCCTCAGCAGTGAGGAGTCCTGGCCGACCTTATCCAGTGCGGCGAAGACGCGCGGCCAGCGATCCAGATACTCGAAAAGACGCTCGTCAGCGGTCGTTGGCGGGCCGGCGGTCGCGTGGGTCATCAAAGCCGCGTGTAGTTCAGCGACCCACGGCTCCCAGCGAGTGTCATCGATCGTCGCTTCCGTCGCGGAGTGCAAACTCCGGGCCATTTCAGAAACGAGGGCGAGCCGCGACGAGGTGTCGTGCTGGCCGGCGACAGAGTCGGCATGCTGTTTCAAGGCGGGGCATGTACTTCGCTGCAGCGTGGAGAGCAGTTGGAGAATCGCGAGCGCCACTGCCTGATGGGGAAGTTCGGCGGCGGCGGCCGGCGGTGGCGTAGGCGGGCCGGTGATCGTCTCCACGCCATGAACGAGCTGCCTAAGGCACTGGCTGAACGTCTGCGGCTCGATGCCAACCGCCATGCCGGTCTGCTGTGCGATGCCAGCAACGACGTTCCGTCCGATGGCCTGCGAATCCACCAGCACCGTGTGCCGCGCGAAAGGATTGGTTTTGGCCTCGCCCGAGATCCGCTCGGCCAGGAGGCAAAGCGCTGCATGGTTGCTCGGCACAACGACGACGTCCATGGGCATGGCAGCTGCGGGCACCATGATGCGCCCGTGAGATTGAATTGGATCCGGCAGCGAAAGGCGCCACCCGGAGGCAGCCCCCCGAACAGCGTATCCGCCCGACTGGGTATTTGCCATCGCCAGCCTGGCCCGGTTCGAAGCCCGGACGGGCTCAAGGAAAACGGCAGCCTACCTGTGCCGCGAAGCAACACGTCCCGCTATGTCGTGAATCTGCGTTGCGAGGTCTGCTGGCTCAACGACCGTAAAACCGTCCTTCATTTCCAGTAGCCTCGGGAGCACCTCCTCCAGAAAGCAGTTCTTCACAGTGAGCTTGATCTCAGTGCGGCCGGGGGTAATTTCCACCTTTTGCTCACGGTGGAAAGGCTTCTCAAGGCACATCGCGATCTGCGCAGGATCATCGATGCGCACTTCGAGCGAGTGCGTCTTGCCATACCGGAAAAACGCCCCCGCACTGTCGGCGAACAACTCCTCGAGGTCCAAGCGTGTTGGCATACCATCGACAGCCTTGATCCGCCGGTGGCTGGGGATATCGGCGATAAGCGGATTATCGTCGGCTTCCATTGTCAGGGCGATCACCCGGTCGAACTTGTAAAGGACCGGTTTTTTCCATCGGCCCGGATGCGATTGATCGGGCTCACACCCCACGAGATAGATGGAGTCTTCCTCTAGGTTGAAAATCGTGCCGAAGGCCGCAATCCGACGTGGCTTGGGGTCGGGCGCTGCATCGGGCGTGAGATAATGCTTCCAGACAACGGCCGCGGAAAGATACTTGATCGTGCACTGCTTCCGTAGGATCGTGGCGTCGTTCCACCCCTGGAGAAGGTGCTTCTTTGGTTCGTACTTGCTCGGTCGCCGGAAGACATACCGCCAAACGATGGCCTGCTCGGCTGCTTCACGGAGTAGCCTCGGCGGCACGGTCGCGGTAATCCGATCGAACGCCTTGCGGACCCGTGGTTCCATTGGCAGTCCATAGCATCCCTCAAGCAGGGAATTGCATCCCAGGATGCCTTCAAGCTCGTAGCCCGTGAGCTTGTAATCAGTGAATAGTTGTTGCAGAGCCGTAGCGACCGGGCCTTTGGGATCGTACGCCCACCACACCTTGACGGATGACGCACCGCCTGCGGGCTTCTTCGACTTTGCTTTCTTCGCCCCGGAACGCTTTGGTTTCTTTTTGTAGGGCTTGCCGAACTCGTCGGTGCGTTTGATCTCGAGACCGAATTTCTGCCAGCTCTTGATCGCTCGCTCTGCGTTGCGGTCACGAGAGGCTTCTTGGATCGCTGCCAAGCCAGCCGGCGTCGTCACGGAGAGCGAGCCCAGGGCTGCAGCCCTGGCAGCGAAGAATGCGGATAACTCGTCGAGGTCGCGGTCGAACTCGTCGCGCAACCAATCCGCCAGCATCCGCTTATTGAATGGCTTGCCGCGGTGGTTTTTGTGAATCGCCGCCAACACCTTGAGGTGGCGGACAAACTGACCGCCACGCTTTTCCTCAGGCGTCTGCCTCTTCCGCTTTGCCACCCCGGATCGTTTCCCGGTCGATCCGCTGGCCTTTGCACGCCGGCGGAGCGGGTTTCGAGCAGCCTTTTTTTTCTTGGCCATGACGTGATTCCACTCTGACTGCAGATGGCTGTTCGATTTCCCGACGACAGGATACCGGACAGCACACCGACTGGCCGGACCCAATGGCCGGCCACATTTTCCCCTAAGGGAGTCGCCCACGGGTGGGACACGTGGTCGCAAAGTTTTTTTTGAAAAACGCATAACCCAATTCGATCCGTGATTTCAGCCGCCTGGGGCAGCCGATCTCGGCATCACTCCAAAGAGCCACCTTCCTTGCGTTTTGGCCGCATTTTGCGGGTTCTTTCCGCAAAACCTGAGCCGTCCTGACCAACCGTGTCAGGAGCTTGCCGGTTCAATGCCTCCCGTGCTTTCGGAGCCGCTTAAGCGCCGGAAGCGAACCGAACCCCCTTGCCCCGAAAACGGACCATACACCCCATGGCCACCATCACCGCTACGACTTGCCTGTCCGCATCCCCAACGAACACGCCAAGCCCGACGGCCACAGCGGACGCCCACGACCCCTTCAGCCGGATCATCGGGCAGCGGCGAGCCGTGCCGTTCCTCAAGGAGATCCGGGACGGGATCTGCCTCGGCGCCCATCCACGGCCGCTTCTCTTCCTCGGCCGATCCGGGCACGGAAAGACGGCCCTCTCGAAGGCGTATGCCGATTCGATCGGTGCCGAGTTCGTGCGCATCGACTGCGGGCCCGAACTCAAGAGCGAGAACCTCGTCGAACGGCTCATCGGGCTCAAGTCGCTGGCCGTCGTGTTCTGCGACGAAATGCAGAGCATGCGAAAGCGGGTGCAGGAGATCCTCTATAGCGCGATCGACGCGAGCCTCGTGCCCGCACTCACCCGGGGCCGCCTCGACCGCTGCGCCGAACCGGTGGCGATCGTGCCCTTCGTCTTGATCGGCGCCACGAACGAGCCCGGTCGGCTCCTGCCCGCCCTCCGTGCCCGCATGGTGACGGTCGTCATGGACGACTACACCGACGACGACCTTCGCGCGATCGCCATTCAGAAGGCTACCCAGTTCTTCCTGCAGTTGAGCAGCCGGGCCATCGATCTCGTCGTCCGTGCCAGCGGCGGCTCGCCCCGGACGATCGTCCAGATCCTCCAGTCGATCGAGGTGACGAGCGCGTCGTGGCGATTCAACTACGAACTGGAGACCACCAATGCCGAGCTCGTAGGCGACGCGACAGGTGATCAAGGTTCCGATGAACAGGTCGATAGTCTGGCGGGCATCCAAGCCGGCATTCAGTCCGAAGAAGGAGCTGCCCACATCGGCAGCCTCGTCGGCGATTTTCTCGGCGACTTTCCCCTCGGGCACGAGGCCCAAACGAGTCGCGCCGGCGCGCTCGCGGGCTTCAACGGCGCCCGCCTCCCCGCCAGTGTTCCCTGCATTCCCGACGATCTCGTCGAGCGGGCCCTGTCTTGGATGGGCCTCGACCTTTACGGGCTCGATGCCACCGGCCGCACGCTCTTGGCCACGATGGCCCAGCACGGCCGGGCGACCGCGGAACTGCTCTCCACGGTCATCGGCCTCGACATCCCGTTCACTCGCCAGGCCCTCGCCGAACTGCGGGCACGGCAGTTCACGCAGGCCGCGCCAGGCCGCGGGTGGGTGCTCACCGAAACCGGCAAAAACCTCGTCAAGGAACTCGGTCTTGGCAGTTGAACGCCCACGTGCCGCAGGCCACTGCAACGTGCCGCAGGCCGACCCACACAGTCCCTCCACCCCAACTCGCAACTCGCCACCCAGACTCCTCGGAGATTCACATGCCAAGAACAAGAAGCACTGCCGCAACGAAAAACACTGCCACGACCTCGCCCGCGCAACGCGTCGCAGCGGGTTCGATCCCCACGATGACTGTCGCCCAGATCGTGCAGCAGGCCCGCACCGGCGGCTCAGGCCCGTCCGCCGCGAACCCCTCCGCGCCACCCACCCGGAGCACGATCCTGTCGCGGAAGCTCGCCCGCCGCGCCGCCCGCCTGCAGGCCACCGGCCGGATGGATGTCGAACCCAACGCCCTTGCCGCCGAGCTCGGGACGGCCGCACCGATCGGCCCGGCCGTCATCGAACTGCTCACTCTTGCCCACAAGGCCGATGTCCCGGCGCTCCTCATCGGACCCCATGGTGTGGGCAAGTCGGAGATAGCGGAAGCTGCGGCCGCTGCGATGAACATCGGTTTCATCAGCCGCGACCTCAGCCTCATGGAGCCGCCCGATCTCGTCGGCCTGCCCCAGATCCGGGACGGCGCGACGTCGTTTCTGCCACCTGAGTTTCTGCCGCGTGAGGCCGGTCGGGGTGGCCTGCTGTTGATCGAGGAAATCAACAGGGCGCCGAGGTACATGCAGTCTTCGTGTCTCGAGCTCCTCACGAGCCGGCGGCTCAATTCATACTGCTTGCCCCGGAATTGGCTCCCGATCGCCTGCATCAATCCAAAAACGGAAGGGTACGTCGTCGATCTCCTCGACGCGGCCCTCATGAGCCGGTTCATGCGGATCGAGGTCACGGCAGCCACCAAGCCGTGGGTGCAGTGGGCCCGCGCCAGCGGCATCCACCCCAAGATCATCGAATATGTCGAGAGCGTGCCCAACGCGCTCGACGAATCCAAGGGCGGCTCAAACCCCCGCTCGTGGTCGTACGCCTCGAAGACGTTGCTCGCCGCCAGCGAGGAGATGCTCGAACGGTCGCCCGATACGATCGTGACGGCGCTCAACGGCATCATCGGGCCCGTGCACACGACGGCCCTTCTCCAGTTGGTCTCCAACACGGAGATGGCCCTCCGACCGGCCGACGTCGTCGGCAACTGGCAGGCCAGCAAGGCCACGATGATGCGCTGGGTGAAGCAGCGCCGGCTTGATCTCTTGGCCACGTCCATGCGGGCGATGCTGCAGTGGGTGCGGCCCGAGAGCGTGGCCCAGCAGCTTCAGGGCAACGTTCGCGCACGGGGGGCGGTGAGGGCCTTCTTTGGGCTGTTGCCTGGTGACCTCGCGGAGCAGTCCCACGCGGTCCTCAGGGAGCTCGGTTACACGTTTCTGATCAAAGACGCCCCGTCGCAGGAGGCCTCGTGAAACCCTCCACCACTCGCGTCCCGACCAGCGCCGGTCCCGAAACTCATGCACCTGCCCTCCGGCCGGCCGCCGATCGCCGAAGAGATCTTCGACCCCTGATCATCAGGGGCGAAGTGAAGCTCAAGCGGGCCATGGGCATCCTCCTGCGGGCCCATCCCTTCCACGGCCACATCGCCGCGGGCTGGCGGGTGCGGCCCGACACGTCGCTCAAGACGATGGGCGTGTGCTGGTCGTGCGGGAGCGTGCAGCTCCTCTGGAACCCATTGTTTGTCGACAGCATCTCCGACGTGGAACTCGCCGGCGTTCTCACCCATGAGGTGAACCACATCGTGATGCGGCATCCGTTTTTGTTTCCCGAGCAGGCCAATCCCCCGCCCGACTTCGACGCCTACGCCGCGCTCGTGGCCGAGGAGGTGACGGTCAACGAGTTCGTGGCGCTGCCGCTGCCCGGTAGCCCGCTGCTGCTTGCCGACTTCGCGTCGCAGTGCCCTGCCCTCCAGCCGATGCAGTCCACGCGCGAGCGGTATCGGCTGCTCTACGACGCCGCCCGTGCCCGCCGCCACCATGAGGCCCGGCAGAAGTTCAAGGCGTCGCTCGAAAACCTGATCCGGGAGCTGCTCAAGAGCACCGTCGGCAAAGAACCCGACGTCGAAAGCCACGCCGGCTGGGAAAGTTTTCGCGACGGCGGCGCGGCTGCGGCGCTGGCGGTGGCGGTGGCGACGGCCCAGGCGCTCAAGCGCCACGGTGGCACCCTGTCGCCAGAGTTGCGGCAGCGCATCGAGGCGGCGCACGCCGCACTGGGCAGCGCACCCGGCAGCACCAACGGCGGCATGCTCGAGACGCTGGCCGGCACGGCTCAGGCGAGGCTCTCGTGGCAGAGCATCCTGCGCCGCCTTCTGGCCGAGAGCCATGAAGCTGAGCCCACGTATCAGCGGCCACCGCGGCGGTTTCCCGATCTGGTCGGCATGTTGCCGGGGTCGCGCCGCGTGCCGACACGTCTCAAGATCCTGGCTGCGATCGACACCAGCGGCTCGATGTCGTCGGAAACGCTCGACGAGATTGCCGCGGAACTGCGGGTGATGGCCCGGTCGTACGAGGTGTCCGTCGTCGAGTTCGACGTCGTGATCCAGCGCCGCTACCGGCTTACGCAGCAGCTCGGGACGGGCCTCGGTGCGGCCACGAACGGAGACGATCCACTCTCGGCCATGCAGGGGCGCGGCGGAACGAGCTTCCTGCCCGTGTTCGAAAGGCAGACGCTCGAGTGGGCAGCCGACGGCGAGGAACTCTCCGGAGTGGTGCTCTTCTCGGATGGATACGGACCGGCGCCGGAGCGCCCGCCTGCCGTGTCGGTCATCTGGGTGCTCGTTGGCAACGGTGTTCGGAAGCCCGCCCCCTGGGGCTTCGTCGTGAACGCATCCGACGACGCCCGGTCCCGCGCGTGATGCCCGAGCAACCCGTGATCAAGACGCCCCCATGCGCGTCGTAGATCAGCGCGGCGAGTCGGCCCACGGGGGCTCGCCAACGGCCGTTTGCAGCCGGTTTGTCGGCAGTTCCGGGGGTTCCACCGAGATCTTCGCCGCTCCTGCACCAACTCTGTCAGAGGTCACTCCCCAAACTCCTCTCCATCAATCCGCCAACCCCGCCCACGGAGCCCGGATCACCGGGAAACGCGAATGCCCAAGACGCTCGATGACATCCAGTCCCTCCTGACCCGCCGTGGGTACACGTGCGAGCGAATGGTGGACGTGATCGTGGCCACGACCGTGCCGACCAAGGTCTACAAGAACCCTTCCGGCGAGAACGCGCTCGAGATCATGGTCACCTTTGACCATGCCAATCACTGCGTGGCGGTGGAGGTGCTCCGGGCGTTCGAACTCCGTGAGGCGGACCACAAGGAAGCGGCGTTGGCCTGCTTGATGACGGCCGCTGGGCGGACACCGCTGCTGCGACCGACGCTCGAACCCGAGGGCACCGTTGGCCTCCGGATCGACTGCACCTGTGGCAGGAATGGAGCCCGTGAGAGCGATGTGCTGCAGGCCATGGCCCTGTTGGAGTCGTGGGTCGAGGTGTGGTTCCCGCAGGTGAGCGCGGCGATGACGCTCGGGAAGTTCAACGCCTACGAGGTTCCCCACCTGAACCTCCTGCGAATGGGCCGAGGCGATTCGACACCACCGAAGAACCGGCGGAGCCGCGCCGCCGATGACGCTGGCGGCCCGTCCGTTCGGGATGCCAGCGGTCGGGTCGGACCCAAGCGGGGGAAACCTGCAGGCACCCGCCCCGGTGCCGAGCGTGAGTCCGCCAAGCAGGTCCCGGACGAAACCCACGGCAGCGACGCGGGCGGTCCCGAGGACGGCCCCCAGGACGGCGAAGAGCGCGGCCCCGGTGGCAGCGCGGTCGCTCGAGCGGCTGCGATCTCCGAAAAACCCGGCGCGCACCCAAACCGGCTGCGGGTGCTGTTCGAGTTCTTCCGCACGCTCGACGAGGAGAACCGCAGGAGGCCTGAGCAGAACTGACATCCCTGTCGAGAAGACCGCGACTGAATCCATCACCCCGATCGTTTTCCATCGCCGCTCCCCACGAGGAACAACCATGGCGACAACACTGACCGACCTGACCACGTTCTTGGACAAGGCTGGGCTCAACTACGAGGTTCACGAGGAACACTCGATCATTGGCATCGGCTTCAGCTGCGAACCGGACGAGACCACCTACCGTGACGGCGATGGCGACGCGACTGTCCGACTCATCGTCCGGCTGGCGGAGGAGGGGGAGTTCGTTGGCATATTCGCCCCGCGGGCATGGAGCCTCGAGAACTCGAGCCACATCCCCGCCGTCTGCATGGCGGCGGCCCGAATCCAATGCCGCATGAAGCTCGTGAGATTTGATCTGGACGAAGAAGGCTACCTGCATCCCAACATCGAAATCCCGCTTGAATCGGCACCGATGTGCGCGGAGCAGCTGAGGCGGGCGATCACCGGGATCCTTCTCGTCATACGGCGGTTCGATGCCGTCATCTGCCATGCCCGCGACACGGGCGAGGTGGATTTCGAGCGGGAGGCTCCAGAGCCGCCCGAGCCCACGGCGGACATTGCCCGCATCCTCGACCTCGCCGACGACGCCGGCGGTATCGACGCGATCGAGCGCCTGCTCGGCGGCGGCGGCCCGCTCCCCACGGACGCCTGAACTCCGACCACCACCCCAACACCCGCCTCACACCATCAGTCAGGAGCCACCATGCCCCCGAGCAAACCCTCCGATCCTCCCGATCGAGCGAACAGCCTCGTGTTCATCCACTCTGGCGACCTCCAGATCGGCAAGCCCTATTCGTCCATCGTCGATGACGCCAAGCGCGCGCGGGCCCAGCAGGAACGGCTCGAGGCGATCCGGCGCATCGGAGCCGTCGTCCGCGAGCAGTGGGCGCGGTTCGTGGTGCTCGCCGGCGACGTGTTTGATTCACCGACGCCGGCCCATGCCACGATCTCGGCCGCCCTCGGCGCGTTCGCGGCCATCGGAGTGCCGATCTACGCCATCCCCGGCAATCACGATCACGCCGGCCCCGACAGCGTCTGGGAGACGGCGTTCTTCCGCCGTGAGCGGGAGCGGGTGGCTCCTCATTTCCACCTTCTCGACTCGCCGGCCGTCACGGTCGTGAACCTCGAGGTCGGGGGTGTTGGCCCGGCGAGCGTGGTCCTGCTGCCGTGCCCGCTCCTTCGGCGGCATCACGCCGACGACCCCACGGCCTGGGTCCGCAGCCTCGACTTCTCGGCCCTCGGCGACAGTCCGCGGATCGTGATCGCCCACGGCAGCACGGCCGTGTTCTCCGGCGCGTTTCACATCGACGACGACGGCGAGGCCGGCAGGCCCGCCAACTCGATCGCGATCGACAGGCTGCCGATCGAACACGTGGACTACGTTGCCCTTGGCGATTGGCACGGATTCATGGCCGTGGGACCGAAGGCGTGGTACTCAGGCACCCACGAGATCGACCGCTTTCCGAAACCCGGTCAGGAGCCCGGCCACGTGGCCTGCGTCACGGTCGGCCGCGGAGCGCCGCCGAAGGTCGAGGCCGTGCGGACCGGCAGGTTCCGCTGGCTGTCGCACACGATCACCCTCGACACCGAGTCTGAGCCCGAGGCCAACTTGGCGCCGGCGGCCGCTGGCGGCGGTGCGAGTGTCGGGACAGCCAGCGCCGGTGCCGCTGCCAGCGCCCGTGCCGGCACACCCGCCAGCGAAACCGTCGTTGGCGGACCGGAATCTTCGGGGCCGGCGTATCTCGACGCGTGGCTGACGCAGGCGACGCAGCCAAAGGCAGAGGGCGAGCCGGGATTCGACGGATCGCTGGCCCGCATCACCGTCACCGGAACGGTCTCGCTGGCGGGCCGGCAGGAGCTCGATCGGATCATCGAATCGTGGGAGGCGCGGCTCCTGCGGTTGGACCTCGTCGATACCGTGCGGATCTCCCCGACGGCAGACGAAATCCACGACCTCGCCGCCCGACCAAACGACCCGATCATCTCGCGCGTCGCCACCGAGCTTGTGCAGCTGCTCGAGGCGGGCGGCCCGCAGGCTGAGATCGATGTGGTCCGTCAGGCCATCTTCATGCTGCACGCCCTCGCGCACCCCAACACGAGCGGCCGCCGCAACGACACACCGCCACCAGAATCCCCGGCCCGGCTGACCGACGCCGCCCCGACCGATTCTGGCCGCTCGAGCGTTGACGCCGATTCCCCGAGCACCTCCACCAGGCCCGACAGCCCCAACACTCTTGGAGTTTCCTCCTGATGAAACTGATTTCCATCACCATCAAGAACTACCGCGTCCACAAGGAACTCTCCGTCAGCTTCGACGCCGCGAGAACGGTCGTCGGCGGGCCCAACGAAGCGGGGAAGAGCACGCTGGTGGAGGCCGTGCACAGTGCCATGTTTCTGCGCAGCCGGGTCACCGGCGCGGCGCATAAGGCGATGCTGTCCGAGATCCATGGCGGCCATCCGACGGTCGAGCTGGTCCTCGAGAGCGGTGGCAGGACGTACGCGATCACCAAGGTGTTCAGCGGCGGTCAATCGGGGAGCACGACGCTCAAGGAATACGCCTCATCCAGTGAGGCCTCGACCGGAACCGCTGCGAAGACCCGGCACAACGAGGATGCCGAGGCCCGGATTCACGAGATCCTGAAGGCAGAGGACGTGGGCGGCGGCCGGGGTGTCGATCAGCGGCTCAAGCACCAGTGGGCGGGGCTGTGGGTGTGGCAGGAGTCTGCCACCCGCGATCCGCTCCTGCACGCCAACAGCGACCGCCATGCACAGCTGCTCCGCGAGCGGCTGTCGCGGCTCGACGGTGGCGGGGTGCTCGAGTCGCCGCTCGATGCCTCGGTGTCGAGCGCCGTGGCAACGCGGCTGACCGAGACATTCACCGACGCCGATGCCGGCAGGGTGCGCGCAGGCTCCACGCTCGATCGGGCGATCAAGGCCCGCCAGGTCGCCGACACGGCCCATGCTCATGCCGTCACCACCGTGGAGACGCTGAACGCTTCGGTCGACACGATCGACGCGGCGAGCCGGACGATCGCGGCCTGCGAGAGCGAACTCGTCCAGACCAAGCGTGAACTGGAGGATGTTCGACGTCGGCAGCGGGAAGCCGCCGAACTCGGCGCGGAGATCGCCGAGCGGCAGGCCGCCACAAGGGCCGCGGAGGCTGCCCATGCCGAGGCGGTGCGGGCCGATCAGGACATCGCCGCGTGCCGGCGGGAGATCGCCAAGCTCGAGGCCGCGATGGCACCCCAGTTGACAATGCTCGCCACCCTCGAGCACGAGGAGGTGGAGTGTGGCATGCGGTGTGACGCGGCCACGAAGGAGATGAGTGACGCCGGCCAACGTCACGCGTACGCGACGGCCGCCTATGCACTGCAGGACGCGCGTGAGAAGCATGCCCGTCTGCTCGTCGAGAGAGTGGGTCTTGGGGGGCGGTGCGAACGGATCGCGGAGCGGCGCCGCAAGGCGAAGGAACTGGAAGCCGAACTGACGCAGGTTCCGGTGTTCACGGCAGAGGACGTCGCCGAACTCTCCCGCCTGGAGCGGGTTCACGAGGCGGCTGGTGCGACGCTGCAGGCGATCGCCACGAAGGTCGAAGTGCTCGAAGCGAGTGGGCCGGTGACGCTCGCCGGCGAGGGACTCAGCGTCGGCACGCCTGTGACGATCACCGCCGCGTCGGAGTTGGCCGTTGGCGGGCCGAAAGCAACGGCGATGGTGAGAATCACGCCTGGCGGCGGTCGGTCGCTCGCCGAGGCGACGCAGCGGTTCGACGAAGCCCGGTCGGCATTCAGCGCGGCCCTGACGGCCCACGGGATCGATTCGATCGACGCCGCCCGCGAAGCGTTCGCTCGCCGGCAGTCGCTCGACGCCGACATGCGCGCCGTGAATCTGGCGATCGAGGGGCTTGGCGGCGTCGAGGCCGACGCCGATCTTGCGAAGCTCGACGCCGACATCGAGAAGGCAGCGGCTGAAGTCAGCCGGCGATCGCCGGATGGGGCCGCCGCGGCTGCCGGCTCCTCTCGTTCCGAAGGACTCGCTCTGGCTCAGGCGGTCCTTTCCGAGGCACAGCGGGAGTTGAACGAGGCCATCGAGGCGGTCGGCGTCGCCTCGGCGGCGGTCACGCACGCCCGCGCGAGGCTCGCGTCGATGACTGAAAAGCGGCTGAAGGCTGTACAGAGCCTGCAGGCCAACCGGGCACTGCTTCAGGAACTGCGGATGAAGGCCACGGTGCTCGAGGAGCGGCACGGCACCGATCGGGAGCCACGGATCAAGACGCTCGACGAGGCGAGGGCCCTGGCCGCGGCTCAGTTGGAGGCGTCGCGGGCGAGGCTCACCAAGCTGAAACCGGAGGATCTGGAACGCAATCGGGATCGGATCGAAAGGACGATCTCAAACGCCACGATGGCGAAGCAGGATGCCGAGACGAAGCGGCAGTGGGCCAAAGCCAGGCTCGAACTCGAGGGCACGACCGATCCCCGCGAGGATCTCGCCCGGGCGGTGGCCCAGCAGCGCTTGGCGGCTGCGGAGCAGGCGCGGGCAACTCGCGGGGCCGATGCCGTAAAGCTGTTGGCATCGCTCTTCGCCGCGAAAAAGCGCGATGTGGAGGCACAGTTCGTGGCGCCGTTGACCAACCGCGTGTGCGGCTACCTCGAGCGGCTCTACGGCGATGGCACGACCGTCTCGGTCGACTACCGCGATGGTCGCTTCAGCCAGCTCACGCTTTCCAGACGTGGTGTGGGCGACGCCACGTTCGACTTCGGCCAGTTGGGCTCCGGGACCAAGGAGCAGGTGTCGGCGGCGTTTCGGCTGGCGATGGCCGAGATCCTGGCGGAGGCCTATGACGGCAGCCTGCCGGTGGTGTTGGACGACGCGTTTGCCAACACCGACTCAGAGAGGCAGCGTGACCTTCAGCAGATGCTGGACCTCGCTGCCAGCCGCGGGCTGCAGATCATCGTCCTTTCATGCCGGCCGGAAGGCTACGCGGCACTGGGGGCGAAGACCGTCGGGCTTGCCGACAACCCGTATGTGGCGAGATAACATCTGATTCCGAGCCAAAATCCAACGCCGTGCCGCAGAGGACAGCCACATGGGTTTTCAGTACTGGTTCCCACCACTTTCCTCCCAGAGTTTCGAGTTGAGCCAGCCCGCGAATGATGAAGCCTTCGAAACAGAGCTTTACCACAGAATGATGCTTTGCATGAGGGCCAGCGAGCCTGTTGAGATTCTCTGTGCCGATGCGTCACGGTTGTCGCCAGCAGCATTCGACGTGTTCCTGAACCCCAAGTTCGAACTCTTGTGCAGCGGAGTTATAGCCCTGCGATTTCGTCACTTCACAGCAGCCAATGCCCAGACTTTTGCTCCACTTGTTGAGAAATTACAGGGGCTGAAATCACTAGAACTCCTTGACGGTTTTACGCTTCACCCAGATTCCGTCACTGTGCTCAGCGGACTGCCCGCGCTCGCTGAACTGGCAGTTGATGACTTGCACTCTTCCAGTGATTCCCCGAGGATGACCACGATCGCACATCTCGGGAGCCTCAAGGCCCTCGAACGATTCGCCGTGCCGCGGTGCTTCCTTCTCGAACGAGAGATCGATGCGGTCATCCAGGCGGGCAATCTCATCGAGCTGGCTGTTGCGAACGCCTACGACGAAGACGGACAGCGGGCAATCCAAGATAAACATGAGGGCTGCACGATTGAGTGGGGTTACATGGTCTGACGCATCGGGTGGGTACACCACCAGAAAAGATGTTTGCCGGGGAGCAGATCATCGGAAAGCACTGAGGTTGGGGGCGATTTGCCGGCAGCGCCCCAACGGACATTGGGGCTTGGCAAGCTGAACTTACACGCGGTGCCATTCAATCCTGCACTGCGGATGCTGTTGCTCGAGTTCGACCTGCACGGAGTCTGAAATCTCGAATGAGCACACAGCTAGAAATCGAAGCGAGCGACTACGAAGCAGCTTGCGTAGAGGCTCCTCAGCCAACGCCACCCACGAGATATCTAATCGTGTAAGGGATGGCAGCTTCGCCAGCGACCACGCGCATTCATACGCCTGAGAGGCATCCGGAATCGCTACATCAACGAGCCCATGATTATGCGTAAGAATCTCGACGTGCTCACGACCCAGGTGTATGGCATTCGGCAGTTCGATGGCTCTAAGACTCGTCAGGTATTCGGACATATGCCGTAACCCGTACGCAGTGATTGCTGCGTACCCATGAAGCCGAACTGCTGTCACTCGCTTCACGAGTTTCCCTAACTCCTCATTGTTAAGTGCTGCGAACGCATGTTCAGTAAGTGCGCTAGCGTTATCGCATACTATCTCCACTTCCGTTGACGGCGCGTCTCGGCTCGCCTGCGACACTGCTCCCGCACGGTCAAGCAGCGTATTTCGTAACGTAGCATCGGTGCAGGCATTGGGAAGCCGAATAATCTCGAGATTACTGCCATCCTTCGGCTGGACCTGAAACCGAAAAAGAGGAGCTGGAGTCATGAGTGAGCTCTCTGTTCCACTAGGTTTTGTCTGAAAACGGTCTGGCGACCGGCGTCATCGATCTGTAGACGGTGTTCCAACAAGGAGGCCGGCCACCATGAAACGGCACGAAGTCACAGACGATTAATGGGAATCGATTCACCGTATCCTGCCAAGACGCACGGCGAAGACGGGTCGGCCACCCTCTGACCCACGTCTGATGCTCAACGGGATTCTATGGATTCACCGTACTGGCGCGCCGTGGCGGGACCTGCCCGAACGGTTCGGCCCGTGGCAGACTGTGTACGACCACTTCGCCCGGTGGAGGAAGGCGGGCGTGTACGACCGAAGTCTCGAAGCCCTGCGCATCCGCCTCGATGCCGATGGCGAGATTGATTGGGATCTCTGGCGCATCGACGGCTCGTCGGTTCGGGCCACTCGAGCCGCAGCCGGGGCTGCCAAAAAGCAGCCGTCGGCACCCCGGCGGCTCGACGTGGGAAAGTATCTTCGCGAGCGTCCGACTATTGAGGCCGTATTCCCGGCAGGCGGCACACTTCGACAACTCGCCGGTCAGCACCCGCCGCCGGACCTCCGTCCACATCTCCATCGCTGCAAACACTCCTCGTGCCTCGCTCTCGGTAGGGGGAAACCGCCGCTTCGCCGCGATTGTCATGACCGGAACCACTGCACAGTTGTGCGCTGCATTTTCGACCGGCCGGGCTACCCCACCGCGTGCTGCACTTTTCGACCGGCGATCACAAGATCCGACCCGCCCTTCAGGCAGCTGGGGACCGCGCCTCCATACGACAGCGGCATTGAGCCCGGCTGTACCAACACCACCTTGTGGCCCGGCATCCGGCTGAACATCGCAGTTACTCCAAAGCTCTTGGTCGCCCCGCGCTAAGCAGAGCCGGTCACAAGCAGAGCACATCGTCTCGCTGAGCCGTCGCTAGTAGCCGCACAGTATGGCGACTATACTCAACGACATCCACACGACAGTCACTCGCGGATTATTCAGCCACCCATAGCAGGTCGTCTGGCATTCGCCCCCCGCCACAGCACACCGGTCGGTGCGAGCAACAACTCACACATCACTAAGAGCACCACAATGCGTCGTCGCCGCCCTCCTTCTTTCCATGCCAACAAGCTTTACAGTCGATCCAGGGTCCTGAGTACATATTTTGGGGAGCATCAGACTGGGATCTCATATAGCAAGACAGACCGCACCCGCGTAGCGGTAATGTCAAATTTTGCCGACAACAAGTCCAAGGGCTACTTCGATGGTTCGGATGGCACTTTTTTTCTTTTCTGCGGCCAGGGCCAGTCAGGCGATCAACAAATGACCCGAGCCAATGAGGCACTGGCGAAAGCACGAGACATCTTTGTATTCGAGAGTTGCGGCTCCGACCGACTCAGGTTCATAGGACATGCGATTTATCACGACCACTTTATGGTGTTCAACAAAGACAGGTCGGGCCGACGCCGAAAAGCCATCGTTCATCGGTTACGTCTAGGAACAGATTCGCTCGAAACGGCGGTTCCCCCAGTCAACCCTATTGAATGCAACCAGCTTGGCGACATGGTCGAAGAAATTCCTTTAGTAGCATGTCGCGTCAAGCCCGCGATGTCATCCGCGACAAGTCGCGAGTCGCGACGAATATTGCAGCGAGAAGGCGAGCTGGTAAATGCATTTAAGCTTTTTCTTGAGTCGCGGAACCATAAGGTGACACAGCTTAGAATTACACCGCGGTATGCCGCTGCACCAATAATGTCGGATCTATGCACAGAGACATTTATTGCCGAGGCTAAGGGAGACACCAGCCGCGAGTCCATTCGCATGGCCATAGGGCAGCTCGCAGATTACGGGCGCTTTGACAAGAAAAAAACAAAACGTTTTCGGGTGGCATTGCTTCCAAAGGAACCAAACCGCGATCTCGTCAGCTTGTTGCATGCGCAACACATATACATCGTTCTCCAAAGTGGTGACGAGTGGGTGGTACTTTCTCCCCCTAGAGCCAAAGCAGGCCGCCCCCTTTGGTAAGACTGGTCCCACTCTTGTGATAGTTCGGTTCTCCTCCTCCAAAGTCCGAATTCATTGCAGTTCGGCGATGATACTACTCCGGGCATTAAATATGGACTTATGGGTTTTACCTCGCTATGATCAGTGCATGGCACATCAAGACGCTCGCTCACTGTCGTCCGAGGCCCAGGAAGACCTTCGCCGCCGCGTCATCCAGGCGGTGCTGACCCAAGGGATGAGGAAAGCCCACGCCGCAAGAACCTTCGGGGTCTCACGCCAGGCGATCAACAACCGGCTGGCCGCTCACCAACGCGGCGGCGATGCTGCTCTGGCTGCAAAGAAGCGAGGTCGGCCGAAGGAGCGAACGATTGCGCCAAAGCAGCAGGCGAAGATCGTTCGGGCCATCCAGGGCAAGTGCCCCGACCAATTGAAGCTTCCCTTTGCTCTCTGGACGCGTGAGGCCGTTGTGGAACTCACAAGACGTATACCGGACGTCAGGTCTCAGTCTGGACGGCAGGCCGGTACCTGAAGGATTGGGGCTTCACACCCCAGAAGCCGGTGCGGCGAGCGTATGAGCGCGATCCGGTTGCCGTGCAAGCTTGGCTCGACAAGGAGTACCCGGCCATCCACAGGCGGGCGAAAGCCGAAAATGCCCTGATTCTCTGGGGAGACGAGATGGGGCTCCGATCTGACGACACCGTCGGACGCACCTATTCGCCGCGAGGCCAAACGCCGATCGTTCCCGCGACCGGACGTCGGTTCGGGTGCAGCATGATCTCGGCCATAAGCAATTTAGGACGCCTCTGGTTCATGGTGTTCTCGTGCCGCTTCAACGGCGATGTCTTCATCCGCTTCCTCGCCCGTCTCCTGCGATCCTCCGACGGCAAGAAGATCATCCTCATCGTCGACTCCCATCCCGCCCACAAGGCCGCAAAGGTAGCCCGCTGGATCGCAGCCAAGCAGGAGCGGAAGGCGAAACTGGAGCTCTGCTTCATGCCCGGCTACAGCCCAGAACTCAACCCAGACGAGTTGCTCAACCAAGACACCAAGCAGGCCATGCGGCGGCAAAGACCCCGCGACCAGTCGCACATGATGGCGAACACCAGAGCACACCTCCGGCGCCGCCAGAATCAGCCGGGGGTCGTTCGTAACTTCTTCGAAGAAGAACACGTCCACTACGCAGCAGCGGCCGGGTAGAAAACGTCAACTATTGGATGCTCCCCGTAGTAAGTCGTCGAATCGATTCTTCCGACGATAAAACATCTGCTCGCTGACCCCGAGCTCGCGGACGGTGACGGTCACTGAAGTGCCCGACTCAGCCCGCCGCATCGCGAACGCGCTCTGCTCGACCGAATCGTTGTTACGACCTAGGATCCACTGCCGCATCAGGTGTGCCGTGAGTATGTGCCCGATTCTAGCCACCATGTCTTGGTACGAGCGGTCGATGACCGTGCTGCCAGGTGGCGAAGGCATTGTCTACGCAGCAATCTTCAACAAACAAGGTTTGTATGCACGTGCGGCGGGAGGCGATACGCTTTCGCAGATTATCGAAATTAATCAGACATGCGGTACGTCCACCTCTTCCGAACGGCTTTTCGCGAAGGGGCCCGGATGTGGTGATTCAGTACTAAACCGATTCTGGTCCCACACTGTGACACATGCCACGTATTTTGAGATATTTCGCGGCGCCGAAGTGGATGTCAAGCGAGTCGAGGAATCAGTGCAACATGCATTTGCGATAGCCGCGGGTGGACTTCCGTTAGCAAACAAAATTAGAGGCGGTGGGCGTTATCCAAAAGTCGAGATTCTGGGGCTGTATACGCTCTTTACGAAACATGCATCGGTTGTGGAGTGGCTGAAGTTCCATAGCAACGATGTTGTCTGTGAGAGGATGGAGGAACTCAAGAATATCGTTTTGGGTTGGTGTAGCGGAGGCGGTAGAACGCTAGCCAACGTCGGGGGCGGAGCCGGTGTCCGCAAAGACCCTATTAGCTGGACACTTTACATACCGCCTCGCCCTACGGATGGAGTGTTGGTTTATCGCGGCCTACGGACTGACCCTACCGTCAAGAAACATGTAGCCGCTGGCCGATGTAATCGACAGGACCGTTTTCTGGTGCAGGGGGTTGGGAACAACTACGTCAGTCGCCGAAAGACCCCACCGACTAACCTTGGATGGGAGCTAAACTGCCTGGCCCGGCTTACACGGCTGGGGTGCCGGTGACCCGCCCCCGTTGAGCGAAATGCCTTCGGAGTGGGGAGGCGGATGAATGGGTCTCATCGCGTTGGTCGTGGTCATCGAGGACAAGCCAGTCCTGATGGTGCTTGCGACGAATGCGAAGGAGGAGGGTGTGGGTGCGACGCCAGCGGCCGGCGGCGTGGATCTCTTCATCCGGGGCGGGAGTCATGTGTTCTGAATCACCACGGGCCGGTGACGGTCCCCGCGCGCCGTTTTCAACCGCCGTCAACAACGAGGTACCGGCACTCACGTATCCATGAACACCCGCGTGCTGCTCAAGGGCCAGTTGCATCGGCTTGGAGAGTGTGATGCCGGGTAGGGATCAGCATATCGACTTCTTCGCCGACAGAGACGCGGCCTAAGGATCGAACGTCGCGCGGAATTCGGCACCACAGTGATCACATGGAACTTGAGAGTTGCCGGAGCGGGTAACGCGTTTTTCGATTGTTGATGGCATCCTGTTCCCGCCAACTCCGCCCGGATGCCGTCGGCGGTGTTTATCGCGGGCAATGGGTGGTCACGTGCCGTTGACCAGTGCCTCCCAGAAGTCGGCCTCGCCGGACACGGAGTTGTGGTTGGTGCCG
>Ga0214923_10001033_pt1 | contig 40595 bp, 35 predicted proteins | sample LL1510_MetaG_FD_177993 | JGI IMG/M metagenome (GOLD analysis project Ga0214923, IMG submission 177993) | Freshwater microbial communities from Lake Lanier, Atlanta, Georgia, United States - LL-1510 | ecosystem: Environmental > Aquatic > Freshwater > Lake | place: USA: Georgia | collected... | reverse complement strand
CGAAAATCTTGCCAATCTTAAAGCCGCAATCAACACATCTTTGGGAAACACACAGGCACGATTTATCCCTTCCGATAAGTCGACAATCGAAGTTGCTGCGCAACAAGAGTTTTTGGTTCAGTGCGCGTACGTCGCGAATACGCTCAGTATTCCCGATCAACCGTACCGAAATTTTTCCTTGTTTCTGAATTTGAACGACCTCGACGGTTCGAATTTGGATTTTTCTAAGAATACAGACGTTCCTGGGGTGCTTTTTAATAATCTCAACTACGTGGAAGGCATGCGGCAACTCGCAATGGGGCTCAATATTATTGCCAATGCGATGTCAACGCATCAGAAAAAGGTACTTGTTGTGGTGGTTACCGATGCAGGCCGACTGCGCGGCATGGGCGATGGCAATGGCGGCGGTATTGCAATGGTCATGGGACCAAAGGGCACTGGATTGCTTGATGATGCATTGCACGGACCGTTGAATCTGATGGAACAGGATTACAAAGACGATTCATTTATCGGCAATATGGGCGCTGCGGCAAACAATGGGAACTGGACAAGTGGCGACAGCACTTGGGGGCTGAAAAACGCCGATGGCTCTGCTGCGGCAGACAAATGCAACATGGGCGATTGGCAGGTTGGTGCTTTGCAATTTTTAAGTGAAGTACAAGGCCTTCCGAATATCCCTTCCGACCTCGGCCGATACGTTAAGCTCAAGCGCAAAACGTAGTTAGCACATGATCTTCTGGGCAATTTTCTCCCACGCGTTTGCTTTGGCACAACCGTGTCTGAGGCCCATCCCCTCCTTGTACTCTTTAATGAGGAGTCCAAGGAGGAAAGACTATGAAGCAAGTGTTTGTTGGTTGTGCTCGACGTGCCGCGTGGAGGTTTTTGGCCGCTGGTGGGTTAATCGCTGTTGCTATTTCGTGTGCTCGCTCTGAGATAGACAATCGCGACGATGCATCCAAGCTTTCCTCTCTCAAAGGGAGCGAAAATAATTTAGCCCTTGAAAAGCTCAGCTTTGCACAATGGTGCAAACGTTGGGGGCTCACGTGTCCGAAGTCTGCCGATATTGCTCATGAAACGCCGTCGGAGTTTCAAGCAGACAGTAAAGATATTCAGCAGTGGCATGCTATTTCTGAGTTGGTTGGAAAAGCAATTGGCTCTGGTTCAAATTTCGCACTCGAGTCTTCTGAACTAAATTCCGCACGCATTCGCATTTTTATGGCACAGATCGGTTTGAACGAAGTTCTTTCTGACATCAATGAGCTTCTTTCAAAGAGCGGCTTGAAGAAAGTTGGTTTGGAACCTGCTGGTAAGTTGAGCTTTGAAGCACGCACGGGTTGGAATGGCAACACTGGCCTGGCGGGTACTGTGCGTGGTCGCAGCGGCATGAAATGGTCTTTCGAAAGCGCAGGTGAATTTCTCGTTGGAGATTCTGGCCAGTATCTTTTTAAGGGGCTGCGATTCTCAGCGGCATCTTCCTTTGAATCCGATTACTTTGGTGTGTTGACCCGCAACGATGAAGACAAAACCATGTGGTCGGGTGAGTCACTTGCGGTAAGTCATGTTCCAGATGGCTTCTTTATCAAAGATATTCCTGTCCGTTGGGAAAAATTTAATGATTTGAATCGCGAAACGTTAATCACCAACGCAACCGAGGCACGGAATATTGTCTTTAATGGTACGCGGAATTTGCGATTGAATAGTGCGTTCTTTGATACTGCAGCTAAGCATATGCCTTTGTTTGTTGAAGACCCCAAGGTGGTGAATGCTGCAACCCAGCTCGCCAACGCATTCGGTACGCTCGAGATGAAGGCCTCTTCGCCAACTTCACCCCTTGCACAGCTGACCCTTGAGAAAGCAAATGCGGTGGTCTGCCGCATTGAAATGACAGGAACTCCAGCTCTTGAAGTCACCTTAGACAAGCGTTTCGGAGTGCAAAACATCTTTAACAACGAAAAATCAGCAGCCCAAATTGATCTTTATGGGATCAACATCAAAGCAAAAGTGGGTCTGCCTATCTCGTTTAACCTCAAGCGGGTTGATGTTGAGCCGACCCGTGTGGTGGTTAAAGGAATTCCTGTTATTGGCGAGATCTCGATTCCTTTGCCTGGAAGTGATAGCAAATTTGGCAAAGAGCTTAAGAAGCTCGAGTGCAACGAGCGCTAATCGGGTCGCGTTGAGTGTCTTCAAACCAAAGGGGACGTCGGCATTCGGCGTCCCCATTATAATTTGTAAGAATTTCTTCGCCTGGATGAATATCGCGCACGGCAATGAAGCGAATTTTGAGAGCATCATATAATCGCACATAACGCGCGTTTGGCTGGTTTGAGGAATGGTTATAAAGCGAGCCATTCCCCAAGCAAATGGCGCAGGCCTCGCGTCCATCAACACGCCATTGAAAAAAATATTCAAAGAGTATGGTTTCTTTGATCGTTGCAAGTTGCTCTGGAGGAACGACAATCACTGGAGCTTCTTCCAATATCGTTCCTGCTGGTATGAATGTTCCAGCGAAAACGCCACGCCCGCGATCTGATGTGTAATCAATTCTCAGCATGGGCTGAAGTTTATCATTGTCCGTTCGCGAGCCCGAAAGTTTTACCTTGGATGGATTGAAATGTCAGATTCGTGGCGCGTTCGAATGCAGCGATTCCACTGACCGAACATGCAACCACTCCTTGGCCTGGAAAAACAGTGTCACCGATTAAAAGAAGTTTGCACTTTTTGTTGGTGGGATGAGTCAGTTGTGAAGGGGGAGCGAAAAACATGAAGTTCTTGAGCGCAAGCGGGATGCCGCCCACCTGACCGTTTTTACGCGCTGTGTAGCGCGCAAATGTTGCTGGAGTTGCTGTTTCTACCGACTCGAGGCGAGCGTTCAACGCGGCAGAGATTCTCGCCATGAGGACTTGTTTCCATGTGCTTCGTTCTTGCTCGCTGACATCTTCTGCTGCGACATGCAGGGTTGCAGTCAGCACTCGGAATCCACTTGGGTTTGCTTGGTCGCTGCGCGCAGGTATGGAAACATACAGCGGAGTTTGCAGTGCTTGTGGATCGGTTGAAGAGGGGAAGAGCTGCAGGTATTGCGGCACGTCGTCCCACTCCGGTTTGTCTTCGACTAAGGCGTACAAAGCGAAAGCTCCCCAACCCTTGTTTTGCGCGGCGCGCGCGCTCCATGTCTTAAACACTTTGTTTTTGTTGAGCGGGTCTTCTGGTGGAATCAAGCCGCTGGCAATGTCCCAGATTGTTAAATTGAGGAGTGCCGCCGAACGCACGAGATGCTCTGCAAGTTCACCGCTGCGTGAGTCTCGTGAGGTCACAAGAAAACCATCTGGATGTGTCTCAAGACGTATGACCTGTGAGTGGGGCGTGTAAACTCCACCGTTTTGTTCAAACGAACTCAGCAGAGGACGAAAATATCCACGCATTCCCTTCCGGCAGCGAAAAAGCCCACGCCGGATAATTGAAATTCCCATTGCCGCGGCCAACCACGGCGATTTTTGTGGTGATGATTGGGTTGTGTCCACGAGCAATCCAGCGACAACGTCATAAGCCAAACTGTTCGGGCGGATCCCATACAGGCGAAGCATTTTTTCAGCGTTCAGAAAAAAGAGCACCGGAAAGCTTATTTTCTTGATCCACGGAACTTTTCCAAACAGCTCGAGTGCGCGCTTGATGTCGGCCCACGACTGCGGAGGAAAGCGGGGAATTTCTTTGAGCAGCTGCCACATCCAGTCTGCTTCTTTGCCGCTCATTGCGAGAAATTTTTCAAGTCTGCGAAGGTCTTTTTCTTCTTCTTCGGTTGCTGAGCGCTGAGAACTCCAAATCACTCGTCCATCTGACCTCAAAATGACAGCGCAATTTTGCTCGTTCCAATGCTGACTGATTTGCGGAATTGGCTCAAAAAGTTCCCAGCTCGCTTTTTGATCTTTCGCTGGACACATTGAATAGAGCAGCTCTTGCAGCTGGCCGCTTTGGCATTCAATCAACTGAGTTGCACCTGCATCAAACGTACGGCGAGGTCCGCCGCGAGAAAAGTAGCCTGCGCTTCCCCCCGGTTCAGAGTGCTGTTCAAGCAGAACAACTTCCGGCGCAAGTCGAGCTGCTGCAAAGCATTTTGCAGCTGCACAACCAGCGGCACCTGCGCCGACAATTAAAAATGAAGTTTGCTTGCGCACGTGATGAGGCGCCTTTCCGAAATTTCAAGCCTGGAGAAATGAGCAATCAGCCCGGCGGCCATCCTAAAGCCCGACCACCCAAAACGTGGCAATGCAGATAATCAACGGTTTGACCACCATCTTTGCCATTATTGAGAACAAGTCGATAGCCACTCGTGGCAATTCCAAGAATTTCAGCGACCCGTTTTGCGGTCAGCAAAACCCGTCCAAGAATTTCGCTTTGTGTTTCATTCGCATGCGAAACATTGATTATCTTTGTTTTCGGAATCACCAGAACATGCACGGGCGCTTGCGGAGAAATATCATGAAATGCAAGCGTGTGCTCATCTTCCCAAACCTTCTTGCAGGGGATCTCGCCGGCGAGGATTTTTTCAAAGATCGTTTGCTGCGATGCACTCATTTTCTAACCGCCCTCAGGCTGACCAGCATGTTGAACGTGTCGTCATTGCCGAGTGCCCCGAGCAACGCTTTGTAAGGAACGATGGAAAACTCGCTGAACTTAAAATCAGTCACGGCATCGACAAGCAGTTCGTCACCTTGAAGCTTGATATTTGCAGAGAAATCTCGAGTCACTGTTTTCCCGTGAAGAGTAACAGCGACGCTTGCTTTTTTGTTGTAGGAGCGTTCGCCAACTTTGCTGGTGGCATCAGTTATCTTTAAAATTTGTGCGCTGATGGTTGGGTATTTCTCAACATCCATTTGCTCTTCTGAAAGCATATTCTCACGAATTTTTTCCCGATCGGAATCCTTCAAATTCGTAAAAGGCTCATTCAGCCAGCCCAATGATTGCACCATGGGATACCAGCGTTTCTGCAGATCTGGCCTGTCGACTTCAAATTCTGCCACCTTCGCTTTGAACTCAAAGCTTCCCGAGTTGAGTTGATTTGGGTCGGCGATCAGCTTGGCATCATATCCGCGCGCAACAACAAGATGGTTGTGGGCAAGCTTTGCTGCGAGGCCTGCTTTGTGTGTCACAATCGCAAAAACGGAATCTTCCGCTTTCACGGCGTATTCAGCCGTTTTGACCATCACAGGAGCTGGTGTTGTTGCAGGTGTTGCGGCTGCGGCTGGTTTGCCTTTGCTCTGTGAATTTAATTTTGCTGAGGAACTTTTGTTTGCGGCGTGAGCGCTCGTGCTCACCTGTAGGGCAAGCAGAGTCAATAGAGAGAGAGTGCGAGACATTTTCATAGGCTCTCCGAGAAGATGACGTTTTTGTTTCAAAGTTTGAAGTTAGGTGAAAATAAAGATTGCAACAGCGAGAACAATAAAGACAATTGAAAACCAAGCGAGGCCCGATCCTTTTGCTGGTGTGGCAGCATCCACTTTTCCTTCCAACAACCGAGATTTGTGTTCACTTTGACTCGCCGATGAATGAGGGTCGGCCTCTTCACCGTGAGCAGATTCTCCTGCTTCTTTGCCACCCTTAGCTGCATCGTGGGTTGAGGCAGGCGACGAGTGCGAATTCTTTTCCTCTCCGTGCGCTGCTGAGGGCGCTGCATGAGGGTCTTTTTCCTCACCGTGCGCGGCGGGTGGAGCTGCGTGAGGATCCTTTTCTTCACCGTGCGCAGCAGGGGCAGCGGCATGAGGATCGTTTTCCGCTTCATGAGCAGGCTTGTTGCTGGGGGCTTTTGCCTTTCCCTTGCTTGGTGCGGGTGCGGCTTTGGGCTGTTCGATTGGTTCATCGCCCAATGGTATTTCGGGTTTCACCTTGGATGCTGCGAACGCTCCTGCCGAAAGAACGCATATGCAGGCGGTCAGGGTTGAAATAATAAAACCAGCAGAAGACTTTCGTCCTTGTGTCGACCGCACGCCACACCTCACCTTGTCTGTTTACTTAAAGATTACATCAGGAAGGAAGCTGGGGCCATACGTCTGTGACAAGATTGCTCCATGCCGTGCCGTCGGTTGGGGTGAGCCCGCGGATGTCTGAAAATTCAACATCAAAACCCTGAGCGCTGATTCTGACTTTCGGCTTTAACTCGGTCATCACCGAGGCTATCAGTTCGTCGGCCCATTGCTCCGGCTGCGACTCATCCGGATTACAATTGACAAAAACGCGGATTTCGCTGCGCATGAGTTTCTGCACATTGTCTTCAACCTGATCGAAAAAAGCAGCAATTTCGCCCAGCGCAGCTGGCGTGGGGGATTTGATCCGCAAAAGGAGAGTTTCGCTCTGGCAATTGAGGAGAAAAGCCTCAGCGCCATAGCAAAATGACCCAAAAATAAACCAGAGGTCCGCGCTAAAATGAGACCGTTTGAGCATCAGTCGGGCTGCCTTCCAGATTTCAGGATGGCCACAATAAGCCACAGCCCAACCAAGGCTGCAACTCCAAAGCCCAATAAGCCAAAGGTTGCTAAAGAATCGAACAAAGGTCCCTTTCGGTTGAAGGTGAGTAAACTGCTCCCGAGCACCAAAGCGCCCAAAATAAGTGCAAGGCTGAGTCTCTGTCCGGCGCGTTCAATTTCCGAAGAGAGGCGTTTGACGTCGGGCGATTCGAGGGTTGCTGCCAGGTCGCCTTGCTGCAGACGTTTTGTCAGAATTCGCAGGGTGAAAGGCAGTTCCCGAACAAGGGCCTGGGAGTCGCGTATCATCAGCAACGAGTCTTGCTGAAACAGACTCCGTGCCAGAGCGCCTTGAGAGAATGTTTTTGCGTAATCGGCGGTTTCCCGCAAAACTTCAAAATGTGGATCAAGGCTGCGGCCAAAACTTTCAAGAGCAATGAGTCCGCGGAAAAACAAAACCAGGTCTCGACTCACGGGTGCATTGTGCGAGGCTGCGATACGGGCGATTTGCATCAGCAACTTTCCGAGCTGCAGCTCGCGGAGGGGAAGACTGAACACAGAATCCACTTTATCGCGGACCTGATCTTCCAAGCTTTTCCTATCGACATCCCCGCGGGCTTCAGTCAATTCAATAAAAAGTCTTGCAAAGGTTTCTACGTCTTCATTCACCAGCGCGACAAACAAATAGTTCATTGTCACCCGCATGTCGCGGGTCAGGCGAGCTGTCAGACCAAAGTCTAAAATTGCAAGACGCCCTGAGTCCATGAGGATAAAATTGCCTGGGTGCAGATCGGCATGAAACATACCGTGTTTAAATGTCATGTCGAGGAATGCTCGCACTCCATGCGCAACCAATCGATTGTGCTCTTCGCTGCGTTCAAGACGGGTTAGTTTTTGACCAGCAATGGCTTCCATACAAAGGACATGGCGCGTGCAATAGCTTCGCAGAATTTCTGGAATGTAGATTGTTGCATCGCTCTCAAAGAATGTCCGCATACGCTCGGTATTTGCGGCTTCACGAAAGTAATCGAGCTCCGCAAACAAACTTTTTTTCAGCTCTTCAACCACGACACTGGGGCGGAGAAGTCGAATTTCCGGAATGGCACCTTCCAGCACGGAGGCAAGCCCTGCGAGAATTGAGAGATCTGTTTTGATAATAGACTCGATTTCCGGACGTTGGATTTTGAGCACCACGTCACGGCCATCGCGCAAACGTGCTTTGTGCACTTGTCCAATACTTGCCGAACCAAGTGGCTCGGGATCAATGAAGTCAAAATAGTCTTTGGTTCGCCCGTGATACTCGGAATCGAGGATTTTCTGAATGAGTTCGTTCGGGACTGGTTTGGCGCGATCCTGAAGACGGCGCAATTGGACAATGACATCTTTCGGAAAAACATCTTCGCGCGAGGCGAGCAGCTGACCGAGTTTGACAAAAGTGGGACCAAGTTCTTCAAACGCGAGTGCAAGTCGACGTGCACCAGACAAATCCGGACGCACGGGCGGAGAGTTTTCCGAGTTTTGCTCCTCAGAGGGGACTTCTGTGACGAACGAAGCAAGCTCGGTGTCGCGCAATTCTTTACTGAAACCATAGCGTGCAAGGATGTTCACGATTTGGCTCAGCCGGCTTACATTTCTAAATTTCTGCGCGATGGTTGTGGCCATGTGTCCTTGTCCAAAAATAAAAACGGGTGCCGGTCTGGCCCCCGTTCCGAAAGAGCATGGGGCCGAAAAATGTCAGCCGCCAACAACCTTTTGCACGGCAGCCAAGAGCTTTTCTGGCACGAATGGTTTGACGATCCAAGCCATAATCCCAATTTCTTTGCCCTGTAGAGCGACTTCTTGGCTCGATTCGGTGGTCAACATAAAAATTGGAATATGCTTCGTCCGTTCATTGCTTTTGATATTCCGGCACATATCCAGGCCATTCATGTTTGGCATGTTCAAGTCTGAAATGATCAAGTCGACCGACGACTTTTCAAGCATTTTTAGGCCCTGAACTCCATCCTCTGCCTCAATAACATTGAAGCCACCCTTGCTCAGAGCAAAGCGGGTAAGGTGACGGATCGTTTGTGCGTCATCAACCACGAGAATTGTTTTGGCCATGTGAGAGGTCCTCCGCAGCAATTGGGGATTCAGTCTTGCAATGCATCAGGATGGGTATCGTGACTTTCATTCCTGTCCTTGAGAATGGATGCCCAGGGGGAGGGAGTCAAAAACTGGACACCCTTCTGTAAGGCCCCTTCGAACCCGCGGAGAGCAACGGCAACCGCAATAAAATCAGAGACGGGCCAGACTGCAAATTCCTCAGGAAAAAGCGCTGACATTGTCAAAGTCAGTTCTCTTAAGCGGGTTCTTGTCCGAGCGCTCCAATGTTCTTTTTGAGTCAAGAACTCGATCGACTCGTGAATTTTTTGCACATTGCCTTGCCCAAGTGGTTCGTCATTTTTTGTCCAAAAGCTGTGTTGTATCTTTAAAAGGCGTTCCACCCACAACATTGGATCCTGCCTCCACTGAGCCAGCCAGCGCAGAGAGAGCTGACGCAGCGGCGAATCCTCAGTCATTGTTTGTTTTGTGCCGCCATTTGCTGAATTCAATGCGGGCATTTCTTGTAAATGGTCTACTAGCAGCAAAATTGAAAAACGTTCGAGCAGTGGTCCGCTAAGCTTTTGCTGATATTTGCTGACTGAATGTGTCAGGCAACGGCAATTGTGGAAGCGTGAGAAGTAAAATCCGCACGGGCACGGATTGGTTGCTGAGGCGAGCATAAAACCAGCAGGAAGTTCAACTCGTCCGCGTGCTCGAGCGAGCGAGATTTTTTTCTCATCGAGTGGTTCGCGCAGTGCTTCGAGGGTGGGGCGAGGAAATTCTGCAAGTTCATCAAGAAAAAGAATTCCGTGATGAGCAAGAGATACTTCGCCAGGTTGAAGGGACGAGCCTCCCAACAAAGCAGCGGCCGACGCACTGTGGTGCGGAGAGCGAAAGGGGCGAGCTTGAAGGTTTTCGGGAGTCCGGTTGTGGATGAGGGCCACATCCATGCGTTCTTGCTCTGTCAACGGAGGAAGTAAGTGAGCCAAGTGGCGAAGTGCGAAAGTTTTTCCACAGCCAGGTGATCCTGCCAGGAGTATGTGATGTCGGCCTGCTGCTGCAATGGACAATGCAGTGGCCAATTCAGGGCAAGCAGTGAACAGATCGAGTGTCGATTTGATTTCAGATTTACGATATTCAAGAAATTCGTGAGGATCTGAGCCTTGAATTGTGCACAAAGAGTTGAGATTTTGCCTGCGGTCAGCAGCGCTCTTTGCACGTGTCATGAGTTCGACTTTGATGAGGCATTCCTTGAGTGAGCGAACCTGAATGAAAGGTTCGCATGAACTGTTGAGTTCTGTTCGAGTCACAGTTCTGTTGCTGCAAATATAAAAATCTTCATCTTGCTGGCGAAGCGCAATAATTTCAAACGGAAGTGAATTTTCCAAGGCAAGGACTTCTCCGGCCAAGGTGAGCTGGCCAGCAAATAGGAAATTTTTTGAGCGCAAAAGATGCGCAAATTGTTTGAGGTTGCCGCCAGCAACTTTAGGTGGCTGCTGCTGATCTGCAAGCGCCGACAGAATGGCAACTGCGCAGGGTAAGTCGAGGTGCTCCAAACCAGATTTAAATTGTTTCATTGCTTCGCTCGGACGAACGGAAACAACTAATCTTCGCGCCGGCAAACTCATTCCCAGAGATTCAATGGCTGCTCGGATACGCTCGCGTGCATCGCGGGCATAATCTTGCGGAAGTCCGATCAGTTGTACTCCGGAAAATCCGCTGCCAAGTGCAGCTTCAACCGTCACCGGGGTGATGTTTAGGCCAATGGTGACCGCAGAGCGAACAATCACCGACATAGAAAAACTCCTTCTTCATCCGCGTGAATGCGGTGAGGAAGGAGTCTTTGATTTTGCAGCGCCGCGCGAGGGGATGCAAAAAAACCGATCAAACTCGGACAACATTCTCCTGCGATTCGCTCACTTCTTGCAATGGAACCGCATTGAGGTCGGCTTCGGCATGCACAGCAGCGCTGCCAGAAAGTTCACGCTCCGCGCGCTGTTGTGCTTCGCGCTCTGCGTCAGCAGCAAACTTTTCGGCCAAGTTAGGCTGGATTCGATACAATGTTTCCAAAGTATCAACCTTGATTGCTGAGATGAGACGTTTGAAGAGGTCGAATGCTTCGCGCTTGTACTCTTGCAATGGGTCTTTCTGGCCATAGCCACGCAAGCCGATACCATCGCGGAGGTGATCCAAACTCAGCAGGTGGTCTTTCCAATATTGGTCGATGGTTTGCAGCATAACCCAACGCTCGATATCGCGCATTTGCTCGGCACCAAAGAGCGATTCTTTGCGGCTATATGCTTCGCGCAATTTCTCGTTCAACAAAGTGACAAAATCGAGGCGAGTGAGCTCGGAATTTTCACGCTCTTGCGCGGTGAAGTTGATGACTGTGTTGATGCGTTGGAAAATAACCCGCTCAAGACGGCCATATTCCACCTTAACAAGTTCACCAGGAACACCGGTTGTGGGCGAGAAATCTTCGGCAATCGCGCGGCTGAGTTCCTCGAGAGTGTCGTTGAGCAACATGTCGCGGACATTGCCTTTGCCAAGAATTCTCATTCGCGCGGCGTAAACAGTTTTGCGCTGCTTGTTGAGAACATCATCATATTCAAGAAGGTGTTTACGAAGGTCGTAGTTGTAGCCTTCAACCCGCTTTTGCACGTTCGCAATAACTCGAGTGAGCATTGGGTCGGCAAGGGCTTCATCACCCATCGTCCGTTCCATGAGGAATTGGTTTGCCTTGTTGTTGAAGCGGCGCATGAGGTCATCTTCCCACGAGAGGAAGAACCGACTTTTGCCAGGGTCACCTTGCCGACCCGAACGGCCACGCAGCTGGTTGTCGATCCGGCGGCTTTCGTGGCGTTCTGTGCCAATCACATAAAGGCCACCCAGGTCTGCAACTCCCGAGCCGAGAATAATGTCGGTTCCGCGGCCAGCCATGTTGGTTGAGATGGTCACCCGTCCGCGCTGCCCTGCCTCGGCAATAATTTGCGCTTCTTGTTCGTGATGCTTCGCATTCAAAACGCTGTGCTCAATTTTGCGCTGTTTGAGCAAATCGCTGAGCAATTCGCTCTTTTCGATACTCACTGTACCAACCAAGACGGGCTGTCCGCGTTTATTTGCCTCAGCAATTTCGTCGGCCACCGATTTAAACTTGGCACCTTGACGGAGGTACAAAACGTCGTCTTGGTCTTCACGAACCATCGGCCTGTTGGTTGGTATGACAACAACATCGAGTTTATAAATTTTATGGAATTCGACAGCCTCGGTATCTGCGGTTCCCGTCATACCAGCAAGCTTTTCGTACATGCGGAAAAAGTTTTGCAATGTCACGGTTGCAAGCGTTTGGTTCTCTTGTTGAATTGCAACGCTTTCTTTTGCTTCAAGGGCTTGATGTAAGCCATCCGAGTAGCGGCGTCCGTGCATCAAACGCCCGGTAAATTCATCGACGATGATGATCTGGCCTTCGCGGACAATATAGTGATCATCTTTGCGGAAGACGACATGTGCCTTGAGGGCTTGGTTGATGCAATGCACAAGCTCCATGTGTTCTGGGTCATAAAGGTTACCAACCGCAAGACGTTTTTCAATTTTGTGGATGCCTTCTTCGGTCAGCGCGCAGCTGCGAGCTTTCTCATCAACCGTGTAATCGATTTCGCGGCGCAGACCACGCACAGCATCATTTGCTGTAAGGTATTTGTCGGAAGTCTGATCCGATGGACCACTGATAATGAGCGGAGTTCTTGCTTCATCAATGAGAATCGAGTCGACCTCATCGACAATCGCGAAATGATGGCCGCGCTGAGCAAAGTCGTCCAAGCGAACTTTCATGTTGTCGCGCAGGTAGTCAAAGCCGAATTCGTTATTGGTTCCGTAGGTGATGTCGCAGGCATAAGCGGTTTGCCGATCGCGGTCCGAGAGTCCGCTGGTGATGACCCCAACAGTCATCCCCAAGGCGTTGTACACGCGCCCCATTTCTTCCGCCTGAGTGCTCGCCAAGTATTCATTCACGGTGATCAGGTGGGCACCTTTGCCGGTCAGCGCATTGAGGTATAGGGGCGAGGTTGCAGTTAGGGTTTTTCCTTCACCCGTGCGCATTTCGGCAATTTTACCCTCATGAAGAACCATTCCGCCGAGCAGCTGGACGTCGAAATGGCGCTTGTTCAGGACGCGGCGAGACGCTTCACGTACCGTTGCAAATGCTTCAGGAAGCAGCGAATCGAGGGTTTCGCCTTTTGTGAGGCGCTCGCGATACTCGCTGGTCTTTGCCCGCAACGCATCGTCGCTGAGGGCTTGGAACGAGGGCTCCATTTCGTTGATGCGGCGCAGAATAGGCTCGAGGCGGCGCAGTTCTCGGTCGTTTTTAGTTCCAAAAATCTTTTTAAAAATATCAAACATGAGCGAAAAAACCCTTCTTTGAAACGCCTCAAGAGAGAAGCACGTTGAATAGCACAGGATTGCACTCATGCCAATTTGACCTCAGGCAGCAGAACTGACCCTCAGCCCCGAGAAGGTGAGGCCGATACCCATGCAAAGGAGCACAGGATGGTTTGGCTCCTGGGCAATGTGGAGTGTGCAAAATGAAGACTGAGTATCGCGGTCTATCACTGGACTTGGGTCAGGACGACACAAGTGATGAAGTCGTGATTACAAACGAGCCACAGTTTAAAATGGCAGATGACTCGATGATTGATCCCTATCTAGAACGTCAGATAGGCAATCTTTTTGAAACAATTACCCGCATTGGCGGCGAGGTTTGTCGGCTGCGCGCTGAGGTTGATGGCTTGCTCGAACAAAATCATGGGTTGGTCACGTCCTTTGATCGCCTACGGGAAGTGATTTCTGAAAAAGGTCATCTGAACATGGACGACTTCGAGCTTGCTTGTGAAGTCGTTCAGGCATCCATGAATGATGAACAGGCTTACCAAAAGAAAATGACAAACTGATCCATTTAGACTTTCTCCAAAGCTGAGCGGATCTTTTTTTCAAGCATTCCTGCCGAAGGTCCAAAAATCCAGTCGGTCAGCAACCGCTGCGACCTCTCGGGCAATTCGATATGCTCAATCATGCGCGCAGGCTTTCCATTCAAAATCAGAATTTCATCGGCCACAAGCAGGGCCTCGCGTGGATCGTGAGTCACGAGCACCGCGGTCTGGTGCAGGGTATCGACCAGTTCAAGTAACCAGCGTTGGAGTTTAAAGCGAGTTGTTGCATCCACTGCAGCAAAGGGCTCATCCAGAAGCAAGACTCCGCTTTTTATCATCAAGGTTCTTGCCAAAGACACGCGTGCGGCCATGCCTTGGCTGATTTGCCAAGGATAAAGGTGTTGCGAACCTTCAAGCTCAACCCGTCGAAGAAGTTCTTTTGCTTTGTCGATTGCTTGTTGCTTGTCGCCACCTTCAGGTGCAGCAATAAGAATGTTTTCGAGAACAGTTCGCCAGGGTAACAAAAGGGGGGATTGCGGAACCAAGGCAAATTCTTTTTGTTGATCATTCCATTGCATAAGCAAATGCGATTTTCCCTCGGAGAGGAGGAGGTGCCCTTCTGAGCAGCGAAGAACTCCAACTAAGGCTTTGAGCAAAGTCGATTTGCCGCAGCCCGATGGCCCCATGAGAGCGACAACGCTTTTTGCGCGAATTTTGAAACTGACGTCGGCAAGAATCAAATGTCCGTCGAGAGCCAAAGAAAGACCTTGGATAGAGATCATGGACGAGTTCCTAGCGGCACGCTTGGTAAAAAGGAATTGTTTGCAAACTGAGTTGCATCTTCTTTGAGATCAAGAATCCTTTGCTCGTTTGCCCATTTTGCGTACGCGTTGAATTTTGCCAGTTCTTGATATCCCCAGTAGGGCACCTTTTTCACATATTCCGGCGCCAAAGTGCGGGCCGATGCTTCCACTAATTTTTTATCTGTCTCAGGTACTAATTGTGAGAAGAGGTTCGCAGCCTCAAGAGGACTCTTTGCCGCAAATTGGTAGCCTTCGGCGGTCGCTGCAAGGAATTTTTTTATCAGCAATTTGTTTTCTTTAATGTAACCTTCAGAGGTAATGAGCAACGGCGAAGGGTGATTAAAGACAGGGTCGATGTCGCGTAAGCAAATTGTCTTGATTGCCACTTTTTCGAGTTGCGCTCGAACGCCATCCCAGCCCATGAAAATCCACATAAAATCTGCATTTTTGATTGTTGAAGGAAGAAAGTCGCTGATTCCAGTGGTCACCATTTTCAGTTTTGAAAAATCCGCATTGGAGTTTTTCATAACATAGCGAAGTGTGGCTTCCTCTTCAGGAGAACCCCAACCGCCGTAGCGTTTTCCTTCAAACCCCTTCACATTTTCAATAGGCGTCGAGGCCCGCCAGGCAAAGCAACTGGTGTTTTCGGGAAGCATACCGGCAATCGAGACAACCGGAATTTTTTGCGCGCGCGCATGCAAAACGTCCGACAAAAAACTTATTCCGAATTGAGCTTTTTCCACTGCCACAAGTTGAGTGGTGCTGGTTTGCCGCATCTGCACCATGCGAACGTTGAGGCCTTGTTTGGTAAACAATCCTTTTGCTTGAGCAACATAAAGCCCAATGTGGTTGGTGTTGGGAGTCCAATCCAATGCGACCGTGATGGGTATCAAGGTTGCAGCAAGAGCAAGGTTAGACACTTTGGTTGATCCTCCAAAAAAGCACCTTTTTGCTGATGAGTTCAACACACCAGGTGCACAGCAAGCTAAAAAGCACAATGAGCAAAACAGCTGCCATCACCCGATCGGTGCGGTATGCCGACTGCGCTCGCGAAAGATAAACTCCCAAACCCGCCTCGCTGCCAATCAGTTCTGCCATCACCGAACTGACGAAAGCGTACGTCACGGAAATCTTCACACCTTCAAAAAAATCTGGCAAAGCTGCCGGAACATAGATCAAGCGCAGGGCTCGCTGTTTTTCAAGCCGCAAGACGGTCGCAAGAATGGCAAATTCCTTTTGCGCTGAAATGAGGCCACTGAGCGTGAGTTGAGCGACTGGAAAGGTGCAGGTGAGAAGAATAAGAACAATTTTTGGTGCCGCTCCTAAGCCAAGCCAGAGCAAGAGGAGAGGAGCAATTGTCAAATACGGCACGCTTTGACTCACCACTAAAATACGCTGCAAAAATGCACTGAACTTTGAGCTTGCAAAGGCCAGCCAGCTGAGCATCAGCGCGAGTATGACGGAGAGCCCCAGGCCCACTGCCCACTCTTTGAGCGTTTCTTCGGCATGTGACCAGAGAATGCTCTTGTCTTCCAAAAGAGTTGTTAGCACCCGACCTGGCGAAGGAAGAACATATTCGGGAACCGCAGTGCTATTTGAGAGCGTTAGCCAAAGAGCAATCAGGGCTAAGAAAAATAGCCCAGTGGTCAGGCTTTTCGCCAAGACGCTGTTCCGCGCTTTCACACAACCTCCTCAGGCTCGCCGCTAAAGTGTCAAAAAGTGGAGCGGCAAATTGTCCCATCCTGTCTGCAGCTCTGCTGAGAAAGAATAGCGATGTCTGAATGATAGTTAAAGAGAGTGAGGGATGACATGCGCTATTTCATGGGTCCGGGTGCCGGCAATCGACTCAAAGCAGCGGGATGCCTTGCTGTGCTATCACTTTCGCCGTTTTCAGCGTTTGCCATTGATTTTAAAATTGATCTACCTCCGCAAAAGGGGGTTTCAACGCCAGACGATGCTAATTTTTTTGATGATGTTTTGTCTGTTTCAGAAGGGCAATCCAATTCAATTATGGGGAGCGATGAAAATCTCAACGCTGCAATCCCAAGCCCAATTCCACCCGCAAGCGCAAATGTGCCAGCCGCTCAGCAAAAATCTTTTCCGTCGACAAAAGAAACTCGGGGGCGCTCGGGAGTTGCAAATCAATCTGATAAAAAATCTTTTGCCGCCGACATGAGTCAATTTCCAAATCCGAGTTGCTTGAGCGAAAATATTGCTTTTTGGAAACGCGTTTACGCAGAAGTTGATAACCAAGAAGCGCTCATTCACGACCGAGATGATCTCGAAAAAATATACGCAACCGTCCGCTTGGGTGGAAGTGAACCGCAGCGTCAGCAATCCATGCGCATGCTCAAGGAGCATTATCGACAATCGTTGCGCAGCTTGTCAGAAAAAATTGATTCCCCAAAAAATTGGAATCCGACCGAGCGCTCCATTGCTAAATTTTTTCGCCCCTCAGAACTCACCCGCAGTCATCTGTTGCAGGCGAGCGAAAATATCAGAATTCAGCAAGGTTTAAAGTCGCGCTTCAACTCCGGCGTGCAGAAATCGCTCCAATATCTCCCCACCATCAAGAACATCGTCAAAGCGCAAGGCCTGCCACTCGATATTGCCTTTTTACCGCATGTAGAAAGTAGCTTCGTTAATCACGCCAAATCAAAGGTCGGTGCGGTTGGACTCTGGCAGCTGATGCCACAAACCATGCAGCTGCTCCTGGGTCGAAAAGCAGTAAATAAGAGGACAGATCCGCAGACAGCAACTCTCGCTGCCACAAAATTGCTCAAACAAAATTTTGATGCGACCGGATCTTGGCCGCTGGCTTTGACCGCATACAATCATGGTTTGGCTGGGGTTTTGCGGGCAGTTCGGTCCACCGGCAGCACAGACCTCTGCAAGATTATTGAGCGATACAATTCACCATCCTTCCGTTTTGCATCAAGCAATTTTTACGCTCAATTTTTAGCTGCGCGGCAGATTGCATTGCAACGCTACACAGATCTTTCTAAGAATCGGGAGGTGGGTCGAATTGTCGCCCCATTGCTTGCCAGTCGCGACAAGGGAGCACTATGACCGGCTCATCTCCTGCCTCTTTTTTACTGAAGCGCAAAGTCATTCTTCTCAATCGTGCACCGGTAGATTTATCTACCGCGGCAGTTGTTAAAGTTATTGTTGAAGGAGAACCTGACCCAGCGGTTCAATCGCTCATGGAACGTGCACGAGCTATTCACGGAGAACTCAAAGGCAAGCACTTCTATGCTTTGCCTGCGGTAGACACCGAGACTCCGCGATTTTTGGCAGTGCTGACAAAAGAGCCGGCGAAAAAACTCGCATTATCTTTGCCGGGGGTTGCTCATCACGCAACTGCTTGGGGAGCGCAACTCTCTGCGCTTTTTTTGTCGCACACATCTCTAAGTGAATTTCCATCCGTTGTTGTCGATTTTTCTGCAACTGTCATGGAAAAAATTAGCGAGCAACAACGTTATTTTGTTGTCGGTCTTTTGGAAAGAGCGACCAACCTCAAGATCAAAGAATCCGCACAATTTGAAACGATTGAGCGCAAGGCGCTTAAAGTTTGGTGTGCACACATCAATGAAGAGGCGCGTATTTCCGGTGAGAAAATTTCTGGTGCAATGCTGTTGACACGCAGTCTTGTCAACATGCCAGCAAATATTTTGAACCCAGAGAGTTTTGAAGTGTTTGCTCGCGAATTAGTGCGTCGCGAGTGCGATATTGAAAGCGATCCAAACCGCATAGCCGTTGAGGTTTATCACCGAGATAAGCTTGTTGCTGAAGGCTGTGGGCTCATCAATGCGGTTGGGCAGGGGAGTGATATTCCGCCGCGCTTGCTACGGCTCACTTACTTTCCTCGTTCCACAGGCAAATCACTGAAGCATCTCGCTCTCGTTGGAAAAGGTATCACCTTCGATTCCGGAGGACTTGATATCAAGGGGTCGAGTTTTATGCGCAACATGAAAAAAGACATGGGCGGTGCAGCTGCTGCGCTTGGGGTTTTTCTCGCAATTGCACGACTTGGTTTGCCTGTGCGCGTCAGTTGTTACCTTGCTCTTGCGGAAAACATGGTTTCGGGAAGAAGTATGCGCCCCGGAGATGTTTACAAAGCCAAAAATGGTCTGACCGTTGAAATTGACAACACCGATGCGGAAGGTCGGTTGGTTCTCGCAGATGCACTTTGTTATGCCGCTGCCGAGAAACCCGATTGGCTCGTTGATTTGGCTACTTTAACGGGAGCTGCAAGAACCGCGTTTGGTCCGAGCGTGGATGCGTTGTTTTGCTCTGATTCGAATATTGAAAAGATGTTGGTTGATACAGGTCGGCTGCTGGGAGATTGGGTGTGGCCTATGCCGTTCGTGGACGAGTACGAATCGTGGTTGGAGTCCAATGTTGCTGACCTTAGTAACTCGGCAAGTTCTGGGCACGGTGGTGCAATCACAGCGGCTGCATTTTTGAAAAAGTTTGTAGGTGCCTGCAATTGGACTCACATTGACACATACATGTGGGCCGACAAACCCACCGACCTCACACAAGAGGCAGGTGGAACTGCAAAATGTGTCCGGTTGCTGACACATGCCGTTGGACTTTGGCTGAACCAAGCGTGAATCTTCAGTGAGAATGCCGTGACTCGAACAGAAGCATGGCTCAATTCTGAGGTGCGTTATGGCTCAAGAATCTCAAGAGGCTGTTGGACAGATCAGTATTCGCTTGCGTGAATGGATTCATGAAGTGAACAATGCTTTGTTCATTACCAAAGGTTTCTTGGAGGAAATTGAATCCGATGCGAAATCCCGTTCCTATCTAAAGCCGAATTTTGACCATGATAACTTCGTTGAGATGATCGAAACTGTTGTACGGAGCGTCGACAGACTCGACCGCAGCGTTCAAAAGCTGCGCAAATATGCGAAGGAAGAAGTTTTCAGAGAGTCTGGAGTTGAGCGTCCTGCGCGCAGACACGAAATGATCGTCGAATGAATTTCGTCTGCTGAATTTTCCAAAAAAAGTAACGAATAAAAAAATGAACCGTCGGTCTGTTCGGTGGCCGTCGGGTCGGTCGTCCCTCGGAGGAGGGAAAGTGATTGGTCGTTGTGTGAGGGTACTTTTTAAAAGGCTGGAGTTCAAAGGGCAGGAGGATCATATTTAGGAAGGCGAAAACAACATCCGAACGATGCCGACTTCGGGGAAGTCCTAGTTTTTGGATATTCCTAAGCGGGGCTCTAGCATGTGGGTTTAGGGCATGCAAGAAAATTTATGATTGATTCTTTGTGGTTTAGTTAACCGGTCAGCCAGATTTTTTCACCGCGCTGAGTTTCGCTTTTAAGGGAGGTCTGCCAAGTTCGCCTGTGTGCTCGCTCCTGTCGAAACCTCACGGCTGGCTTTTAAGATAATCGCAACGGCGGAGTCGGGGTTTACATCAACCACTCGCGCAAGTGCGACTCTATCGCGCGTCACGAGTTCATCCGAGAAACCATAGGAATCGCCCTGTGGCATAAACAATTCGACATCGTCTCCAACACTAAACGGGTTGCGGCCATCCGTTCCCTGCAGGTACACAGCCCGCCCAGGTCCGGCATGGGTGTAGGTGCCGTCTTCCGTGGCCACCACCACGGCAGGGGCCGTGTTAGGGCGGCCCGGCGCATTCGGGTCGATCGGGACGTAGAGGTTTTTGTTGAGTGGGATAAGGACGTCGGAGGGGTTGATTTCCGCCCCGCTATCCTCTGCAACCATCAATGCATAACCACTCGGACTGCTGCGAACAACCCCAACAATTCCTGTGTATGTATAGAGTTCGCCGTCGGCTTTGATCGGCTCTAGATGGGTTAAAAGCGAGGTTTGTTTGAGGGCCAGAAAGCGTTCACCTGGGTTTGGCGGGCGGTCGTAAAAACGTGCAATCAGATTTCGCCCCTGACCTGCAAGCATCGGTGAATTCGGATTTGAAACGATTTCTGCCACCGAGTTCGCTACGGTCGCTGATAAAAGACCAGGCAGCCTGATCATGTATGTTGCATTCACAGTTGGTTCGCCCACGGTGAGAAGGTTCTGATCCCCCGGTAAGTTCGCTGGATCAACCACGTCACCCTGCGGTCCAATCCAGCGGCTGACGTTCATGCTGAAAGTTTGCAAAGTCGCGAGCTCGACTTTTGGAGCGCCAAAAGGATCTGCAATGTCTTGAACCGCAAGTTCCGGCGCCCGAGTTCCGGTGCTCGGGTAGAAAAGAAGTTTCATCCCGGGCTCGATTTTATCGGGATCAGTCACCTCGGGATTCAAAACCCAGAGGCGGGGCCACCACATCGCATCGTCGAGAAGTTGGTCGGCAATATCCCAAAGGGTATCCCCTGGCTGAACCACATACTCGGCTGGACCCTCCCCAGGTTTCAAGGGTGGAATCGATTCAGCCAATTTTTTTGCCAAATTCATTTTCGCCATTCGACGTTGTTTTCGCCGCGTAGCCGCTGATTCTGCTGGCTGAGACTCTGAGCTTTGTTCTGCAGGTGACACGCTTTCGTCAGCGCCTGCCGGGGGAGCGGCTGGAAGTCCGCTTGCCGACAATGCGTCGGGCGATGGGGGTGTATCTTCAGCGCTGGGTAGAGGAGCTGCGTTTGGCGGCAGTGTTGCTTTCGAGTTTGCTTGCCCGTTGGAGTTTGCTGGCACGTTGGAGTTTGCTTGCCCGTTGGAGTTTGCTGGCACGTTGGAGTTTGCTGGCACGTTTGAGGTGTTTGCTGCTGCCGGGTTCAAGTTCTTGGCAGCTGCCTCTGCATTTGCGCTATTTGTTGAGCCGGAGTTGTTTTTTTGAGCCGAATTCGCATTGGCCGAGGCAAAATTAGTTCCATTGAAGGAATTATTTTTTGAATTCGCTTTGGTATTGCCAAGTGAACCATTCACGCTGTTTGAGTTGTTGCTCAGTGCATTGTTTTTGAGACTATTTCCGGAATTAGCATTGTTTGAGTTGCTTTCAACAAGATCGCTATTGGCGTTGTTTGGTTTATTTTCAGATGAGTTCGCGCCATCAGATTCAAGTTCTTCGCTATCAAGAACTTCATTGCTTGAGTTTTTGCTGCCAGCCTTACCAGTGCTTTCACCAATGGCATTTGCACCGTTGATGTTGCCGAGGTTGTTTAGGTTGTTTTGTGCATGCGCGGCGCTCAAAGCACACCACCAAGCAACTGCAAGCAACCCAAGACCAGCGCGCAATTTCATTGCAACGAACCCCCAGCAATCTTTTCAAGCGCAGCCCGCGCTCGCAGGGCAACATCTGATTGCGGAGAAAGTGCAATCACTTCGCGATAAAGTTGTGCTGCTTTTTGCGGTGCCTGGCTCAGTTCCTGAATGCGTCCCTCAAGCCACTTGGCGCGTGGCAACTGAGGGTCATTCGGATGTTGCAGATAAAAAGTTCTCAGGTGTGGCAGCGCTTGTTGTGGGCTTTTGAGTTCTACATATGCTTCGGCAAGTGTGAGTTCTGCAATGTTGCTCAGAGGGCTATTTGGAAAACGTTGCTGAAAATTTTCAAGGCTCTGCGCGGCCCGGCCAAACTCACCCTGTTCCAATAAAGCAACACCGTTATCAACAATTTTCTGCGCGCTTTCTGGCATAAGAGATTTTTCTTTGGCGACATTGTCGAATTCGTTTTCGAATCGATCGAGGGGGCCGGCAGTTCCCAGCGCTGGCACGAGTGAATGTCTGTTTGCAGAATTCGCATTGCTGACAGCTTGGCGAATACTTGCCGAATCATCTTCATACAAACCCGAGCGCTGGCCTTTCAAAATAACTTCGAACTTTCGCTGCAGTGTTGCAACTTTCTCGCGCAGCGACATGACTTCAACTTTTAACTGAGCAAATTCATTTGATGATAGCTGCGCATTTGCTGATTTTTCGACAGCTGTCGTGTTCTCGAGTGGCTGTTGGATTTTTTCTGGGCTTTTTTTGTTTGAAGCTAACTCACTGCTCGGTTGAGCCGTGTCGGCAGTCGCAGGAGTCCCAGGGGTCGCATGTTGAGAATTCGCGGATGTTCCCGTTGTTGCAGCGGGTGCTGTAGCAGATCCTTGTGTTGGAGCTTGGGTTCCATTCTGCGCTGCCGCCGGACCCGAACTTTGTGCTGCGGCAGCAGGAGGATTCTGCACACTAAGAGCCAAACCTGGTGAGGTTTGTGTTGGTGCACCCGAGGTATTTGTCGCATTGTTGGCTGAACTCGATGCGCATGCGGTGAGGGTTAAAAGCCCGGAGATTGCAACAAGCCAACTCAAAGGCACATGACGCGTGAATGAACCCGCAGAGGGTGGCGTTTTCGACTTGTGTTGTTCAGCTTGGATGCTGGACAAATCTATTCCTTTCATAGGACTCTCCCTTTTGACGCAAGGCTCCAAGCGGAGTTTAAGGGAGCTCAGGCAAAATTTGGGTGGACTTCTTTGCCCCTCTGTCAACTCCCGCTTGCAAGTGCTGTTCTTGCCGTTGCTTTCAAGGAGAAAGTGCAATGAGTTCTGCAGATAACTCTTGGATCATCCTCACCGGGTCCTCGCGAGGGCTTGGTCATGCGCTGGCATCTGCGTTTCGCAGGCAAGGTTTCAAAGTGTGTAGTTTGGTCAGAAAAGGCAGTGTTGAGCAGGCTCGGCCTGTTTCAGACAAATGCATTGCCTGGGATCTGGAAGCCGCCTGGACGTTAAATCCTGCTGAGGAATTGCTGCAATTTGTCAGTAGCCACGCGGTGATTGGATATGTTCACGGCGCAGGTTTGCTTGGGCCGATGTCCGAGAAGCCCGATCCGCGCGAAGGCGTTGCGTGGAATGCATGGTGGCAATCCTATCATGCAACAATGCGAGTCAATCATACCGCCGGTGTGGAGATACTTTGCGCGATCCGCGCGTCTTTACAGGCATGGAAGGTTGGAGAAAACAAAAGAGCGCCTTTTGTTGCACACATATCCAGCGGAGCAGCAATAAAGCCCTATGTTGGTTGGGATGCTTATTGCTCGAGTAAAGCAGCAATTCTTATGGAATTTAAATGTCTCGCCGCGGCGTTTGACGCCGACCAACTTGGAGTTTTTTCAATTGCACCCGGCACTATCATGACCGACATGATGCGGCAGGTTCTTGCTGCGGATCCAAATGCGTTTCCAGCATTGCCGAAATTCAAATCGCTGCAAAACAGTGGTGGACTCGTTGATCCAGCGCAGCCAGCAGCGCAAGTGGCCCGCTGGTTATTGGGCTCGACAGCCGACCAACTCATGCCGTGGCATGGCGAACTTTACGATGTTCGCATGAACAACCCACTCACGAAGTCATAAATTGGCTGAAAACTTCCGCTAGAAACCGAGACTCCTGAAAGATTTGCGAGTTTCGTATGCAAGAATTCGATGTCATTTAGTGCCTGTTTGGTAAGTTCTTCGGCGCGTTTCGTGGCATTTTCAAGCCCAAGAACTTTAACCGCTGTCAGTTTGTTTTGCTGTTCGTCTTTGCCCGCTGTCTTTCCGAGAAGAATTGAATTTTGCGTGACATCCAAGACATCGTCGACGATTTGAAATGCAAGACCAGCTGTTTGTCCTGCTGATTCTGCGTGCATCAACAACTCATCGAGTTGCTTCTGAGTGAGCGTCTTGAATTTTCCCAAGGGCTCTAACGAGCATCCCACGAGCAATCCAAGTGAAAATGCGCAACCTAACAAGGCACCGGTTTTTAAATTGTGAATTGTCTTAAGCATGTCCCAGCTGATATTTGTCGTCGTATTTGTTTGCGACAAATCCAGCCACTGACCGGCAATCATGCCTCGTTGCCCGGCGTTGCGTGAAAGGATTTCGACACAGCGCAGTGCCGTTCGAGCATCAGCACCGTGGTCAGCAAGCTGCGCCAAAACTGCAAAAGCTTGGGTCAGCAGTGCATCGCCCACCAAAAGCGCGTTGGCCTCGCCAAAGACCTTATGAGTGGTTGGTTTTCCGCGCCTGAAATCGTCGTTGTCCATGCACGGCAGATCATCATGCACGAGTGAATAGGTGTGCACGAGCTCAAGTGCAGCAGCAGTTGAAAGAACGGCAGGATGCCGGGCTGAAGTTCCGCACGCCTCTGCCATCAGGCAGACAATCCAGGGGCGCACGCGCTTTCCACCGGATTCCAGAGGGTAGATCATGGCTTTATTGATTTGTTCAGCGATGGCCAGTGAAGTTGTATCATTCTCAGGTAAATATGCAGTGACATCAGCAAAGGCCGTTAAAAGAGTCTTTTCCAGGCTTGTCTTGAAATCTGCCACGTCGTCCTCCGGAACCAGTGCCGGAGTCTTATCTTAAATTTTGACCAAATTCATGCACCACCGTGGTCAATCCGTTAATGACGAATTGAATCGCAACAGCGGCAAGAATGAGTCCCATGAGACGAGTCAGGAGATTTAGACCTGTTTTACCAATGACCCGATAAAGCAGCGGACCCATTTTCAAAACCAGATTGCACAGGGCGACCGCACAGACAATCGCAAGGACCAAGAGAAAGAGACTTTCTGGCGACTTGGCTTTTGATGACTGAAGAACCACTGTTGAGATTGCTCCGGGACCCGCGAGCAGTGGGGTGGCGAGTGGGAAAATAGAGATGTCGTCCCGCTGCAAACTTTCGTCGCGCTCTTCGTCTTTAACTCGTGCTCGATTGGCTCCTAGCTGTTCGATCGCGAATTTAAAGAGAAGTAGGCCGCCTGCGATTTGGAACGAGGGCAAGGTGGCGCCGAAGATATTGAACAGTGACATTCCCGAAATAGCGAAAAGAATAAGAATTGAGCAGGCGACAATCGTCGCCTTTCGGCGGATTCTTTTCAACGATTCATCGCTGAATCGATCTGTTAAACCCAAATAAACAGGAATCACCGCGAACGGGTCGACGATAACGAAAATGGAGATAAAAGAATTGAATGCATCGGCAAGCAACCCACTCATTTCAAGCTCAACAAATCATTTACAGGGTTGGCTTTCATCGATGCTGCATAGAGATCATTGAGTTTGCTGAAATAAAGTTTGAAATCTTTGACCGACGGTTGTGTCCATAGAAAGTCTGGGTGCAGCGGGGTTATCCACTCACCACCAATAATTTCACCCGCGGCATTCAACTCCAAGGTGTATTGGTAACTGACACGCCAGTCCCCCACTTCTGCTTGTCCTGTTTCATTAAAATTGTGAACATTGGGAGGGTCAATTTCAATTTTGAATCGAAGATCCGTTTGAATTTTTAGTTCACGGACTGTCCCAGGAGCAGCTTTTCCAGCTGTAGGCGGTTGTTCATTTAATATATAAGATTTGTATTCATAGATCGGGTAATTCCAAACTTCCTCGCCATTGACGAGATCACCCACCAGTGTTTGTCCCCATTCTCCCACGTAGTTGGCAAGAACAAGATGGAAGGATCCAGGATTTACGTCTTGGCATTCGGTGAGTCCTTGAGGGAGTCCTTGGTCTCCGCTCGATTCCCAGCCTGGCTTTGCTTTCGCGTTGCAGCGAGCTCCCACCATTCGCACGCCGCCATCTGCGAATTGTGCCATGTAGAGTGCAAGGAGCGCTTTAATATCCGAGGCACCAAATGGAATTTCAATTCCATCCGCACTTTTCACAATCACCGGGCGCGGTTCACGGAAGTGAGCAGCAGCAGCGGCCCAGCCGTTACAGATTCCACGCCATTGTTCATCGGTTGAGTTGTTTCTTTTGCGCTCGTAGTCGAGCAATGGATAATTCCAATTGCCGGTTAGAATGTCGTATTTTTCTGCGGGAGAAAGTTCGAGTCGCTCGCGCATCGACATCTTGCTGACCTGCTCCTTGCTTGGTGCAGGATATGTTTTGAAGTCGAGCGCTGGGGTTGCGTTCCAGCGCCATGCAAGTCCGCCGCGGTAGTTTGGCCAATAACTGTCAGACCAAGGACGTTTTTCTTCGCTCACCACGGCAGCCATTTTTAATTTGTCGAAACGTCTCTCTAGTAAGGTATTTTCGAGCAATAAATTGCCGGGATTATTTGCTTCATTCCATGCTTCTTGTGTGTCGTTCGAAGTCTTTGACCCGAAAAGCTTTTTGCAGCCGCTGTTGGTTCCAACAGACAATCCTAAAGCTAACACCGCAAGTCCTGCCATCGCAGAGGTACGCTTCATCGGCCAAAACCTTTCCCTAGAGAATCTCTTCAAAGGCTCGTCTGGAGTTTGAAGCTCCTCCTTGCAGAGAGGAAGGGGCGTTGTGAGAGAGATGTCACATCCTCGACGGTGCAGGAATTCCCAGGAGTTCCAAACCCTGTTTCATAATTCTTGCCGCGGATTGAACCAGCAGGAGTCGGCTATTGCGTAGCGCACCTTCGCTCGATCGGATCGGGCAAGCTTCGTAGAAGCGATTGAAGGTTTTCGCCAAGTCATAGAGATACCCGGCAACAACACTCGGGCGCAGCTGAGCAGCAGCCTGCTGGGCGAAATCATTAAATCGGGTCAGGTGGAAAAGCAGTGCGCGCTCTTCTGTCTCGTGCAGTTCAACAACGTTGCTGCTTTGCGGATGGCCCTGTTTTTCCAAAATATTGCAACAGCGCGCATGCATGTACTGCAGATATGGGCCGGTGTCGCCATCGAGTTTCAACCACTCATCAAGAATGAAGGTGACTTGTGTTGAGTTGTCTACTCTCAGCATTCCATACTTGAGAGCTCCAATCGTAACCTCTTCAGCGGTTTTACCGATATCGGCATCGCTCCAGGTGCCGCGGTAGCGTTCAAGATAATCGTGAGTCACTTTCGCTTCCATGGCCGAGCGAAGATCGAGAAGCTTTAGGCCGGTCATGGAGCGTGAACTAAACGGTTTGCCGTCTGCAGTGTTGACAGTTTCATAGAGGAGAGTTGATGATTTGCTGGCTTGTGGATACCCCATCAACTCAGCGGTTTTGTAGAGCTGCTGGAAATGAAGTTTTTGACGTTGGTCAACGACAACAATGCTTGCCGTGACTTTTGGATCGGCAAACTTTCGTCGCAGCAGTTCGAGGTCTTTGGTGATATACAGGCCGTTGCCATCAGACTTCAAGAACATCGCAAAGCCCAATTTAAAAGGGCTGAGGTCGATGCCAATAGCACCCTGGTCTTGAACGAAGAATCCTTCGGCAAATTTTTCGCGAACCAAGGTACGCGAAGGTTCGTCACATTCGCTTTCATAAAACCAGGTGTCGAAATGCACGCCAAGCCAAGAATAAATGGAGCGCATTTGCTCGAGACTCCAGTCTCGCGACTCAAGCCAGAGATCGTAGGCAGAACCTTTCTTGCTTTGCAATTGGCTCAGAATATCTGCGATTATAGTTCGGTTCGTTTGCTCTTTTTCAGTTCCAGTGTCTTGTTTAATAGCTTCATCCGCTTGTGCATAAATATCGCCGAGCCAATCTGCGCGTCCGGTTTTTGGAATTTCACCTTTGTACCGATTCTGCAGATACCAAAGGGTTTTTGCGATATGAGCGCCAAGGTCGCCTGGATATGTTGCCTTCACAACATCGTGACCCGCGTAATGCAAGATTCGACACACGGCGTCGCCAAGCACAAGGCAGCGTAAATGCCCAACGTGCATTGCTTTGTGCGTGTTAGGTTGTGAGTATTCGACAACAATCTTTTCTTTGACGCTCGGTGGAAGCTTTTCACCAGTAAAAAAACTATCTCTAGCGATCCGCTCAAAGAGTTTTTCTCCAACCGCTGCAGGGTTTTGATGAAAATTAAGATAGCCCTGAACGGCATCCACGTTGGTTATTGTCGAGCGGCTTTTTTGCAGGATGCGATTGGCCAGCTCCTGAGCGATCATGGGAGGAGCTTTGCGCAAGACTTTTGCGAAACTGAAGCAAGGAAAAGCGGCTTGCCCAAGTGAAAACTCGGGTGGAAGAGTCATCAGGCCAGCAACCTGGTTTGCCTCGAGGGAATGCTCAACGCCCCATTCACGACAGAGTTCGGCGAAACTTTCGCAGACGAGTGTGACGATTTCCTTGCGAAACGGATCATGGCTCCAGGTGCCTTCGGACATGTGCAGATGTCTCCAGATGCAGGTTGACATTTGAATGTGATTCAACCGGGTCAAGGCGGCAACCTGCCGTGGGATTGAGCGGATGGATCATACAGATACGTTTAACAAATGTTTTGGCTCTCAGGGAAGAACGAACAGGCGTTCGACCGTCAGTTCCAACATTGTCTGATACGGGCCTTCATCGCCCAAAAGACCCGCATTTTGCAAGCGGCCATTGTGCCAGCTCAGTTGAACGCCGCCGTATGGCATTTCGTCGGCACGCCAGCTTGGAATCTCGTTCCACAAAACACTTCTGCTTGGCACAACTTCGTAAAGCTGTCGGGCTCGTTTGTTTTGGTAAGTGAAAACCGATGCATGGATATTTGCGTCGAAGCGCTGCATCAGCTCGGCGAGTTTGTCGACACTCATGTTGCCCGGGAGCTTATGAATGCAGATGAGAGGAGCAAACGCCTCTTCCCTGGTGAGGCGGATTTGGTCAAGCGTTCGCGCCTGACAGTTCGGGTATATGACAAGCGTTGGAGCTAGGTGATGCTCGCTGGGATTATGCTCTCCGGCGCTCCAAACTTGCGCACCGCATTCGAGAGCCTGATTGAGCAGGTCCAAAGCTTTATCAAAAGCCGCACGTCCGAGCAGGGGTCCGGTCAGTGTTTCAAGAGATTTTGGATCACGTGAACGGGCTATGTTCGAGGCAGTGTGTTTTAGATGTGAGATTAAATCATCACAAACATCGCTCTCAAGAAGCAAATGTTGCAAAGAAATGCATGACTGGCCGGAGTTTGCGAAGCCACTCTTGGCCAAATCTTGACTCAGGCGTTCAAGCTCCCATTTGGGAACGTCATTGCAAACCACTCCCATGGCAGTTGAGCCCAGTTCTAGGATGAGTTTGCGATCCCAGTACTTTTGCTTGAGTTGGAATCCGACTTGTTTGCTGCCGGTGAAGCTGATGAGTGGAAGCGGAAGTCGGTCCATTGCTTTCGCAACCCCCTCATTCGAGGCGAAGTAAAAAGCAAAGCTGTCGGATTCAAGTCCACATTCGATTAACCAGTCGTTGAGCAATGAAAAAAGTTCAAGACTTTGCAACGGCGGTTTGCAGACGAAAGGCAGACCAAGGGCAATCGCTGGCGCGATCTTGTGGAGTGTTAAATTCAGCGGAAAATTAAACGGTGTGATGGCAAATAGTGGGGCAAATGTGAATCTCTGCGACATCGCCGAGTGCCCACCCTGCAGTGCATCGGAGAAGTCATAGGCGCGCGGTTCACAGAGTTTATGGGCCGCGTCACGCGCCTTCTCAAGCGTTTGAATTGAGCGTCTGACTTCAGTCAAACAACCTGCCAGCGGGCGATGAGTTTGCTCAACCATCAGTTGGGCTATCGATGACTCGTTGGTTTTCAGCTTGTGAACCAAACCTTCAAGAATGCCACAGTTGCGCGTCACGCGCTGCGACGTTACAGGATGGTTGGCGGGGCGGTTAAGCACAGTGCTAAGCGTGTCCAAAGTCTTTTGGAAAAGCTTTTCGTCATCCGTGAGATTTAGGCCATTCAAAAGCATGTCTACATCCTGCGCTACCTAGAGGGGACGCGAAAAATGGCAGAAAAACCTTCTTTGCAGCAGATCTTGGAAGTGTACTATGCCCTGAGAGCTTCGGGTGTGCAACGCTTTCCAAAACCCCTGGCGCCTCGGTCGTCGTCAGCGCAATCCCAGGCGAGCAATTCCATCGCAAAGCCTCACTGCGTATTTTTAATTGATTTCATAACCTCTTCACAGACATTGGAGACAGAGAAGATAGACATGCCTCCGATTCTGCGTCGCTTGCTGGAGCGACTCCCCTGGCGTGATTCGGTGTCAGTTCATACTATTTTTGATGCACAGCCGAAATCTCCACAACTTCACCCGGTGGCTCCACCAACAATCGCAAGCACGCGGGCGGTTCTTGAGGCTCCCACACTGGGGCGGGTCGTTTGTTTTGGTTGGCGATCTGCACAAGTGTGTTCGGTTGCTTTGGGGATTCCTTTCGAGATTCCGTGTGAATCTTTCGAGGCCATTGCCTGCCAAGTGGAAGGTTTGGGAGATTTCGAAATCCTCGTTCTTCCTGATGTGCGCGAAATTGAGGCGTTTCCAGAGTGGCGGGCACGCATCTGGGAGAGTCTGTTGGCCTTTGCGCCCGCGCGTTGACCAACCATTGCAGTGTGGTTTAAGCAGGGTCGTTTAGTCTTTGCCGCATTGCCAAAGGCTTCTTTTGTTGACTCTGCTTTGAAACCCAGATGGAAGTGAGATCACCGCCATGACGACCCCTCAAATTGAAGAAATCAACAGCACTCGCCGCAAATTTCGAATCGAAGTGCCTTCAAATTCGGTTAAATCCGCATTCGAAGTGGCTGTTACCGAAATTCAACAAACGGCCGAAATCAAGGGTTTCCGCAAAGGCAAAGTGCCTTCAGCCCTGGTAAAGAAATTTTTTGCTCAAGACGTTGCAAAACGCGCTTACGAAAAAGCAGTCAATGACTCGTATAGTGAAGCAATTAAGGGTGTTGATTTTCAAATCGTCAGCTTCCCTATGATTGACGTCGAAGGGCAATTCGAAGACGGCAAACAATTTAGCTACACAGCAACGGTCGACATCAACCCCAAAGTTGACATCGCTGGCTACAAAGAGTTGGTTCTGAAAACCGCTGAAAAAGAGCCAAACATCGAAGAGCAAGTGGCTCGTGCACTCCGCCAACTCGCTGCAGACGCAAACCAATTGGTTGCTGAATCATCCGGCCGCGGCGCTGCGAAGCAAGACGCTGTGCGGGTTGATTACGCTATTGCAGTTGATGGAAAAGAACTCAGCGAACGCGCGGCTAAGAACGTGCTTTTGCAGCTCGATGGCAGCACTCTTCCTGAGCTGGAAAATGGCATCGTCGGCATGAAGACCGGTGAAAGCAAAAAGATCAACGTCACATACTCCGACAGCGTCGGTGACGCATCGCTCAAGGGTAAGACCGCTGAGTTCAACGTCACTTTGAATTCAATTCAAGTGCTCGACGTGGCGGTCTTGAAGGACGATTTTGCGCAACGTTTTGGTGCTGAAAATCTCGACGCATTGCGCGCAAATATGAAGACATCAATCACCAACATGAATGAGCGCAATAAAGTTGCTCTCTTCAAGGACCAAATCATTAAACAAATTCTCGAGAAGAATCAGTTTGATGTTCCTGAAAGCTTAGTTGAAGGCACGATTGACCGCGCTGTTGCAGATGCAAACAGTCGTCGCGAAAAAGGCAGCCAGCTCGACTCGAATGACGAGAAAGTTCGTAATGAATATCGCGAATGGGCGTTAAGCGAAGTGAAAGGCGTTCTCGCGTTGGGGCACATTGCTCGGCAAGAGGGTTTGACTGTTGATGACCAAGAAGTCGGTCAAGAAATCACCAACTTTGCAATGCAGGCAGGTATGCGTCCTCAGGACCTCCTCCGCAATTACGGCCAACAAGTCATCGAAGAATTCCGCGGGAAAGTGTTGGTAGACAAGGTTCTCAAGCACCTCGTTGGATTGGCTAAGATTGAAGTCGAAGCCAAAGCCTGAGGAGCCATTTTTCTCAGAAAAAAGCCACCCGCACAGGGTGGTTTTTTTATTTCTAAAAGTTTCAACGATGCAGATCGAGACCTTAAATGTTTTAGCGTTCCAGCTCGTCGAGTTCCTTTTGACAAGACTGCGGTGTGAAAAAGTTACCAATGTCTTTCACCCGCAGAACTCCAACCTGTTCTCCTCGAAAAGGCATGCAGAGGTAGGGACTCGCGCAGACAAACCCCCAGGGTTCAATTTTTTCCGTCTCGATGCATTTGAGCACGCCACCATCGCAAAAGCATCCTTTGCTTTGAATGGCTTTGACCGTTGAATGACACGTGGCCTCGCTCATGACGGATTCTGAAACTTTATATTCGATGCTCGGAGAAATGCGCGAGCGGACGATGAGCTTGAGATCCTTACAACGGTAGCTGAGAAGCTTAGCTTCCTTGCTCCAAAAGTCAGGCATCAACTCAAGCGGCACAAAGTACCCATTGCGAATCTGTTGTTGGGCTTGGGGCGAAGAGGTGTTTGCTGCCAGGGCAACGGGTTGCAAGCTTTTGTAGGGTAGAGAACTAGCAAAGAGAACAATTGCAGAACTGGCCAGATGACCAAAAAAACCTCTTGCACGCGCTTTGCAAGTCGCTCCTTTAAAAACTGAGAAAATCTTGTCTTGCATGTGTTTCTCCTCGTTGTTGAGGCCAGGCTGATGAGTCTTTCAAAGACTATCTGATTAAAGCCTCTTCGATTCAAGGTCTGGATTGGTTGAAAAAAAAAATGGATGTGGAATAAAAGGAAGTGCTGGGTCGTATTCCCTGCAGAAGTTGACCTTGGGGCTTTCAGACATGGCGTCGGAGTTCCCTATCAGCTTTGAACAATTGTTCACTGGAGGTTTTCATGAAACTCGCTCTTGTTGCTATCGCATCCGTTTTCGCATTCTCAACTGCTATGGCTAACGAAGCTGCTGCTCCAGCCGCTGCTCCAGCTGAAGCTCCAGCAGCTGCTCATGGAGCTGAAGCTCCAGCTGCTCCAGCTGCTGAAGCTAAGAAGGAAGAGAAGAAGGCTAAGAAGACTGCTAAGAAGGGCAAGAAGAAGGCTGCTAAGGCTGCTAAGCCAGCAACTGAAGCTCCAGCAGAAGCTCCTGCTGCTGCTCCTGCTCAGTAATCTGAGTCGAATGTTTCCCGGGACTCGTTTCCGGGTTGCATCAAGAAAGACCGGGGTCCTCCCGGTCTTTTTTTTATTTCACAAAAAGTTATTTTTTTGTGACCAGTGCTCGGTTGTGAGGGCAGTGGCGGGAGTCAACGCCAGGCCAACGTGCTTTCTCTCTTGCCCGCGAAACCTGCGTATTTTTCCAGCCGGAAACCCTCACGTTTCAGGGTTTTTTTAAGAATTGTTCGGCTCGCGTAACTTGCAAAGACACACTGCAAAGCGGCGAGTTGCGAAACAAGACAATCAAGGACTTGCATAGTCCAAAGATCGGGACTGCTCTCCGGGCTAAAAGCATCAAACAAGATGCAGTTAAAACTTCGCATGTGCGAGGGTTGAAGCGGGGTGCTCAGAGCGAACGCCGGAAGAAGCTTCAACCGTTCTTGCCGCAAGAGTGCTGCGAGAAAATCCCTGAGAGCACGAGCTTCAACATCCACTTCCAAAGAGACTTTTTCTACGATGTCTTGGTAGGTGTTCCGCAAGACCTCGGGAAGATCCCCTGCATTTGTAAATTTTGCAAACTCAGACTTTGATTTTGCAAACTCAGACGCTGAACTAAACTGACTTTTGAATTCGCCTGGGGAAGCAGACGAATTCTGTTGTTCTCGAAAAAAACATACAAATGCCGCACGTAATTCTGCTTGGCTTTCAAAAGAAACAATCTCGAGGGAATCGCTTTTCAGGTTGTTCTTGAGCGCAAGTGCCGCTGCAAGGATCTCATTGTAGCCAAGACCAAGTCCTATGGATGCAACATTCCATTGAGCCTGATGAGGCGAAAAACCTGCGAGAGATCTGCTGAGGGCGGGGTAGTAAATGTGAAGGGTTTCAGACCAAGCACCTTTCGAACTGTGCATTGGCTCTGTGAGACGACCTTCATCAAGGAAGTAGCGAAGTGAATAACTACCATCGGCCGTTTGAATCAATAAGCAGTCCAATTTATTCAGGGTAAATTGAGCGATTGTGTGTCCTAAATGTTCGGTATCATCAGGGGACATGGGGCCCACTTGAGGATTTGCTTGGTGTTAATGACACCGGCGGCGCAAGAAGTTCTGCCAATCCACCCTTCAAACTGAAAGCCTCCCGTTTGACTGTGCGACGCAAGAGTTGTGCGGCTTGTAGGCTACGCTGACCGCTGCGGCAAACACATAAAATGCGTTCGGGTGAAATTGATTTCATGCAATCAAGAAGAAATTGCGGCAATCGGGACAAAGGCACGACGTGGAAATCAACATGCGAGATCCGCTCTTGGCTGAGCTTCTTGCTTCCGCGGCTGCCTAAAATTCGAAAAAGTATTTCATCGAGGTGGCTGGTTGCAGCTTCAAAAGGCTCGCGAACATCGAGCACCATAAAGCGTTCATGAACCAAGAGCTGCATGAGTTCTTGCTTCGTGCATTCGATTTGTCCGGACATTGGTTTTGCGACGGTGGTCTGCACTGCGGATTGCGTGGAAGAGAAAACGTCATAGGCAGTCAAAGGAGTTGCTTCTGCTGCCAAACAAACGAGTAAATTGTCTGCCGACAAATTCAACCAAATGTTTTCGTTTTCTTGCAGTTCCTTTAAGCAGATTGCATCCGGGCAAAACAGTGTCCCGCTTGGGCCGGCTTGTTGGGTTGGCTTATAGAAGAGTGATGTGCCTGAAAGTGTGCTGAATATATTCCAACCGGGCGGCAAATCATCGGGCTTGTGTTGTTCATCAAGGACGAGAATTTGCGCGGTCGGAAGACCGCGGCAATGCAATTTACTTTGCAGCTCTGCGAGTGCGCGATTGCAGTCTGCGACAAGGAACGTCTGCGCTGCCGCAGTTGAACTTTCAGAATCTTGACCTGAAATAAGCCAAGCGCGTGTCCCTTGCGATGATCTCAGTTCACTTATTCCAGGGCCCATTTGGCTGATAAACTGCGCCGCTTGCTCTGCACGTGCTGGCAGGTTTGGAACCATGCAACTGGCCTGCAAAGCCTCTCCAGCCTGCTGAATAGCCGCACATGCCTCGTCGATTTCCAGCATGGTATTGCCTGGGCCAAAAGAAAGTCGAATTGCATTTTGCGTTCGCCACTTGTGCAGATGCATTGCGGCCAAGACGTGGCTTTCTGTGGCTTTACCTGAACTACACGCAGAACCACCAGAAACGCGCACTCCAGCGGCATCAAACGCATTCATCAGTTCCTTGCTCGAGACCCCTTCAACAGAGAAATTTAGTGTGGTGGGAACGCAGTGATCAAGATTTACGTTCCAAGCCAGGGTTGGGAAGCAGGCTTGCAAAGTGAGAATTAATTTTTCTCTGCATTGCTCAAGTTCAGCATGCGAAAGAAAGAGCCCCTGTGTTGGCTCATTGAGAGCCTTCAAGATGCGTCCGAAGGCGGCTGCGCCAGGGAGGTTTTCGGTTCCTGAGCGTTTGCCCCTCTCTTGTCCACCGCCAACAATGAGTGGAGTGAATGGAGCCTCAGAGCGAACGTAAAGAAAGCCAATTCCTTTAGGCGCATTGATTTTATGACCAGAAAAGCACGCGTAGTGCGCGCCAAGGGCGTGGAGCTTGAGGGGGACTTTTCCAAGAGCTTGGACACCGTCGACAAACCAAAAACAGTCGCGGCCTTCGGGCAAACGCAAAAGTTCGGCAATGGGTTCAAGAGGCTGAATCACGCCGGTTTCGTTGTTGACAGCCATTGTGCACAAAAGCGCTGTTTCTTTGAGTCGAGCTTTGATGAACTCGAGATCGAAGATTCCATTTGCATCAACCGGAATTGCTTCAATTTGAACCGGAACCCCAAGCACCTCGGCCCAGTGGTGAAGGGCGGTTGGTACAGCCTTGTGTTCGGTTGCGCCGTAAAGAATCCGCGGGCGAGGTAAGGTGCTTTGTTTGCGTTGGCTTTGTGCGAGAAGATTCAGCACAGAAAAAATGGTGGTTTGGATGCCTTCTGTGGCACCGCTGTTGAAGATAATTTCCTCGCTGGAGTGGGCACCAACGGTTTCGGCCGCGGCATCGCGCGCATTTTCCAAGAACGATTTGGCGTGAAGACCGGAAATGTGGGTTGAACTTGGGTTGCCGTAGCAAAGCTCCATGGCCTCGCGCGCGGCCCGCAAGGCAAGCGGATGAGTGAGGGTTGTTGCGTTGCAGTCGAGGTAGATTGTCTTGTGCGAGATGCGACCGCTTTGTGATGTGCTGCTTGCCGTAGCCATGATTCAAGTCCGCTCTTCGTTCTGAGGCCATTCACGCATGAACAATGATTTGTCTGCTGTTGGATTGACAGCAAACTCGCCCACCTGGGGGGTCGATGTCAATTCTTCGACCGCTGATCCGTGGCGGGACTGTTTTGGGGTGGTTCACATGAGGGCAAACATGGCAATATTTTTGAATAAGCTGAAGTCTTTGACCAGTTAAAAAAAGGAGCTCCAGGCTGTGAGGAATAATTTGCCGATCGGCACACGTGGTCTTTTTGCATGCGTGGCCGTTGCCGCGCTGCCGTTTCCAGCATTTGCAGCAACGTATTCAAAGTGTGAACAAAGCTCGAGTACAAGTGTGGACTGCCTGCCGGGAAGTTCGGCTGGATTTGCGCTCAATTCTCAAATCAATCTCGCAAAAGCCAGCGGCGCCACAAGCGATACGTATGTGTTCAATTGGAAGGTCAAGAACTGCAAGTCGCGAGCGAATCAGTTGCGCGGACAGCTCGCGATTTTGCTCGACAACTCGAAAAGTGAATTGACCACAGATCCGGACGCAACACGTGCCGGGATATTGAATAATTTTATTGATTCCTATGCGCAGCGTGGGCTGCAAGTTGGCAACGGAAGCGATCCAAAGATCGCGCTCATCAACTACAATGGCCGTTCCGGAATTGAAGACCCGAACAGCAAAGAAGACAACTACAACGCGAAATTCACTCCAGACAATTGTGCGAACCAAACAACATTTCCGGATGCTGCGGCATATACGCGTTGGAATGAATCGCGCGAGGGAGTGAAACTATCGATTTGCGAATATCTTCCACTGCGCAACGCCGAGGGAATTGCATCAGTTGAGACTCTTAAGCAGTTTGTGAATTTTGCCGCGGCGTCACCCCGTGGTTCAACCGACTTTACCTATTTTTTCAAAGGTGCGGCGACTGTTTTCTCGGCGGCTAATACGGCCAATGTTGGACGTCATGTCTTGGTGATTACCGATGGCTTGCCAAATGTGCCAAAGAATGTTGCCGCAAGCACCTGCCGAAGCACACCACGATTGAGTAATGAAGCGATTCAATCGGGACTGATTTTTGGTCAGCAGAGCGAATACTGTGTGGATCGTCAGGCACAAGCCGCCATTCAAAATGCAAATGCTGAAGCACTGAAAAGTACGTTCAATACAATCAATGTCCATCATGTTCTATATACGGCTTATCAGCGCGCATATTTCGATTACGACGAAAATGGTCAGCCGACGTTGAATCCAGCTGATTTTTTGATTGAAAATAGTGCCCGCACTGGAAATGGCAAGGTAAAGTTTTCTTACGCCAAAGATGAATCAGGATTGGCTACAACGCTCGACAACATGTTTGTCAAGATGGATGCAAATGCTCTGCAGTATGTTGAGGTGACAGTGCAGCCCGCTGGTTATTCCTATCGGGCTGTTTCACCGAATGAACCGGGCAGTGAGTTTTCTGTTAAGTTTGTTGGCCTCAGATCAGGGGCAAACACTGTGACTGTAAAGCCTGTGTACCAAGATGGTACAAGCTCAACAGCAACTTTTACGGTGAATGTGGGCAATTCAACGGACACCGGTTTGGCCTGCTCTTCTGCGGATGATGGCAAAACAGTTGATGGTGATCCTATTGGCACTCCCCAACCCAAGGGCGATGGATTCTATCCGGATAGAAAAGCCGATGGCTCGTTTCGCGATTATCGCAATGCTGACCCCGCAAACAGCTTGTCGAGCAATGAATTTGCCGTGGTTGGAGATGAGCAAGGTGCAACTGATCTCTCTCGCTTGCGCCTGCAAGGTGGAACCGGCAACTGCGGTGTTGTTGCTTCAACGTTGAAAAGCAATTCAAAAATCAATCTGATAATGATGCTCGCGATGCTTGCTTTGCCGATCTTGGCATTGCGCAGACGCACGCGGCGGTTAAGTAAACATAACGCACCCGATGTGCAGGAGAATGTCTGATGAAAATGCGCTCAGCAGCAGCTCTGAACACATTGTGCGCGACGGTATCGATGGGAGCACTATTTTTTACTCCGCAACTTGCTTTTGCGATTGGAGTTAACGCAGAGAACTTTGCGCCAGCTGCGGGTAACAGCTCTGCTTTGTTCAGCGAAACACCACATTCAACACCTGAGCGGTCGTGGATTTATGGTGCGACAACGGATTACGCGTTGCACCCTGTTGAGTTGGGTGATGGCAAAAGCAAACGCCAAGGAGTGCTTGATCATCTTTGGATGATGCATGCCTCAGTAGGCTATGGTTTCTTGAAAGACCTCGAGATCCAGAGTGTGTTCCCGTTTGCGCTCGTCAACGTGAATCAAAATCCAAAAAATTATTTGCTTGGACTGGGTGGCTCACGCAGCTCATTTCTGCTTTCGGATGCTCGCATTGGCTTGAAATATACGGCCCTTGAATGGGGAACCCGCTTTGCCGGAACTCATGCGCTGGCTGCTGAGGTTAGAGTTCCCTCGGGGAGCAAAGAAGCACTTTTGTCTGACGGAACAACTCGCCTTAAGGTGAGTGTTCCAAGCTCGCTTTTTTCCACTGCTGGAGATTGGGAAGTGAGCTTGACCCCGGGGATTATTATTTGGGGCGATCGCGAGCGAGTGATTGGTGATACTGGTTTTGTTGGTGGGCAGAGAACACTGCTTGCACGCAGTTGGGCTGCAAGTTGGGAAAGCAGTTTCAATTGGACCTTTTTAGGAACGAAGAATCGCCCTAAGAGTGTCGATCTTGAAGCAGGAATCAAAACTGAATTTAGTCAGGGATACATTTCTCTCAACAGTGCGGGAAACCCTTGGGAATGGGCAGCGGGAGCAAGATATTTACTTAACGAGAATTTGAGTTTGCATGGCTCCGCAGGCACGGGCTTTGGCCGCGGTGTGGGTTCACCTTTGATGCGAGTTATGGCCGGCGTTCGTTGGAGCCAGGGTGGACTTCGTGTTGAAGAAACTGAAGACAACATCGACCTTCGCGATTTGGGTCGAACGATGTCGGATACCGATCTTGATCGCATACTCGCTGAAAGCCGAGCAGAAGAGCAACCACGACAGTTGGCGAGTGATGAGAGTTTATTGCGACTTCTGGTGGATGGTCAGGTCTTTGATATCGGCTATGTGCGCTTCAAATTCAACAGTGCTGAACTGTCCCCTGAGGCGAATAAAACGCTTGATGCTTTGATGCAAAAGCTTTTGATTGAAAAACCAAATGCAGTCAAAATTGAAGGACACACGGATTCGGTGGGCTCGCTTGATTACAATATGGCTCTTTCAAAACGCCGCGCCGATGCAGTAAAAAAAGCGCTAACGACGAGAGGTTTTGAAGCAAACATTATTTCGACTGTGGGTGCTGCGTTCCGCTATCCGGTGGCCAGCAATGCAACGAAGCAAGGGCGAGCTGCCAACCGCCGGATCGAAGTCTCGCTTAATGGAGCAGCATTTCGTAAGTCGACTTTTACGCCCGACGAATTGAAACGCTTTCAGGAATGGATTGCTCCGGGTGGTCGTCGCCCTGCACGCGACTGAGTGTTGGCGCTGCAAAGATTGCAGCCTGCGCTCGAGATGCGCGGCGTCAGACTCTACAAAGATGGCGGTCGACTGGAGAGTTTTGCGTGCGTTTTTCAATTGCAATAGCTGCCTTGCTGGTGGCGTCACAGGCGGCGTGTCAGAATAAAATTCGCATCACCGGCCGAGTCCCGGTTGAATCACGACAGCCCGCTCAGGCTGCAGCACCCATTTCGCCCATCGCGCCGGCCGGTGTTATTTCTTTTAACCTTGCTGACGCAATTGACTCGCCAAAATCGACTCTGATCTTGGCCATTGGTCACGCCGAAGGCACTATCAATTTAGATGGATCGCCAACTCAAGCGTACTATGGTCACGGCGACTCCGGATATCGCAATGTAGGAGTTTTTAGCTGTATTTCATGCGGAAATAGAAGCCCTGAAGAAGCGGATAAGTACTTTCTTGAAAACAAACTCAAGCCGATGCGTTCTCGCTTTGAAGATGCCGCGCGCGGCGCACTGTTACCTGCAAATCATCCAATGCTTGCCGCTGCATTCTTTGTATTATTTACGCAAAGTCCGCAAGCAGCGACCGATAGAAAAGGTTTCCTTGAACGTATGGGTGGCTTGAAGGCTCTCGGCATTTCCAGCGAAAACCTAATACAACTCTGTGTCGACTCTTATCGCGATCCTGATACCAATCGTTTTCAGGATGTTGCCCGATTCAATAACGACGAGTCGCAGATCCGGGCAGATCAGCGCAGACGACTCAAAAATGTCGAGGAGTTTCTCAGCAGCAAAGGGATTGAACTTTACCCTCGCTACTAAGTTTTGTGCGCAGGGTTGAGATTGGCCAAACGCTGAGCTGCTTCGTGTCTACTGATATTGAACATCTGCGCAACTGTCCGCTGACTGG
>Ga0214923_10001032_pt1 | contig 40595 bp, 48 predicted proteins | sample LL1510_MetaG_FD_177993 | JGI IMG/M metagenome (GOLD analysis project Ga0214923, IMG submission 177993) | Freshwater microbial communities from Lake Lanier, Atlanta, Georgia, United States - LL-1510 | ecosystem: Environmental > Aquatic > Freshwater > Lake | place: USA: Georgia | collected... | reverse complement strand
CCTCGACCGGCAGTCTTACCCTTTGATGCTTCACCGCGACCCTTACGAGTTTTGGCTTTTTTAGCACCTGGGGCTGGACGTAAATGATGAAGTTTAAGTGTCATTTTATTCGACCTCTTCAACCTTGATTAAGTGGCGAACAGCATGCACCATGCCACGAATTTCTGGACGATCTTCTTTTACTACAACATCATTGATGCGCTTTAGTCCGAGTGAACGCAATGTGTTGCGTAGCTCAGGCTTGCTGCCCACCTTTGAACGTAGTTGTGTGACTTTTAAACGAGGCATTAGACACCTACCTGAATCTGTGAAGCGCGGATAATTGCAGCAGGTGCAACATCTTCTAGTGGACGACCGCGTCGCGCAGCAATTGCTGCTGGGCTCTCGAGATTACGTAGCGCATCAGCGGTTGCGTGAACCATGTTGATTGCGTTATTTGATCCGAGTGACTTGGTAAGTACATCTGTGATGCCGGCACATTCAAGTACGGCACGAACTGGACCACCAGCAATTACTCCGGTACCAGGTGAAGCTGGACGAAGAAGAACTACGCCTGCTGCATTTTCGCCTTGAATTGGGTGAGGGATAGTTCCTTGAATACGTGGAACAGTAAAGAAAGATTTCTTTGCTTCTTCAACTGCCTTAGCGATTGCTTGTGGAACTTCCTTGGACTTTCCGTAACCAATACCAACCTGGCCATTGCCGTCGCCGACAACTACAAGTGCGGTGAAGGAGAAACGACGTCCGCCTTTTACAACCTTTGATACGCGGTTGATGAAAACCACGCGCTCCATAAATGGATTCTTCTCCTGTTGGCGGTCATCACGACGTTCACGCTTCTCGCGACGATCGTTGCCCTTTGCAGGAGCCTCTGCTGAGGCGCTCTTTGTTGGGTCAATGGCCATTAGAACTCCAATCCATTTGATCGAGCGGCATCAGCAAGTGCTGCGATGCGACCGTGGTACTTATTTCCAGCGCGATCGAAAACTACTGATGTAACACCAGCAGCAACTGCACGCTTGGCAATTAGTTCGCCAACTGTGCGTGACTTTGCGGTCTTATCGCCAGATGCATGGCGCAGATCAACTTCCATTGTCGAAGCAGAAGCGATTGTTTGACCTAGTTCATCGTTGATTACTTGAACGAACAAGTGACGAGTTGAACGAGATACAACAAGACGTGGACGATTCGCGCTTCCCGCAATCTTCTTGCGAAGGCGGAAGTGACGACGAGCGCGGGCATTAGTTGCCGAGCCTTTGCGTACTTTTACACCAATTGCCATTACTTCTTACCCGTCTTTCCTTGCTTGCGACGAACTGGCTCGCCGGCTAGACGTAAGCCCTTACCCTTATAAGGATCGGCCTTACGTAATTTCTTTACCTTCGCAGCTGTTTCACCAACGAGTTGCTTGTCGATGCCGATGATATGGAACTTAGTTGGTGACTCCACCTTGTAAGTAATTCCTTCTGGAGCTGGGAATTGAATGTTGTGGCTATATCCGAGTTGGAACTCAAGATCTTTACCCTTTTCAGCAACGCGGTAACCAACACCAACAATTTCAATTGTTAGTGAGTAGCCATTTGTTACGCCCTCAACCATATTCGCAACTAGCGAACGTGATAGACCATGAAGTGAGCGTGTTACACGCTCTTCATTTGGACGAGCAACTGTGATTACACCTTCGCTCTGAGAAACTTGAATTGGTTCAGCAACGTTTACTGCTAAAGAACCCTTAGGTCCTTTGACAGCGACATGCTGACCATTGATTGTTACTTCAACGCCGCTTGGAACGGCAATAGGCATACGACCAATACGTGACATTAGCGATCACCATACATAGGCGAGAACTTCTCCGCCTACGCCCTGCTTGTTGGCTTGCTTATCAGTAAGCAATCCAGATGAAGTTGAGATGATGGCAACGCCGAGACCGCCAAGAACTTTTGGAAGCGAGGTTGACTTTGCGTATACGCGAAGTCCTGGCTTAGAAACGCGTCGAAGACCTGCGATTGAACGTTCGCGGTTTGCTCCGAATTTAAGCTCAAGAACAAGTGTCTTGCCTACGGTATTTGGAGTTTCAACTACTTCGTAAGAAGAGATGTAACCCTCCTGCTTTAAGATTTCAGCGATACGCGCCTTAACCGATGAAGACGGCATTGAAACCGAATCATGGTAAGCAGAGTTCGCGTTACGCAGACGTGTAAGCATGTCTGCGATCGGATCTGTCATTGTCATACGTGGCCTGTGGCCTTTCTCGAACTGGTTTCTTCACAATCTGTGAAGACCTTTTTCGTTGTAGTTAGTTGTGCAGGATTAAATTTTCTCTATTTACCAAGAAGCCTTGGAGATACCAGGAAGTTCGCCGCGGTGTGCCAACTCGCGGAAGCAGATACGGCAGATGCCGAACTTTTGGTAAACCGAGTGAGGGCGACCGCAACGTGAGCAACGGGTGTAGCCGCGAACCTTGAACTTAGGCTTGCGAGCTGCCTTTACCTTGAGTGATGTCTTTGCCATTTCTTATGCCTCCTTGAATGGAAAACCGAGGTGCTTAAGAAGCGCGCGGCCTTCGTCATCGTTGCGAGCGGTAGTAACAATGGTGATATCCATACCACGTGGGCGATCTACCTTGTCTTGTTCGATCTCAGGGAATACAACCTGCTCGGTTAGACCGAAGGTGTAGTTACCTTTGCCATCGAATTGCTTTGGTGAAAGACCGCGGAAGTCACGGATACGTGGAAGTGAGATGGAAAGTAGCCGGTCAGCAAACTCCCACATGCGATCGCCACGTAGTGTTACGTGCGCGCCGATTGGCATGCCTTCGCGGAGTTTGAACTGCGCGATTGATTTACGTGACTTAGTTACTTGTGGCTTCTGACCTGTGATGATGGCTAGATCGCGAATCGCTCCTTCGATTAGCTTTGAATCACGAGCGGCTTCGCCAACACCCATGTTTACAACGATCTTGGTCAATGAAGGAATCATCATCGAGTTCTTGAATGCGAACTCACTCTTTAGAGCAGGTGCAATCTCGGCGCGGTAACGATCCTTAAGACGTGGTGAGAGAGTTGTTGACATTAGATGTCCTTTCCGGTGCGACGAGAAATTCGCACGTTCTTACCATTGTCATCTTTGCGAGCGCCAAGACGAGTTGCCTTGCCATCTTCATCTGCAACCATGACATTGGAAATATGAATTGTTGATTCAACGGTGATGATTCCGCCGACTTTGACGCCACGGTCGCCTGTTGTTTCTTTGGTGTGGCGCTTTACGCGATTAACACCTTCAACTAGAACGCGCTCACCCTGAACTTCGATGATCTTTCCGCTAACGCCTTTATCTTTTCCGGCGATTACCAAAACGGTATCGCCCTTCTTAATCTTGGCCATTATTAGAGCACCTCCGGAGCAAGCGAGATGATCTTCATAAAGCGCTTATCGCGAAGTTCGCGAGCAACTGGTCCGAAGATACGGGTGCCGCGTGGTTCGCCGTCAGCTTTTAGGATCACTGCAGCATTCTCATCAAACTTAATATATGAACCGTCTGGACGGCGACGTTCTTTTACAGTGCGAACGATGACAGCCTTTACAACTTCACCCTTCTTAACTTGTCCACCAGGAATTGCATCCTTAACTGAACAGACGATGATGTCTCCGATACCGGCGTAACGACGGGAGGAGCCACCAAGCACACGGATACAGAGAAGCTCTTTAGCTCCGGTGTTATCCGCCACGCGTAGGCGCGACTCTTGTTGAATCATTCTTTATTCTCCCCTTACTTAGCCTTCTCGAGAATCTCGACTACCCGCCAGCGCTTTGTTGCTGAAGTTGGCCGAGTTTCCATGATTAGAACACGATCGCCTACACCTGCGGCATTTGCTTCGTCATGTGCTTTCAATTTACGTGAACGAGAAAGAACCTTTGAGTATGATCCGTGGGCAACGCGATCAGAAACTTGAACAGTTACTGTCTTATCCATCTTGTCGCTAATAACGATTCCTTCACGCGTCTTGCGGGCTCCGCGATCTTCAGTTGTAGTCATTACGCAGCACCTCCGATTCCAAGTTCACGTTCACGAATAATTGTGTAAATGCGTGCAATCTCTTTACGCACGGCGCCGAGGCGACCATGGCTCTCGAGTTGTCCGGTAGCAGCTTGGAAGCGAAGGTTGAAAAGTTCTTCCTTTGCTTCACGCAACTTTGCAGTTAACTCATCGGCAGTTAACTGGCGTAGCTCTTCATTAGTTGTAGTAGCCACTTATGCCTCCTCACGCTTTACAACACGACATTTCATTGGCAGTTTGTGAATCGCAAGACGCATTGCTTCAGTGGCAACTGCCTCGGTTACACCAGAGATTTCGAACATGATTCGACCTGGCTTAACGTTTGCGATCCACCACTCTGGTGAACCTTTACCGGAACCCATACGAGTTTCAGCCGGCTTCTTGGTAAGTGGGCGATCTGGATAAATATTGATCCAAACCTTTCCACCACGCTTGATATAACGAGTCATCGCAATACGTGCAGCTTCGATTTGGCGATTTGTTACATATGCAGGAGCTAGTGCCTGGATACCGAAATCGCCGAATGCAACTGCAGTGCCGCCCTTTGAATTTCCGCTACGGGATGGGTGGTGTTGCTTGCGGTGCTTAACGCGACGTGGAATTAACATATTAGTTAGCTCCTCCCTCGACTACCGGTGCTTCTGCAGCTGGTGCAGCAGCAACTTGGCTACGAGTTACTTCACCGCGAGGTGTACGAGGACCGCGTGCTGGGCCACGTGATGGCGCCTTTGGTGCGCGAGCTGCAGCGAGTGCTGCCTCTTGACGCTCTGCACGAGAACCGATGATCTCGCCCTTGTAAATCCAAACCTTTACGCCTAGACGGCCGAAGGTTGTGTGTGCTTCATGGAAGCCATAGTCAATATCTGCACGCAAAGTGTGTAGTGGTACCCGGCCTTCGCGATAGAACTCAGAACGTGACATTTCTGCGCCACCAAGACGACCACCGCACTGAACTCGAATGCCTTGAGCACCAGCCTTCAACGCTGATTGCATTGACTTCTTCATTGCGCGGCGGAATGAAACACGAGCAGCAAGCTGCTCGGCAATTCCTTGTGCAACTAGTTGCGCATCAACTTCTGGATTCTTAACTTCAAGAATATTTAGCTGTACTTGCTTACCAGTTAGTTTTTCTAACTTGATACGAAGAGTGTCAGCATCTTGCCCGCGGCGACCAATAACAATTCCTGGACGAGCAGTATGTAGATCGATACGAACACGATCGCGAGTGCGCTCGATTTCGATTCGAGATACTCCTGCACGCTCCATGCCCTTATGCATCATGCGACGGATTTCGACATCTTCCTTGACGTAATCCTTGTACAACTTGTCGGCATACCAACGTGACTTAAATTCAGTTGTGATACCAAGACGGAAGCCGTGTGGGTTTACTTTTTGACCCATTACTTGGTCGCTCCCTTCTTCTTGATATTCATGGTTTTTGAAGCAGCTTTGTTATCGCTGACAACAACTGTGATGTGGCTTGAACGCTTCAAGATGCGGAAACCGCGACCTTGTGCGCGGGGGCGGAAGCGCTTCATTGTGCGACCTTCATCGACAAGTGCTTCAACAACCCAAAGTTCGGAAGCATCGCGAATTGCCGGGTTCTTTGCCTTTGCATTAGCAACTGCAGAGTTAAGGAGTGTGTAGATATCGGCACCGGCAGATTGTGGTGCGAACTTAAGTGTGGCAAGTGCGTTATCAACGCGCTCTCCACGGATAAGGTCAATCACACGACGTGCCTTTTGAGGTGTGTGGCGGATGTCGTTTAGAACAGCCTTTCCAAAGACAGTCTCAGCTGAAGTTTCTACAGCTTTTTTACTTTCGGTATTAGCCACGAGATGCTCTCCGATCGTCCTTAACGTGACCCTTGAAGGTACGTGTTGGTGCGAATTCACCTAACTTGTGACCGACCATTGCGTCAGTTACAAAAACTGGAACGTGTTTGCGTCCGTCATGAACAGCAATTGTGTGACCAATCATTGAAGGAATGATCATTGAACGACGTGACCAGGTCTTGATCACGTTCTTTGTGTTGGCATCGTTTTGGGCATCAACCTTCTTGGTTAGATGGCCGTCCACGAATGGACCCTTCTTTAAACTACGTGGCATCGGGGCTCCTACCGGTTCTTATTCGACTTGCGACGACGGACGATCATTGAATCACTGGCCTTCTTCTTACGAGTACGGCCTTCTGGCTTACCCCAAGGTGTTACTGGGTGACGACCACCAGAGGTCTTACCTTCACCACCACCGTGTGGGTGATCTACTGGGTTCATAACAACACCACGAACAGTTGGGCGCTTGCCCTTCCAGCGCATGCGGCCAGCTTTTCCGTAGTTGATGTTGGATTGTTCGGCATTTCCAACTTCTCCAACAGTTGCGCGGCAACGAACATCTACGTTGCGGATTTCGCCTGAAGGCATGCGCAATTGAGCATAAGCGCCTTCTTTTGCAACAAGCTGAACAGATGCACCAGCTGAGCGAGCAATTTTTGCTCCGCCACCTGGGCGAAGTTCAATTGCGTGAACAACAGTACCTACTGGAATATTGCGAAGCGGCAAATTATTACCTGGCTTGATATCAGCCTTTGGGCCATTTTCAATTACCGCACCTTGCTCAAGTTTATTTGGCGCGATGATGTAACGCTTCTCGCCATCTGCATAGTGCAGTAGTGCAATGCGTGCTGTGCGGTTTGGATCGTATTCAATATGTGCGACCTTTGCTGGAACGCCATCTTTATCATTGCGAACGAAATCGATTAGCCGGTATGCACGCTTGTGACCGCCACCTTGATGACGAACAGTGATGCGACCTGACGAGTTGCGTCCACCCTTTGAGTGAATCGGACGAACCAATGACTTTTCTGGAGTTGCACGTGTGATTTCAGCAAAATCAGGAACGCTTGCGCCACGTTGACCAGGGGTTGTCGGCTTTAATTTACGAAGTGCCATAGTTTTATCCCTTTATCCTTTTCTAAAGTCCCGGTTCCCGTTAGGAAACTGGGCCTCCAAAGATGTCGATGCGGCTGCCAGCAGCTACTTGAACAATTGCGCGCTTGGTGTCTTTACGCTTTCCATCACCAAAACGAGTCTTCTTGTTCTTGCCCTGACGGTTCATTGTGTTCACGCTTACCACCTTTACGCCGAATACCTTTTCAACCGCGATCTTGATCTCGGTCTTGTTGGCATCTGGTGCAACGATGAATGTGTACTTGTTTTCATCTAATAATCCGTAGCTCTTTTCCGAAACTACTGGCGCTAGTAGAACTTCGCGATGGTCTTTCATGCTGAAGCCTCCAATTCGGATTCGCGAGCAACAGCAGTTGCGCTCTTAGCAGGACCTGCTAGGAAATCATTGATCGCTGCTTGGGTGAATACCAAGTCATCGCTCTTAAGAACGTCATATGCATTCAGCTGATCTGGAACTAGCAAGTGCAAATCTTCAGCGTTACGGAGTGAACGCCAAGCGATATCTTCGGCACGAGAAAGTACAACTAGAACATTTTTGCGATCGCTGAACTGACGAACTGCTGCGATTGCCGCCTTTGTTGAAGGTGCCGCAGTTATTGAATCAACTACATAAATGCGTTCGTTACGTTGACGATCTGAAAGAACACCTTTAAGTGCTGCAGCGATCATCTTCTTTGGTGTGCGTTGGAAATATGTACGTGGACGAACTGCGTGTGCAGCACCACCACCACGCTGAAGTGGAGCGCGGACAGAACCCTGACGAGCGCGGCCGGTTCCCTTCTGCTTGAAAGGCTTCTTACCACTACCGCTAGTTTCGCCACGGTTCTTAGCTTTCTGAGTACCTTGGCGAGCAGCAGCAAGTTGTGCAGTTACAACTTGGTGGATCAAAGGAATATTGGTTTGTTGATCAAAGATTTCAGCAGGAAGTTCGACAGTGCCGACCTTTGCTCCTGATGAATTCTTTACATCGATAGTTAGTGACATGTTATGCACCAGCCTTTACTGTTTCGAAAGTTTCAACAATCGCTTTCTTTGCAGCTGAGCGAATGAAAACTAATGAGCCATCAGGACCTGGAACAGAACCCTTGATGAGTAGCAAGTTGCGCTCAGCATCAACTGAGTGAACAAGCAAGTTTTGTGTGGTAACGGTTACGCCACCCATACGACCAGCCATGCGCATTCCCTTGAAAACGCGACCTGGTGTAGAGCAAGCACCGATTGAACCTGGCATACGGTGCTTACGATCAACACCGTGTGATGAACTAAGACCACCGAAGCCATGACGCTTCATAACACCAGCATGACCTTTACCAGTGCTGGTACCTGTTGCATCAACAATTTCGCCAGCTTCGAAAACAGTGGCACCAAGTTCTTGGCCAACTGTGTATTGCGAAGCACTTAGTGTGCGAAGTTCTGCAACTGAGCGACGTGGGGTCACACCAGCTTTAGCAAAGTGGCCAACTTGTGGCTTAGCAACTTTCTTCGGGTCGATCGCACCGAATGCGATCTGTACAGCTGAGTAGCCATCTACTTCAGGAGTACGAACTTGTGTGACAACACATGGACCGGCCTGAACAACAGTGACGGGAACCATCTTGTTGTTGGCATCAAATACCTGTGTCATACCAAGCTTCTTACCGAGTACGCCCTTGATGGACGAGCCGTGTGATTGAGTTACAAATGACATTTAATCTCGTCCTTTCCTTAGAGCTTGATTTCGATGTCGACGCCAGCTGGAAGATCAAGACGCATCAAAGAATCAACAGTCTTAGGTGTTGGATCGATGATGTCGATTAGACGCTTATGTGTGCGCATCTCGAAATGTTCGCGGCTGTCCTTGTACTTGTGAGGAGAGCGAATCACACAGTATGTGTTCTTCTCTGTTGGTAGCGGAACTGGGCCGGCAACTGTTGCACCTGTGCGCTCAACTGTTTCAACGATTTTCTTCGCTGATGAGTCAATCACCTCATGGTCATACGCCTTGAGCCGAATGCGGATCTTTTGTCCCGCCATTTGCTTCTCCTCTAGTCTATTTACTGCTTCTCTATTTACTGCTTCTCTATTTACTGCTTCTCTATTTACTGCTTCTAAAAATATTTCAACTTCTTTCGTTGTAACCCGGCGGCTTTAGGCCGCCGGGCCAACAACTCTTAGAACTTTTTTAGTACTTACTTCTTAATCTTGGTCACGCGACCAGCACCTACTGTGCGGCCACCTTCACGGATTGCGAAGCGAAGTCCTTCTTCCATTGCGATTGGCTGAATCAGTGTTACTGACATTTCAGTGTTATCGCCAGGCATAACCATTTCGGTTCCTGCAGGAAGTGAGACAACTCCAGTTACGTCAGTTGTACGGAAGTAGAACTGTGGACGGTAGTTGTTGAAGAATGGAGTGTGACGACCGCCTTCATCCTTTGAAAGGATGTATGCAGATGCATCGAACTCAGTGTGAGGTGTGATTGAACCAGGCTTGCAAACAACCTGGCCGCGCTCAACATCTTCACGCTTTAGACCACGAAGTAGAAGACCAACGTTCTCGCCAGCCTGACCTTCGTCGAGCAACTTACGGAACATTTCAACACCTGTAACAGTTGTCTTCTGCGCTTCGGAACGAATACCGAGGATTTCAACTTCTTCGTTAACCTTGACGACACCACGCTCGATACGACCGGTGATAACTGTTCCACGACCTGTGATTGTGAAAACGTCTTCAACTGGCATCAAGAATGGCTTATCAATTTCACGAGCTGGTTGTGGAATGAAGGCATCAACAGCATCCATAAGTTCAATGATCTTCTCAGCCCACTGTGCATCTCCTTCGAGAGCCTTAAGCGCTGAGATGCGAACGATTGGAGTGTCATCGCCAGGGAATTCGTACTTCGATAGAAGTTCGCGAACTTCCATTTCAACGAGTTCAAGAATTTCTTCATCGTCAACCATGTCTGACTTGTTTAGAGCAACAACGATTGATGGAACGCCAACTTGGCGAGCAAGTAGAACGTGTTCCTTTGTCTGAGGCATTGGGCCGTCAGTTGCGGCAACTACAAGAATTGCACCATCCATCTGTGCTGCACCAGTGATCATGTTCTTGATGTAGTCAGCGTGGCCTGGGCAGTCAACGTGTGCGTAGTGACGCTTCTCTGTCTGGTACTCAATGTGCGCGATAGAGATTGTGATACCGCGTTGACGCTCTTCAGGAGCCTTATCGATCTGATCGAAAGGTGTGAATGGGTTTACATCTGGGTACTTGTCGTGCAAAACCTTAGAGATTGCAGCAGTAAGTGTGGTCTTTCCATGGTCAATGTGACCGATGGTTCCAATGTTAACGTGCGGCTTTGTGCGCTCGAACTTGGCCTTTGCCATTTTGGTTCCTCTTTCTTTTCTAGTGCTTAGTTATTAGGGGGTTTGTGCTTTATTAGGGAGTTTTATTCGCCGCGAACTTTCGCAATGATTTCCTTCGCTACGTTGCCTGGTACTTCTGCATACGAATCGAATTCCATCGAATAGCTCGCGCGACCTTGTGTTCTGGAGCGAAGATCTCCGACATAACCGAACATCTCCGACAACGGAACTAGCGCCCTAACAACGCGGGCACCTGACCGCTCGTCCATGGCCTGAATTTGGCCACGACGACTGTTTAGATCGCCGATGACATCACCCATGAAATCTTCAGGGGTAACAACTTCGACCTTCATTACTGGTTCGAGAATTGCCGGATCAGCAAGTTTTGCTGCTTCCTTAAATGCTGCGATACCAGCCACCTTGAAAGCGAGTTCAGATGAGTCAACATCGTGATACGCGCCGTCAAGAAGAGTTACTCGTACATCTGTTAGTGGATAGCCAGCTAACGGACCTGATGACATTGCCTCTTGGCAACCAGCATCAACTGAAGGGATGTACTCCTTAGGAACACGGCCACCCGTGATCTTGTTTACGAACTCGTAACCGCCTTCGATTTCGCCAGTTGGAAGTGGCTCGATTGCGATCTGAATCTTTGCAAACTGACCTGAACCACCGGTCTGCTTTTTGTGTGTGTAATCGTGACGCGCAACTGGCTTACGAAGTGTTTCGCGGTAAGCAACCTGTGGCTTTCCAACATTTGCTTCAACCTTGAACTCGCGCCGCATACGGTCAACGAGAATTTCGAGGTGAAGTTCACCCATACCAGCGATGATGGTCTGACCAGTTTCTTCATCAGTCTTAACGTGAAACGTTGGATCTTCTTCAGATAACCGCTGGATCGCGATTCCAAGTTTTTCCTGATCGCCCTTTGTCTTTGGTTCGATTGCAACCGAGATAACTGGAGCTGGGAAATCCATTGATTCAAGGATCACTGGCTTAGCTGGATCACAGAGGGTTTCACCAGTTGTGGTGTCCTTAAGACCCATAACCGCAACGATCATGCCGGCGCCAACATTTTCACGCTCTTCGCGCTTGTTAGCGTGCATCTGATAGATCTTGCCAATACGTTCTTTTCGATCTTTTGATGAGTTAAGAACAGTTGAACCAGTCTCAAGAACACCTGAGTAAACGCGAATGAAAGTTAGCTTTCCAAGGTGTGGATCGGTCATGATCTTGAATGCAAGCGCTGAGAATGGCTCAGCATTCTCTGGGTGGCGAACAACTTCAGCTGAAGTATCACGCATATCAGTACCGATAATTGCTTCAACATCTAGTGGGCTTGGTAAATAACGAACTACTGCATCGAGCATTGGCTGTACGCCCTTGTTCTTGAATGCTGATCCAGTTAGAACTGGAGTTAGCTTTGCAGCAAGAGTTGCACGACGGATACCAGCAATAATTTCAGCTTCAGTTGGCTCTTCTCCGCCGAGATATTTCTCCATGATTTCGTCATCATTTTCGGCAAGAGTTTCAATTAATTCGTGACGAGCTTGCTTGCACTTTTCTAACATGTCCGCAGGAATTTCTTCGACTGTGTAATCTTCACCCTTTTGGGTTTCACCGCGCCATGTAAGCGCCTTCATTGCAATTAGATCAACTACGCCAAGGAAATCTGATTCCAGACCGATTGGAAGTTGTAGAACCAGAGCAACTGCATTAAGGCGATCTTTGATCATGCCAACGCACTTATCGAAGGATGCACCTGTACGGTCAAGCTTATTTACGAAACAGATACGTGGAACTGAGTAACGATCTGCTTGACGCCAAACTGTTTCAGATTGTGGTTCAACACCAGCAACGCCATCGAATACTGCAACAGCGCCATCGAGAACACGAAGTGAACGTTCTACTTCAACTGTAAAATCAACGTGGCCTGGTGTATCGATGATGTTAATGAGGTGCTTGTTCCACATACATGTAGTTGCAGCAGAAGTAATTGTGATACCGCGCTCTTGTTCCTGTTCCATCCAGTCCATGGTGGCTGCGCCCTCGTGGACTTCACCGATCTTGTAGTTGATACCGGTGTAGAAAAGGATGCGCTCAGTAGTCGTGGTTTTGCCCGCGTCGATGTGAGCCATGATTCCGATATTGCGAACCGTAGCTAGATCGATCTTTTCTACTGTTGACACTGTTTCCTCTGCTTCTCTTGTTTTCTTACTTGGTATTTAAGTCTTTGGTTTTACTCGGTTTTAACTACTAATTACCAGCGGTAGTGGGCGAAAGCCTTGTTGGCTTCAGCCATTTTGTGGGTGTCTTCGCGACGCTTTACAGCAGCGCCAAGACCATTACTGGCGTCGATTAATTCGTTCTGAAGGCGTTCTGCCATTGACTTTTCACGACGTGCACGTGAGTAATCAATTAACCAGCGAAGTGCAAGAGTTGTTGAACGACCAGCTTTAACTTCAACTGGAACCTGGTATGTAGCTCCGCCAACGCGACGTGAGCGAACTTCAACGGCTGGCTTGATGTTATCTAGCGCGCGCTTCAAAGTAATTAGTGGATCAACTTGTGTCTTTGTGCGGCAACCTTCTAGCGCATCGTAAACAATTGATTCAGCAGTTGAACGCTTGCCGTGTAGAAGAACGCGGTTGATTAGCGCAGTAACAACTGGTGAGTTGTATACCGGATCAGCAACAACTGGTGACTTAACAACAGGACCTTTACGTGGCATTAGCTAGCCTTCTTCTCTCTCTTAGCTCCGTAACGTGAACGTGATTGCTTACGGTTCTTAACACCTTGTGTATCTAGTGAGCCGCGAATAATTTTGTAACGAACACCTGGAAGATCTTTAACACGACCACCACGTACTAGAACGATTGAGTGCTCTTGTAAGTTGTGACCTTCACCTGGAATGTATGCAGTAATCTCCATACCGCTGGTGAGACGAACACGTGCAACTTTACGAAGCGCTGAGTTTGGCTTCTTAGGTGTTGTTGTATAAACACGTGTGCATACACCGCGTCGCTGAGGTGAACCCTTTAGCGCAGGTGTGCTTGTCTTCGTAGTCTTATCTTCTCGACCACGTCGAACTAGCTGTTGAATCGTTGGCATGCTTCTCCATTCGTTACTGCTTTAATTCACGCTTAATCACCGACCCACGCGCTCGGGTGTGTTGCCCGGTTCGCGCATGATTGCTAATAAATTTCTTTACCGGCAGTCTGCAATAAAGCTCTAAAAAAGAGCAGACGCGAAGGGTATCTGCAATCTTGTTGCAGAGTCAAAACGCCCCTTTTACTCCTGGCTCTGGTCAACTACCCCAAAATGGCCGATTTTTTGACCCTCGGGCGTGTCTTTGTGGGCACTTTTTCGCCCCTAAATCTGGGGCTTGCCTTTCAGAGAATCAGGCTAACTCTCCGAACTCTCAGTTTTAGCGGGTAGTTAGCCCTTCGATCTCGCCCTTAGGCTGCTCAAGCGTGAAAATCCAGCGATCAAACGGGCCATCTGAGAGGGTTACGATCGCTCCGGCTCCCCTGCCATGGATTGCCGTGAAATCGCGAAATTTTCTACCTCGCATAGTGCCAAGCAGGAGAACAAATGGGATTGCGGTACCTGGTGCGCGGAGGCCACGGAGAACTTTATTACTCCAGAGCTTTTCCGCGAATTCAACATTGGCGACTGCAGTAATTAAAGCTTGCGGGCTTGAATGAAAGGCGCCGAGCTTCTCTAAAAATGAGAGCTCGAGAATTAACTTATCGCCAACGATTTTTAATTTAGCCATTTAATTTAGCCTACTTAATATGGGGTGGAATAGCGATACCCGCGGAGTTCTCAGCGGTAATTGGTGCGCCACGCAAAGTTGTAAGCGGGATCAGGCCCGACCAGATCGGTAGCTCTTTATCTTCGGGTTCATCATTGACTCCCCCGGTTCGAGATTTCGCCGAAAATTTCGTTAGCGGAACTTCAACAATCATGGTGCCGGCGACCTCTCTTTTGGTCAGCGGGCGGGCATAAGCACTCATGCCAGGAACTAGGCCATCGGTAATTGCTGTCATTGCGGCCATCTTCTCATCATCTTGAAGCAATTTTGCTTTACCGAAAATCATCACCGATTCGTAATTCATGGAAGAGTTAAAGGCTGACTTTGCAACCACGATTGCATTTAACTTTGTAACAGTTATACAAAGCCCCGCACCTGCTGCAATCTTCATCATCAACCGTGAACCAGTTGAGCCATGTAAAAGAATGCGATCGTTATCGCGAGCAAAGGCCATTGGTATTACAAATGGCTCGTTTACATCGTTATCTATGAAACCAACGTGGGCGACATATTCGCTATCAAGTAGCGCATTTATCTGTTCGCGATCGAAAACTTCACGATCATCGTGGCGCTTAACGTGATACTTATCTTGCTCGCGTGAATCATTACTCATATAAAAACTCTACTGGAAATAAATAACGCCCGCCGCAAATTAGCGACGGGCGTTACCCAAGTAAGTTAGTTAGTGATTAGCGCGATTAGCGGTTTGATTCGAATTCATCGAGACGAACAGCTTCACCCGAACCACCTTGATCGAACGGGGTGAAGTCATATTCATCGTAGGCTGCATAGACTGCAGCCTTCGCTTCTTCAGTAGGTTCAACTCGGATGTTGCGGTAACGAGCAAGGCCGGTACCAGCTGGGATCAACTTACCGATAATGACGTTCTCTTTCAGACCGAGCAATGGATCGCTCTTCTCTGAAAGTGCCGCATCGGTAAGTACGCGAGTTGTTTCCTGGAATGAAGCCGCTGACAACCATGATTCAGTTGCAAGAGATGCCTTGGTGATACCCAATAGTTCTGGGCGACCTGAAGCAGCCTTGCCACCTGTGGTTACAACGCGACGGTTTTCAACTTCAAAGCGACCACGTTCTACGAGTTCACCTGGAAGTAGTTCGGTATCGCCTGCTTCTAGCACTGTGATGCGCTTTAGCATTTGGCGAACGATTACTTCGATGTGCTTATCGTGAATGCCTACGCCCTGTGAACGGTATACCTCTTGAATTTCATTTACCAAGTGAACTTGAGTTGCACGTGGTCCAAGAATACGAAGTACCTGCTTAGGATCAATTGCGCCAACGACCATCTTCTGGCCAACTTCAACGCGAGAACCTTCTTCAACCAGTAACTTCTGGCGACGAGTAATTGGGTAAGCAACTTCTTCGCCACCATCATCTGGAGTTACCACAATCTTCTTGCCCTTTGCATCTTCCCGGAATGAAACGACACCCGCAGTTTCTGCAATCGGAGCAACGCCCTTAGGGGTACGCGCTTCGAAGAGCTCGACGATTCGTGGAAGACCGTGTGTGATGTCATCACCAGCAACACCACCAGTGTGGAAGGTACGCATTGTTAACTGTGTACCAGGCTCACCGATTGATTGTGCCGCGATGATTCCGACTGCTTCACCAACTGCAACGCGTTGACCAGATGCAAGCGAGCGACCATAACAAGCCGCGCATTGTCCAACCTTGCTATCGCAAGTTAGAACTGAGCGAATCTTTACCTCATCAACACCAGCAGCAACTAGCGCATCGATTACTCGATCGCCTAGATCGCTACCAGCTGCAGCGATTAGAACGCCATCAACAGTGATGTCTTCAGCCAAAGTACGGCTGTAAACAGAGGTTTCAACGTGATCATGCTTTACCAGGCCACCAGCTTGGCTGCGAGATGCAATTGGAAGAGTTAGACCGCGATCGGTACCGCAATCTTCTTCACGAATAATCACATCTTGAGCAACGTCGCAGAGACGACGAGTTAGGTAACCCGAGTCAGCGGTACGAAGTGCTGTGTCGGCAAGACCTTTACGAGCACCGTGAGTAGAAATGAAGTACTCAAGTACGGAAAGACCTTCACGGAAGTTTGCCTTGATCGGACGAGGAATAATTTCACCCTTTGGATTCGCTACCAGACCACGCATACCGGCGATCTGACGAATCTGCATCATGTTTCCACGAGCACCTGAGTGAACCATCATCCAAACTGGGTTGGTGCTTGGGAAATTCTTTTCCATAGCTACACCAACATCAGCAGTTGCCTTTGTCCAGATCTCGATTAACTCTTGACGACGCTCGTCATCGGTAATCAGACCCTTTTCATATTGCAACTGCACCTTTTCGGCACGATCTTCGAATACGTTAAGAATCTCTTGCTTTTCTGGAGGAGTCACAACATCTTCAATACCAATCGTTGCGCCGACGCGTGATGCCCAGTAGAAACCAAGTGATTTAAGCGCGTCAAGAGTTTCGGCAACAACAACCTTTGGATAGAACTCAGCCAACTTATCGACGATTGAACCAAGTTGTTTCTTGGTTACATCAACATCAACATAAGGGAAGTCAGCAGGAAGTGCTTCATTAAACAGTGCGCGACCAAGAGTTGTCTTTAACGTTTCACCAGTTGAGGTGCGACGAATCTTAATCTTTGCTTGCAATGAAACTGAGTGCTGGTCGTAAGCCATGATTGCCTCAGCCACAGAACCGAATGAGCGACCTTCGCCAATTTCGCCTTCACGTTCCATGGTCAAGGCATAAAGACCAAGAACCATGTCCTGTGTAGGTGTTGTGATTGGGCGACCGTTAGCAGGTGACAAAATGTTATTTGAAGATAACATCAAGATACGTGCTTCGGCTTGCGCTTCAGCAGATAGCGGTAAGTGAACTGCCATCTGGTCACCGTCGAAGTCAGCGTTAAATGCTGTACATACGAGTGGGTGAATCTGAATTGCTTTACCTTCAACGAGCTGAGGCTCGAATGCTTGAATACCAAGTCGGTGCAGAGTAGGTGCTCGGTTTAAAAGTACTGGGTGTTCAGCAATAACTTCTTCTAGAACATCCCAAACAACTGGACGTGCACGTTCAACCATGCGCTTTGCAGACTTGATGTTTTGGGCGTGGTTTAGATCAACCAAACGCTTCATTACGAATGGCTTGAAGAGTTCGAGCGCCATCTGCTTTGGTAGACCGCACTGATGCAACTTCAACTGTGGACCAACCACAATTACCGAACGACCTGAGTAGTCAACGCGCTTACCGAGCAAGTTCTGACGGAAGCGACCTTGCTTACCCTTAAGCATGTCGGAAAGTGATTTAAGTGCACGGTTACCAGGACCGGTAACTGGACGACCACGACGACCGTTATCAAATAGCGCATCTACAGCTTCCTGCAACATACGCTTTTCATTGTTAACGATGATCTCTGGTGCACCGAGATCAGCTAGACGCTTCAAACGGTTGTTACGGTTAATAACCCGGCGATATAGATCGTTTAGATCTGAAGTCGCAAAGCGACCACCATCTAGCTGAACCATTGGACGCAGATCTGGTGGAATTACCGGAACTGCATCAAGGACCATAGATGCTGGGTGGTTGCGAGTTGTCATGAATGCGTTAACAACTTTGAGACGCTTAATTGCACGAGTCTTCTTCGCTCCCTTACCATTTTCAGAAAGGTCGGTCAGAATCTTGTACTCAGCTTCAAGATCGAAGGTTTCTAAGCGGCGCTTAATTGCAGCAGCGCCCATATCTCCCTTGAAGTACATGCCGTAGCGGTCACGCATTTCGCGGTACAGATTCTCATCACCTTCGAGATCTTGAACCTTAAGGTTTTTGAAGCGAGTCCAGACATCTTCGAGGCGAGTAATTTCGCGTTCGGCACGGTCACGGATCTGCTTTAGCTCGCGCTCGGCGCTTTCGCGAACCTTGCGCTTCACATCTGACTTGGCATCTTCAGCTTCAAGTTCAGCCAGATCTGCTTCGAGTTTCTTGGTGCGTGCATCAAGATCAGTGTCGCGACGAGTTTCAATCTTGCGACGATCGTTGCCCAACTTCTTTTCAAGTTGTGGCATATCTTCTTCGCGAGCCTCGGCATCAACTTCAGTGATCATGTATGCAGCGAAGTAAATAACCTTTTCTAAATCCTTTGGTGCCAGATCTAGTAGATAACCAAGACGTGAAGGCACGCCCTTGAAGTACCAAATGTGAGTTACAGGGGCAGCAAGTTCAATATGTCCCATGCGTTCGCGGCGAACCTTGGCACGAGTAACTTCAACACCGCATCGTTCGCAGATGATGCCTTTGAAGCGTACGCGCTTGTACTTACCGCAATAACATTCCCAGTCACGAGTTGGCCCAAAGATCTTCTCGTCGAAAAGACCATCCTTCTCAGGCTTTAGTGTGCGGTAGTTGATGGTTTCTGGCTTCTTAACTTCGCCAAAAGACCAATCGCGAATATGGTCAGCTGAAGCCAGACCGATACGTAATTCATCAAAGAAGTTCACATCTAACATTTTTATTTTCCCTCTCAGACTTCTTCAACGCTGCTTGGCTCAACTCGTGACAAGTTGATACCTAGCTCTTCGGCCGCACGGAATACTTCTTCGTCGGTATCACGCATTTCAATTGCGACACCTTCTGATGAAAGCACTTCAACATTTAGACATAGTGATTGCATTTCTTTAACAAGCACCTTAAATGATTCAGGAATACCTGGTTCTGGAATGTTTTCACCCTTAACGATTGCTTCATAAACCTTCACGCGCCCAAGCACGTCATCAGATTTAATGGTGAGAAGTTCTTGGAGTGTGTAAGCAGCTCCGTAAGCTTCCAGCGCCCAAACTTCCATTTCGCCGAACCGCTGTCCACCAAACTGAGCTTTTCCACCCAATGGTTGTTGCGTAATCATTGAGTACGGACCAGTTGAACGTGCGTGGATCTTGTCATCTACCAAGTGGTGGAGCTTTAAGACATACATGTATCCAACTGAGATTGGGGTTGGGTATGGCTCGCCTGAGCGACCATCAAATAACTGCGCCTTACCTGAGCGACCAATTAATTGAACGCCATCGCGGTTTGGAAGTGTGCTGCTTAGCAGACCAGTGATTTCATCTTCAAGTGCACCATCGAATACCGGAGTCGCCAAGTTAGTTCCTGGCGCACCCTTCTCGGCACCAATGTTTTTAAGGTGCTTCTGCCACTGCTCATCAAGACCTGAAAGATCCCAACCAGTTTTCGCAACCCAACCTAGGTGCATCTCTAGTACCTGACCGACGTTCATACGTCCTGGTACGCCAAGTGGGTTAAGGATTACATCGACAGGAGTTCCATCTTCCAGGAATGGCATATCTTCTTGCGGAAGAATCTTTGAAATAACACCCTTGTTTCCGTGGCGACCTGCAAGCTTGTCACCGTCTTGGATCTTGCGCTTCTGTGCAACATAAACGCGAACCAATTGGTTAACACCGGCTGGAAGTTCGAACCCCTCTTCGGATTCGAAAATCTTTACATCGATAACTTTGCCAGATTCACCGTGTGGAACCTTTAGCGAAGTGTCGCGAACTTCGCGAGCCTTCTCACCAAAAATTGCCCGAAGCAAACGCTCTTCAGGTGTTAGTTCGGTTTCGCCCTTAGGAGTTACCTTTCCAACCAAGATATCGCCAGGAACGACATCGGCGCCAACGCGAATAATTCCGCGCTCATCAAGATCGGAGAGCACTTCTTCCGAAACGTTTGGAATATCACGAGTGATTTCTTCAGCACCAAGTTTGGTGTCGCGAGCATCAACTTCGTATTCCTCAATATGAATAGAAGTAAGTACATCGTCTTGCACAAGACGCTGCGACAAGATAATCGCATCTTCGTAGTTGTGACCCTCCCATGACATAAATGCCACGAGCAAGTTCTTACCAAGAGCCATCTCACCGTTATCGGTACATGGACCATCGGCAACGACTGAGCCGACTTCCAGCTTCTGGCCTACCGATACAACCACTTTCTGGTTGTAAGAAGTGCCTTGATTTGAGCGACGGAACTTAGAGAGTGAATATGTTTGGTATGAACCATCGTCGGCCATGACCTTAACTTCATCAGCTGAAACTTCAGTAACAACACCGGCCTTTGTTGCAGTTACAACATCGCCAGCATCAACAGCGGCGCGGAATTCCATACCGGTTCCGATTAGCGGAGCTTCGGCGCGCATCAAAGGTACTGACTGACGCATCATGTTAGAACCCATGAGTGCGCGGTTGGCATCATCATGCTCAAGGAATGGAATCATTGCGGTTGCAACAGACACCATCTGACGTGGTGAAACATCCATGTAATCAACTTCATCACCGATGATGTATTCAACTTCGCCACCACGACGACGCACAAGTACGCGTCCTTCAGCGAAGTGATTATCTTCAGTTAGTGGAGCATTTGCCTGCGCAATGATGTGTTCATCTTCTTCGTCAGCAGTTAGGTAATCAACTTGATCAGTGACGCGACCCTTAACAACCTTGCGATAAGGAGTTTCGATGAAACCGAATGCTGTTACGCGACCATAAGTTGCTAGCGAACCGATCAGACCAATGTTTGGACCTTCCGGAGTTTCGATAGGACACATACGACCGTAGTGAGATGGGTGAACGTCTCGAACTTCAAAGCCCGCACGGTCACGAGAAAGACCACCAGGTCCGAGCGCTGAAAGACGACGCTTGTGAGTTAAACCAGATAGTGGATTGGTTTGATCCATGAACTGCGACAACTGAGAAGTTCCGAAGAACTCTTTGATTGATGCAACAACTGGACGGATATTAATCAACGTCTGAGGAGTGATTGCTTCAACATCTTGAGTTGTCATACGTTCGCGTACAACACGTTCCATACGAGATAGACCGGTGCGAACCTGGTTCTGAATTAATTCGCCAACTGTGCGAAGACGACGGTTACCGAAGTGATCGATATCGTCCTTCTCAACACGAACTTCGCGACCGTAATCCATGATTAGGTCACCCTTGTGAAGTGATACTAAGTAGCGAATTGTGGCCACAATGTCAGTAATTGTCAGAAGTGATTGCTTAAGCTCGAGCTCGAGACCTAGTTTCTTATTAACCTTGAAGCGGCCAACCTTCGCTAAGTCGTAGCGCTTTACATTGAAGTAAAGGTTCTCGATTAGGTTCTGTGCTGCTTCCTTGGTTGGTGGCTCACCTGGGCGCATCTTGCGATAAATATCTAGAAGCGCCTCATCTTGAGTATGAACAGTATCTTTTTCGAGAGTTGCCATCATGGATTCGAACTCGCCGAATTCTTCGCGAATCTGCTCGTCAGTCCAACCAAGTGCTTTTAGGAAAACAGTTACAGATTGCTTGCGCTTGCGGTCAATACGTACGCCAACCAGATCCTTCTTATCGATTTCGAATTCCAACCAAGCACCGCGGCTTGGAATGATCTTCGCAGTGAAAATATCTTTATCGGAAGACTTCTCGATTGTGCGCTCGAAATAAACACCAGGTGATCGCACTAACTGTGAAACAACAACGCGCTCAGTTCCGTTAATTACGAAAGTTCCGCGCGGAGTCATGACTGGGAAGTCGCCCATGAAAACTGTTTGTGACTTAATTTCACCAGTGATGTTGTTGGTGAATTCAGCAGTTACGAATAACGGCTGCGAGTAAGTCATATCGCGTTCTTTGCAATCTTCGATCGAATACTTTGGATCCTCAAAGCGGTGATCGCGGAATGAGAGACTCATGGTTCCTTGGAAGTCTTCAATCGGCGAAATTTCCTCGAAGATTTCTTCGAGACCTGAGGTTGATGGGATTTCACCACGGTTATTTGCATCAGCTGCGTCTAAACGTGCGCGCCATTTTTCATTTCCAAGTAACCAGTCAACGCTTTCAACTTGCAGCGCTAAAAGATTTGGAACTTCAAGCGGTTCACGGATTTTTGCGAATGAGATACGACGTGGGGCTACTGAACTTTTCTTCGCGGCCAAGAGATGTCCTTCCAGAGGAATGTGCACAGATCTTTACAAATGCATTTCTTGCTTCTTCAGACACGCAGTACTAGAAGGCCGGCGCCGCTATATGCCCTGACCTTAGAAGTTTTATGCGAACGCGTAGGTTATCGCGCTGGGGCGGAGCTTGTCCAACCCGCTGCTTATACCCCCAAATGGGGCAATTTGTCATGCCATGCCCAAAATTTCTGGATATCTGACCAAGCTCAGACTGGCCCTATCTCGCGTCATGTCACGCTCAATTCCAAGAAATCGGGCCTGCCTCCCAAATCCCCCGGCCAAAGGAAAACCCCTTGAAGACCAGTGCGCAAATAAATAAGGCCTCCCCAAGGCCGGAGCTAAGGAACTTTAACAAAACCAAGTTCCGTGCCCGGCCTCAAAGGAGGCCTTATTTCTTAAGCTGAAATTACTTAACTGTAACCTTCGCGCCAGCTGCTTCTAGAGCTGCCTTTGCCTTATCTGCAGTTTCCTTGTTTGCCTTCTCTAGGAGAGTTGCAGGAGTTGCATCAACTAGGTCCTTTGCTTCCTTCAAGCCAAGGCTTGAATTCAAAGCACGAACTTCCTTGATAACTGCGATCTTCTGTGAGCCAGCATCTTCAAGAATAACTGTGAACTCATCTTGTCCAGCATCTGCTGCGCCGCCAGCGGCTGCGCCACCTGCTGCTGCAGCAACTGCTACTGGAGCAGCTGCTGTTACATCGAATTCCTTCTCGAAAGACTTTACGAACTCTGAGAGTTCAACCAAAGTCATTTCCTTGAACTGACCCAATAGGTCTTCAGTGCTTAGTTTTGCCATTTTATTTTATTCCTTTTCTTATTCCGCTGGAGTTTCTGCTGCATCTGTTGCTTCTGCAGCAACTTCAGCGACAACTTCTGGTGTTTCTTCTGTTGCAGCAACTGCTTCTGCAGGTGCATCTTGTGCTGGAGTTTCTTCAGCTACTGGAGTTTCTTCAGCTACTGGAGCAGCTGGTGCTCCAGACTCCATCTTGGCGCGAAGTGCATCGAAGGTTGCTGCGGCCTTAGCCATTGAAGCCTTCATAGCACCAGCCAACTTTGCCAATAGAACTTCGCGTGATTCGAGGTTTGCTAGTTCCATAAGTTCTGCTGGAGTAACTGACTTACCTTCGTAAATTCCACCCTTAATGATTAAGAATGGATTTTCCTTTTGGAAATCGCGCAAGCTCTTGGCTGCATTGATTGGATCGCCCTTGATGAATGCGACTGCTGAAGGACCAACGAGTAGCTCATCTGATATGTCTACGCCGGCATCTTTTGCGGCAATCTTGGTAAGGGTGTTCTTCACAACTGAGTATTTTGTATCGGCGCCGAGTGCACGACGAAGTTGCTTCATCGCTGTCACGGATAAGCCGCGATACTCGGTTAGCACAGTCGCGTTAGCTGTACGAAAATCTTCCGTAAGTTCGGCAACTGCTGTTACTTTATCTGGGCGAGCCATTCGGTTCACCTTTCCTGTTTCATTGGCGACCTTGGGCAATAAAAAAATCCGCAACGCGTAGAAGCGCACGGATTTACGTGAACACCTACGCGGGCTGAGATTTCCTCATTTATTAAAACAACCTTGCGGATGTTCTAGACCTGCGGTCTTTGGTTATGGGCTAACTCTAAAGTGAGTGCTCAATAGGGTCAAATTGGCCTAAGCGGGATCAAAATACGCGTAGCTCGGGCACCCAAAAATAGCGAATTAAGCGTGCCACCATTTAAAAAGAGGATTCACGCCAGCTGGGTACATCTCGGCTGCCAACGGGGCACCAATTAGATGGTCACTCTTGGCCTCTACAAAGGAACACTGCAATTGAGAGTTGATTGAACTCTTAATTAAAGTTAAATAAGTCTGATTGCGAGTCGGGCCACCCATGATGCAAACAACTGGAATATCGGCAGAGTTATTACTGACTTTTCGCCAGACTCCAAGCACTGTCTTCGCTAAATAATCTGCGCCAGTATTTAAAATTTCGAGCGCACTTACAACACCAACTTCGGCACCAGCAGTTACGGTCTTGGTTGCGTTAATGCAAAGCGTTGCAGCTTCAACACCATTCTTACTTTCTAGCTGATCATGTGCTTTTAACTCTTCTTGCAATAACACGACTAAATCTGCTGCATCATCGCGACCATCAATCGTTGCAATTGCTCTGCGCATCGCAGTTTGCCCAACCCAGAAACCTCCACCTAAGTCTCCGAAGATGGCACCTTTGCCATCAGCATGCCCAAACTTTCCGGCATTTGATGAGATCGCAACTACGCCGCCGCCTAGCGTTAAGACAATGCCGTTTTGATTTCCGAGTGCGCCAACAAAGGCCGCGATTCCATCATCCATAACAGCGACATGTTTCGAATTGAAATACTTTTTACATAGCGCGCCAATTGCTTGCTCTTCGGTAACTGCGCCATATAAACCGGTCAGACTCAAATAGACAGTTTCAAATTCCTGCCTAGGGACTTCTTTAAAAATAAGTTCAAGCGTTTCAACAACTGTTAATGCAGCAGTCTTTGGGATATTCAGGGCGGTTACTTCGTCACCAATCTTGATGCGCGCACCAGATTGCCCTAGATCGACTACCAGATTCATTTCTATAACTTAGCCCTTTAGCGTCGGATTAAGAAAATTAGGGAAATAAAAAAACCGGCAATCGGTAGGCTCTCCAACCGATTGCCGGCTCTACTTTAATACTCTTTACTACTCTTTCTTAAATTGCGAACTAATTATTAGTTATCAGCAGGTTCGCGTACCAAGTTTGGATCTACTTGAATACCAGGCCCCATAGTTGTTGAAACCACTGCCTTTTGGATGTAACGGCCCTTTGAAGAGTTTGGCTTCGCACGAAGAACTTCTTCAATTGCTGCTGCATAGTTATCAGCAAGTTGCTCAGCGGTGAAGCCGGTCTTGCCAATTAGGAAGTGCAGGTTTGAGTTCTTATCCACGCGGAACTCAATCTTTCCGCCCTTAATATCGGTAACTGCCTTGGCAACATCTGTTGTAACTGTGCCGGTCTTTGGGTTTGGCATAAGTCCACGAGGTCCGAGCACCTTACCTAGACGACCGACCTTACCCATTAAATCTGGAGTTGAAACAACAGCGTCGTAATCAAGACGACCCTTTGAAACTTCTTCGATTAGTTCGTCGCCACCAACGATGTCGGCACCTGCAGCACGAGCAGCATCAGCCTTGTCACCATTTGCGAAAACAAGAACGCGAGCAGTCTTACCGGTTCCGTGTGGCAAGTTAACAGTTGAGCGGATTGCTTGATCGGCCTTCTTTGGATCAACGCCGAGCACAAGTGCTACTTCAACTGAGGCGTTAAATGAAACAGTTGATGTCTCTTTCGCCAAGGTAACTGCTTGAAGCGGGGTGTAAAGGTGATCCTTCTTTACCTTTGCTGCAGCTTCTAGATACTTCTTTGAGCGCTTCATTTCTGACCTTCTTTTCTAGAGTTCCGAAGAACTCTCTCGGTTTGTGGTTAACGAACCAGCGCGGTTCTCCCACTTCTTAATTCGGTCGAATTAAGAATTCTAAAGCGGCTGGTTAGCCGTTTGTTGTGATTCCCATTGAGCGAGCAGTACCTGCAATGATCTTGCTAGCTGCATCAATATCGTTTGCATTTAGATCTTCCATCTTGATCTTTGCAATTTCCTGAACCTGAGCCATGGTGATGTTGGCAACCTTGGTCTTGTGAGGAATAGCTGATCCTTTTTCAACGCCAGCAGCCTTCAAGATCAAACGTGATGCAGGAGGTGTCTTGGTGATGAAAGTGAATGAACGATCTTCATAAACGCTAATCTCGACCGGAATGATCTGACCCTTTTGAGATTCAGTTGCAGCGTTGTACGCCTTAACGAACTCCATGATGTTTACGCCATGCTGACCAAGAGCAGGGCCCACTGGTGGAGCAGGGGTTGCTGCGCCAGCCTGGATCTGCAACTTAATTAGCGCAGTGATCTTCTTCTTTGGGGCCATTTTGCTTTTTCCTTTTCTCGGTTCTTTTTAAATTCTTATCGCTCGATTAGAGCTTTTGTACCTGGTTGAATGAAAGTTCTACTGGAGTTTCGCGACCAAAGATTGATACCAAAACCTTTAGTTTTGCCTGCTCTGGCATGATCTCTGAGATTGAGGCCGGCAGCGTTGCGAATGGGCCATCCATAACTGTTACGGACTCACCCACTTCGTAATCAACTACGCGAATATCCGGCTTATCTGACTTCTTCACTGGACGTGGAGCCAGAATCTTTTCAACTTCATCCATGCTAAGTGGGCTTGGATTATGTGCATTACCAACGAAGCCAGTAACGCCAGGGGTATTGCGAACCACTGACCATGATTCATCAGTTAGATCCATGCGAACAAGAACATAGCCTGGATAAATGTTGCGCTTAACCATCTTGCGCTGACCATTTTTGATTTCCATAACTTCTTCTTCAGGAACTTCAACTTGGAAAATGTAATCTTCCATGTTCAATGAAACTGTGCGGTTGGCAAGGTTGCCCTTTACTTTTTTCTCGTAGCCGGCATATGAATGAACTACATACCAATCACCGATTGCGCTGCGAAGAGTGCGGCGGAATTCCGCGTTTGGATCATTCTCATCGGTTTCGACTGGACCATCAATTGGGTCTTCATCGGAATCAATTGTTGCTTCGACTGCAGAAGTAGCTTCCTCGTTATCAACTTCTACAACTTCTTCAACAAATGATTCAACGGCTACATCGGCAGCATTTGCTGCTAATGCTGCTTCGAACGCGTCTGGAGTTTCTTCAAGTGACATCTGTTTGCCTTTTACCCGAAGATCCAGAAAACGATCTTGGTTAGTACCAAGTCGAGCAGCGATACCACTGCGATGATAAATGAAACGAAAACTAATACAACGGCTGTGTATGTGGTCAACTGTTTACGAGTTGGCCAGACAACCTTGGTTAGTTCGGAAACGACTTGGCGATAGAACAGGCCAATGCGCGCGAAGATTCCGAGTTTCTCGGCTTCTTTGACTTCTTCAGTCATGTTCGCATTCCTAACTAACTAATTTTCCTGAATGCGAATTTCGCAACCAGGGCCGAACTTGCAGGGCAGGAGGGACTCGAACCCCCAACCGGCCGCTTTGGAGACGGCAACTCTAGCCAATTGAGCTACTGCCCTTCGCGCGGGCATGGCGAAACCATACGATTTACCAAATCCCTCGTGAGCGTCGAATTGTAGGGGTTGAGGGGGCCTTAGGTCTAACTGGCTATTTATCTTCCAAACGCTCGATTACCCGAGAAAAGCAGGATCGCAGCGGGCTGAGCGATACGGCAGACTTACGCCATGACCAGAATCTCCGCACGAATTGCCGCCATCGCAGAATCTGCAACCCTTGCCGTTGATGCCAAGGCTAAAGCGCTCAAAGCCGCGGGCCGCCCAGTAATTGGCTTCGGCGCCGGAGAACCTGACTTTCCAACGCCTAATTACATCGTTGAGGCGGCAGCTGCTGCCGCCAAAGTTCCAGCGAATCACCGTTATTCACCTACACCAGGTTTACCTGATCTGCGTGATGCAATTGTGGCAAAGACTAAACGCGATTCAAATTATGAAATTACCGCCGATCAAGTTTTAGTTACTAATGGTGGAAAGCAAGCGGTTTATCAAGCATTTGCAACCATCGTTGATGTTGGCGATGAAGTTCTCTTACCTTCTCCTTACTGGACTACTTATCCAGAATGCATCCAACTTGCAGGTGGAAAAGCGGTCGAAGTTTTTGCAGATGAAACCCCGAATTACCTAGTAACTGTTGAACAACTTGAAGCAGCGCGTACGCCTAAGACAAAGGCGCTGCTATTTTGTTCGCCGAGTAATCCAACTGGTTCGGTGTATTCGGTTGAGCAAGTTAAAGCAATTGGTGAGTGGGCTCTTAAAAATAATATCTGGATCATCGCAGATGAAATTTATGAGCACTTGCTTTATGACGGCGCAACCGCACCAAGCATGCCGGTACTAGTTCCAGGATTAGCTGACACCACAATTATTTTGAATGGCGTTGCTAAGACTTATGCAATGACCGGTTGGCGCGTGGGCTGGATGATTGGTCCAAAGGATGTCATCAAAGCTGCGACAAATTTACAATCGCATTTAACAAGTAACGTTTCAAATGTTTCGCAGCGTGCGGCAATTGCTGCGCTGACTGGCGATCTGGCTGCAGTTCACAAGATGGGCGAAGCCTTTGATCGTCGTCGCAAGTTAATTGTTTCGCTACTGAATGAAATTCCTGGATTTTCTTGCCCAACTCCTACTGGTGCTTTTTATGTTTATCCATCAGTTAAGGGCGTGCTTGGTAAGACAATTCGTGGAAAAACTCCTACAACTTCTGCGGAATTGGCTACTTTAATTCTCGAAGAAGTTGAAGTTGCTGCTGTGCCTGGAGAGGCATTTGGCCCATCAGGGTACTTGCGTTTCTCATATGCGTTAGGCGATGAAGATATCGTCGAGGGGATTGGCCGGATCAAAAAACTTATTCAAGAGAGTAACTAGCAGAGAGTAACTACTTACCAATTAATTCCAACCAGATTTACCTCTGGCTGTAATTCGATGCCGAACTTAGCTTTCACGGCTGCGCTAGCTATCTTGGCTAATTCAGTAATTTCCGCAGCTGTCGCCGTTCCGGAATTTGTTAGCGCTAAAACATGCTTGGTAGAAACTTTTGCACCACCATGCATTTGGCCTTTTTCAATACCTGATCGCTCAATTAACCAAGCCGCCGAAGTTTTCACTTGGCCATCACTTGTTGGCCAACGTGGCGCATCAGCCGGTAATTGAGCAGCAACCGATTGGCTAACAATTGGATTAGTAAAGAAGGAACCAGCTGACCAAGAATCTTTATCGGTCGGCGAGAGCAGCATGCCTTTCGCCGCGCGTAATTCCAAAACTTTTTCGCGCACTTTTTTAACCGGTGCACGTTCACCAAGTTCAATTTCCAATTTTTTAGCAAGTTCTGCGTAGGTAATTGGGTCGGAAAGTTCGCCACGACGAATTTGGAAACCCACATCAAGAACGACATAACGGCCAGGCTCTGATTTAAAGATTGAGTTGCGATATGCGAAATTGCATTCACTATTAGTGAAAGTTTTCAGAGCTTTCGCTTTGCGGTCATAAGTACGAACTCGGGTAATGAATTCGCACACTTCATGGCCGTAAGCGCCGATGTTTTGAATAGGTGCCGCGCCAATGGTGCCAGGAATTCCACTTAGAGTTTCTAATCCAGCGAAACCACGTTCAACTGTTGATTTAACAAATTCATCCCAATTTTCGCCGGCACCAATAGTTAGCGTCGCCCCACTACAGGCATCTACTTCTTCGTTAACTTGGTTACTGCTAATTCGGATTACCGTGCCCGCAAATCCTGAATCGCTAATTAACATATTGGTACCGTCACCAATGATTAAAACTGGTGAATCTCCGGCGGCTTCGAGAGCTTTAATTATTTCGGCCTCGGTCGCCACTTCAATAAAATTTTGAGCGGGGCCACCAACGTGCAAACTAGTGAATTGGGAAAGATCGGCCATGGCTAAAGATTAGCGACGTGGACTCAAGATCGCCTCTTTACCGCGAAAGCGTTCGAGGATTCGATCGTAATTCTTCTTTGACTGAACTTCGCGATAGGCAGGATCGGCATCGTGATAACCATGATGGCGCCCTTGCTCAAGTGGCAATTGCATCTGCAATAGGCGTCCACTGCCGTGCCGCAACTTCAAGGAAAATTCAAGGTCGGCATTTCGGTAATAGATAGCGCGTTGATTCATTCCGCCAACTTCTAGAGCTGCGCCGCGATCAACGGCCATGAAATAACTAAATAGCACATCGACTTCGCCATCTCCTTTATCTTCAGTGCTACGCCAGTCATCGGCTAAGTTAACTAAGCCACCTTTCCAACCCACTGCGACGAATTTACCTTTATCAAGTTCGGCTATCGCTAGGGAAACCGGGTCACCCGTGAAAGTTGTTGAGGGATCCATCAAAATTACATATTTGCTTTCCACACTTTTCAGTAACGCATTTATCGCTTCACCATAACCAGTTTCAGCAATCTCAACTAATCCCGTACGTTGATCAATTACATCGACAAGTGCGCCGGCTGGACCATTCGAAAGTATTGCAATATTGCAGGAACTATTTGCCTTAATTGAATTAATGCAGGTTAGAGCATCTTCGATAAATCCTTCAACTACCAATAGTGCCGTCATCTCGTTGGCAGCTAAGTTAAATGGCTTTAGATCGCGCAGCTTTTCAATAATTGGATAGCGAGATTTTGGTGTTAATTCAAAGCCACCTGCAATATCGGCAATTTCAAAGCCAGCCGCAAAAATTTGATCACGAAGTGAATCGGCCAACGCAAAATCTTTATTGGCGCGTGCTGCTTGGCGAGCTTCGGCTAATTCAATTACTGAATCTGGTGCGCTCATTCCTAATTAATTCCTTTTTACTAGCGCTTTGGCCATTCCTAAGACTTTTACACCATCGACAGTGGCAGTTAGTTCTATGCGATGCAATCCATTTTCCTCGATAGCAACCCCATTAACCACCAATTCAACAGTCGTGTGGGCTGGAACCACGACCGGCTTAGTAAAGCGCGCGGAAAACTCTTTTACATTAGCAGACCCGCCAGCCCAGTCGCTTACAAATTGACCAACTAAGCCCATAGTTAACATGCCGTGCGCAATTACATCGGGAAGACCAACCGACTTAGCGAATGACTCATCTTGATGAATTGGATTTTGGTCACCACTAGCATCGGCATATCGCTTTAGTAGTGCTCGATCAATTTTGAAAATACGCTCTTGCATCATGCACGCACCACTATCGTGATCCAATTGGTACAGACTAATTCATCGCCATTTCGTAAATCAGATTTAACGCCGATGAATTCATTGCCCGCAGCTACGCGATAACTTTCAATAGTAGCATCGCAAGTTAGAACATCACCTGCGACAATCGGGCGAAAGATTTCAAACTTTTGATCACCATGCACGACGCGATCCCAATTAATACCAACTTCAGGATCGGTGAGAATTATTTGTAATTGATCGAGGGAAACTCGAATTGAAAAAGTTGGAGTCGCAACTGAAAAATTTGACTCGCCAAATACTTGCGCAAATTGGGTGATCTCAGATTGCGAAATAGTTGTTGACTTTGCACCCGCGTAGGTGCGCCCGACCGAATCGGGATTGATCATTAGCGGGTTTCGCGGTGAAGGGTTGAAGACTTGCAACGTGGACAGAACTTCTTAAGTTCCATGCGGTCTGGATCGTTGCGGCGATTCTTCTTTGTGATGTAGTTGCGCTCTTTGCAATCTACGCATGCCATGGTGATCTTTGGACGAACGTCCGCGCTCTTACTTGCCATGGTGATGCTCCTTTGTAGATATGCTGCACTAGTTAATTGAGAGGGCTAGGCTACCTGAGCCTGCTGAATGCGCGAAATTCACGCTTGCTTTGCTAGGTAAATTGGTCTAACTAGTAGCGGGAGCGGGATTTGAACCCACGACACAGCGATTATGAGCCGCTTGCTCTACCAAGCTGAGCTATCCCGCCAGGGATTTAAAACGGTAAAACACCTTCGAGCCCCCCACCGGAATCGAACCGGTGACCTTTTCCTTACCATGGAAACGCTCTACCGACTGAGCTAGGGGGGCGTTGATCAGTCCCTGAGCGTACAGGCTCACTCGGTAATTCGAAAAATGACCTATCTATCTACTCTATCTAGCCATTATTTAGCGGCTAGCTTGCGGGATCTAGCGCAATCTTGCCAATGGTTTGGCGGGCAAGCATGGCTCGATGAGCATCAGCTGCCTTTGAGAGCGGAAAGGTTGCGCCAATAATTGGGCGCAATTTTCCATCGACTACTAATTGGAATAGTTCGGCGATTACATCATTCATTAACTCTCTCTTGCCGAAACAGTGCGAGAGCCAGAAGCCCGTAATTGTTTTGCTACCACCCATCAGAAGTGCCGGATTAATTGATGATGGTGGAGTTCGCGATGCCATTCCATATGTGATTAAGCGACCAAATGGTGCGAGTACCTCAAGGCTGGCATCAAAAGTTTTTCCGCCCACCATTTCTAAAATTAAATCGACTTTCTTTTCCTCGTTTGCTGCCAACATCGCGGCAGCTAAATCTATTACGCCAGCATCGATCGTTACATCTGCGCCGAGCTCTTTTGTTAGTGCAGCTTTTTCTGGCGATGAAGAAACTGCAATAACTTTTGCGCCCCATAATTTGGCCAACTGAATTGCAATTGTTCCAACACCACCTGCTGCGGCATGAATTACTACTGTCTCGCCCGTCTTTACATGGCCAACTGTTTTTAAAATATGCCAAGCGGTGCTTCCTTGAACCAACATGCAAAGAGCTTGTTGATCAGTTACTCCAACTGGTATTTCAATCATGGCGCGAGGATTTACCGCAGCCAATTGTGCGTATCCCCCAGCGCCAACTGGTGCTAGAACTCGACGGCCTTCTGCCGTAGTACCGACTACTTCAATTCCAGGAACCAGCGGCAGTTCTTGCTTTGATAAATAACTATTTTCGGATTGGTGAGTATCTGCATAATTAATTCCGATTGCAGTTACTTTGATTAGGTCTTCACCACTTTTTAATTCTGGATCGGGCAGATCTAAATACTCCATAACATCAGGTCCACCGAATTTATTGATTTGAATAGCTTTCATTTAGGCTCCTACCGCTGCATCTAGATCAGCCACAATAATTTTATTCATCTGCAACATGGCATCCATAGCGGCCTTCGCCTTAACGGGGTCGGAATGTGAGAGGACTTCACCCAATCGCTTTGGAATTATCTGCCAAGACAAACCCCACTTATCTTTCAACCAACCACAACGACTTTCTTCGCCACCATCGGCAGTCAAGGCGTTCCAATATTTATCTACTTCAGCTTGATCGGAACACTCGATGAAGAGTGAGATCGCTGGCGTGAACTCGAAGTGTGGCCCACCATTTAGCGCGAAAAATTCGCGACCAGCAACGCTAAAAGTTAGCGAGAAGACATCGCCACTTACCGGGCTGCGATTTATATCTTTAATCTCAGAGTTTGGAATTAGCGAGGTATAGAACTTGGCAGCTGGTAATGCATCTTTGTCGAACCAAAGGAATGGAGTAACTGAAGTCATGGCCTGAGCCTAACCCAGCCGCATAAAGCCGGCGAATGCGGAGGGTTCGCAACTAGACACCATTACTTATGGCTCATTACGCTTCGCCAGAGATTTGATAAATCTAAACCCACCCCACGAAATGGAGCTGATGTGAAGAAGCAGACCAGTTTATTCTTAACCCTAGTCGTTGCGAGCGCACTTGCGCTTACCGGCTGTTCTAAATCAGAGACCACCGATAGCGCAGCATCAGCATCTTGCGCTAAAGCAGATCTAGCCACTGTTGCAGCTGGCAAGTTAACTATTGCAACCGGACAACCTGCTTACTATCCATGGGTTCTAGACGATAAGCCTGAATCCGGAAATGGTTTTGAAAGCGCAGTTGCATATGCAGTTGCTAAGCAACTCGGTTTCACAGCCGATGAAGTTACTTGGGTTCGCACCACATTTGATGGTGCCGTAACTCCAGGTGCGAAGAATTTTGACTTTAACTTACAGCAATTCTCGATTACCGCTGATCGTCAAAAAGTTGTTGACTTCTCTTCGCCTTACTACACAGCTCCACAAGCTATCGTTTCTTATCAGGGCAGTAAGATTGAAGGAAAAACTTCAATCGCTGATTTGAAGAGTGCAAAGCTCGGCGCAGCAGTTGGAACTACTTCACTGGATGCCATTGAAAATCAAATTGGTGGCAAGCCTCAGGTATTCAATGACAATGCGGCTGGCGTATCAGCCCTAAAGAATGGTCAGATCGATGGATTGGTAGTTGATCTACCAACTGCGTTCTACCTATCAGGCGTAGAAATCGATAAGGGCATCATTGTTGGACAACTTCCTTCAACTGGTTCAGGTGACCAGTTCGGTCTATTGCTGGCAAAGGACAGTGCACTCACTAAGTGCGTAAGCGCAGCAGTTGATGCAATTACTAAGGATGGCACTCTGGCTGCGATCACTGACAAGTGGCTCGCAACTGAGACTGGCGCAGTAGTTCTAAAGCCATAACATCAGACTAATAACGGGTAGTTTGGCGACCATGTTGAAAGGTTCAGACCAGAACGCATGGTCGCCAAGCGCTCGTGAAGTTGAGCGTCGGAAAGCGCGACGCCAAATTTCACGCAAGCAATTCTTAATCGCGGGCAGCTCAAGTGTTTTGGTCCTTGGCGCTCTCTATGCATTGATAGTTACCTCACCTGGTTGGCAAGTAGTTAAAGCCACCTTCTTCGACCTCGATTATGGTCATAAAGTTCTGCCCACAGTTCTACGAGGTTTAGTTGTAAATATTGAACTTTCCTTCATTGGTGGCTTCTTTATTGCGGTCATCGCACTCTCACTTGCCCTAATCCGCACTACTAAATCGCCAGCGCTAACTCCTTTTCGATTTTTAGCTACCGCGTATGTTGATATTTTCCGCGGCGCTCCCCTGCTGCTAATTATTTTATTGGTTGGCTTTGGGGTACCAGCCCTTCGATTAGCTGGCTTAACTAGCAATGTAATTGTTTTGGGAACAGTTGCAGTAGTTCTGACTTACTCAGCTTACGTTGCCGAAGTTATTCGTTCCGGAATTATGTCGATTCACCCAAGCCAACGAGCTGCAGCTAGATCACTTGGCTTAACTTCTGGCCAAACGATGCGCTTTGTAGTTTTGCCCCAAGCCATCAAGCGAGTTATCCCACCGCTACTAAATGATTTTGTTTCGCTTTTAAAAGACACTGGCTTAGTTTCTATTTTAGGTGTAACCGATGCGGTGCGAGCTGCCCAAATTAATGCGAGTCGAACCTTTAATTACACCCCGTATGTGGTCTCAGCGATCTTGTTCTTGTTGATCACTATTCCCTTGACCAGATATATCGATCGAGTGATTCGTCGCAGTAGCGCCAAGCAGAATTCTGAAGGTGCCACCTAATGAGCAACGTGCTTGAGCTAATTAAGATTCGTAAATCATTCGGTAACGAGGTAGTCTTAAATGATCTCTCTTTAACGGTTAAAGAACACACCGCAACTGTTTTAATTGGCGCTTCCGGCTCAGGTAAATCAACGCTTCTGCGCTGCATTAATTTGCTCGAAACCATTGATGACGGCCAAATCTTCCTTGATGGCCTAGAGATTTCAGACCCCTTAATTAGCGTTGATGAAGTTAGACGTAAACTGGGAATGGTCTTTCAGTCATTTAATTTATTTCCCCATAAAACTGTGGTTGAAAACATTACTTTGGCACCTACGAAGGTCCATGGCGTTGAAGCTGAGCAAGCTCGTGAGCAAGCAATGCTGCTACTAAAGCGCTTTGATTTAGCCGATAAAGCTGACCAATATCCAGATCGATTAAGTGGTGGCCAGCAGCAGCGAGTAGCAATAATTCGTTCGCTGGCTGTTAGCCCGCGCGTATTACTACTTGATGAAATCACCTCAGCACTTGACCCAGTATTAGTAAATGAAGTCTTAAGTATTGTGCGAGACCTAAAGCACGATGGAATGACCATGGTCTTGGCGACCCATGAAATGGGTTTTGCCACTCAAGTAGCTGATGAAGTTTGCTTCCTTGAATCAGGTTTGATCCTAGAACGGGGCAGCGCCGAGCAAGTTCTTAAGAATCCACGTAATGCCAAGACGCAAGATTTCTTAAAGCGAGTTCATGAGGCTGGTCGACTTTAAAACTCAGTCAATTTTATTTGCGGAATTATTTGCGGCAATTACAACGATCTTCGATAGCTACCCCTGCCAGCGCTTCTTCAATATGTTCGCCACAGCCTGACCAAGTTGGCTTATTGCAAATTCGGCAAATAACTTTGCTACACATGATCAATTACCTTCCGTTTTCGCTATATTTGGAACTCTAACTGAATGAATGCCTAAAGCAGTAATCGGAATAGCCACAAAAAAACAAAGCCAGCCATAACCGAGTGTGCCGATTACTACTCCGGCTAAAGCGCCACCAGTTGCACCCATCAAATTCATAAGCAGATCACTTGCTCCTTGTGAAGAGGGGCGTAATTCGGTTTCGACGGACTCGGATAAGAGAGTTGAGCCACCGATAAGAGTGCAGGACCAACCCAGCCCTAATAAAAAAAGACCAAAGCCAAGTTCGATTGAATTATGTGCATCGGCAAAGCCAGCCACCATGCATGATGCGAGCAAGATAATTGAGCCTAACTGAATTACCCATCGGCGCCCCATACGATCACTAAGAGTTCCAATTATCGGGGAGAACGCATACATCCCAACAATATGTATGCTGATTACCAATCCAATAACGGTCAAAGTCACATCTACATGGGCCATATGGACTGGCGTCATAACCATCACTGAAACCATTGCTAGATGCCCAATTGCGATTGCCGCAATCGCAAAGAGCGCACTCGGGTTCGCTCTGATCAATTTAAGTGTCTTACGAGCCGATAGCAGTTCCGGTATTTCTTCGGTTAGTGATCTCAAATTTGCCGCGGTTAAATATGGATCTGGTTTCAAGAACAATCTGATAACTAGCGTGCCAATTCCCAACGCAACCAGCGCCAAAATATATGGACCTACTAACTTTGGTAATCCCATAGCTTCTGCAAGTGCGCCCGAAGGGCCCATTAGATTTGGTCCAGTAACTGCACCAATTGTCGAACCCCAAACTACATAGGAAAGTTGTCGTGACCTATTCTCTAGTTGCGCTAGATCGGTAGCTGCAAATCTTGCTTGGTAACCAGAAGCCGATGCCGCTCCAACCATAAAAGTTCCAAAAAGCATTGCAATTAAAATTCGTTGTGAGCCACCAAAGATGGCAAATGCGGCACCTATTAATCCGATTGCGTAACCGGCTGAAAGTCCCAGCCGTCTTCCGCCACGTTGGGTTAATTTAGAAAGCGGGATGGCCATTGCCGCTGCGCCGAGCACCGAAGTCGTCTGTGAAAGTCCGGCCAAAGTTTCAGAATTTGAAATCGAGGAAACCAGCAATGACCCGGCAGCAACAGTTCCGGCAACACCTACCCCACTGAGAATCTGAGTAGTTGCTAAAACTTTGATGGTGCGCTTTTGAATATCTTGAGTGCTCTGTGACTTCACCTTGCGAGCCTACTCAATTGAAATAGAAAAGCCCCCGCATATAACGGAGGCTTTGCTGGTGGCGGGTGAAGGATTTGAACCTTCGAAGGCAGAGCCGGGGGATTTACAGTCCCCTCCCATTGGCCGCTCGGGCAACCCGCCAAGGTCAAACAAGTACTGCGGCAAATTATGGATACTACGAGGGGAAAGGATACCTTAGGCAAGTAGGCTCAAGTACCGCCTGAAAATCACTTGGAAGGGCTTAAAAACATGGCTGATAGCAGTTTCGATATCACCTCAAAGATTGACCGCATGGAACTCGACAATGCCATCAATCAGGCGATCCGCGAGATCGATACCCGCTTTGATTTTAAAAACACTGGTTCAAAGATCGAACTTGAGGGCGAGAAAATTTCTATCGAAGCTGACACTGAAGAGCGCGCCAAAGCAGTTCTAGATGTAGTTAAAGACAAGATGATCAAGCGCGGAGTTTCGCTCAAGCATTTAGATCCTGGTACTCCTCAACTAAGCGGAAAGATTTATAAAATTGCCTGCCCACTTAAAGAAGGCATCTCAACTGAAAATGCTAAGAAAATTGCGAAGAAAATTCGTGACGAGGGTCCAAAGTCAGTTAAGACTCAGATTCAAGGCGATGAGCTTCGTGTAACTTCAAAGAGCCGTGATGATCTGCAAGCAACCATTGAACTTGTTAAAAATGGTGGCCTTGAATTTGCAGTTCAATTTACGAATTTCCGCTAATTGAAAAATAGTAAAACTGGTCTGATCTTCGGGGTCTCGGCCTATGTACTTTGGGGCCTCTTTCCCCTTTATTGGCCACTGCTCGAACCATCAGGTGCCTTTGAAATTGTTGGGCACCGAGCAGTCTGGTCTTTAGTATTTTGTTTGGTCGCGCTAACGGCAACAAAGGCGATTAAGCCAGCCATTACCACAATGCGACGACCAAAAGTTTTCCTAAAGTTGCTCGTAGCTACCGCTTTGATCTCAGTAAACTGGATCGTTTATATCTGGGCTACAAATAATGGCCATGTCGTCGAAGCATCTTTGGGTTACTACATTAACCCGATCATTTTGATCGCGATCGGCATCATCTTGCTAAAAGAGAAGTTGCGTAAATTGCAGTGGGCATCAGTTTCCATTGCCGCACTCGGAGTCTTGGTTTTAACAATTGATTATGGCCGCCTGCCTTGGGTGGCGTTAGCGCTTGCCCTATCTTGGGGAACTTATGGATTCATTAAGAAGCAGCTAGGGCTGGGGGCTCTTGAAGGCCTGGGCATCGAAACCGCCATATCAGCCCCGTTTTACTTGGCTTATTTGACCTGGATCGGATCTCACGGCAATGGCCACTTCGGACATGGTCCGGGTTTGACGCTTCTGTTAATCGGCTCTGGTGTGATTACCGCTGTTCCACTGCTGCTATTTAACGGTGCTGGAAACCGATTGCCATACACAATTATCGGATTGCTTCAGTTCATAACTCCAACTCTGCAATTCTCAATCGGAGTTTGGGTACGTCACGAAGCGATGCCAACTGCACGTTGGGCTGGCTTCTTGATTATTTGGGCAGCCTTATTTGTTTTGGCTACTGATCTAATTAGATCAAGCCGTACGATCGATAACCGCGTCGCATAAAGAAAATAAGGCACCAGTTGCATCATTGACCGGCAGTGGACCAAGAGCGGCTCGAGCTTCACGAGCAACTTGCATCAATTGAATTCGAGATTGATCAAGCGCTTTATGGTTACGCAACTCTTTTAGAACCTGATTAACAACTTTCTTATCTGCAATTGGTTTGGAGAGCAGTTTTTGTAAATCCCTATCAGCTTTATCAGTCGACTTCAAAACATTTAAAGTTACTAAGGTAGGAACACCTTCATGTAAATCGGTGCCGGGAGTTTTACCTGATTCTTTCGAATCACTCACGATGTCAATTAAGTCGTCAGCTAATTGAAACGCGACCCCAATTTTCTCACCAAACTGAGTTACATTCTCGATAATTTCTTTTGAAGCACCTGAAGTTAACGCACCAAAACGGGCAGAGGTTGCAATCAACGATCCGGTTTTATCGGCAACCACTTGCAGGTAATGCGCCAACGGATCTTCGCCATTTTGTGGCCCTTGGGTCTCCATAATCTGACCAATTACTAGTCGCTCAAAGGTGCGAGACTGCAATCGAACTGCCTCTGGACCTAAGTCAGCCAAGAGATCAGAGGCCTTAGCAAATAGATAATCACCAGTCAGAATAGCCACGGTATTTCCCCAGCGATTATTCGCACTTTTAACTCCGCGACGAAGTGGTGCTTCATCCATCACATCATCGTGATACAAAGTTGCCAGGTGGGTTAATTCGCAGACTACTGCAGATTCAAGAATCCCCCGCTTGTGCGGATCACCAAAATGAGAGGATATGAGCGTCAAAAGTGGGCGTAATCGCTTGCCGCCAGCTTCGACTAAGTGACGGCTAGTTTCAATCACCATTGGATATTCGCCTTGGATTTGGCGACGAAGTAGTTCTTCAACCTCCACCATTGCGGCAGAGAGAGATGCCTCTAGCTCAGTTGAGAGATTTGGAATCTCGAGGTTTGCCATTAGCGAATAAAGATTGCGAGTTGCTTAATGAAGTCTAGAAGTGGAGCCGGGAAGGCGCCGAGCACGACTGTGATCGCCAATGAGATAAATATGGTTATACGAGTCAGGATTGATGGAATAACAACGCTAGTGCCATCTTCAGTTGCGTCAGTAAAGAACATCAACACAATTACGCGAATGTAGAAGAAAGCAGCGATTGCGCTAGAAAGTACACCAACAATTACAACTGCGGTTGCGCCACTTTCATAGGCAGCTGAAAAGATTGCGAACTTTCCAATGAAGCCAGAAGTTAACGGAATTCCAGCGAAGGCAAGTAGAAAAAAGGCGAATGCTGATGCCACCCAAGGTGAACGCTTTCCGAGTCCAGCCCAACGATTTAGATCGCTTACTTCACCACTTGAATCGCGAACTAAAGTGACGATTCCAAATGCGCCAACGGTTGCAACACCGTAAGCGAATAAGTAATAGATCGATGCTTCAAGACCAGCTTTGCTCAAAGCGATCACACCAGTAAGCAAGAAGCCAGCATGTGCGATTGATGAGTAAGCAAGCATGCGCTTTACATCCCGTTGTGAAATCGCAACAAGAGATCCGAAGATCATGGTAATGATGGCGATGACCGTAAAGAATGGTCGCCA